>Ga0187877_1000589_pt1 | contig 44503 bp, 40 predicted proteins | sample June2016WEW_17_1_3_FD_132430 | JGI IMG/M metagenome (GOLD analysis project Ga0187877, IMG submission 132430) | Peatland microbial communities from SPRUCE experiment site at the Marcell Experimental Forest, Minnesota, USA - June2016WEW_17_100 | ecosystem: Environmental > Terrestrial > Soil >...
CTCGACAAGACCTTCCCGCTGGACACGCTGGTCGAGAGGTATTGGCTGCCCACGATCCGAGCGGGGGTCGCCCTGGAACGCAAAGACCCGAACCGGGCCATCGACCTATTGAAGGTGGCGAGCACGATCGAACTTAGCGACCTGACCGGGAACCTCGCCATATTCATGAGCCCCGCTTATGTGCGTGGGGAAGCCTATCTCATGCTGCGCGACGGCCACCGGGCGGCAGCGGAATTTCAGAAATTCATCGACCATCGAGGACTGGTGATGAACTTCCCCTGGGGCGCGCTGGCCCGGCTGGGACTGGCGCGCGCTTACGCCTTCGAGGGCGACACGGCCAAAGCCCGTGCCGCGTACCAGGATTTCCTCACGCTCTGGAAAGAGGCCGACCCCGACATCCCCATCCTGAAGGAAGCCAAGGCGGAATACGCGAAGCTGCAATAGCCGGTCGGATTCTACGCCTCGATGCGAAATCCGCCGTACTGGTGCACGGCGGCTTCCTGCTCTTCCACCCCGCGCACATCGGCCCAGCGCGGCCCGCGATACATCAGGCCACCCAGTTGCGAGAGCTTCTCTTCAGACCCCGCGGCGTAGACTTCCACGCGGCCATCGTCCAGGTTGCGGGCGTAGCCGGTAAGCCCCAACTCCGCCGCCGCGCGCTGCGCGAAATAGCGGAAGCCGACCCCCTGCACGCGCCCGCGAACAATCCACCGCCGCGCTGAAATCTCTTTGGCAGCCATTCCGTTGGAGAGGATACCACGCCGGCTGGCCCCTCCTGCCAAGGCTGCCACGGGCAGGCGAGCACCGCCTGCCCCACCTTGCGCTACACCCCCGGCGGCCGCCGCTTATGCCAGTCCGAGCGGGCCTGAAACTCCTTGCCGATGGCCAGCAGCAGGTTCTCCGAAAACGGCACTCCCACTACTTGCAGCGCCACCGGCAGGTTCTCCGCGAACCCGCATGGCAGCACCATCGCGGGCAGCCCCGCCAGGTTTCCCGCTGGAATGATGGTCCGGAATCCGGGATCTTTCGGCGGCGTCCCGGCAGCCGGTCCCCCGCGGTCCAGCGGCTGATCGATGCCGGTTGCCGTACCAGTCCTCCCCGGCGCCAGCAACACATCCACTTCGGTGAACAGTCTGGAGAACGCCTGCTGGATCAGCCTGCGCACGCGCATGGCCTTCAGGTAATCTTTGGCCGGGACGTCGAGGCTGGCTTTGAGCCCCGCGATCTGCGCGGCGTCGGCCAGCTCGTCCACCTTCCCGCTGGCGATGAGCGGCTCGAAAATGGAGGCTTGCTCCGCGGCGAGGATGGTCGAAAGCACCGCGCCGTACGGGAACTGCGGCAGCCTGGTTTCGACCAGCCGCATACCGGTTTGCCGCAACACGCCCAGCGCCGCTTCGAAGGCCGGACGGGCCGCCGGCTCGGCCCACTCCGCGAAATCCACCGGCGCATAGCCAATTTTGAGATCCTTCAAAGGCCGCGTGTATTGGGGTGTGTAGTAGAAGCTCTTGCCCGCCGAACCCGGGTCTTTCGCGTCACCGCCCGCGATCACTTGCAGGATCAGCCCGCAATCTTCGGCGCTGCGGGCGAACGGGCCCAGTTTATCCAGGGTCCAGGAAAGCGCCATGGCGCCGTAGCGGCTCACCAGCCCGTAGGTGGGCCGCAGCGCCGTGACGCCGCAGTAGGATGCCGGCGTCACAATGGATCCCGACGTTTCCGATCCGATGGCGAATGGGACCAGCCCGGCGGCCACCGCGGCCGCCGGCCCGCTGGAAGATCCGCCCGACCAGCGCGTGCGGTCCCACGGATTCAGCCCCGGGCCGGTGAGCGATGCCGAAGCATATCGGTATCCGCCACCGCCCGCCAGCTCGACCATGGAAAGCTTGCCGGCGAGCACCGCGCCCACGCCCGCCAGTTTATCGATCACCGTGGCGTTGTAGTCGAACACCTGTCGGGCATAGGGTTTGGCTCCCCAGGTGGTGGGCTGGCCGGCCAGGCTCAGCAGGTCCTTCACGCCGTACGGAATCCCTTGCAGCGGCCCGCGCAGGCGCTCGCGCTTGAAGTCTTGATCCACCTCCTTCGCCTTGCGGACAGCCTGTTGCGGCAGAGGAAGCGCCAGCGCGTTGTAGCGCCCTCCGAGCTGCGCCAGCCGGCTGGAGAAGGCCCGCGCCAGTTCCTGGGCGGAAAACTCGTTCGACTTGAGGCGCGCATGCAACTCCGGAATGGCCGCGAAGAATACGTCGTTGCCGATGTCGGCCATGGCGCCCCCTCAGGCTTTGAACTGGAAGGCGGGCTCGGTAGCCACGGGCACTTCCTGCTTGGCCAGCGCCGCTCCGTTGGCCTTGACCCGGCCGCTGGCCGCCTTCAGCTCTTCATCGGGAGTGGCGGGAGGCCCGGACGGGGTTTGCGCCAGCGCTGCCGCCGAAGTCAGCGCAGTTGCCAGTTGGCGTCGCGTGAGCTTCATATTCACTTGTAGCCGTGTTCCAGGGCTTCGGCCGCGGCCTTCTCCATGGCCGGCCGGGGCGCCGATTCGCCCGTCCAGATTTCAAACTGCCGCACCGCCTGCTCGATAAACATATCGAGCCCCAGAACCACCGTCTTGCCCTGCTCCCGGGCGCGCTTGATGAGCACGGTCTCTACGGGGTTGTACACCATGTCGAAGACCACGTCCGCGGGGATCGACCCGTTGAAAAAACACTCATCGACTTGCGGGTACATGCCCAGCGGCGTGGCATGCACCACCGCGTCGAAACGCCGCGTATCGAGCTGCTCGCGCGCCAGCGCCTCGGCCCCGCAAATCTTGGCAAGCGCGCGCACGCGGTCGGTATTGCGGCCCACCAGCGTAATCTTGGCGCCCGCGTCCGCCAGCGCGTAGGCGGCGCCGCGGGCGCCGCCGCCGTTGCCCACGATCAAGATGGACGATTTCCCCAGACGTAGCAGCCGGGAAAGCGGGCCGGTGACTCCCGCGGCGTCGGTGTTGGTCCCGCGCCACTTGCCGGCCTTGCGCCATACCGTGTTGACCGCGCCGATGCGCCGCGCCAACGGGTCCACCGCGTCCAGGTAGCGGATGATCCTCTGCTTGTGCGGAATGGTGACGCTGAAGCCCGCCAGCGGCAGCTTGGCGGCCATGGTGAAGAAGTCGCGCAAGTACACGGGGGAAACCAGGAACGGCAGGTACACGGCGTCCACGCGCCGCGATTGAAACGCCCGGTTATGCACGGCCGGCGAAATGGAATGCCGGATCGGGTCCGCGATCACCCCGTAGATCTTGGCGGCCTTCCCGAGCTTCTCGACGCGGTACAGATGGCGCAGGTGCCGCGCACTGACCTGCCCGGCCGCGGTCCCTTCCGCGAACATGGGCGCGGCGTAGGTGAAGGCGCCGCCGAACACCGGGGAAAGCACGCGCGTCGGGAACCCCAGCTCGCCCATGGCCAGCACTACCAGCCGATGCTTGGGCAGCGCCTTGGCGGCCGCCAGCACGCGCATGTTGTCGGAAGGCTTGCGCGCCGTGGTCACCACCTTGTAGGCATCGGCCTGCACCTGCATGACCCGGTTCAGGATGGTGTCCATGGGCGGTGTGGACTCGTAATTGTGGTACGAAACGATTACGTGCGCGCGCCCGCGAAACTGGTGCAGCCGTTCCGGGGCCAACTCCGCGGTTTCGATTTCGAGATCGACGGCCAGCGCCCCGTTGCCGACCGCGCGGTCCAGCACGGCAAACTGCTCTTCCACGCTGCCGTTGAATCTTCCGTGGTTCTGGCGCCGCCGGCAGGTGGCCAGGATGATGGAGTCGGGAAACTGCTCGAGAAACCTTGGAATCGCATCGGCGCCCTTCCAGGGGTCATCGAGATGGTCCAGGCGGAACTCGAGAAACGTCTCGCCCGCCTCAGCTTCACGCCGCGCGTGGTCCAGCAGTGTGGGAACGTCCGGCAGGCCCAAGGCGATGCAAATACGCGGGAGCGACCTGGTCTGCGCCATCTTCGGTAAGGAATTCCTAGAATAACATGGCCGGGGTGCTACTCCGGATTCAGCACCCGCACCTCGCCCAGCCCCAGCTCGCGAATGCCCGCCTCGATCTTGGCGCGGTCTCCCACCACCACCCAGATCAGATGGTCCGGATGAACCACTTCGCGGGCGGACTTTCCGATGTCGGCCAGCGTCAGCGTGCGCACTTTCCCGGCGTAGGTCTGGTAGTAATCTTCCGGCAGATTGTACTCGACCAGATCTTCGACCGAGTTCATTACGCGGTCCATGGTTTCGCGGGAGCCGGGCAGGCGCAGGGTCTCGCTGGCCTTCACGCGCGCCAACTCCGCATCGGTGGCCGGACGGTCCGCCAGGATGCCACCGAGCTCCTTGCCGATCTCAGTCATCGACTCCTTGGTCTTATCGGTCTGGACGGGAGCATAGGCCAGGAATGGGCGCTGGCCGCGCGCGCTCACCAGCATGGTCAACGCCCCATAAGCCCAATGCTTGTCCTCGCGCAGGTTCATGTTGAGCCGGGCGCCGAAATCGCCTCCCAGAACGTTGTTCATGCTTTCGATGGACACCTCGGCGGGATTGTTCTTGGGGGGCGCCACGCTGCCCGCCACAATCAGCGACTGTTGAGCGCCGGGACGATCGATCAGGTACACCACGGACCGCTCCGCCAGAGGCACGGTGGCGACGTTCTTCCTGGGCGTCTCGCCGGGGGTCCACGCGGAGAACAGCTTTTCGAGTTTGGGCCGCATCTCCGCAAGAGTCGTGTCTCCGACCACGATCAGGGTGGCGTGGTTGGGCTTGAACCAGGCGGCATGGAACCGGGCCATATCGTCGCGGGTGAGCTGGGAGACGCTGGCGGCGGTGCCGGAGCCGGTCCAGGGTTCCGAATAGGCGTGGCCCTTCCCGTAAATCAGGCCGGGGAGAACGCGCAGGGCCATGGACGCCGGCTCGGTCTTTTCGCGCTCGATGGCGGCCAGTTGCTGCTTCTGTTCGCGCAGAAAATCGGCCTGCGGGAAGGATGGGTTCAGGGCCACGTCGGCGAAGATGTCGAGCGACGCATCCAGGTTGGTCTTGAGGGCCGAGAGGCGCGCGTCGATGCCGTCCATGTTGGCGCTTACGTTCAGGCTGGCGCCGAGCTGCGCCAGTTGCTCGCCGATCTCGAGCGAGGTGCGCGTCCTGGTGCCCTGGTCGAGCAGTTTCGAAACCAGCGCCGCCGCGCCGGGGCGCGCCGTGGGCCCGGGCCCAGAGGGCACCCCCTGGTCGGCGGCATAACCGGAATCCACCAGCAGGCTGAAATTGACCAGGGGGATCTCGTGCCGCTCGGCCAGGACCACACTCAACCCGTTGGAAAGCGTGGCGCGCTCCAGCTTGGGCAGGCGCAGCTCGGGAGGCTGGGCTGTCGCGGGAGGCTGGTTGCGGTCCACGGCGGTGGTGGAAGCCTGGGGGTCGCCGAACGGAAAGACTTCGGAAACATATTCGCCGTCGGACAACCAGCGTTTGGCGGCGGCCTGAACCTTGGCGGGGGTGGCTTCGCGCTCGCGGCGCAGTTTGACCTGGTAAGCGGCGGCGTCGCCCAGATAGGCCTGGCTCATGGCCAGCACGTCGGACTTTCCGCCGAACCCGCCGACGCGGTCCACTCCGCGGACAAAGTTGGCGAGGTACTGGGTGCGGACGCGCTGCACTTCCTGCGCGGTGGGTCCCTCGGCGAGGAAGCGCGCCAGCTCCTCATCGATGGCCTTCTCCACCCGCGCCAGCTCCACGCCCGGACGCGCCGTGGCCTGAATGACGAACTGGCCGCCGATTTCGCGCGGGTTGATATAGGCCGCCACATCGGTGGCAAGCTGGTCGTCGTAAACCAGGCGCTTGTAGAGCCGCGACGTCCGCCCGTTCGAGAGCGCGTCGCTCACCATGTCGAGGTAGTCGCCGTCTTCGCTGCCGAACTCGGGCATGTTCCATACCTTGTAAACGCGCTCCTGGGCCACCCGGTCCTGGTAGACGGCCTTGTGCGCCCCCGTCATTTTGGCGATCGAGACGCGCTGCCGGGAAACCGGCGGACCGGGCGGGATCTCCCCGAAATAGGTTTCCACTTTCTTGCGGACGGTCTGCGGATCCACGTCGCCGGCCACCACCAGCACGGCATTGGAAGGGCCGTAGAAAGTCTTGAACCATTCCTTTACGTCATTCAAAGACGCCGCGTTCAGGTCTTCCATGGACCCGATGGTGTTCCAGGAATACGGATGGCCGCTCGGGTAGGTGTCTTGTTGCATGAGTTCTTCCGCCAGGGCATAAGGCTCGTTTTCGTCCTGACGCTTTTCGTTCTGGACCACCCCGCGCTGCAAGTCGAGCGTCTTCTGGTCGATGGCGTTCACCATGTATCCCATGCGGTCCGATTCCATCCATAGCGTGTAATCCAGGGCGGAGACGGGCACGGTCTCGAAATAGTTGGTGCGGTCTTCGTTGGTGGTGCCGTTCAGGTCGGTGGCGCCGATACGCTCCAGGGCCTCGATGTAGCGCCCATGAAAATGCTCGCTGCCGCCGAACATGAGGTGTTCGAACAGGTGAGCGAACCCGGTCTTGCCGGGGTGTTCGTTCTTCGACCCGACGTGATACCAGACGTTCACCGCCACGATGGGCGCCTTGTGATCCTCATGGACGATCAAGGTGAGGCCATTTCCCAGAACGAATTTCTGGAACGGAATATCGACGTCCTGGGCGTAAGCCGCCAAAGACAGGAAAGCAAATGTAAACAGCGCGCGACGCATGGAACCCCCTCCAAAGGAATTTAGCACAACCGGGGGAGCGGGCCGGCAGCGCCGGCGGTCTTGACGCCGGCGTTACTGCAACGCCGTGAGAATCGTCCGCGCTCCAGCGGGTTGACAACCCAATGCCACTTGGTTTTCGTGAAATCGACATTCTGCGTGGATTATGGGGCGGGCAATCCTGCCCGCAAGCCGGCCTTCCGGCCGGCTGGACCCGCTGGAAAGCGGGTCCGCAGGCTGAAAAGCCTGCCCCACATGCAAGGAATATGTTCACACGGTCGCAAACCTAGCCGGCATACCAGGCAGGCCAGGTATGGGACCATCGCGTTAACTCTCGACCGATGGCTGGCCCATTCAGCTAACCCGGCCCGCCGCCCCGTCCGCGCTTTCCCGGCTTCTGTTGAGGATTTTCTCCCGCGAACGTCAGCGTCACATCGGCCGTGTGGTCCCGGTCGTTGATCTTGAACTCGGATTTGGTCTTCCCGAGGTTCTCGAAAAGGCCTTCTTCGCGCACCCGGGTCAGGAATAACTCCGGATAATCCGCGTTGAACGGCTGGCCTTCCTTCATGGCCCAGATCCGCTTGATCTCGAACTCGCCGTTCAGGTCCAGCCCCACAATGTTCAGCTTACCCATGGTGAACTGCGGTCCCGCATCGACGTGCACCGCCACATCCACGGCCTTCTTCTCGTTGTCGATTTTGCGGTCCGTAGCGACCTTGGCTTCCAGGTATCCGGCGTGCCGCATGGCCAGGCGGATGCGCTCCAGCCCCTGGCTCACGCGGTCGAAGTTGGCGACGTCGCCGGTCTTGAAGTCGCCGGCCTTCAGTAACACATCCGGCTCGAGCGGGCTGGGTCCTTCGATCGCGACCTTCCCCAGCTCGTAGCTCTGCCCTTCGTCCACGGTAACCATCACGTGCAGCCCCTGGACGTCCTTGGCCGGCTCCGTACGGATCTCCGGAAACGATACGCGCACCCGGCCGCGCCCCTCATACAACGGCCGGATGGCGTTGTTCAGCACCTCGCGGAATCGGTCCTCGGTGTACGGCGAGCCAATGGCCACGCCCGCGATGGCCTCGCGCAGCACGTTCTGCGGGATCACGTGGTTGCCTTGAAACGTCACCTGCGCCACCGCGGGCAGGTTGCGGGCCGGCCGGAACACGATCGCAAACTCTCCCGGCGCCGACGCCGTCACGCTGCCGGCAATCTTCTCCGGCACACCCTTAGACGCCAGAAACTCCTGGATCCACTTCACGTACCGTTCGAGCACCGGTTGCGTCGCGGGCAGCTTGGCCATGGAAAACAGCGGGTCCTTGACTGCCAGCGCGGCCTCGAGATCCTTTTGCGAGACCCTCAGCTCTTCAAAAATCACAGGGTAGACCTGCTCCACCTCGGTCACCTGAAAGGTGGCGGCATAGCCTTTTCCCTGCGTCGCCGCCACGAACTTGTAGCCCACGGTTTCGAACGCGCCGCAGGCCACCAGCTTGTCGCGCGCCGCGTCGAATTCGGGCTTGCCGGCCACCTGCCCGACCTTGAGCCCCGCCACGGCCAGCACCTGCTCCCGCGTATAGTTACGAATGCCTTCCACCGCCAGGCTCTCGATCGGCCACTTGGCGGGCGCCGGCGCGGCTTTCTTCTGGGCCGGGGGACGCGTCTGCTTGGACTGCGCGAATCCACACCCGGACACCAGCATCAGAAGAATCAGCAGCTTCTCCATATCTTTGATGGTAGACGCACCGGCTCGGCCGTTGATTACCGGCTAGCCACGAAAATCGACCATAATGAAAAGAGGGTAGCCCATGAAAACCACCCAGCACAATAGCCGGAAGAAACCTTATGGGCCCAACATCGTTCGGGCATGGTTCGACACGGTTTTTCACTACGCGCTCCGGGGTCTGGATACGGAGTGGAGATTCATGGCCCAGCGAAACTGGACGTTCCGCTTCAACCGTCACGCGCTTGAGTACATCGCACCAATTGCCGAGCATGTTCCAGCGCGTGACAACCTCGAACAGTTCTTGTCCTTCTTTGCCGGCGTGAAAAGTCTTGTCGGAGAGCACGATCATGGAGCCGGGCGCCTGCTTGTAACGTGCTCGGCTTTCCACGCGGCAATCGTGAAGAGCCCCAACTTCCGCCGGGTGTTCGAGAGCGTCGAGGTCGAAGCCCCAACCACTCTAGACAGCGAGTTCAGCAGCCACTTTGGAGCATATGGGGCAAGGGAGGATTTCGCCGGCATTCTCGCCGAATACCTGGTCAATAATGTTGCGAACCTGCCCAGCCACTACAGCACCTCCAAGCTTTGGAACACATTCCGCGATCGTTTCATTCCAGTGGTCGACGTGCCTGAGCTTGCGGCTTACCACCAAGCGACAGAGGCTTCCGGGCGGGACTTGATCGGTGCCGTCGATCGGCTGACCAGCGAATTGAAGCAAACCAGGTCCGAGCTTTCGTTGGAGTTCGACGCGCCGTTCGTAGCGGAAATCACGAGCGCGCGCTGATGGCGAGCGGCCACCCAGCGGGTACGTCGCCGCTCGCCCTCGACACAAATCCTTTCCTGCTTTTGGTGACGTACCGATACCTGGAGTCGAAGAATGCAACGGCCCAGGTGCGAATGCGCGCCTTGACGGAGGTCCGAGGTCAGCCTGACGACCTTCCGCCAGAGTCATTTGATGATCTCTGGTACCTTTTCGACCACGCGAAGCGCCGCATCATCACCCAACATGTCATCGCCGAGGCGCTGAAATTCAGCCGCACGGGATGGCTCCGAGATCACAAAGACGCCGTATGGGAGGCCGCAATCTCCTTGCTGAACGGATTCGGCGTGGAAGAGCACTCGTCCCCGATTCTCGATCTATACACCGATGAAGATTACCGCCCAGTCTTGATCGAGCTGGGCTCCACGGATGCAGGCGTGCTCCACACCGCGGAGCAGCACAAGGCCACTCTGATAACGGAAGACAAGTCACTGCTCAACTTCGCCCACATTCGCAGCGTCCCAGCGTTCCCCCTGAATCAGCTACGTACTTTGATCACCCAGTCCCGGTAGTCCGGCTTCCTCCCGCGCGCTCCTCCGGCTAGAATGAAAAAAGTGCCCTACGATCTGATCGTCATCGGGAGCGGCCCGGGCGGCTACTCCGCGGCCATTCGCGCCGGCCAGTACGGCCTCAAGACGGCGCTCGTCGAGAAACAGGCCAGGCTGGGCGGCACCTGCCTCCTGGTGGGGTGCATTCCCACCAAGGCCCTGCTCCACGCCGCCGATGTCTGGCAGCGCTTCGTCCACGCGGATCAAGAAGGAATCCACTGCGAAAACCCCCGCCTCGACTACGCCAAAGTGAAGGAGCGCAAGGACGGCATCGTCAACCAGCACTCGAATGGCGTCGCCATGCTGCTCAAACGCGCCCAAGTCGAGCGCATCGCCGGGTATGCCACGCTTCAGGGCAACGGCCAGGTGGAAGTCCAGTCGGATTCCGGCGTCCAGACGCTCGAGGCCCGGAACATCGTCATCGCCACCGGTTCGGAGGCCCGCATGTTGCCCGGCCTCGAGCCCGACCCCGATTTCATTCTCACCAATGTCGAGATCCTCAACCTCGCCGCCGTCCCCACCCGCCTCATCATCATCGGCGCCGGCGCCGTGGGCGTGGAGTTCGCCTCCATCTTCCACCGCTTCGGCGCCCAGGTGACGGTCATCGAGATGCTGCCTCGAATCGTCCCGGTGGAAGACGAGGACATCTCCAAAGAACTCGAGCGCGTCTTCCGCAAACGGAAGATGCGCGTCGAAACCGGCGCGCGCGCCGAGAACATCCGGAAGACCGGCCAGGGCGTAAGCCTCACGCTTACCACCAAGGACGGCAAACAGGAACAGCTCGAAGCCGAGAAGCTGCTGGTGGCGGTGGGCCGCAAGCCCAATACCGAAAACATCGGGCTCGAACATACCAAGGTGGAGATGGATCGCGGCTTCATCCAGGTCAACCCCTACCAGCAGACCGCCGAGCCGGGCGTCTACGCTATCGGCGACGTGGTGGCGGGCACTCCTCAACTGGCGCACGTCGCCACCATGGAAGGTATGGTCGCGGTGGCGCACATGGCCGGCAAGCCCGCCATCCCCATCAACAAAAACCGCATCCCCGGCTGCACCTACACCGAGCCGGGAATCGGCAGCGTGGGGCTGACCGAGGCGCAGGCGCGCGCGCAGGGCTACAAGGTAAAGGTCGGGCGGTTCCCCTTCGCCGGCAACAGCCGCGCCACCATCCTGGGCCATCACGAAGGTTTCGTCAAAGTGGTTTCCGACGAGCGGTACGGCGAGATTCTCGGCGTCCATATCATCGGACCCGAGGGATTTGAGCTGATCGCCGAGGCGGTCGCCGCCATGGAAGCGGAAGCCACCGTGGAAACCATGGTGCACACCATCCACGCCCATCCCACGCTCTACGAGGCGGTGGGCGAGGCGTTCAACGCCGTTTACGGTCTTTCGATCAATGCGTAAGTGTTGTCTGCGGGAACTCGGGCGCACGGATTACGGCGCGGCGCTGGAGCTGCAACGGCAGCTCATCGCCGAGCGCCAGCAAGGGCTGATCCCCGACCAGCTCCTGCTGCTCGAACACCCGCACGTCATCACGCTGGGCCGCAACGGCCACGCCGGCAACCTGCTCGCCAGCGGCGAAGTGCTGAGCCGCGCGGGCATCGCTTTCTACGCCACCGATCGCGGCGGCGACGTCACCTACCACGGCCCCGGCCAGCTTGTCGGCTATCCCATTCTCGACCTGCGCGAGTGGCAGCGCGACGTGGGCGCTTACGTGCGCGCCGTCGAGCAGGCGATCATCGACACGCTGGCGGATTACGGCATTTCCGCCGGCCGCATTCCCAAGCTGACCGGCGTGTGGGTGGACGATCGCAAGATCGCCGCCATCGGCGTTCACATCAGCCGGTGGGTGACGTCCCACGGCTTTGCTTTGAACGTCTCCACCGATTTGAGCTATTTCCAGTACATCGTTCCCTGCGGATTGACCAAGCCCGTGACCTCGATGGCCGCGCTCGGCGTGCGCGCCAGCTTGCACGAGGTTGGGCAAACCCTGGCCGCGCATTTCGGCCGCGTCTTCGATTGCGAAATGGGAGAACCGATCCATGACTGACGTAGTGATGCCCCAGATGGGCGAAAGCATTGTAGAAGGCACTCTAACTAAGTGGCTCAAGAAGCCCGGCGAACGCGTCGCGCGCGATGAGCCTCTATTCGAGATTTCCACCGACAAGGTGGACACCGAGATCCCCTCGCCCGCCGCCGGAGTGGTCTCCGAGATCCTGGTGGAAGAAGGCAAGACCGTAGGGATCAACACGGTACTGGCCCGCATCGAAGAGTCTGGCGTGGTGGCGCCGGGCCCAGAGGGCGCCCCGCCACCGGCGGCTTCCCCCGAGCCACCGGTGTCCTCCCCACTCTCCCCGCTAGTCCGCAAACTGGCCCGCGAGCACAACCTCGATCTGAGCCAGGTGAAAGGCACCGGCGCCGGCGGCCGCATCACCAAGCAGGACGTCGAAGCCCACGTAGCGCCGGGCACGCCGCCACCGTCACCTGCCACGCCGCCCCGGACGCGTATCGAGCCTCTGAGCGCCATGCGGATCAAGATCGCCGAGCGCATGGTGCTCTCCAAGCGGACCTCGGCCCACGTCACCACCGTCCATCGCGTCGACATGACCAAGGTGGTCAAGATTCGCGAGCGCTACAAGGCCGAGTTCCAGGCCAGCTATGGCTTCTCGCTCACCTACCTGCCGTTCCTCACGCGCGCGGCCGCCGTGGCGCTGCGCCACTTCCCCTTGCTCAATGCCTCGCTCGACGGCAACAACATCATCCACCACAGCGAAATCAACATCGGAATCGCGGTGGCGCTGGAAAACGGCCTGATCGTCCCGGTGATCCGCGGCGCCGACGAAAAGAACGTGGCCGGTTTGCAGCGCGCCATCGTCGATCTCGCCACGCGCGCGCGCTCCCGCCAGCTCAAGCCCGACGAGGTGCAGGGCGGCACCTTCTCCATCACCAATTTCGGCAGTTTCGGCAGCCTGGTGGGCGCCCCCATCATCAATCAGCCGCAAGTAGCCATCATGGGCGTGGGCACGGTGGAGAAGACCCCGGTGGTGATTGACGACGCCATTGCCATCCGCTCCATTTGTCTTCTTTCGCTGAGCTTCGACCACCGCCTGATCGACGGCGCCCTGGCCGACCAGTTCATGACCAAAGTGAAGCAGGTGCTGGAAGACTGGTCCGAAGAAGCGCTGTGATTCCCGAGAGTTATGGGGCGACGGGCGTGATGCGGTCAAGTGGAATATCGGCCGCAGCCGGCTACCGGCATCCGGCCGCGGACAATCTCGCCACGCGCTGACGCCGGCGCAGACGATCGCCTTTGGCGGTCTGCGCCGCTTGCGAGCAGGCAGGCCACGGAAAACGATGGCCTGCCCCACGGTCTACTTTCGCTGGCCCCACGTCGGCGGCGGCGGCTCCTTGCTCAACCGGTTGACCGGCTTTTCCTGGAGCATGCGCAGCGCCTCCTGGACGGCACGCTCAAGCTGCGCATCGTGCCCGGCGATCGCGTCCTTCGGCCAGTTCTCGACGTCAACGTCGGGCGAGGCGCCTTCATTCTCCACGGCCCACTTGCCCTCGCGCGTGAAGAACCCTCCGCGGGGCGCAATCATAGAACCACCGTCAATGAAAGGCGGCGTGTCCGCCGTGTGCACCAGGCCGCCCCACGTGCGTTTGCCCACCAGCAAGCCGACCTTGCGGTACTTGAACATCCACGGCATCAGGTCGCCGCCCGACCCCGCCATTTCGTTGACGATCATCACCTTCGGCCCCCAGATGCCGGCCGATGGGCTGGTGAACGGATAGCGGTCGCCCGCCACATTGTTAAAGTAGCCGTCGAAATCCCGCTGCAACACGTCGATGATGTAATCCGCCGCCGAGCCGCCGCTGTTGAAGCGCTCGTCGATAATCGCTCCCAGCTTGTCCTGCTGCGAGAAATAGTAGCGGTTGAAGCTGGCGTAGCCCGGTTGCCCGGTGCTCGGCACATAGACGTAAGCCAGCCGGCCTCCGGACAGCTTATCGACCAACCGGCGATTCTCCTCCACCCAGGCGCGCGTGCGCAGGCCTTGCTCGTTGGCGATGGGGATGACGGTCACTTGCCGCGCTCCCTCGAGCGCCGGCCGGCTGTTGATGGTCAGCACGGTCTGCCGGCCGGCGGTGCCGTCAAGCAAACGATAGATGTTGTCCGGCGCCCGCAGCTCGACTCCGTCGATGGCCAGGATGTAATCTCCGGTGGATACGCTGGCGCCGGGCTCGGCCAGCGGCGCGCGCAGATCGGGATTCCAGCTCTCGTGGTCGTAGATGCGCGTGATCTTATACCGGCCGCCGTCGATGGCGAAATCCGCGCCCAGCAACCCGCCCGGCGATAGGGGCAGGGCGGGCATGTCGCCACCGCGCACGAAGGAGTGGCCGATGGCGATCTCCGCGCCCATGATGTCGAGCAGGTAGTTCAGATCGGCGCGGTGCATGGCGTAAGGCAGCAACTGGCCGTATACTTCCTTCATCTTGGGCCAGTCGGCGCCGTGCATATTGGGCACGTACAGATAATCGCGCTGGATGCGCCAGCCTTCGTTGAAGATCTGCTTGAACTCCTCATGGGGCTGGAGGTACATGCGCAACGATACGTTGAGCCGCCCCTGTCCGGCTTGAAGCGGCTGGCGGTCGGCGTCCACCAGGAAGAGCGAAGGGGCCGCCGGGGCCGCGCCAGCGCCGCCACGCCCGCGGCCGCCACCGGCGCCGCCACTGGTGCGATAGACCAGCTTGTGGCCATCGGCGCTGATGTCGTAGGCCGCGACGCCGGTGACGAACGGCGCCGCGCGGCGGTCGCTCAGACGATAGCGTTGGAGGGTGCTGCCGCCGCCGGCGCCGCTGGCCTCCTCGCCACGCCCGCCGCGGCCCGCGGCTTCCAGAAAGTAGACCGTGCCGCCGGCGCCGGCGCGAAGTTGCGAATACTGGCGCTCGGCTACCCCCGGCACGGCGAGAATGCGTTGCTCGAAGCCGTCGAAATCGATCTGGACGTCGACTGGTTTGCGTGGCGCCGCTGCCGCGGCCGGTTCTCCCTCGGCGCCCTCCGGCGCGGCGCCGCCGGAACGGCCGCCCCGGCCGCCGCCACCGCCCGGAGCGGCCGGAGGCGCGCTGCCCACACCGTGGTCTTCATCGCTCTCCGGCAGCAGCGGGCTGGGCTCGCTTTTCTTGAGCACCGCGAAATACAACCCGAAGTTCTCATCGTGGTCGTAGGAAGTCATGTCCAGCCATTGCGATTTCAACCCGAAGTCAGTCGAGGCGAGAAACCAAAGGTATTTGCCGCTGGCATCCCAGGCAGGCCAGACCGCATCGGCCAGCCCGCCGGTCACCTGCCTGGTTTCTCCCGTCTCGACATTGCTCAAGAAAATCGCGTGGTACAGCGACTTCAGCCGGCTGGAATACGCCACCCATTTGGAATCGGGACTCCACACCGGATTCAGCGTGCGCGCCGGCACCATCCACGGATCGTTCCCGACCACCTTGGCCTGGCCTGTGGCGATGTCCAGCACCCAGACCTTCAGATTGGTATCGGTATAAACCAGCTTCTTCGAGTCGGGCGACCACGAGGGCGTGTAGTAGTGCGTCGGATTCGGCAGCGCGATCTCGCGGGGCGGGGTCAAGCCATCCTGGGCTTCGATGATGAGCTTGTATTCGCCGGACTTGTCGCTGAACCAGGAGATATACTTGCCATCCGGCGACCACGCCGGATCGCGTTCCGCCGAGCCGCTCGAGTGGCTCAGATTGCGCACGTCTCCCTTTTCGGCGGGGATGGTAAAAATCTCGCCGCGCGCCTCCACCACCACCCGCTTGCCGGTGGGCGAGAGCGCCAGGTTGGTCATGCGACTCGTCACGTCTTCCCAGCGCGGCATCATCCACGGAAAATCGCCCGCGGCGGTGATATTCACCACGTGCGTCTTGCCGGTCTTGGGGTCCAGCTCGTGGATGTAGCCGGCCTGCTCGAATACCACCGCGCCCGGGCCGGCGTCCAGAGATTTCACGTCGAAGTCGGTGAACCTGGTCGATTGCGCGAGCTTTTTCGTCTTGGTGTCGTAAACCCAGATGTTGGCCACGCCATCGCGGTCGGAAATGAAATACACGGCGTCGCCCACCCACACGGGATCCATGTCCTTGGAATCGGTCCATGGCGGCGAGATCAGATCGTAGGTTTTCAGATCGACAATCCAGATCGGCCGGTTCTGCCCGCCGCGATAGTTGCGCCGTTCTTCGTCCCATGAACTATTCATGCGGTAGGCCATGCGCTTCCCGTCCGGGGAAATCTTGCCTTGATAACCGCGAGGCAGGGCCAACGGTTGTTCGACTCCGCCTTCGGCCGGCACCGTCCAGAAACGGGGCGCCGCGCCGGGCGCCCACGTGGCGCGGCCGGAAGTGAACAGCACCGCCTTGCCATCGGGCGTCCAGCCCTGCACCGAATCGCTGCCCGGATGCCAGGTCAACCGTTTCGGTTCGCCGCCTTCGGCGGGCACGACGTAAACATCCGTGTTGCCCGCGTACTCCGCGCTGAACGCCAGCCACTTGCCGTCGGGCGAAAAATGCGGATTGGTGGTCTGCCCCTGGAAGCTGGTCAGCCGCCGCGCCGTGCCGCCCGCGCGCCCGACGATCCAGAGATTGTTGGCATACGCGAACGCGATTTCGGTGGCGGTCACCGTCGGCGTGCGCAGCAGGCGCGTGGGCGAGCCGGTTGCTGTCTGCCAGCCGGCCAGAACGAGAAAAGTCAGCGAGAGACGACCAAGAAGTACGATGTGCTTTGGCATAAGGGAGTCCTGGGAGTGGTTGCTTTCCGAGCCAATATAGCACCCGGCGCACGGCCTTCTTACTTGCGCTATCCTCGGACGTTGAAAGAACCTTGAGGCGCCGATGATCTACATGCTATGTCGCAATCGCGTGGCGGACTTCTCGCGGTGGAGATGCCGGCGGCTACTGACCGCTTGACGGCTACGCGCGGCGGTACACTTGGGCGAGAGGTGGATCGTGTATTGTCCCCAATGCAGGGTCGAGTACCGCGACGGCTTCACCGAGTGCTCCGACTGCCAGGTCCCCCTGTTAGCCGGAACACCTCCGCCCGAGCCAGCCCGTCCCTTCAACCCCACTCTCGACTTAGTCGTGGTGCTGGAGACGAACGACCGCATTCAGCTTGCCTTGGCCAAGGGATTGCTGGAGGACGCGGACATTCCCTTCTTCGTTCTGGGCCAAATCGCCACGCTGGTCCAGGACGTGGATGCGTTTCTCCACAAGTGGGTCCGGGTCCAGGTGCCGCGCGACCGCGAGGCCGAAGCCAGGGAACTTCTGGAAGGGATGTTACTGGAAGATGGCGCCGAGGAGCCCGGCGAGAACACCTAACGGGGGCCGCGCCTCGGCAGCCCCAGCCAGCGGGGAACTGAGCGGCAATAGAGCTCGTACGAGCGGCCGCGCGTCGTTCGAAGGTGCGGCTCCTCAAAGAACACGACCGTCACATGGAAGAAGAGAAACACCGCACCGCCGTATGCCGCCAGCAGAGGCGATGCGAAGAGCACGGCCTGGCCGAAGACCACCAACAGCACTCCCACGTACATGGGATTGCGAGAGAAACGGTACGGACCGCCGGACACCAAGCCTGCCGGTTCCTCTCCGATTAGTAGCCGCAGAGGACGCGCAAAATAGATGGCGGGAGTCCCTCCGGCAGCCAGAAATCGGATCAGGCACAGGGCATAGGTCAGCATCCCCGCGGCGGCCAACAACCAGCCTGCGTCCGAGATTCCTCCCCGGAGTCGCGCGCGGGGGTCGATGGCCGAAGGGAGGAAGAACCCCACCACGGCGGGGACCAGGACGGTAAAGACGATGCCGCGCACCCAGAGCATTTGAAACCGCATTATCGCACCGGCCTGGCGACCCAGGCTGCGCTGCTACAATCCGGGTATGGTCAAAGGCATTGAACATACCGCCATCGCGTCGCCCGACCCGCACAAACTGGCTCGCTGGTACGTGGAGCACCTCGACTTCGTCATCAACTACCAGTCGGCGGGCAGCAAGACGACATTTGTGAAGGCGTCGGACGGGTCGATGATTGAGATCATCGAGGCCAACAGCGCGCCGCCGTCCGCGCCGGATATGCGGGCCGCCGGGCTGCGGCACCTGGCCATCGCGGTAACGGATTTTGACGCGGTTTACGACCGATTAAAGGACAAGGGCGTTTCCTTCCTGACGGAGCCGGAGAAGAAGGGCGGCAACTCGGTGGTGTTCTTCACCGACTGCGACGGGAACATTCTCCACCTGCTGCAACGGGAAAAGCCGCTGCCGTAGGCGCGGCGGATTTAGGTAGTGGGTCAGTTTGACTTTTTCGCGGCCTTGGCTCCCGCTTCCCGGTCTTTGACCAGCGCGACGATATCCCCGACGCTCCACAGCTTTCCGGTGACGCCAGCGGCCATTGCAGGGGATACCCGAAGAGTCTGATGGATGCGCGCGAAGTTGTAGTACATGAAGTAAAGCGCAAGGGCGGCCATGTGGTTTTCGAGCTTCTTGGAGAAAGCATTCGTGAGGCGAGTAAACCGGCGCATGGACATCCGCATCGTGAGGTTTTGCCGCTCCGCGCAACTGGTGCCGATGTGGGCCGGATCGGGATCGCCCGTAACCGGCGTGATACGCGTACCAATGGACTGGGCGGGGCTGTAGCGCTTCTCTTCGCTGATGTCCGCGCCGTACAACTTCACCAGCATCGCGTAATCGATATCCGCCCCGAAGGAATCCTCGACGGCATCCAGGTATGGCTTGTGACCATCCGTCGTAAGCTGTACGCGATGCGCCAAGCGCCCGGCAAGGTCCTGAATGAACTCCGTCGCCACCTCACCGTCGCGCGGTCCCACCATCCAGCACGGTACCAGTTTGGAATCGGCGTCAATCGCGGTCCAGGTCCACACGCTGCCAATCCCCAACTGGCCGCGTTTGGACTCTTGCACGTTCTTGTCCTTAGCACCCACAAACGCCCAGATTTCGTCGCACTGAATCCGGCGGCAGCCGAGGTTGCGAAACATGCGGTCCTGATATTCCGAGCAGACCGCGCCCGCTTCCAGCAGGAACTTTACGATAGTATTCTTGGTGACACCGGTTATGCGAACGGTGGCGCGGATGCTGTTTCCGTCCACGAGGCACTGAATCACTTGAGCGCGAGTTTCAGAAGCCAGCCTGTTCATACTGACCATTATGCTTGAGCGGGAGTACATTGTCAAGAGAAAAGTACTTGCATTATGCCCATAAAGCATATATTATATGCTCAGGAAGCAGAAAGCACATGATTTTCGCTGTACCGGAATTGCTCCCAGAATGCCTGGATGTGATAGAGCAGGTTGATTCCATTAGGGATAACCTTCGCTCTGCATTGCGTTCCCCCAAAAGCTGGTTTGGCCTTCTGAGAAGGAATACCCTTGCTCGCGCTATTCGTGGATCGAACAGCATCGAAGGCTACAATGTCACCCAGGAGGACGCAATTGCGGCCGCCGCTGGCGAAGAGCCGCTGGATGCGCAGAGCGAAACCTGGGCGGCCATCACCGGATACAGGAATGCTCTGACGTATGTGCTCCAACTCTCGGACGACCCGCGTTTTCAGTATGGAGATGGATTCATTCGGAGCCTCCACTATATGATGCTTAGCTATGACCTCCCTCGGCATCCTGGCAGTTGGCGACCCGGACCGATATATGTCAGAGATGAAGAGAAGCACGAAATTGTGTACGAAGGACCGGACGCGGATCTTGTTCCCGGTCTCATGACCGAACTTTTCGAATCACTTAACAACAGTGACGACCGCACACCTGTCATCGTTCGAGCTGCGATGGGACACCTGAATCTTGTGATGATCCATCCTTTTTCGGACGGCAATGGACGAATGGCTCGCTGCTTACAGACTCTTATCCTTGCGAGAGAAGGGATTCTCGATCCTCGGTTTTCTAGCATCGAGGAATACCTCGGGCGGAATACGAAAGAATACTATACCGTGCTGGGCGAAGTTGGGGGTGGGCGTTGGCAGCCAGCCAATGACGCACGACCATGGATTCGATTCTGCTTAAACGCACACTTTAACCAAGCAGCTACCCTCTTGAAGAGGACCAAGGAACTTGAACGCGTTTGGGATGAGTTAGAAGTCATGATTCAGTCTCGGCGCCTACCCACTCGGGTTATATTCGCTCTCTCTGACGCGACATTTGGGTTTAGGGTTAGAAACGCTACCTACCGTTCTATGGCTGAAGTCAGCCAGCCGGTTGCCAGCAGGGATCTGCAACTCTTAGTAGAGAATGGTCTGCTTATTCCAGCAGGTGAGAAACGCGGTAGGATCTACGTCGCCTCTGACATTCTGAGGGCACTACGGCAACGAACACTGGAGCCAGATCCGAAGTACAGGCCAACACTGCCTCAGGCTCCATATTTGCCTGGTATCGAGAATACGCTTTTGATACCCTAGGGACGACGCTCTCTCCATCTGACAGCCGCCGCCTTTTTGGCGATAGCCTTCCGCTCTGCCGGTGACAGCACTGCTGCCCTGGCCGCGCCGCCCTTCGCGCCGCCAAGTCTACCCAGGGCTACCGCCGCCGGGTTCTTCCCCGCATTTGGATCTTCCAGCGGTGTACCGTCCAGGTGCTCGCCAATGGTCCGCTCCACGACCCGCCGAGCGTTCGTGGCGAAGTCGTGATCTCTGGGTTTGCTTGAACCGGTAGGCATGGCATAATTATGCCACAATGCCCAAGAACGTCACGGTGATCGCACGTATTCCTGCGAAAATCCCAATTTCTAGCCGGGCCAGCAGCCAAGCCCTGAGGGTTGACGTGAATATCGCTGGCTCCAAAAAAGGCACCCTGAATATTGGACGCCGTACCGTGGAGTGGTGGCCGGAATACAGATGGGTCAATGCTCACCGGTTGTCTTGGCAGAGGTTCATCGAGCTTTTGGAGCAGATGCCACAACGCCGCTCCCGCCAACGCATAGCGAAAAAGTCAAACTGACCCACTACCCGGATTCATCGGCCCTTGCTTTCCCTGAAGAGGACCACGCGAACGCCGACGTCCAGCTTTTTCCACGCCGTATCGCCGGTGACGGCCGCCAGCCGCAGATGCCGCGCGAGGGCCAGGCAGGCCCGGTCCGCAAAGGAGATGCCGTGGGTCCATGCCAGTGAGCACAAGTCGCGGCTTTCCCACGCCAACTCTTCGTCCCACGGCATGATTTCGAGCTGAAGCCCGCGCAAGTACCGCTGCACGAGCCGCGGCTCGCCCCCCGCCCGGATCAGTTTGGCCATGGTCTCGGAGAGGTTGACGGCGCAGACGACGGAAGCGCCCATGGCGGCGCGGACCGTTTCCGACCCTGGTTCGCCACGCACCAGCGCGATCAACGCCGAGCTGTCCAGCACGTAGCGCGCCTGGTCACTCTTCAACTTCATGCCGGGCCTCTTTGCGGCGTTCCGCGATCAGCTCGTCCGACCAGAGCACGCCGGCAGGCGCGATGCTTCGAAAGTACTCCTGTGCTTCACGCAGGAGAGCCAGGGCCGGCTCGAGTACAATGCGGCCCGACGGTCCTTCCGTAATGGTCACCGCGGCGCCGGGCTTCAGGCCGGCCCTTTTCCGGATCTCGGCCGGGATCAGCACCCGGCCCGCGCCATCCACCCTGGCCTCGTATCGCGCCGTGGCTTTGCGTGCCATCCTTCCATTTTAGCGTGATCTGGCAGAAAATGAAAAACTGGCAGCCAGCGGACTCAGCGTCGTTTGACGGCGCACGGCAGAGAGCAAAACCGGGTGACAGACCGATCTGTCCGCGCGGCGCAGGGCCGGGCCCAAAGGGCACCCCGCACCCCAGCGCCTTGGGACAGATCGGTCAGTCACCGGGTTTTGCGGCGCTACACCAGGACCGTGAAAGTGGATTCGCTGCGCTCGACCGGGCGGTAGAGAGTATCCCGCTCGACCGGCTCGCGGCCCGCCTTGCGGATCAGTTGCAGCAGCTCGGCGCGCCGCAGACCCTGCGTGGTGGTCGCTCCGGCGTCGTGGTAAATGCGCTCCTGGACGATGGTGCCGTCGATATCGTCGGCGCCGAACCGCAGCGCGATCTGCGCGATCCGCGGCGTCATGATCACCCAGTAGGCCTTGATGTGCGGGATGTTGTCCAGCATCAGGCGCGCCACCGCGATGTTCTTGATGTCGGCGAAACCCGTGGTCGTGGGGATGTGCTGGAGCGCCGTGTTGTCGGGATGAAAGGCCAGCGGGATGAAGGCCGCAAAGCCGTGCGTTTCGTCCTGCAACTCTCGCAGGCGGACCAGGTGGTCCACGCGGTCTTCCTCGTTTTCGATGTGGCCGTAAAGCATGGTGCAGTTCGAGCGAAGACCCAACTGGTGCGCGGCGCGGGCGGCCTCGAGCCACTCGCGGCCGTCGATTTTGTGATCGCAGATGATGCGGCGGACGCGCTCGTTGAAGATCTCGGCGCCGCCGCCGGGCAGCGAATCCATGCCCGCCTCGCGCAGGCGTTCGAGGGTTTCGCGCACCGGAATCCCGGTGCGCCGCGCCAGATAGGCGATCTCCACCATGGTGAGGGCCTTCAGGTGGACCCGCGGGAAACGCTGCTTCAGGCCGCGCAGCATCTCGCAGTACCAATCGAGCGAAAGCTCGGGATGCAGGCCGCCCACGATGTGGAACTCGGTGACCGCCTCGCTCCAGCCCTCGCCGGCGCGCTGCCACACCTCTTCGAGCGACATGGTGTAGGCCTTGGGATCGCGCACGCGCTTCCCGAAGGCGCACAGGCGGCAACTGGCCACACAGACATCGGTGGGGTTGATGTGGCGGTTCACGTTGAAATACGCGACGTTGCCGTGGAGGCGCTCGCGCACCAGGTTGGCGAGGAAGCCGAGCGCCAGGATGTCGGAGGTGCGGTAGAGCGCAACTCCGTCGTCGAAAGAGAGCCGCTCGCCCGCCTCGACCTTGCTCCGGATGGGGACCAGACGGGAATCGTCGATTACCACTTGCATACTTCAGGCGCCCGGTTTGAGGAGGAGTATATCAGCAGCCCAGAATAAGAAGAATAGCACGCTCACATAGCCGTTCATGGTGAAGAAGGCGGCGTTGACGCGCGAAAGGTCGTGGGGCTTCACCAGGCTGTGCTCGTAGACCAGCAGCGCCACAATGGCGCCGACGCCGGCCAGCGCCAGGGCCCCGAGGTGCAGCGTGTAGACCAGGGCCAGCAGGCAGACCACCATCAGCGCGTGCATCGCCCGGGCGGTGAGTAAAGCTCCCGCGATGCCCAAGATGCGCGGCACGCTGAAGATCCCCTCGGCGATGTCGAATTCGTAATCCTGGCAGGAATAAATGACGTCGAAACCGGCGGTCCAGAAGGTCACCGCGGCGGTGAGCCAGAGGATGCGCGGGTCCAACGAGCCGCGCACGGCGATCCAGGCGGCGGCGGGCGCCATTCCCAGGCAGAACCCCAGCACCAGGTGCGAGAAAGAGGTAAGCCGCTTGGTGAAGGAATAGAAAAACACCGTGCCCAGCGCCACCGGGGCGAGGCGCAGGCACAGCCGGTTCAGTTGGCCGGCGGCCAGGAAGAAGATCGCCGACGCTGCCGCCACGAACCCCCAGGCAAAACCGCGAGACAGCAGACCGGTGGGCAGGTGGCGCATCCTGGTGCGCGGATTGCGCGCGTCGATTTCGAAATCCACCAGCCGGTTGAAGGCCATGGCGGCCGAGCGGGCGCACACCATCGCGACCACGATCCAAAGCAGCTTGCGCGCAATTTCCCCGCCGCCCGAGCGGCCGTCGCGGAAAGCCAGCAGAGCCCCGGTGAGGGCGAACGGCAAGGCGAAGACCGAATGCTCGAACTTGATCATTTCGAGCGTCAGCTTGAGACGTTTCCAAAGCATCGGGAGAGCAGCACCATTTTACCGCCTGCCATCGGGTAGAATTGCGATTACAAGCACGGTTACCCGCGTGTTACAGTTTGAGCGTGAAGCCGGGCGCCTGAAGGGAGTGGTGGGAATGTTGGAAGCCTTCGCGTTGTCGGACCAAGGCTGCGTCAGAGCGAATAATGAAGACTACTGCCTGATCAAACCGGAGCTGGGACTGTACGTGCTGGCGGACGGGATGGGCGGAGCCAAAGCCGGCGAGCGGGCATCGCAATTGGCCGTGGATACCGTGGCGGAAGTGGTGCTGGAGGCCCAACGCCGGGATTCCCAGGTGGTGCTGAAAGCGGTCGAGGAAGCCAACCGCCGCGTGCTGGAAGCGGCGCGGAGCGACCCCAGCCTGGAAGGCATGGGCACCACCCTGGTGGTAGCGCTCGAAACCGAGGAAGGCCTCTTCATCGCCAGCGTGGGAGACAGCCGCGCCTACCTCCTGGACGACAGCGGCTTCCGCGCCATCACCGACGACCAGACGTGGGTCAACGAAGTCGGCCGGCCGCTCGGACTCGACGAGGACAGCCTCCGGAATCATCCCATGCGGCACGTGCTGACCATGGCCATTGGAGCCAACGCGCCGCTGACCGTCAACTACTATTGCGTGCCCTTGGAGGTGGGCGCGCTGGTGCTGATCTCGAGCGACGGGCTGCACGGGGTGCTGGATGCGGATCGAATCGAGCAGATAGTGCGCGGCGGGCCGTATGCCTGGACTCTCGAAGAAACCTGCCGCCGCCTGATTGAGGCGGCCAAACAAGCCGGAGGCCCGGACAACATCACCGTTATATTAGCGAGAAAGTCCGGCTGACCGCGCAACTATCTTGTTTGATACACATTGTTAGCGTCTGTCCGGCAACGGCGTTGGTTGTAGCGCTCTCCTCGACGGCGACGGCTCAAGTCGCCGTCCTTCAGATCCGCGTCATCGAGGGCGAAGGGGCGGTACACGCTCCGGGGTCGCGCAGCAAGCGCCCGCTCACCGTGGAAGTCACCGACGAAACGGGAAAGCCCGTGGAAGGGGCGGCCGTCAGTTTTCACCTGCCCGAGGAGGGCCCGGGTGGGGTCTTCGCCAACGGCATGCGGACGGAAGTGGCCGTCACCGACAGCCATGGACATGCCGGCGTGCATGGCTTACAGTTGAACCGCGCTTCTGGACGTTTCCAGATTCGCATCGTGGCCTCCAAGGAGCAGGCGCGCGCCGGCATGGTGTCGTTCCAGTACATTGCCGGGCCGGGAAACGGGGCGGCCGCCGGCGCGGCAGCGGGAATCCTGGCCACGAGAGAGTCCAGGGGCGGCCTGGCGCGGACCGCGCTCTGCCCTCACGCGCCTACGCGTTCTGCCGCAGCCACTCGCCGAGAGCATCGCGATGGAGGACGATGCCTCGCCGCGAGTACTCCAGGTAACCCTCTTTCCGGAACTGGTTCATGTAATGCGTCACGATCTCGCGCGAGGTGCCGACGTACTGCGCCAGCAGCTCGTGCGTGAGCGGCGCCATGCGGGCCGATCCGTTGTCTCCGCCCGTCCCCAGACGGCCGGCAAAACGGATCAGCGAGCGAGCCAGGCGCCGCGCGATATTGTCCATCGACAAGCTCTCGATGCGCTCGGTGAAATCCATCGTGCGCTTGGCCAGGAGTTGCAGCAGCGCCACCGCCAGGCGCGGCCGCTGCGCGACCATGTCCTCGATTTCCGCGGTCGACCAAGCCATCAGCCTGGTGTCGTCGAAAGCCGCGGCCTGTTCGGACCGGTGTGGAAGATTCAGGAGAGCCGATTCACCGAAGAACTCGTCGGGCTGGTAGATGTCCACCACTACCTGGCGGCCGTCATCCCCCATCCGCGAGACCTTCACTTTGCCCTCGATCACCAGATAGATGCTGGTGGAAGGCTGGTCCTGGTTGTAGACAAGCTGACCCTTCTTGTACTCCGCGATCCTCGAGCACGGCAGAAACGCAAGCGGGTCTTCCAATGCATTCTGAGGTGCCACCCTTGCCATGCTGGCTGCCATTAGCCTCCTCCTTAGACGGTTTCCCTCTACCCTCTGGCGCAATCGCCGAGGTGCGCGTGCATCTTCAACAACGCCCCCGATGCCACGGACCTTATCCTCAGGATAACCAACAAGCATTTCGCGTGCCAAATCGCACCCCCTTTCGCGACCCCTTCGAGCGGTCCCGCAAGTGGCGGGTCCCACTACTGATAAGGGGCCTTTTCGAGCCGTTTTGATATAGGGTGGCACCGTGGCATTCTTCGCCACGGAGGATTCAAGATGACGCAGTTCCGGTCTCCGACGATTATGATGGAGAAGTGCCCGCCGCATGGCGCTTCTCGTTGGCGCTTTTGACGTTCAGCCTCCCCGTCGTCGCACAGACCTACTCCGCTCCGGCCGGCATACGCCCGGCTGTGCGGGGCCCAGTGGGCGCCCCCGCCTCGTCGATTCTTCCCGGCGGCCGAATCATCACGCCGCTGGGAGAGCAGCACGCGACCGGCTCAGGCCCTTTCGGGCTAGTCGTGAGCGCCTCGGGCAAAACGGTGGTCACCTCCAACGGAGGGCCTGGTAGGAATTCCCTGACGGTGATGGAGCGCGGGAAGGGGAGCGGCTGGGAAGTGCGCCAACTAGTGGCCCGCTCCGTCGATACGCTGGATGAGTTCGACGCCCGCGACTGGCGCAGCGTGTTCATGGGACTGGCCCTCTCCAGCGAGCATGCAATCTTTGCATCGGAAGGCAATTCCGGACGCATCAGCTTGTTCGATTGGTCCAGCCAGCGGCGCCGCGTGATCGATCTCAACCAGGGCAGTTTTGACGACAGCTACACCGGCGACCTGGCCTTCGACGCCGAGCGCAATATCCTTTATGCCGTGGACCAGGCCAATTTTCGAGTAGCGGTGATTGACGCGCGGTCGCGCCAGGTGCTGGCGTCGGTGCGGGTTGGCCGGCTGCCCTTTGCGCTGGCGCTTTCGCCCGACCGGCGCAAGCTCTACGTCACCAACGTCGGCATGTTCGAATACCGCGCCATCCCCGGAGCGGACCCGCAACAGGCGCGGGCTACCGGCCTGCCGTTTCCGGCCTTCGGATTCCCCAGCGCCGAGGCTGCCGCGGGCGTCGAGCGCCAGACCGCGCGCGGTTCGGTAATGGTTCCCGGCTTGGGCGATCCGAATGTGCTCGAGTCCAATTCGGTTTGCGTGGTGGACGTTTCCACTCCCGCCGCGCCCAAGGTGGAAACCTTCATCCGCACGGGAATTCCCTTCGGCGCACAAAGCTACGGCGGAAGCAGCCCGTCGGGCATCGTGGCCGCCGCCGGGGAGGTCTTCGTCTCCAATGCCAATGACGATTCCATCACCGTGATCGATGCCGCGGCCAACCGTGTGGAAGCTGAGATTCCGATTCGCATTCCGGGCCTGGAAACGCTGCGCGGCGTGCTGCCCATCGGGATGGCATACCACGAAAAATCCGGCTGGCTGCTGGTGGCCGAGGCGGGAATCGACGCCGTCGGCGTCGTCGATACGCGCCAGCGGCGCGTCGTCGGGCACCTTCCCGCGGGCTGGTTTCCCACGCGCGTGGCCATCGATCGCGACACGGTATTCGTCGCTAACGCCAAAGGCAATGGGGTTGGGCCGAACGTCTACTTGTGGGCGGCGTTCAACGGAGTTCTTCCCAGCGAATTGCGCCAGGGCTCGGTTTCCGTTTTTCCGCTCCCGCGCGCGGACGAGCTGGCGGCGCACACGGCGTTCGTCAGCCAAGCCGACGGGTTCGTCCCTCATCCCGACCCGCCGCGGGCGTTACCCGATGGCATCCGCCACGTGGTCCTCATTGTGAAAGAGAACCGCACCTACGACGAAGTCTTCGGAGACATCCGCGAGACATCCAACGGGCGCGCCATGGGCAGCCCCCAACTGGCGCGGTTTGGCAGCCGCGGTTATCTCGACGGTCAGGGGAAACGGCTCAGCATCAGGGACCTCCAGGTGACTCCCAATCACCATGCCATGGCGCGGCAGTGGACGTTCAGCGACAACTTCTACGCCGATTCGGACGTGAGCGTCGACGGGCACCACTGGCTGGTTGGCTCGTATCCCAACGTCTGGACGGAAAGCTCGCTGCTGGCGGCCTACAGCGAGAAAAAGGACTTTCGGCTGGGCGCGGCGCCCGGCAGGCTGTTGTTCGCGGGCTCGGCTTCTTCCGTGCACCCCGAGGAACAACTCGAGGGCGGCACCATCTGGCACCACTTTGCGCGGCATGGCGTATCCTTTTATAACTTCGGCGAAGGATTCGAGCTGGCGGGAGTCGACGAAGGCGGCGATCTGGAACCCACCGGCGCCCGTTTTCTCACCAACGTGCCCATGCCGGAGCCGCTCTACCGCAACACCTCGCGCCAGTATCCGGGCTTCAACATGAACATTCCGGACCAGTACCGCGCCTCGCAGCTCATCCATGAGATGGCGGAGAAGTACGCCGGCACAGGCTCGGACCTGCCGCAATTCCTGTTCATCCATCTGCCCAACGACCACATGGCCGATGCGCGGCCCGAGGACGGTTATCCCTACCGGGAATCGTTCGTGGCGGACAACGATCTGGCGCTAGGCCGCATTCTGGAATACCTCTCGGGCACGAAATGGTGGAAGGAGATGGCGGTCTTCGTGACGGAAGACGATGCGCAAGGCGGCGTCGATCACATCGACGCGCACCGCACGGTCCTGCTCTGCGCCGGTCCGTGGTTCAAGAAGAACTACGTCTCGCACACCAACACCAGCTTCCCCGGCCTGCTCAAGACCATCTTCCGGCTATTCAATGTGCCGCCGCTGAATCTCTTCGATGGAACGGCGTCCGACATGAGCGACTGTTTCGCTTCCCGCCCGGACGCGGCCCGCTACAAGGCTCTCCCCGTGGACAAGCGCATATTCGACCCCGCCACCGCCCGCGCATCGCACAGCGGCAAGCCGTCTCCGCGCATGGACGATCCGAGGGAAGTGCGGAGATGAGGGGGTGGAGGGGCCATGGGCGTTAAAATAACCCTCTCGGCAAGCGTCTTCGCAGGCCTCTCTGGCCGGAGCGCAGTCTCTTGGATCGGGACTTGGCGTTCCTTTGGTTCCACTGCAACGGGTCGGGCGTGTTGCGGCAAACTGACGTGACGGGGACGTACCAGGATCGATGTTGCGCCCCCCTAGTGGTGAGCGGTGTTTCCAGGGGAGTACCCCGCGGATGTGGAGGGATTCGGCGAGACATTCCGGGGCCTCTTGGGGCTGATCCTAGGTTGCCTCGCCGGCATTTGACTGTGCGCGTTGTGAGCTACAATCGCATTTCGCAGCAGTGAAACACGCCATCATTAGCCCCGACTTGAAGTACAGGTACCGGCTCACGCGTTGCTGGGATCCGCAGGCTACCCTGTTGGCCTGGATCATGCTCAATCCGAGTACGGCAGATGGCGTCTCAGATGATCCGACGATTCGAAGGTGTATTTCGTTCGCGAGTCGTTGGGGATATGGCGGTATCGAGGTCTGCAATCTCTTTGCCCTTCGGTCGCCGACGCCGCGGGTTCTGGAGAGCGCGGCCGATCCCGTCGGCCCGGCCAACGATACGTGGCTCATCGAGACCCTACTCGAGGGCAATCCGGTAATCGCAGCATGGGGCGCGTGTCCGATGGCCCTGCAACGTCGGAGAGCCGCGTACGTTCGTGAAACTCTTCTTGCCAAATCTGGGGGCAACGTGTTTTGTCTCGGTCTGACTGCAACGGGCCAGCCTAAACATCCGCTGTTCACCCGAAACGACACGACGCCCAAGCCATTCGATTGAGGAGCCCTGAGAGCGAACCGGGCCTTCCACATTCGGCTTATCGTTACCTAAGTGATTAAAACTAAACCACTTCCATGTTTTTCTTGCTTTGTCTGATTTTCTGACATAATTTTATAGGTTTGCTTGACTTTCTGACAGAACAGGTGTAATCTCTTTGATATGGGCATGCCGCTGGCACCACTGAGCGGAACGATCAGGATTGCGGGACCCAACCCAGGGATAACGGCACCGCCCGCGGCGCCGTTATCCGTCGACCCCCTTCAGGTGCTGCGGCAAGTGTTGGAACTGGAACGCGAGTGCAAGCCGACCCTCGACATCCATCAGAGCATTCAGCAGGCTGTAGTCAATCCGGATCAGGAGGTCGTCGATTCAATCGGTGCGGTCAGCGTGGTCTGCCTTCTCTACGGTGGGTATTCGCCCGATCAGCTAATTCCATCTCACCTGCTTACCCATCAGAATTTCTCTACGTTGAATGGCCTTAAAAAGGTGATACAAGAGCTCAACCGGGGGCGCGGGAAGAAATGAACTCACTTCCCCGGCTAACTGAACTTAGCCTAGAAGGCACAAACGCCTGCCGTCATCGCTGCATCCATTGCAGTACGGACGGTGGTGTTGCTGGGGTGGCGGAACTCGTCCAGGGCGACCGCCTCCGTGTTCTACGCGAAGCCCGTGATCTTGGCCTGGTCGAGCTTCGTCTCCTCGGAGGCGATCCACTGATGCGTCTAGATGACACGCTCGGACTGATCGACACCGCTGCCCAGCTCGGCGTCCGAAAAGTCGTCATCTACACCTCAGCGGTCGAAAACGATCTGGCGTGGATCGAGTCTCTCCTCGCTTTCCAATCAATTCGCATTGCAGTGGAAGCCAGCATATATGCTGCCTCGCCCTCCATTCACGACAGTATCACTATGGCACCAGGCTCTCTCGATCGACTCCTCACCAACTCCTGTGCGGCCCTCCGCCTCGGTTTGGAACTCACATGGTTATTCGTTTGGATGAAGCCCAACGCGTCTGAGATGGCCTCTGTCCTTGCGTTGGCATCCGAGGTAGGTGTTCAGACCGTCCGCATCCTCCGCTTGATGCCTAACGGCCGCGCACGATTAAATCGTTTGGCATTGGAGCCACTCGATGAAATGCTTCGCTTAGCTCCGCGGGTACTCGCTGACCTCGCACAGCGGTTCCCTAACGTCCAACTCGCGTATTCGAAGCCATTGACGTTTCAGCTGAGAGCTGAACGACAAGACACGGCGTACTGTAGTGCGGGAGGGAGGCAGTTAGTGATCCAAGCTGACGGCCTTGTCCTTCCGTGCATCGGCATGAAGGATAGACCATCCTTGTGCATTGGCAATGTACGGACGCAGAGCCTTCGGGAGATTCTGATGAGATCGCAGTCCCTCGGCTTTGGTTGCCTTTCTCAGCGGTTTCACGAGTGTCCCGCAGTCTTGTATCAGTACCAGCCTACCTTAATTCAGCTTGCTTCGTAGAGGATTTAGCCATGTCATCTAGACACAACTCGCCCCTTACACCGCCCGAGGAAAGCGAACGTCTTACACTTGCACGCAAACTTAAAGACGCTCGTGAGTACTTGGGGCTGTCCCAAGACTACGTTTCCCAACAGACCACTATCCCCCGCCCTGCGGTCTCAGAGATTGAGGCCGGCCGCCGCAGGGTCGAGAGTCTGGAGTTGAAGCGACTCGCAACGCTGTATGGGCGCCCTCTGAACTATTTTCTGCAACTGGATTCTTCAAGTTCGGCCGAACCTTCCGCAGACGCTCAGGCTATCACAGCCGTAGAAGCGAAGCTCCGGACCACTACCAGGAATCTGCCAAAGGAGGATATTCAAGAGATACTCCAGTTTGCGGAATATCTTAGGCATAGGAAACAGTCAGAGGCGGCGAGAGTCGCAGAACGGAAGCAGCCGTGACTCGTGCTCAGCTCGTGTCCGCGGCGGCTGGCGCCGCTCTGCTAGCGCACCGGCGGTACGGAGTTGATCGATCAGCACGTGTGGACGTCCTTCGCATTCTCGCGACGGTCGCGGGTGACGTGTTCTTTCGGCCTCTTAGGAGGGTCTGTGGAGCGTATATTCCCGGGGGTGACCACGCTCCCGGCGTCTTGATCAACTCCAATCTGCCTCTGAGTCGACAACGATACACGGCGGCCCACGAGTTCGGGCATCTCTTCCTGAATCATGGTGCGGTGAGTGTGGACGAGAGGACCGGGGTGAGCTTTGAGGAGCGCCGCGACTGGTCCGACGAAGAGAATATTGCCGAGACTTTCGCGGCATTCTTCTTGATGCCACAGCCGCTGGTGGAGAAGAGTTGTCGCGATCTCGGCGTTACGTCGGTGAGCGCCGAGTCAGCCTACCTTCTTTCGCTGAAATTCGGCACAAGCTATCAGGCGACCGTTAATCATCTCCAGACCCTCAAGAAGGTGACCGGTGTGCACGCGAGCCAACTTCGCAAGGTGCGGCCGATCCACATCAAGTGTGGACTTTCTGATAGGCTGGCGTCTCGGCACGACGTCTGGCTTTTGGATGAGCATTGGAACGGTCAGCAGGTATTTCCCGCGCTTGAGGATAGGATAGTCGTCCGTCTGAACGAGACTCCCACATCTGGGTACACATGGGCATGGAACCACGACCCCGCGGCGCTACGGATCGTGCAAGATGGGTTTGCCGACGAGGCGGGGGCTGAGGTCGGCGGCGCCCGAGTCCGTCAATTCGTCCTCGAGGTCTCCTCCGATGAGCACCCGGAGAGAATTGAGCTGGAACGTCGGCAACCTTGGGATGCCGATAGTCAGCCAAGCGCGTCGTTTACCGTTGACTTGATTTACCAACACCTTAGGAAGACCGGCCCATTGGTGTTACCTACGTTAAGCCCCAACTGATTATGCGAACAAGTGTTCGGCAGGCGCTGTCCCCCGTCAAGGACCAAAAGGATCGGCCAACATGCGTGGCCTTTGCGATGACTGCACTTCACGAGGCGGTTTGCATTGGAAGAAACGGATCTGGCCCTGGGGCGGGTATTGCGCTATCGGAAGAGTTTCTCTTCTACCACTGCAAGGGGCGAGATGGTCTGCGCCAAGGGGTTACCGGGACCACGATGTCGGCAGCCGCAGCCTCGTTGGGCATCGAAGGACAGGCGCTTGAGGCCCTCTGTCCTTATCGCACGAGCAGCGCTCATGTCGGTCCTGTGGCGCCTAGCGCGGCGGCCATCGCGGACGCCAGAAACAGACTTCTGTCCGGCCTTCGACAAACAGCAGTGGCACTGGAGGCTCTGGAGGCGTCGCTCAGAAACGGAAACCCGGTGGTTGGTGTCCTCGACTGGTATTCTAATTCTTACCTCGCGCCGTCTGGCTGGATCGATATGCCTAGAGGCGGTGATCGACTGCTCGGACGACACGCGGTCCTGCTCGTCGAGATGGACGACGAAGCTCGTCCGGGCAAGCAGACCATCGTCTTCAAGAACTCCTGGGGGGTAAAGTGGGGCGATCGGGGGTTCGGATCATTTTGTCTCGACTATTTGATTTCATATGGCCGCGAACTCTGGATATTAGAGAAGCAGTGAAGCGGAGTGGCACATTGACAACGTTCATGCGGTCCCAAACTTCTGCGGAAGCATGGCTGAAGGTGATGATGCATCTGCTCACCTGCAGCGACGGCAAGGACTTCAATCTGATCGTCGTAATTGCGAAACCGTGTCTGGAAATTCCTGAGGCGACGCGCGTGGTCGACGCCGTGGCCCGCGACCTTGAGCTCAAGAGCACGATGGAGAATGCAAATTCCATATGGCCATCGGTATTTGCGCGCCCAGGCCGACCTTCAGATGACGTCTTCGCAGATATCGAACGGTTCGCCGTGCCTGGGATCAAAATAGCCTGTAAGAACCGCCACGATTCCTACGTGGAGCGGTTGGTCGCGTGGAGAAGCTTCGAGGGCGCGGGCAAAGTCCCACAACTTCAAAACGTGTTGGCCAGGCTCAAACAAGAGGTTAACAACCGGGCGCCCAAAAGCTCGTCCTATGAGATATCCGTATTTTCACCTGGTGTGGACGCAGGTTATATGAGCTTTCCATGCTTATCGCATTTGTCGATTAAGTACGATCATCATCACAATCTCGTTCATCTGACGGCGCTTTACCGCAACCATACGTTTCTCAGCCACGCATATGGAAACTACTTGGGCCTTGGTCGGTTGTTGGCGTTCATCTGTCGCGAAACCCGGGCCAATCCCGGTGAGCTGGTGTCCATTAGCACGCATGCTGACGCCGAGCTTTGTCGAGGGAAGAGCCGGATACGTGACGCTGTCCAGCAGATGCGAACCCTCCTCATCGCGCTCGCGCCGGGCGATGCTGTAAGGGCCTAAGGGGAAACCACTGACCGTGAGCGAGTCAGTGCCCGTCTCAGAGGAGATTCGTCGCGCCGTCCAATGAGTCCTGACAAGCCGGTAGTCCCGCCGGGAGTCTGAAATTACGGGTCACCCCCGTGACACGCCGTTCACGTCGCGCCACCTTCACGCAGAAGGGGCCGACGCTGCGGGACAACCGAGGTACCCAAGGCTGTGGCGCAGCCGTATACTGTTGCTATGACGTTCCGAGTCGTTCTGGAACATGATCCCGAGACCGGCGATTACTCGGCGGTGTGCCCCGACCTCCCCGGCTGCACGTCTGCTGGCGAAACCGAGAACGAAGCCCGCGCGAACACCCGAGAAGCTATCGAACTCTACCTTGCGCCCGGCGATATCGTGCTGCCTGAAAATGCGAAATCGGCAAGCTTTCGAATCAGCTTCGGCGAGAGGTTCTGATCCAGGAGAACGCGCACTGGTCAACGACCGCCGTAGGCCATATCCGCCACTTCGGACGCGAAAGCATACACGGCTGCGAAGTCTTCTTTCTCCAGACCTGGGTGTTCTTCCAGAATCTCTTCTTCTGTCATGCCATGGGCCAACCAGCCGAGAACGTCATTCACCGTAATCCGCATTCCGCGAATGCAGGGTTTGCCGTCGCGCTTGCCAGACTCGATCGTGATGCGCGGGTGAACGGACATCATGCTTCGATTCTCGCGCAAACGTCAAATCATGTGCGAATTGCCAACTCCGATCGGGTCGGGCGGAAGCGCCCTGCGCCACTTACTCGCCCGGCTGATTCCGCCGGCCCGACTTGATGATCCAGTTGGCGAACATGGCCGTGAACCCGCGGGCCTGGGCGTCCGAGCGCAACTGCTCCACGCTGAGCCGCATTTTCCTTCCCCAGTTGGGATACTGCCATGTGGTCCCGGGCAGGTTCTGCTGCTCCAGTTCCTTGGTGAGGTCTTCCTGGTTGATGGCCAGAAGCTGCGACGGCGTGAGCGCCAGGAATCCCACGATGGCATTGTGCATCTCTCCGCTCAACTCGGGGTAATCGGCGGCGGAGCGGGCGAGGTCGGGCGGCAACAATCCCGTCTGAAACAGCACATCCAGCATCTTCTGCTTGTCGCGCGCGCGGCTCTCGATTTGCGACTGGTAGCCCGGTTCGTCGATCATGCCGGCGCGGCGGCGGGCCTCGATGTCGGCCCCCACCCAAAAGCCGGCCAGCGTCGGAAGGTCGTGGGTGGTCGAGGAGACCAGCGCCTGCCGCGGGTATTCTTCGTACCGGCGGAACTCGCCGCGCTCGTCCTTCTCGAAGTAGAACAGCCGGCAACTGAGGATGCCGAAGCGCGCCAGCGCGTCGCGCACCCCCGGCTCCACCGTTCCCAGGTCTTCTCCCACTACCACCACATGGTTGCGGACGCTCTCCAGCGCGAGGATGCGCAGGAGATCCTCGGAGAGTTTCCGAACGTATGCTCCGTGCGAGGCGTCGAACCCGTCGGGAATCCAGTACAGCCGGAAGAGCCGCATCACGTGGTCGATGCGCAGCGCGCCTCCGTGGCGGCAGTTCTTACGGATGGATTCGGCAAACAGCCGGTATCCGTCTTCGCGGTGCCGGTCCGCGTTGGGCGGCGGAAACGCCCAGTCCTGGCCATTGGGAGAGAAATCGTCGGGCGGCGATCCCACCCGGCAGCCCGGCACATAAAAGGCGCGGTACGCCCACAAGTCGGAGCCGAAGCGGTCCGTGGCCAGCGCCAGGTCGTGATACAGGCCGATGGAAAGATGACGGGCGCGGGCCCGTTGCTGCGCGCGGTGCAGTTGGATGTCGATTTGCCACTGGAGGTACTGGTAAAACATCACGCGCCGCCAGTGTTTCTTGCGGAATGCGCGCGTTTCCTCCGAGCCGGGGTCTTGATACGGGCCGGGCCATTGCGTCCAGACCCACACCTCCGGATCGCGCTGGTGCAGGTGCTCGTCGAGCGCGCAGTAGGTGGCGAATCGCTCCAGCAGATCGCCTTCGCGGTCCAGAAACACCTGGAACTCCCGTGCGCGCGCCGAGCCTCTCCGCCACTCTCCGAGGAACCCGGCGAACAGCAGTTTCAGGAACCGTAGCTTCAGCGCGCCGACCCGCTCGTACTCCACGAACGGAGCGCCGCGCAGCGCCTCGATCTCGGCCGAAACCTCCGCGGACTGGCGCAGTCGCAGCGCCCGGCGGTTGCCCGCGTAGTCCTCCATGCTTTCGATATCGAGGTACAGAAAGTTCTGGTAGAAGCTCGAATTCGGAAGATACGGGCTGGTATTGAAGGGGCGTCGATTGTGTATGGCGTGCAGCGGGTTGAGCGCCACGAAGCTGGCGCCGAGCTCTTCCGCCACCCAGTCCACCAGCTCGAGCAGGTCGCCAAAATCGCCGCACCCCCAATTGCGGGCCGAACGCACTCCGTAGAGGCTCACGGCCACTCCCGCCGCCCGGCCGCCGCGGCCCAGTTGGGGGGCCGTCCAGGCCCTGTCCGGCGTCACGATGTAGCGCGTCGCCGCGCTCGTGCCGCCCAGCTTGACGGATATGTCGTGATAGCCCAGCGGCAGGCTGATGGGCAGCCGCGCCTGTTTCCGCACCCAGGTGCGGCCATCCATTTCGATGTGGGCCGTTTGCGGAAGTTCCCAGAGGTTTCGCTCGAACCCGGCCGTGGAACCGTCCTCGCGGCGGATCGTAAACTGTGCGCGGTGTCCCAGCGATTCCGCGGGCACGTTGAGAACCAGCTCCGTCTCGGCCGATTCGCGGGCCACCACCGCCGGCGGCAGCAGCCTCTCCCACTCCCGGCGCGTGAGCGCGGCGAGGGAACCCTCCAGTTCTTCCAGATTGTCCGCGGCAAATCCGAGACCGCGCAGAATGGCCTGCTTGGCTTCCGTCGTGGTGGTGTGGTAATGGCCCCAGATGTCCCAGAAACCGGGATCGATTCCGAAGGCCGAAGCGGCGCGATCCAGGAGTTGCTCGAATGTCTCGGGCATGAAGAAGAAAGGTAACTTTGATTCTACCGCTCCGCTGAGCACTCCCACAGCTTCTTGACCAAGACCGCGAAGAGCCCCAGCAACAGGAGAAGTTCCGCATGGGAAACCACGGACGATTGCGCCACGTGATCCCCCAGAAACTCCACCGATCCGCCGTGGCGCGAATACCATCCATACCAGGCCGTCCGATCCTCCTCGATCTGCGCTGTCAGCACTTCGGCAAGCTGGCGCGCCTCCGCCTCCCTCGCCACGTGGGGAGCCAGTTCCGCAATCCAGAGCTGGCACAGTTCGTATTGATGCTTGCGATACCAGTTTCGCCAGGCCGTCGCCGAAGCCGAAAACAAGTGCGGTCCCGGCTCGCCTACGCTGTACCTGCCATCGGCTACGGTCAAGCCCGAAAAAGCCATCTTTCCGGGCGTGTTTTCCAGATTCTCAACCCGTGCCTGCAAGAAAATGCCGAGGGAGAAGTCGGCCATCGAACCGGCTACCAACGCCACGGCCAGTGCCCGCCGCACCGGCAGAGTCCCGGCCACGAGCGCCAGCCCCATCGCTTCCAGAGAAAGCAACGTAAGGTGTGCGTCCCCCAGGGAATCGCGTTCTCCCACCACCGCAATGCCTGCCAATACGCAACACGGGACGAACGCCAGCCAGAACCTCCCTTCCGCCGTGCACCCTTTGCGGCGCTCCCAGGCGGAATAGAGAAGAGAGAGAACCAGCGGACCGCCCACAAGCCCCATACCGAAGATCAGGTTGGGCTGGTAGAAGGCGAACACATTGTCGCGAATGGCCCCGGCGGTATTCGGCTGGTTGAATCGCTCGACGGCCGAGGGATCCCGGAATAGGGCCGGCACCAGCGAATCGAAAAGGTTAGCGGCCACTTTTACGGCGGCATTGCCCTGGTATTGCCGGCCCAAGGTGATGGTGGGGTTGGATGCCCACGTCGCATGCATTCCGTAATTCTCGACGGACCATCCCAACCAGACCGCGAGCGGCGCCGAGCAGAGCGCCGCGATGGACATCATCTCCCGCCACTTCCGCTCGCGCCGCGGAAACACAAAGAACAGATAGTGGCCGCTCAATAGCAGTAAATATGGCGCCCCTGAATAATGCACCAGGATCCCCGCCGGCAACGCCAGGAAAGCCGCGGTCATCCGCCCCCGGTCTCGCTTTCTCCAGGCCGCCAGGTACAGGCAAATCGCCAGAACTACATAGAAAGCGGAGAACATCTTGGTCCACGAATAGGTGGCGTTCTCGATCACCACGGGATTCAGCGCGAAAAGACACAGCAGCGGCCAAATGCGCTGTCTGCGCGCTCCCGCGAGTGCCGGCACGATCAGGCAGCATGGCACAAACACCAGGAGGTTCAAAAACGTGAAGATCAGTTGAAAAATTTCGAAGCGGTCCTCGCTTTGAGCCATGAAGAAGGCCCCCAGGACGTTCATCATCGGCGGCCTGGCCGGTAGCGCATACTCGCCGAAAATCTTCGTGTGCAACGGAAAATGATGCAGGAAGAACAGGGACCGTTGGAAATGTTCGAGCCAGTCGCCGAACCACGTGCCGCCGGAATAGCTGCGGATCATGCCCAGAATCAGTAAGGTCCAAAGCAGCAGGAACCCGTATCCGGCTACCGCCTGGCGCACCCGGCGAGCGTGGAACAGCCGCGCCATGTCCCGCCTGGCGGCAATTCCCAGAACCACGCAAACCGTCGAGACGCACACGAACGGAACGCGCTCACTCTCACTCCCGCCGGTAGACAGGTAAACCAGCCAGGACGCCAGGAAGAGTATGACCAGCGACAGTCCCATGGAGCTGCAGAGTTTTTCCAGCGGAGTCCATCGAAAGCGCCGTACGAAAAAGAAGCCCGGCGTGAATGAGCAGACCGCGAGAAGCCCGAATGTCAGGACCAGTTCCGGCAGAAGCATGCGGCGCAGGCCAAAGACTGAGTCTTCCATCATACGGCACGGAAACGGCAGGCTAAAGCGTGCCCCACCCTTCCGTGCGAAAATACAGGTATGGAGAAGCCCCTCGCCAGCGGCCCCGCGGAGTTGTTTGCGCGGATTGACGACTACTCGGTCGCCAATGCCGCCGCCGCCCTTTCCCAAGGGATCGTCTTCACCACGCTCGACGGCGCGGTGAACTGGGCGCGCAAGAACTCCATCTGGCCCATGACCTTCGGGCTGGCCTGTTGCGCCATCGAAATGATGTCGATGTCCGCTTCGCGGTTCGATATCGCGCGCTTCGGCGCCGAGGTGTTCCGCGGATCGCCGCGCCAGTCGGACCTCATGATCATCGCCGGACGGGTCTCCCAAAAGATGGCGCCCGTCATCCGCCACCTCTACCAGCAGATGCCGGAACCCAAGTGGGCCATCTCCATGGGCGCGTGCGCCACCTCCACGGGGGTGTTCAACAACTACGCGCTGGTTCCGGTGAACCAGGTGATCCCCATCGACGTGTTCGTGCCCGGATGCCCGCCGCGGCCCGAGCAGCTTATTTACGCGCTCATGATGCTCCAGCGGAAGATTCAGGACCAGAGCGGCACCGTCAAGCAGGTGCTCAACCTGGCGTAGCCGGCCGCTATTGCGCCAGATCCTAATCCACCGAGAAGTTCACAATGTAGGTCTTTTGGATGGTCCCGGCGCGGTCCTTGACGGTGGCCTCGAAAACATACGATCCCGGCTCGACAGTCGCGGCCGGAACGGGCTGATACACCGGCCGTTCCAGGCAGCCCGCGGTCCCCGGCGCGTCCTGGCACAAGCTCCGCATCTCCTGAAACACTCTCACGGTTGCCCCGGTGTCCGATCGGCGCGTTCTGCCGTAGATCTCGTATTGCTTCGCACCGAAATCGATCGGAATCCTGATCAGCATCCTCCGGTCGGAAGTAATTACGACCGTGACTCGCGCGCCGGGCTCGGCAGAAGCGAAGACATGGCCGCCCGACGGGCCGAGGACGACGTTCAGAGAGTCCTTCTCACTGGGGTCGAGCGTCATGCGGTACTCGCCCGTCCCGGTGGAGTCCACGAACTCGATAATGACGTTGGCGCCCACGCCCTCGATGAAGCGGTAGCGCCACCGCTCGTATGGGTGGCTGGAGGCGTCGCCGGAAGGATGCGATTCGATTTCATCGGCCGGTCCGTAGACGATGTAGATCCTGCCGCGGTCGGTCTTCCAACCCGGAATGTGAGCGTCCGCGTAATGCTGGTTGGCATACGCTATGCGCCGGTAGTGTTCTTCCTTGAACTCGTTTTCGACGGTGTTCGGGGTCGGGTCGCGGCGCAGCCAGAACTGCTCGATGAACATCTCGCGCTTTGCATCGGTGGTGAGGGCCTTGAAGGCCGCGCGTTCCCGGTCCGTGATGATGTACGCGACGTCCTCGTTGAGCCACTTGGTATACGGAGTGGCAAGCGGGGGCGACACTTGGGGCTGCTGCGGCCAGGCCGTCAAGACTACGGCGGCGGTGATCGCCAGGATTCCAGCGGAGAAGACGGGCGTCAAAGCGGCGCGCCGCCCTTCCGGCCGATTGAGCAGACGGCGAATTCGTTGCATGAGATTTCCTCCTGTAGCGGCCGGCGCGGCTGCGCGCGCGAACCAGCGGTTCTGTTCCAACGCGGCCAGCGCAGCAGCGTATTCGTGCGCGTCGCCGTGCGTGGCCACCACCAGATCGTCACAACAGTTCTCGCGCTCGGTGCGGATCAACTCGGAGATCCACCACACCGCCGGGTGGTAGAACAAGAACCCCTCCACGGACGCTTGCAGCAGGTTGACCAGATAATCGTAGCGGCGGATGTGCGCCAGCTCGTGCAGCAGGATGGATTCAATCTGTCCGGCGGGCAGACCCGCCAGCAGACCCACGGGCATCAGAATCGCCGGACGCACATAGCCGATCACCACCGGCACCTCGGCCAGGCAGGATTCCAGCAGCGTCACCGGCCTGGAGAGCCGCACCCGCGCGCCCAGCCGGTCGAGCCGCTCCCGCCAGATATCGGGCGCCAAACACACTCCGGTTCGCCGCAGACGCCGCGCGCTCATCCAGCTTGCCAGACTCCGCAAGTGGAAGATAACCACTCCCGCCATCCAGAATGGGGCAAGCCACGGCAGGAAATCCGCCGCGCTACGTGGCACCAGGCCTTTCGGCTCCTCAAAACCAGCCGGGAGCAAAGCGCTACCGGCATTCGCGATGGTAACGACATGGCTTCGCTGCCGCGGCATCAGGCGCGCGAAAGTGAAGCCGAAGCCCGCCAGCATCGCGAGCATCGCCAGGCAGGCCGCGGCGTACCGGGCGCGGGAAGAACGGACGGCCCACAGCGCCGCCGCCAGAACCAGCGCCACCAGCGCGCCTTCCCACAGAGAGTGAACCAGCGTCCAGCCGATGGCTTGCGCCAGCGGAGTTTGCACCCAGGTTTCGACCAGCGTCACGGCGTCCCCCTTTCGTATTCATCGAGCAGCCTGCGCAGTTCGGCCAGTTCCTGTTTTGAGGTCTTGCGGGCGGAAAGCGCGCCTACCATCAGGCGGGAAGCGGAGCCGTTGAACGCGCGCCGCAGAAAATCGCCCGCGAGCCGGCGTTCGGTCCATTCGCGCGGCCGCGCGGCTGCATAGACGTGCGCGCGCTGCTTCTCATCGCGCAGGACCAGGCCTTTCGCGGCCATGATCTGCATCTGCTTCAGCACCGTGGTGTACTGCGTGGGCCTGCGCCGACCGATGGTCTCGTGGACGTCCCGGACGGTCGACGGCCCGCGGCTCCACAGCACGGTCAGCAGTTCGAGTTCGGCGTCGGTGGGTCTGGGCGGGTTGTCGGGCATATACGACAACTTTACTACGATAGTCTTCGTATGTCAATACCCGATCTTCTTGTCCACCACGTTCCTGAGCGGTTCGCCCTTGCGGAACCGCTCGAATTGCGCCAGAAAGAACCGCATCGCCTGGTCCAGCCAGTCGGGGGTGTGATCCGCGCAGTGCGGGGAGAGGAGCACGTTTTCCAGCTTGTAGAAGGGATGGCCCTGGGGCAACGGCTCCGTGTCGAAAACATCCAGCGCCGCGCCCTTGATGCGTTTTTCCGAAAGGGCCGTGACCAGCGCGGCTTCCTGGATTACGGGGCCGCGGCCCACGTTGATCAACACCGCATCCGGCTTCATGGCGGCCAGTTCCGGCTCGCCGATCAGGCCCAGCGTTTCCGGAGTCAGCGGCGCCGCCGCCACCACGTAATCCGAGCGCGAAATCATCTTGACGAGTCCCTCCGGCCCATAGATCCGCTCGGCCAGCGGGTCGGCCTCGTGCGCCGGTGGCCCGTGGCGTTTCACCCCCAGCACCCGCATTCCCAGGGCGCGCACGCGGGTGGCCACCGCGCGGCCGATGTCCCCGTATCCCACGATCCCCACCGTCTGGCCGCGGACTTCCACGATGTCGAACGGCTCCCACTCCCCGGCCGCCTGGTTGCGGATCATGCGGCGCAGATCCTTCGCGAAATAGAGAATCGCGCCCACCACGAACTCGCCCAGCGACTCGCTGTATACGCCGCGCCCGTTGGTGAGCCGCACGGGGCTTTCCACCAGCTCCGGAAAGAGCAGGCCGTCCAGCCCGGCCGAGCGCGAGTGCACCCACTCGACGTTCGGGCACATCCGAAACACCTCGCGCTGCAAGTCGCCCATGAGCGACCAGTTGAAGATTACGGTGGCGTCCGGCGCCGCGTTCACGAAGGCTTCCGCCGAATTCCCCACGGCGATGCCGGTTTCCGGAGGCAGCTCCTCCAGCATTGCCAGCCGAGGCTCGGTGGGGTCCGCCAGCACCAGCACTGTGATGTGGTCCATGAGGAGAACGCTACCACATGTAAGTAGGGGCCTGACCACTCTGTCCCAAGGCGCCGGGGTGCCCACTTGGGGCCCTGCGCCCCGCGGACAGAGCGGTCAGTCCCCGGGTCCGCGCCTACCGGGTGCGCCCCAGTTGCTTCCTCCGCCGCCCCTGCGTCAAACTGAAAGTGCCCTGAGTTGCCGGCCATGCCTGAATTCTGCACTTGCGGCGCGCAGTTGCCGCCAGACGCTCTCTTCTGCCACAAGTGCGGAAAGCCTCAGCGGGAACTCGTGGCGCCCGAGGTCTACACCTTCCCTCACGCGGAGTTCGTTCCTCCGCCCGCTCCGGTCCCCCTGGCTCCGGAAGCCCTGCCCATGAATTTCCGGAACCCGGTGGCCATGCGCATCGCCTTCACCGCCGCCATCCTGGGGGCCCTGTTGAGTTGGGTGCCCATCCTCAACGTAGTTCTGTGGGTGGGGGCCGGCTACTTCGCGGTCTTCTTTTACCGCCGCCGCACCGGACACCTCCTGAACCTCGGCGCCGGGCTCCGCATGGGCTGGATCACCGGCGTCATGATGTTCGCCATCGTCGCCGTGCTCTTCACTGCCTTCGTCGTGGTCTTCAACGCTTCGGGCGGCATTGAGGTGCTGCAATCTCAGTTCCGGAATGCCTCCGACCCCAAGATCCAGGAAGCGCTCCAGACGCTCCGCAGCGGTTCCGGCGTCGCCGTATTCCTGATGCAGTTGTTTCTCTTCATCACCTGCCTCAGCATGATCGGCGGCGCGCTCGGCGCCAAGCTGGCGGGCCGGGCTAGCCGGCCACCGGGTGGCGGGAATATCGTTTGACGAGGGCAACGCCCGCGAAGATAATGGCCATCGCCAGGGCCTCGCGCCTTCCAAACGGCTCGCGGTAAAACAGCCACCCCAGCGCCACCGCGACCACCGCGTTCACATACGGGTAGATGGAAACGATGGCCACCGGCAGCCGGTCCATGGCGTAGACGTACGCGCTGTACCCCACAATCGACCCGAAACAGACCAGGTACAGCAGCGCCCCCACGCCGCGCGCGCTCCACTGGACCGGGTGCTCGTGGAGGGCCAGCGCGAACGGCGCCAGGATCAGCCCGGCCGCCAGTTGCTGCACCGCGCCGGCGATCACCGGGTGCGCTTTGCCGGCCTGCCGCCGCTGATAAATGGACCCGAACGACCACCCCGCCAGGCCGACTTCGAGCAGCAGAAACCCATGGAGCACATTGCGGTCGATGCCATGCCCGCCCAAGTCCGGCGTAAACAGGAACGATGCCCCCACGAGGCCGATCACCATGCCGCCGATGGTAGGCGCATGCAGCCGCTCCCCGCCTGGCAGCAGCGCCTCGAATCCCACCATCCAGAACGGCTGGGTGGTGATGATGAGGCTCGCCATCCCGCTCGGAATCAGCAATTCGGTGAACACCAGGGCGCCGTTTCCCACCCCCAGAGTGAAAAATCCGCTGAAACAAGCCGCCGCCAGCTCCCGCCCCCGCGGCACATAGATCCCGCGCGTCACCGCGAACAGCAGCAGAATCGCGCCGGAAATCACATAGCGCACCGACACCAGCATGAGTGGCGGAAACGCTTCCAGCGACATGCGAATGCCCAGGTAGGTAGTTCCCCAAAAGAAGCACACTGCGCCCAGCGCGAGATACGCCTTGAAGAGAGGATGCCGCGGCAAGACTTCAGCGTAACACTGGCCGGATGCGCTCAGCCCCGTAGATCTTGCCAAATGGCATGCCGGACAGGCGGAAAAGACCGTTTTTTGAATTGGGGCTCCGCCCCAAACCCCGAGGTTTGCCGCTTTGTGGCCAGGATCATTTGATCGAACGGGTGGCGGA
>Ga0187877_1000590_pt1 | contig 44484 bp, 40 predicted proteins | sample June2016WEW_17_1_3_FD_132430 | JGI IMG/M metagenome (GOLD analysis project Ga0187877, IMG submission 132430) | Peatland microbial communities from SPRUCE experiment site at the Marcell Experimental Forest, Minnesota, USA - June2016WEW_17_100 | ecosystem: Environmental > Terrestrial > Soil >...
ATCTGATGATTGGCGCTTGGTCACTTTTTTCTTTGGATGGGTTTCACCAACCTGTTCTGGCCATGCGCCAATTTCCAGTTCTTCCTATTGACAAAACGTATCCGTATATAGTAGTGCCCCCAAGTGGATTCGAACCGCTGGAGACAATTACATCCATGCATTTCAATACCTGATAGAACGCTAATTTTATTTATCTTCGGCTTTTTGTGGGATAATCGCCTACATTCAAATACCTTTGTTGGGTTTATCCCGCCTGACGAGGCCAGTGGAGAGCCGATATAAGCCTCCTGATGATTCTCCTGCGACCGCTCTATTACCTGCTCTACCACCAGTTTGCCTGGACCTATGACTTTGTCGCGGCGATCGTGTCCCTAGGGCAATGGCAGGAATGGGAGCGCGCCAGCCTACCTTACGTGGAAGGTCCCTCCGTGTTGGAAATCGGCCATGGGCCCGGGCACTTGCTGGTGGCGTTGAGCGAAGAGGGATATCGCGTTTTTGGACTGGACGAAAGCCGGTTCATGAGTCATCAAGCAGGACAAAGGTTAAAAAGAGCCGGTATGCCAATCCGGCTGTCGCGTGGCTATGCGCAGCACCTCCCTTTTGCAGGGATGGCCGTCCAAAGCGTGGTCTCCACCTTCCCCTCCGAGTACATCTTTGATCCGGACACGCTGGAGGAGGTCAGCCGCGTGCTGAGCCCCGGAGGAAAGTTGATCCTGCTGCCATGGGCCTGGATCACAGGAGGCTCAGTTCCGGAACGGTTGGCAGCTGGGCTGGCCCGCGTTACCGGCGAGGCACCCGGCCCAGCCGGTTTCATCCCGACCGGGCTTAAGGAGCGGTTTCAAGAGGCCGGGTTCGAAGTAACCTGGGAATTCCTCCAGCTGCGATCAAGCGCGCTGCTCATCGTGATCGCTACGAAGACACCCCTCCGATTTGGGGTAAAATGAGGCCATGGAAATCCAGATCGCGGTTGCCAAGACCAACAAGTATGCTGTGTCAGAAAGCGGCGACACCCTGGAAGTGGTTGAACGTCCGAACGGCGGTCTTTCGGTGGTGCTGGCAGATGGCCAGACCTCCGGCCACGGCGCCAAGGCTGTTTCGATGCTCGTGGTACGTAAAGTCATAGCCCTGCTGGCTGAGGGGGTCAGGGACGGCGCCGCGGCACGGGCAGCTTCTGATTCCCTCTATACGGACAAGAAGGGGAAGGTCACCTCGACCCTGAACATCGTCTCGGTCGATCTGCAAACCGGGACGGTCGTTATTACACGCAACAACCCGGTGCCGTTCTACATTGTTCATAACGATAAGATCGACTGCATCAGTTCTGAATCGATCCCGATCGGCACCAACCGCAGTGTACGACCGGCAATCACGGAAATTCCGATCGAGGCGGGATTGTTGGTGGTGATCTTCACCGATGGCCTGGCGCATGCAGGCACGCGGGTCGGACGGCCCATGGAGGTCAGCACCGCGCTCGATTCGTTATTGGAGGATCAGGACCCTGCCCCACAATCGATCGCCGATACCCTGCTGGACGAAGCGGTCAACCTGGATGAGGGACGTCCGGTCGATGACATCAGCGTAGTTGTGTTCAAGGTAAGCGAGAAGCAAGGTGATAATGTGCGCCGGATGACCGTCCGGCTGCCGATATCGGTCGAATGAGAAACATAAGGCTGCTTCACCCAAATGCAGCCCCGACCGGTCCCTGGCTCTGACCGCTCCAGCTCCGAGACAGGATCATCCAGACCGAAGAGAACATGACCGTTGATCTTCAACCCAAAATGGAGCCGCCCGGTACGATCCACCCATTGATCGGGGTGGTCGGTCCATGCGCCTCGGGGAAAACGACCTTGATCACCGGGTTGAGCCGGCTGGGTTACCACACCCGCCATATCGCCCAAGAGCACTCCTACGTACAGGACATGTGGCAGCGCCTGACCAGGCCAGACCTGTTGATCTTTCTGGACGCCTCCTATCCGGTAACCTGCCACCGGCGCAAGTTGGACTGGACCGAGGCAGAATATGCCGAAGAACAGCGCCGCCTGATGCACGCCCGACAGCACGCCGATCTTTTTTTGAATACGGATGGACTTGCCATCGAGGCGGTCTTGATGCAGGTGGTGGTCTTTCTCAAAGAACGCCTGGGTTCCTAGACCTGCCCGGTACCTGGGGTGCCTGTGTCGCTATTCACTTTCTCTTTTAAAAGGGGTATAATCACCCTCGACGCCAGCCAAAGGCTGGCATTTTTGTGAACGGAGAATCGCTTTATGAGCCGTCGTCCTTACGTGACACTCGTCGTCATCATCATCTTGATCGTTCTGGCTGTGTGGGTTGATCTGAACAAAACGATCACAATCCTCAATCCCTTCAACCAGAGCACATTGTTCAGTCGGAATGTGGATATCCAGCTTGGGCTTGACCTGCGCGGCGGTCTCCAGACTCTTTTGGAAGCCGACCTTCCTGCGACCACCGCGGTCAGTGCGGATGATCTGAACGTTGCCCGCTCGATCCTTGAGAGCCGCGCCAACGCCCTAGGTGTCAGCGAGGTGATCATGCAGTCCGCCCCGCCGCGGCGCATCGTGGCCGAGTTCCCCGGTCTTCAGGATCCACAGCAGGTTGTGGCTGCCCTGCAGGAAACCGGCCTGCTCGAGTTTGTAGGCATGAACACTTCCAATTACCCCATTGTCAACGAGGGAACCGTCATTCAGACCGATTATGGGACGACCAGCTCCACCGCAACTCCCCAGGCCGGGACAACGCCGAGCGAGGTACCCTCGCCCAGCGAAACACCCACGGCAAGTCTGGCACCAACCAATACGGCCGCCACGACACAGACCTCCGCCACCCCCGTCCCCACAGCCTCTACTACCCAAGCACCCATCATTTACCATACCGTCATGACCGGGGCGGCCCTTAATTCGGTCAACGTGACGACCGACAGCCTGGGTGCCTACCAGATCGCCTTCACCCTGAAGTCGAATGCGACTACTCTCTTCTCGGATTACACCGGCGCGCACGTCAACGATTACCTGGCCATCGTCCTGGACAAGAAAGTGATCTCGGTCCCCAAGATCAACCAACAGATCTCCGGCGGCCAGGGCGTCATCCAGGGCAATTTCACAGCTGACACCGCCAACACCCTTGCCATCCAGCTCCGCTACGGTTCGCTCCCGATCCCGCTCAAGGTGGTCGAGAGCCAGCTGGTCGGCCCGACGCTGGGAGCAGAATCCGTTCGGCGGAGCCTGCTGGCCGGGATCATCGGGCTTTCTGCGGTCGTTCTGTTCATGGCCTTCTACTACCGCCTACCCGGTTTTTTGGCGGACATGGCACTGGTCGTCTATGCCCTGCTGAGCCTCATGATTTTCAAGCTCATCCCGGTTTTCCTGACCCTTTCCGGCGTCGCTGGTTTCATCCTCAGCATCGGGATGGCAGTGGATGCCAACATCCTTATCTTTGAACGGTTGAAGGAGGAGCTGCGCTCCGGCCGGAACCTCCGTCAGGCGATCGAGTTGGGCTGGGGGCGTGCCTGGCCGTCTATCCGGGACTCGAACTCGTCCACCTTGATCACCTGCGTCATCCTGTACTGGTTCGGGAGCACATTCGGTGCCAGCGTGGTCCAAGGTTTTGCCTTGACGCTGTTCCTGGGGGTGCTTGTCAGCCTTTTCACAGCAGTCATCGTCACCCGCACCTTCCTGCATGTGGTGCTGGATAACATCAAATTCGCCGAACACCCGCGCTGGTTCGGGATCTAGGAGAGCCTGCGATGAATCTCATCCGATATCGTTACCTCTACTTCGGCATCTCCTTGCTGGTCATCGTCCCCGGGATTATCGCCCTGCTGATCTGGGGGCTGCCGCTGGGGATTGACTTCACCGGGGGAAGCTTACTGGAGGTCAAGTTCGCATCCGGAAAGCCACCCACCATTGCGCAGGTAACCAGCATCTATGCAAATCTATCGAAACCGGGGAAGGACATTTCCAACCCACTCGTTCAGCCGCTGGGATCCGACTCACTCTCGATCCAATCCAAGGAAATGGATGATGCGACCAAGAACGTCGTGGTCGCAGCCCTGAAGGCCCAGTATGGTGGTGGCCAGGACGTGGCAGTGAATAACTTCAGCCAGGTCAGCGCAGCCATCGGCCAAGAGGTAGCCATCCGGGCGGCAGGCGCGGTCGCCCTTGCTGCGGTGTTCATCTTGATCTACATCACCATCGCCTTCCGCAAGGTCCAGAACGCCTTCCGCTATGGAACGGCCGCCATCATCGCCATGATCCACGACATCCTGGTGACGGTCGGGGCGGAAGCCCTAATCGGTCATTTCCTGGGCTGGCAGGCCGATTCTCTTTTCCTGACCGCGCTTTTGACGATTATCGGTTTCTCCGTGCACGACACCATCGTGGTCTTCGACCGTATCCGAGAGAATTCGAACATCTACCGCCGCGTGCCGTATGAAACGGTCGTCAACCACTCCATCATCCAGACCCTGGACCGGTCGATCAACACCCAGCTGACCGTCATGATCACGCTGTCGGCCCTGGCCCTCTTCGGCGGGGAAAGCATTCACCATTTCGTGGTCATCCTGCTGATCGGCGTTTTCAGCGGTACTTACTCCTCAATCTTCAATGCCTCCCCCATCCTGGTCGTCTGGGAGAACAAAGAGTGGCGTACCTGGTTCCGAGGCAAGCCGGAACAAGCGATCGCCTGATGATCCCATCCAAAGCATCCGAGGCAGAACCGCTCGGATGCTTTTTCTTTTACCAAAATCCCGCCCCAAGCAGCTATTTTCGAGATGCAGTCAAAATCGAGACAGGCTGTCTTTCGCCCAGTGGAGAAACTCGAAAACCACTGACCGGATGCTATGAAACCGACCTTCTGACCAGCCAGCAATCGCCTTCTATAAGGAGATCCTCATGAACTTCGATATGCCTCACCGCCGTTTCAATCCTCTCACCGGGGAATGGGTGCTGGTCTCTCCGCATCGGGCCAAGCGCCCCTGGTTGGGCCAGGTGGAGAAAGTCCCAGCAGAAAGCCTGCCCAGCTACGATCCGGACTGTTACCTTTGCCCGGGGAACAATCGCTCGGGCGGGTCGGTCAACCCGAAGTACACCAGCACTTTCATTTTTGACAATGACTTCCCGGCGCTGCTCCAGCCTGATGGGAATCAACCGCCCTCGGAGGTTTCCCCCCTCTTTAAGGCCGAATCCGAAGCCGGGATCTGCCGGGTGGTGTGTTTCTCCCCACGCCATGATCTGACCCTGCCTCTGCTGTCGCAGGCAGAAGTGGAGCGGGTTGTATCTGCATGGAAGGACCAGACCACGCAGCTGGGAGAGGTGAATTTCGTTCGGTACGTTCAGGTCTTTGAGAACAAGGGGGAAATGATGGGCTGCTCCAACCCTCATCCGCACAGCCAGATCTGGGCCTCCAGCTCCATACCCAACGAGCCAGCCAAAGAGCTCACCGCGCTGACAAACTACCGCCATGCACACGGTTCCTGTCTGCTTTGCGACTATCTGGCTACGGAACAGAAGAACGCCACTCGGGTGGTGTGCTCCAATGAGCATTTCAGCGCCCTAGTTCCCTTCTGGGCCGTGTGGCCATTCGAAATCCTGGTGATCGCTCACCGCCATACTGGGAGTCTGCCCGACCTTAACCCGCCCGAGGTCTCCGGGCTCGCCGACCTGTTGCGCCGTCTCACCGCCCGTTACGATAACCTGTTCGAAGCTTCTTTCCCCTATTCAATGGGCTTCCACCAGTCCCCCTTTCACAGCGGCTCGGACCAGGCATGTCACCTGCATGTCCATTTTTACCCCCCCCTGCTGCGCTCCGCAACCGTGCGCAAGTTCATGGTTGGATATGAAATGCTGGCCATGCCCCAACGCGATCTGGCCCCCGAAACGGCTGCCCAGCGCCTGCGTGGTATGACCGATATCCATTATCTTCAGCGCCAGTGATCCCGTAATTCACAGCCAAGGGCTTATCAGTCACTCGGCAACATTCCAAATCTGCAAGATGATTGGCCCTCTCTAACGAGGACCTGCCGGATGGACCGAAGGACATTTTCCCCCTGCCTGGGCGTGAAAGTCTCCAGAAAAAAAAGACCCTCAAGGGTTTGAGAGTCTCTCAGCTGGGGGCAGAGGATTCGAACCTCTATCGTCTGATCCAGAGTCAGATGTCCTGCCATTGGACGAGCCCCCAATTTCCAGCGGGCGGAATTCTACCATGCCGGTCGCCTCCCGTCCAGAGGAAGAGCGCTCGGATGAAAAATGCGGTTCCAAAACCTACATGGCGCCCGTGCTCCTGGGATTCCCGGCCCTGCTTCTGCTTCGATTTGTTATAATACCCTGTTTGAAGAGCTCATCAAGAGCCAGCCTCAACCAGAACACAGGATCCCGCTATGGATGCACCTGAAATCATCAAGTCCGCTGAATTTATCCGCCAGGCGGTCGCCGAAGACCTGCGCACCGGCCGCTTCACCTATGTACGCACTCGACTGCCCCCCGAACCGAACGGTTACCTGCATATCGGTCACGTCAAGGCATTCTCCATCGACTATTACATTGCCCAAGCGTTCGGGGGTGAATTGTACCTGCGCTTCGATGACACCAACCCGGCCAAAGAAGAGACCGAGTACGTCGAGGGCATGAAGGAAGACATTCATTGGCTGGGGATCGAATTTGTCAAAGAGACATATGCCTCCGACTACTTCGATAAGCTATATGAGTGGGCCGTGCTCCTGATCAAAAAGGGTCTGGCCTATGTGGACGATCAGTCCGCCGAACAGGTCAGTGCGACGCGCGGCACCCTGACTGAACCCGGCAAGGAATCCCCCTACCGCAGCCGGTCGGTCGAGGAGAACCTGGACCTTCTGGAACGGATGAAGAACGGAGAGTTCCCGGATGGCAGCCGTGTGCTGCGCGCCAAGATCGATATGGCCCATCCCAACATCGTCATGCGCGACCCGGTCATGTACCGGATCATCCATGAGCCGGCCCACCACCGCACCGGCCGGAAATGGTTTATCTACCCGATGTATGACTGGTCACACGGTCAGAACGATTCGATGGAAGGGGTCACGCACTCGCTCTGCTCCCAGGAATACATCATCCACCGTCCCCTATACGAGTGGTTCCTGGAGCAGCTGGGCGCGTTCCGCTCGCGTCAGATCGAGTTCTCCCGCTTGAATCTAACCTACACCATGATGAGCAAACGCAAGATGCGCCAGCTGGTGGAAATGGGCATCGTGCGCGGCTGGGACGACCCGCGCCTGACCACGCTGCGCGGCCTGCGCCGGCGCGGGGTCAGCCCCGAAGCGATCCACGATTTCATCGCCAACATCGGTGAGACCAAGAACGACAGCTGGGTCGACATGGCCCAACTGGATGCCTGCATACGCGACGACCTGAACAAGCGCTCCCTGCGGCGCATGGCCGTCCTACACCCGCTCAAGCTCGTCATCGATGACTATCCCGACGAGAAGATCGAATGGATGGAAGCTGTCAACAACCCCGAGGACGCCTCCGCCGGGACACGCAAGGTCCCGTTCTCGAAAGTGCTCTACGTCGAACAGGATGATTTCCGGGAAACGCCGCCGCCGAAATACTACCGCCTCTATCCCGGAAACGAGGTCCGGCTGCGCTATGCATACCTCGTCAAATGCACCCGTGTGGTCAAAGACCCGCAGACCGGTGCGATCACCGAATTACACTGCTCCCACGATGCGGCCTCGCGCGGCGGCGACGCACCCGACGGCCGCAAGGTCAAATCCACCATCCAATGGGTCTCTGCAGCCCACGCCCTTCCATCCGAGCTACGCCTCTACGACCAGCTCTTTACCAAGGAACACCCGGATGAGGTCGCTGAAGGAGAAGATTACTCGACCTACGTTAATCCGAACTCGCTCGAGATCCTGAAGAGCTGTATGATGGAACCGGCTCTGGCGGATGCCAAGGTGGGGGATAAATTCCAGTTCGAGCGCACCGGGTACTTCTGCATGGATCCAGATTCTGGACCCGGCAGCTTGGTCTTCAACCGCACGGTGACGCTCAGGGACACCTGGGCCAAGATCGAAAAGAAACGGGGTTAGGGTTGATGAAAGAGCTCGGAAGCGGTACCGCTTCCGAGCTCTTTCATCCCATCTTTTCCAGGATCGCGATCGCGCTCCGAATCCGTTCCACGACCTTCTTTTTTCCGATCACGGCCATGCTCTCGAAGAGCGGTGGACTGACCGTCTGGCCGGTGACCGCTGCACGCAAGATACCGAACACCTGACCGGCGGTCAAGCCCAGCTCCTTCACGAGGCTGCGCATGGGCGCCTCCGCGGTATCTGGAGTGATCACCGCCAGCGCCTCCAGGACCTGAAGGCAGTGTCGCAGGACCTCGGCCGATCCCTTGGCCGTCAAGTTCTTCCCGACCAGATCCCCGGGCTGCGGATCCACCTGCTCCCTGAAGAAGAAAGCCCCGAACGGGATGCAATCGTCCAGGGTGACCAGCCGCTCGCGTAGCAGCGGGATGATCTGCAGCAGACGCGCATCCTCCACCTGACAGCCGGCCTTCTGGAAGTACGGTTTGAGGCGGCTGGCCAGGTCCCCAGGCTGGAGAGCCCGGATATGGGTGGCGTTGAAATGGTCCAGCTTGGCGAAATCCACCGCGGCCGGGGCCGGGTTCAGGCCGGCGATATCGAAGCGCTGCACCATCTCATCCAGGGTCATAACATCGTTTTCGGCAACTCCCCAGCCCATCAAGACGATCCAGTTCAGCACCCCCTCCGGGATATAACCCAGGCTTTTGAGATCGCCGATAAATATGGAGTGGCCGTCCTGGATCGCCTGGGCCGCGTCCCGTTTGCTCATTTTGCCTTTTCCGGAAGGTTTTAAAAACACCGAGAGATGCACCCAAACCGGTTCTTCCCAGCCAAAGGCACGCAGCACCAGAGCATGCAGCGGCAAGGTCGACTGCCATTCCGAGCCGCGGATGACATGGGTGATCTCCATCAGGTGATCATCCACCATGGCCGCAAAATGGTAGGTCGGATAGCCGTCTGATTTAATGAGGATGGAGTCGTCGATCATCTTGTTTTCGACAGTGATCGAGCCGCGCAACAGATCGACGACCGTAGTGGCGCCTTCCTGAGGGGTCTTGAGACGGACCACATGGCGTTCTCCCGCCTGGATGCGGCGGGCGGCTTCTCCCGGGTCCAGCTGGCGGCAGGTGCCGTCATAATGGGGATTCTGTTTTTGCTTCAGCTGTTCCTGCCGGATCCGCTCCAGGCGGTCCGGCGTGCAGAAGCATGGAAAGGCTTTGCCCGCTTCGACCAGCCTCGCAGCATGCTGCCGGTAGATCTCCAGCCGTTCGGTTTGCCGATAAGGGCCGAAGGCCCCTCCCACCCCGGGACCTTCATCATAATGCAGTCCCAGCCAATCCAACCCATCGATCAATTCCTGTTCCGCCTGCGGGACAAAGCGCTTCCGGTCGGTGTCCTCGATACGCAGGACGAATTTACCCCCCTGGCGGCGTGCATAAAGATAGTCATATAACGCCGTGCGGGCACTGCCGAGGTGCATCCGCCCTGTGGGAGATGGAGCAAAACGAACCCGAACGTTCTGAAGCTCCAAGCTGATTCTCCTCGTCCTGCCCGAGGTTCTCCCTGAATGTTCCAGGGAGGGGCAGGAGATTAAAAGTCCAGGGGCTTATGGCGCAGGATTACGCTTTCCACCAGCCCGATCCCGATCATCAAGGACAGCAGCCCGCTTCCGCCGTAACTAATGAACGGGAGCGGGAGACCGGTGACCGGCAGAAGTTTCAACGTGACCGCGATGTTCACTGCACTCTGGAAGAAAATGAGGATCGCCACCCCGTACGCGATCAGAGAACCGAAGGGATCACCCGAGAGGCGCGCCGCCCGCAGACAGCGATAAATGATAAAGCCCAGCAGGAGCACGACCAGCAGGGCGCCGATGAAGCCGAATTCCTCTCCGACGACCGAAAAGATGAAATCCGTCTGACGTACCTTCATGAAGCACAACTGGGTCTGCGTCCCATGTCCGTAGCCTTCGCCTGCCAAGCCTCCTGCCCCCATTGCGATCAAGGCCTGAATGACATTATAGGTGGCCCCCTGGGAAGCGTTCGGAGGCGGGAAAAAGAAGGTAAGTACGCGCTGCTGCTGGTAGGAGGCGATGAACGGAAATGAAATGACCGCCACGGCGAGGGCTCCGAAGACCATGATGCCGAGCTGCTTCAGCTGCAGCCCGCTGATCCAGGCCATCGCGGCCCAGACAACCAGGACCACGATTACATTACTCAGGTTCGGCTGGATGAAGATCAAGCCGGCAATGCCGACCGCGATCAGCAGGCTCTTCACCATCCAGACCCAGCTGTGCTCGTCCTCGCTGGAACGGTAAAAATAATAAGCCAGAGTGAGGATGATGACGATCTTGGCGAGCTCTGTGGGCTGGATGGATACCAGACCCGTCTCGATCCAGCGCGTCGCCCCGAAGCGCTGACCGGCGGTCACGCGCAGGACGACCAGGAAGATCACGATGACAGCATACATCGGGCGGATCACTCCGCCCCAGAAACGGAAATCGATCGCAGCCACGATCACGATCACCGGGATTCCAAGACCGACGAAGATGACCTGACGTGTCACCAGATCCGCCAGGCTCTGGTTACAGCCGATGGCCGACCGGACCATGGCGACCCCGAAGACCATCGCCAAAACGACCGCCCCCAGCAGCCAGAAATCAAAATGTCTCCAAAAACCGCTACGTAACATTGGAAATAGGATCAGCCTCGCAGGAAAGCCAGGAGACACATCCGCAGGTAGCAGAGTCGAAAGCCGGGATCGGCAGGGAGATTAAAACCTGGCACGGCGGCGGGCGGTGCTTCGTAAAGGGATGTCCGCTACCAGGCGCTGCGAACGTCCATCGTGAGCCACATTGATGGTCACCGCGGCAGGGTCAATTTCGATATGCCGGGAGATGGTCGCAATCAAATCGTCCTTGAGGGCATCCAGCTCCGTGGGGCTCAGGTCGGTCCGGTCGTGGATCAGGACCAGTTGCAGGCGTTCCTTGGCGCTGCTGGCGCTCTTTTTACGTCCAAAGAAGAAATGCATATCACATCCTCCCCAAGAGACGCTGCAGCAGGCCCGGTGCCTCGAGGTCCAGGAACGGCACCTTCTCTCCCATCAGGCGCCGGGCGACATTCTGGAAAGCCTGACCCGCCTTGCTTTTCGAATCCATGGCGAGAGGTTGGCCCTTGTTCGAGGCCACAATCACATTTTCGTCCTCAGGCACGATGCCGATCAGGTCAATGGCCAGGAGATCCAGGACATCTTCGACGGATAGCATATCCCCCCGCCTGACCAGGATAGGATTGAGGCGGTTAATGACCAGAGCTGGGGAACCTTTCCCTTCCGCGTCCAGGATGCCAATGACCCGGTCCGCATCGCGCACGGCGGATACATCCGGATTGGTCAAGACCAGGACGCGGTCTGCCGCGGCGACGGCATTCTTAAAGCCGCGTTCGATCCCGGCCGGGGAATCGATCAGAATCCAGTCCACCTCCGGGCGGAGCTCATCGCACAGGCGTATCATGTCGCTCGGGGAGACGGCGGTCTTGTCACGCGTTTGCGCCGCCGGGATCAGATAGAGATCGGGCAAACGCTTGTCGCGGATCATCGCCTGGCGCAGCCGGCAGCGGCCTTCCACTACATCCACCAGGTCATAGACGATACGGTTCTCGAGCCCCATGACCACATCCAGATTGCGCAACCCGATGTCGCCGTCGACGCAGGCGACCTTTTGCCCTCGGCCAGCCAGCGCTACAGCGAGATTGGCGACTGCCGTGGTCTTGCCGACGCCGCCCTTGCCCGAAGTGATCGTTACAACTTTTCCTGTCATGTCACCGTCCCACGTGCTTAATTCGCCTGCCAAGGTTCAGCGACCAGCTGCCCGTCCTTCAGGCGGGCGACCTCCGGTCGATTTTTGTCTTCCTTTTTCGGGGAGACCGCGATCTCCCCTGCGATACGCAGCTGGGTGGGTGAGAGCTCAAGGGCGCAGACCAATGCCCCCTCATCCCCCTCTGCACCGGCATGAACCACACCCCGCAGCCGCCCCCAGACGATCACGCTTCCGCTGGCGATGATCTCCGCTCCAGGATTGACATCGCCCAGCACGACCACGTTGCCAGAATAGGCGATCCGCTGACCGGAGCGAACGGTCTGCCTGACCCACAGGGCGGCATTTTCCGGAGCGGCTTCCGGTACGCTCTGGAGTTCCGCCGGGCGCGGTTTTGCGATACGCGTTGCCAGACCGAGATTCTGGGCTGTCGTCTCGGTCACCGGCGATTCGCTCAAGACCGCCCAGAGGGAAATGCCGCGTTCCGAAAGTTTGTCACGCAACTCGGATAATACCGCTACACGCAAGTCGTGCAGGCCCACATCCAGAACCATCCGCGCCCCTTGAAAGAAGGCAGGCTGGTCATCGATGTTCTGGATCAAAGCTGCCTCCAGATCCTCCCAGCTCGCTTCACCCAGTGTGATCAACAGACCTTCACGAATTCCCTTGATCTGGAAGAGGGATGGCGGAGTCGCGTCCATGTTTCTCAAAATTATACTGCTTTTTGCCGCAATCCAATCTGACACTCTGGAGCACGGACCCCCTCTTTCCCAGAAGCTTCAAGAGAGTAGAGGATAGATTCCGGCCAAGGAGGGGTGCTGCTTGCTGGGTCCAAGAGTCGGGCCTACAACAGGCGGCTACCCTCCCAAGCAGCCGGTACCGCTGTGGATCCCTCTGCGCGCCCGATTCTCCCCTTCCTCGCGACCGAGGAGGCGGGAGGCCTCCATAAGATCTGGTGTGGGTCGTTGTCCTATGGACCGAATTTAAGCCCCGGGCCCTCGGAGTAGATGTCCTGACATATACCGGTGCTCGATGGACCGACTCCAACCCCGGAGTAGGTGTTGCAGCTGGGTCCCCCTGTGACCGGGCTGGAAGCGATCCCTTGAGCTGAATCAATTGCCTTGAGCTCAAAATAGGAGTCCATCACGGCTCTGACGATCGGGGCAGCCGTCCGCCCGCCTTCGATCCCATTGTACAGGAAAACCAGGATGGCGATCTCCGGGTTGTCGTAAGGCGCGTAAGCGACCGTCCAACCATGCGAAGGCCAGTTGCCGAAGGAACAAAGACCTTTAGCGTTAGCAACATCGTCGCAGTACTCCGCTGTACCGGTCTTGCCAGCGACCGCGATCGGGTAGTTCAGGAAAGAAAAATCGAAGTGCAGGGTGCCGCGCGGATCAGTGACCGCCATGCGGGTGCCGGCCCGGACATTTTGCACCGCCCAGGGTTGGACGGTTTTCAATACACCGGTGGACGTGCAGTCGCCGCCCGAACAGGTATAGTCCTGAATGATGGGGTCTTTCGTAATGTCCCAGCGTAGCCGGGGGGCGAAGGGCTGGATGACATTGCCATTGTTGTCGACGATCTCGTGGATAATCGTGGGCTGCATCAGCTTGCCATTATTGGCGATCGTTGCCGCCGACATGAGCACCTGGAGCGGGGTTGCCAGGTCGAACCCCTGCCCGATGGTGGCGAGATAGGTGTCACCGGTCGACCAGTTTTCGCCCTCATAGCGGCGTTTCCAGGTCGGGTCCGGAATCAAACCGGGCAGTTCTCCGGGCAGTTCGATGCCCGACGGCTGGTCATAGCCGAGGGCACGGGCATATTCCTTGATCCGCAGCATATCCAGCCCTTCGTTGACCTCCGGCGGATACCCGCCGCCGATTTTATAGAAACAGACATCGCTCGAGAGGGCTAGGCACTGTAATACGGTGAGCTTACCGAGCCCTCCCGGGTTGTACTGAAAATACCAGTCGCGGTAATCGTTAACCAGACCGGGGTCGGTCTGCGAATACTTGTTGACTAGGGTAATCTGACCGGGAGCATCGATGATCTCATCCGGCGTGACCACCCCTTCATTCAGGGCACCGGTCAATATGCCCAGTTTAAAAGTCGAGCCGGGCGGGAATTCTTCCGAAATGGCGTAATTCAGCAGGGGGTGGCGCGGGTCCTGAATCAGCTGCTGGTAGTAATAGGACGGGATGATGCGGGCCATGCGGTTATTTTCGTAGGTGGGATACTGGGCCATGGCCAGGATCTCACCGGTCTGCGGATTCATGGCGATCACTACCCCGCTTGTGATGCGGTCTTCATTGAAGTAGGCATTCCAGGAATTGATGTTCGTGACCAGGGCCGCCTCGGCGGCTTGCTGCAATCGGGTATCGATCGTCAGGATGATGTTCTTGCCCGGAATCGGATCTACCGGAGGCTCCAGGTTGGTCAGCGTCTGGCCCGCCACATCCACCTCTACCACTTTTTTGCCAGGCGTGCCAATCAGGGTGTCATCCATGGAGAGTTCCACACCCGCATAACCGACTTTGTCCCGCCCGGGCAGGAAGCCCAGCTGGAGGTACTGCTGTTCCAGCGCTGCAGGGATCGGTCCCAGGAATCCTATCAAATTGGCCGTCAGGGAACCGGTCGGGTAATCACGCACCGGCTGGGTCTCCACGGTGACCCCCGGCCAATCCACCTGGTGCTCGCGGACGGTCATCGCAACCTGTTCGCTGACGTTACACTGGATCTGGATCGGATCATATGGGGCGTTCGAAGTTTGCAGGTCGACCCATTGTTCGATTCCCGGACCGGGCGTACAAGGCTCAATATTTTTAGCATCTACCACGGTCCCCTGGTCGACCGGTACGCCGGTCAATGCAGACACAGCCCGGTAAATACGCTGGATATCGCCCTCGTCATCCGGCAGGTAGGCGGGGGTGATATCGATATTGTACGAAGCGATATTGCGCGCTAGAACGATGCCGTTGCGATCATAGATGATCCCCCGCGACGGAGGGACAGTGATCGTTTTGGTCCGATTGGACACCGCCTGAGCTACCCAAGTCGCACCCTGGAGAATCTGCAGGCTGAACAGCCGTCCGACAAACAGGAGCGCGACGAGCCCGAAGAGGGTGTAAACGACCAGGTAGCGCCAGGTCTGGAAATGTGCCGTACCTCGATGGGCGGTCACAGTTCCACCTCCCCCGGGTAGAGCCGGTACGCCAGATCGCGCACTAAGCCATATACCGGGATCGCCAGAAGCAGGTTGAGAAGGACACTCGGCAGGATGATCTTTCCAAACACATCGCTGAGGCCCAATGGAACTTGAAGAAACGTCAAGACAATAAATGTAGCCATTTGCAGCACCAGGGTACCTATGAGAGTGACGGAGAACATTGCCAGGAGCGGCGCTTGCCAGACCCGACGCGTCAGGAGACGCGCGAAGCCAACGACAGCCAGGTAACTGGCCAGATAGACGTACCACGGCACACCGGATACGAACCCTACCAAAAGGCCCGCCAGGACCGCCCAGATCCAGGCGTGGCGGACTCGCTCCTGCAGGCCCAGGGCGGCCAGGATCAGTAGGACCAGGTCCGCGCTGCCGTTAATCAGCATTATGCGACTGATGACCGCGGTTTGCAGAAGGAGGGCCAGTGCAAGGACCGGGATCGAGATGAGGATCGGCACCATGGTTATGGACTCGGGGTGGCGATCAGGGGAGTGATATCCACCGGGTTGAAATTGGTAATGACCAGGACGTACTGCAGCCGGTAGAAATCCACATTCGCCTGGATCGCCGCCTGTTGGAAGAGCTCGGTAGGCTGCTTGCGGACACTCACCACTTGGCCGACCAGCAGATTGGCTGGATATCCGCCGCCCAGGCCCGAGGTGAGGACGACATCCCCGACCTGGACGGTCGCGTCCTGGGAGATCATATCCAGGGAAAGGTCCCCGGTCACCGAGCCATCCAGCATCGCATCCGTATTGGAGGCCTGCAGGCGGACATTGACCGCCGAAGCGGGATCGGTGATCAGCTGGACGCGGGCCGCCTCGGCGATGACGGCATCCACCCTTCCCGCCAGTCCCTGGTCGGTCACCACCGGCATTCCTCTGAGGATGCCGTCGTTGGATCCGATGTTGATGATCACATAATGGCGGAAGGGACTCGGATCCGTTCCGATGACCGCCGCAGCCTTATAACTGTATTGCGGGTTGGCACGAGCGAAGTTCACCAAAGCGGAAAGGATGTTCGTTTCAGTCACTTGCTGCTGGAGGTCAATCACCTCGGTCTGCAGACGGGCTACTTCGGCCTGGAGGGCAGAGTTCTGTTCCTGCAAGGAGGCCAGGTCGCGAGGGATCGTCAGGTAATCCACCAGGGCCATATAGCTGGAGGACACCCACGTCTGGATTCCGATGGCGAATTGGCCGAGTCGGTACGTCAGCGGGTTGAAATAACCGCCCAGAGAAAGGGTCAAGAGACCGAGGGCCACCAGGATGATAATGGTCGTTTGCAGGGAACGGGGAAAACTCGATTTCATAAAGGATTGGCCAAACCGGCCCGGAACGCGCCGCGCTTACGAATGATGCGTGCTGCCGCGCTCCAGACCAACCAGGTACCGGTTCATACCAGTAAAATCGTCCAGGATCATCCCCGCCCCGCGCACCACGCAGGTCAGGGGGTCCTCGGCGACCCAGGCGCGCAGATTCAATTCATCTGAAAGGCGCTCCGCAAGCCCCTGCAGAAGCGCCCCGCCGCCTGAGAGGCAGATCCCGATATCCATCAGGTCAGGGATGACTTCCGGTGGCGCCTCATCCAGCGTGTCTTTGATCGTGGCGATGATGACCTGAACGGATTGGGAAAGTGCCTCCCGCACCTCGACCGAGGAGATTTCGATCGACTCGGGCAGGCCGGTCACCATATTACGGCCGCGTACCTCCATGGTCTTTTCGACCGGCAGAGGGAAGGCTGAACCGATATTCCATTTGACCTGCTCGGCCACGCGCTCGCCGATGAGCAAATTGTACTTATTGCGCAGGTACTGGACGATGTCCTGGTCCATTTCATCCCCCGCCACCCGCAGTGACCGGGAAACGACCACCCCGCCCAAGGAGAGAACTGCCACCTCGGTCGTACCCCCGCCGATATCCACGATCATGCTGCCGCGCGTCTCACCGACCGGCAGGCCCGCCCCGAGCGCAGCCGCGGTCGGCTCTTCAACCATATAGGTCTCGCGGGCTCCGGCCGACATGGCCGCGTCATAAACAGCCCGCTTTTCGACCTCCGTCACGCCGGAGGGGATGCCGATCACCACCCGCGGCCGGGGAAGCGGGACGACGCTTTGTTCATGGACCTTTCCAATGAAATATTCCAGCATGGCTTCGGTGATCTCAAATTCTGAGATCACCCCATCGCGCAACGGGCGCAGCACCGAGATATTTCCACTGGTCCTGCCGACCATCTCTTTAGCTTCCAAACCGATCGCCAACGGCTGATGGGTGCGTTTGTCCATTGCGACCCAGGACGGTTCATTGATGACGATTCCCTTCCCGCGAACATGGACCAATGTGTTGGCGGTGCCTAGGTCTATGCCGACATCCAGAGAAAAAAGACCCAGCAGCCAGTTGAGTGGGTTGAAAGCCAAAGACCATGCTCCTCGAGAAGATTCGGTGCGTGCGATATTATACCATGAGGCTTAAAACGAGCCTCCCAAGAATGCGCCGTTACACAGGGTTCGGAAATCAATTGGCAGGCTAGGCATTTTCAAGGCTAAATTCTTTCATTTAAATGTATAAATCTCATTTTTACTTTTCTTCTTCGCTCTCCTGGCAATCAGCCCGCTGCCTCACCGGCCTTGCGGGCTTCCGGCTGGCCTTCAGGAATTTCCACTCGCTTCACGGCCAGCATGGTCAGGTCATCTGTGGCAGGCAGGGGGCCTCGGAATTCGTTCACCGACTTCTCGACGGCCTCCAGCAGGCCGCGCACACCACGATCCCCAATCGACTGGAGCACCTCGCACAAGCGCGCCTCGCCGTAAATCTCATCCTCGGGCGAGAACGTTTCCGTCACCCCATCCGTGTACAGCAGCAAGAAGTCGCCCGGTGCGAGGGGGATGGTGTGTTCCCCGATCTCCGCCCCCGCAATCACCCCCAGGGCCGGTCCGGTGCGCGGTAGCGTTTCCAGGGAGCGGTCCCTGCTGTGTAGCCAGACAGGCGGGTTATGTCCACAGTTTGCATAGGTCAGCGAGCCCTCTTCGAGGGACAGCACGCCATACACGGCGGTGACGAACATTTCCTGCCGATTGTCAGGGATGATCAATTCATTGACCCGGTGCATCACCTCCGCCGGAGAGGCGGTGTCTTTGAGGACCGCCCGCACCAGCGTGCGAGTGAGCGCCATGAAGAGGGCTGCCGGGATGCCCTTATCCGACACATCAGCAATCAAGAGTCCCAGCCGACCGTCGGGCAGTTCGAAGACATCGTAAAAGTCGCCACCCACCTGCCGGGCAGTCCTCCAGGTGGCCGCCAGGTCCCAGTTCGGAAATTCGGGCAGGTGATCCGGCAGAAAAGTCATCTGGATCTGGCGGGCCAGTTCGACCTCGTGCTCCAAACGCTCGCGGGTCAGCATCTCTTGCTGGAGCTGCTCGTTCTGGATGCTCAAGGCAACCTGCTGGGCAATCCCTTGAATAATCTCGATCCGCTTCTGACGAAAACGGAGCACCTGGTCGGTCTCTTCCACCAGCAGAACACCGTAAAAGTCGTTCTTGATCATCAAAGGGAAACCGATGAGCAGGTGATCTCCGCCCTGTAACAGAGCGAGGGCCTCCTCGTCGGAGGTCGCCAGTACCGGATTCAGCCATTCTTCAGGGGTCGTGGAGGTCACGGAACCGACCACGATCTTGGCTCCCGCCCGGACTGCATCCAGAAGAATGAACTCCCCATCCGCCAGCTCCCGTCCGCCCAGCAGCTTCTCGACCGGAGCCGGGAAACCATACATTTGGGCGGCCTGGTACCTTTCGGCCCCCCGAAGGTAGATGGCACAGGCCTGCACGCCGACCAGCATCGGGGTGACGCGCACGACCGCTGCAAGGGTCTCTTTCAGGTTGTTGGAATTGGCCGCGGATTGAGCCACCTGCAACAAAGCTGCCGAGGCATAGGCCTGCTCCTGGGCCGCATCGTACAGGCGGGCGTTCTCAATGGCGACCGCGGCATAGCTGGCGAAGGTGGCGGTCATGGCCTGGGCTTCATGGCCATACCGGTTGGGCGCATGGTGGCTGAGGGTCAGCACACCGAGCTGCCTGTCCCCGGCGCTCAGGCTGGCTGCGATAGACGAGTAGTCGGCCGAAAAACCACTGGCCACTCCAGTAGGGCCGAGCGGATCGTCCGGTTTCCTGAGGACCGGCTCACTCGAGGCAAGGACCGAGCGCAGAAATTCATAAGACTCCGGCCAGCGCTGCGCTGCGCTCTGAATATCCTCCGTATTGGCGCCGTGGACGTGCGCCGGATAGAGATGTTCGCCCTCCAACAACCAGACCGTCGAGACATCACATGGCAGGTTGCGTTCCAGCTCGCGCAGGACTCGATCGAGGACCTCATCGACCCCATAGTCGGAGGAAAGCAACCCCGCCACCTCGCGCAGGCTGTCCGCAACCTGACGCCGCCAGCGTTCGGTGCGGTAGAGGTCGGCATTATGCATGGCTGTTGCCACATTGTCACCCAAGGCCTCGAGCAGGGAGCGGTCTTCCTGATCAAAAGCATTCAAGTGGTCGCTCTGCAGGTCGAGCACACCGACGACCCGGTTATCGTAGACCAACGGGATGGTCAGCTCCGCCCGTATATCATCCGGCGGGAAAGGAGATGGGCGGTAGCGCCGTTCAAGGCGTACATCGTTGGCGAGGATCGACTCCCCGTTGCGGGCCACCCAGGGGATCATCCCCTCGGCCCGGTCCAAGTCGAGTACATAACCCTTTAACCCAACTTTGCTCATGCTGCTGCCGGCTTCATAGATAATCTGGCGGCGGTTGGGATGCACACTGAACAGATGGATATAAGGGTATCTCAGGCGTTCCTGGATTAGGGCCGCTACTTTCCCGAGCAGTTCGTCCAGGTCCAGGATCGAGGTGATATCTTCGCTGACCTCGGTGACCATCGCCAGGTGCTCGGCGCGGGTCCTCAGGTCGCCGTATAGGCGCGCCCCGTTGATGGCAATGGCAATATTATCAGCCAGCACCCGCAGCACCAGCAGATCGTTCGGATGAAAGGCCTCCAGGCGTTCGCTCTGTATATCCAGCACACCCAGGATCCGGTCTTCGATCTTGAGCGGCAAGACAGCCTCGGAGTGCGTGTCCGGCAGCTCTTCGACATAACGATAGCGCGGCTCGCTGCGAACATCGTTGGTAGTCGCCTCTTCCCCGCTCTGGGCGACAGTGCCGACCAGACCCTGCCCGAGCTCAACCTGCAGCCTGGGCGAAGTCCGGCGTTTGCCGTCGCCTCTCATCGGGCCGGCACCCGCCCGAAAACGCAGGGCCTGGCGGCCCTTTTCCAGGGTAAAGATGGACACATAGTAGTAGTGAAAAGTGTCCAGAATGAGCCTGGCTATCTGGCGAGTCAGCTTGTCCAGGTCCAGCACGTTGGTGATCTGGGCGCTGACCCTGCGAACCAGCATCAACTGTTCCATACGCCACTGCTCAACGGCAAAGCGGTGCGAGGCGGTCAGCGCCAGGGCAACATGGCCGACCAGGCCTTCTAGCTGGAGCAGCTCGACCGATCGCAAACGACGCCCACCGTGGCGCGATACCTCCAGCACACCCAGGTTGATTTCCTGGTTTCTGATCTGACTGGCAGCCTCCAAACCCGAATCGCTCAACAACCAGGGCACGCCGGAGGTGGCATAGGTCCGGCGCATCAGTTCGGTCTCCGGCGCGGTGGGAAAGACCGGTGTCTCGTTCAGGCCGGGCAGGCGGAACAGGCGCTCATCCAACCAAAGGCTGGCGCGGGCGTCCAGCAGCTCAGAGGCCGTCTGAACGATCAGTTTCCGTTGAGCCGCCAGGTCGGCTGACTTGAGCAGCACATCACCGAGCCAGATGATCTTCCGCCAATTGGAAGGCGCGCCCTGAGGATCACGGCTCATTTCGGGTGCTTTCCGCGTATGGTCATGGTAAGCACGTTCCCGCTTTTTCCCAACGGTTCGAAGCGGACCTCATCCATCAGGGTGCGGATGAGGTAGACGCCAAGTCCCCCGAGCTTTCGATGGGCAAGGTTGGAAGTGACATCCGGGAAGGGAAGGGCCGAGGCGTCGAAAGGTACGCCGTGGTCGCGCAGCGCAATGGTCAGGGAATTCTGACCCAAGTCGCAGGTGCATTCGATGTCACCCCCGTGCATGCCCTGGTAGGCGTGCTCAATGATATTGCTGCAGGCTTCATCAACGGCTAGTTCAACCGCATCGATGTCGGAACCTTCCAGGCCGGCATCCCTGGCAGCTTGGCCTGCAAACAGCCGGATGGCATCCAGCTGGTCAAAGGCAGCTGGGAAGATTGCAGTACGCATCGGAAATGCCCGAGGCCGCCTCCAAGGGGAACAGGGAGAGGCGGCCTCGCAATAGGTCGGCACTCAGAGTGATCAAATGTTCCCTACCGCTAAAGTGACATCCGCAAAGATCTTAAATAACGTTGTGAAGCCGGTCAGATCCAGGGCCTCCATGATCCTCGTGGGAACCGCCGCCAGAACGACCTCCCCGCGGTTGTAGCGTTTGCATACCTTTTGGCCGACCAGCAGGGCGCGAAATCCCGCACTGGACATGTACTCAAGCTTGCTCACATCCAGGACGATCTTGTAGCGACCCTCTTTCGTCACCGCCTCGATCGCTTTGCTCAGGTCGGGAGCCGTGTAGCTGTCCACCTTGCCCATCACACTGAGCAGGTCACAATGTTTCAACCTCTGGGTTTTGATCTCCATTTATCCTCCAATCTTTGCAAACCGGTCAGAGAAATTATATCATGCAGGCCCAGCGCGTCTCACTGTCCTGCGCCAAAGAATTCGCCGCCCAGCTTGTACCCGGCCGCTTCCAGGCGCGGGCTGAAGAGTGGACGCATGCCGGTCGGCCGCAGCTGACCGACAATTCTCCCTTCACGGGTGACCCCGGTCTGTTCAAATTTAAAGATATCGGTCAGGGTCAGTACATCCCCTTCCATTCCGGACAGTTCAGTGATGTAGGTCATCTTCCGAGACCCGTCCGGCAGCCGCGCCAGGTGGACGATCAGATTGATCGCCGAGGCGATCTGCTTGCGGATGGCAACCAGGGGCATTTCCAGGCCGGCCATCATGGCCATTGTCTCCAGGCGGGAAGTGGCATCGCGCGGGGTGTTGGCGTGCAAAGTGGTCAGCGAGCCGGTATGCCCGGTGTTCATGGCCTGGAGCATGTCCATGGCCTCGCCGCCGCGCACCTCCCCGACCACGATCCGGTCTGGTCGCATGCGCAGAGCATTGCGCACCAGATCCCGTACAGTGGTCGACCCGGTGCCATCCACGCCGGGGAGTTTCGTCTCCAATCGGACGACGTGGCGCTGTTTGAGCTTCAGTTCGACCGAGTCTTCGATGGTGATGATGCGCTCCTGGTTGGGAATAAAACTAGACAGGACATTCAAGATGGTCGTCTTTCCTGAACTGGTGTTGCCGGTCACCAAGATGTTCAAGCGCGTCACCACGCAGGCTTCCAGGAACCTCGCCATGTAAGGGGTCAAAGCCCCCATATCGATCAGGTCCTTCATCGCCATCTTCGTTTGCAGGAACTTGCGAATGGTGATCACAGGACCATCCACAGCGACCGGAGGGAGAACGACATTCACCCGGGAACCATCCGGCAGGCGGGCGTCGGCAGTCGGATTGTCCGCATCCACATGGCGGCCGAGCGGATCGACGATGCGATGGATAATGCGCATCACGTGCGCATCGTCTTCAAACCTGGCATCGGTTTCGAGGAGTTCACCATTGCGCTCGACAAAGATCTGGCTGGCGCCGTTGACCATGATCTCATTGACCTCCGCATCGGCCAGGATCGCATCCAGAGGACCGTAGCCCACCAAGTCGGCCAGGGCTGCATCAACAACCTGGTCGCGCACCTCTCTCGATAGCTCCGCCCGCGACTGATTGAAGATCTCGAGCAGCAAAGGCCGCACGTCCTGCGGGTCTTTAGGGCGAGCGGCCGGGCCGGTTTGGATTTGCTGCGAGGCGGTCTCGATCAAATAGTTCTTGAGTTTGATAAGTCGTTGATCCCGCTTGGGGAATGCGGGTACATGGTAGATTTCAGACATAGTCCCTTCCTTATGTTTCCAGTATAGCACAGCGGGTGAGTGCGCCAGGGACATCCTCTAAGCAGTTGACAGCCTCCTCTACATCAGGTATCCTCGGCTCGTCCGGGTGGGTCCGGCGCGGCGGAACCCTGCGAATCCCGCCAGGGCCGAAAGGCAGCAACGGTAAGAAGGTGCTTCCGGGTGCCGCCGGGTTGCCTGCCCGGACATATGTTTGCGCGGGGTCCAGATCCTTGCATCCGCTGCCTATTGCGAATAAGATTAACCTATGTCGCGCTGGGTCAAATTCCTGATCGTGCTCGTGCTCGGGCTGGCGGCAGGGCTGTTGTATGGCTGGGTTATCAACCCGGTCCAATACACGGATATGTCCCCGGGCGCTCTTCGATCGGATTACCGCACCGACTATGTCCTGATGGTGGCCGAGGTGAATCACGCCAACCACAATCTGGACTTAGCCGCCCAGCAGCTGGCGATGCTGGGAAGCACTCCGCCGGCGCAGATCGCGGCACAGGCCCTGCAAAATGCCCAGCTGCTGGGCTATACGGAGAGCGATTTGCAGCTCTTAAGCGAATTATCGTCCTCCTTGCAATCCTGGCAGCCTGGAAGTGGAATTTCGCCATGACCGAAGGGCCGTCCTCTCCCCGCCGCGGGAACTGGTACCTGCTGACCGCAGCCCTGATCGGCCTGGGCCTCGGCCTGATCTATGCCTGGGTGCTCTCCCCGGTCAGATATGTCGATGCCACCCCCGCCTCGCTACGCGCCGACTTCAAGGACCAATATCGCCTGCTGATCGCTTCCAGCTACATCGCGACCGGAGACTTGGGCCGCGCCCAGGCACGGCTCGCCTTGCTGAAGGATGCAGACCCGGCCCAGGCGCTCAACGCTCAGGCCCAGCGCCTGCTGCTTGCCGGAGATCCGAACCATGCTTCTACGGTGCTGATCATGCTAGCCGAGGCGATCCAACCGGGGACGGTGAGCCCCACACCTGCATCATTCCCTCTTCCTGTCTCCACTGTCACCAGGCCCGCCGAAACCGCGACGGGCGCGACCCCCATTGCCATCTCCTCCCCCATCCTTCGCCCGAGCGTCACACCCATCGCCATCTCCTCCCCCATCCTCCGTCCGAGCGCCACACCCATCGCCGTCTCCTCCCCCATCCTCCACCAGAGCGCCACCCCAACCTCAACACCCGGAGAGCCGTTCGTGGTCACCAAGCAGGAAAAGGTCTGCGATCCAAGCCTGGCGAGCGGTCTGCTGCAGGTCGATGTGCGCGACGCCGCCGGACGGGGTGTTCCTGGGGTGGAAATCCTCATCACCTGGAACGGAGGCCAGCAGCAGTTCTTCACGGGATTTAAACCTCAACTTGGTGATGGCTATGCGGATTTTACAATGACCCCCGGGATCGTGTACAACCTACAGCTCGCCAAGAACAGCGCACAGGTTACCGGACTGAGCGCACCGACCTGCCCGGGTCAGGCTGGCACGACCTACATCGGAGGGCTTCACTTGGTCTTCGAGCAACCGTGAACCACCTCACCGCTCAAGGGAGGGCTTCCTGCTTCAAGGCAATTGGCCTTAAAACAGGTCGTAAACGCTCTCCATGGGCGTGTACGTTTGGATGGTTCTCCCCCTGAAGTCGGGGATTTACGGCGTAATCTTAATAAAAAAACGGCCCCGGGTGGGGCGTCGAGATTCACTATTTCGGCATCGGGTTACTGGACGCCCAATCATAACCGAGGCCTACCAGGATATCCTCCGGGGCGGCCGGGTTGAAATCCACGATCACCTGGCTGGCGGAATTGAATTTCATCAACCCGATCAAATACTGCGCGGCGTAGGGTTTCCCGGCATGCAGGATGAGGATGGTCCGGTTCGGGAAAGGGGTCAGGTACTTATCCGGGTAGTCGGTGGTATTCCCGGCTGCGATGACGTTCATCCCCTGCGAATTGAGATAGGATTGGGTCGCGGCAGCCAGGCCGGAGGTCCCGGTCCCATTGATCACCACCACGCGGGCTGCCTCGGCCTTCACCTTCGCCGTCAGGTCTCCAGTCGCAGCGGGGCTGAGCGCACCCCCTCCGAAAACCTCATCCCGCAACACCCGCACCTTATCCGTGAACGGACGCAGGATATCAGTCCCATCGGGGGCCTTGGTATCAGTCATCATGGTGTAATCGATGACTTGCAGGTCGGGAGGGCTGGAGAGTTCACGGCTCAGGGCCGCCAGTCGAATCGCATCCGTCAGATTGAGGTTCGTATAAAGACCCTTGGATAAATCCTGGTAAAGCCCTGGCGCCTGTGAGACCAGGAGGGCCCAATTTTTGGGTGATTTAATCTTGTCCAGCAAAGCCTGCAGGACCAGCTTCTGGCGGTTGGAGCGATCGACATCGCCATTGGCGGTATAGCGATTGCGGACCAATCCGAGGGTGTCGATGCCGTTCAAGGTTTGGCAGCCTGCCGGGAGGTGGTCGATGCCGTTCTGGTCATACCGCCCCACGTCAATCGCTGTCGGGAGACATACTTCGACTCCTCCGATCCGGTCGATGGCACTGATAAAAGTGGAAAACTGGATCACGGCGTAATACTGGATCGGCACCCCGATGAACTCCGATACCGTTTTCATTGCCAGGGCAGGTCCACCGCCGGGCAATTTGTAGAGTTCGCCAAAAAAATAGGCCGTGTTGATCTTGTTGTAACCGAAACCACCCGGAATGTCGACCCACAGATCTCGGGGGATGGAAATACCACCGGCCGTCATGGTGATCGGGTCGATGGTCAGCAGCCACATCGTGTCGGAGCGCGCCGGACCCTGATTGGCAAAGTTAGCCGCATCGGTCACATCCCGGTAATCCAGACCCATGACCAGGATATTCACCCGGCTGGCTCCATCCCAGGGCTGTGGCAGGGCAATCTGCGGGGCGCTGACCGTCGGAGCAGCTGCCGTTACCACTACCGGCGTCCCCTGGGGGTTGATGATGACCGTCGTTTTCGTACCCGTACAGGACGAGGGGGCGACTCCCGGTAGCGAGGTCAAACTATAGCATGTTACGAAGCCGCGCGTGAACAAGAAAAGGGCGATGCCCAGGATGAGGCCCAGGCCCCACAAGATGTATTGGATCCAGGCTGGAGATCGGACGGCTGGAATGCGCGCGGGTATATCCGGTTTCTGGTCGTTCATTTCACTTCACGGGAGGCGGCGGCACGGGCAGGTCTTTCTCTGCCACTTTCACCCATTTATCTCCTTCCTGGACCAGCATGACCGGGATGTCCTCCACGATCGGATATTTGCGACCGCAGTCCTGGCATATCAGCCATGAGTCCTGATAGACGTGCAGCAATCCGTCTTTATCGTGGACGCAGACCGGGCAGCGCAGGATTTCCAACAATTCTTGGTTCAGCATGAAATACTCCCGTGAGTGGGTTAATCGGGCGTTATTTTACCACGCCTATGGCTGGCAGATGCCTGCCTGTTTTGCGATAGCCTGAGGATTCTGGGTGCCGGGGCCGTACTGGCAAACTCCCGCCCAGGGCTGGTACCGCGTTTGAACGGAGTCGCTTAAAAGCATGGAGCCGTCCTGGCGATAAACCGTGCGGTCGACGGTGACATCCTCCCCGGCTGCAGGGTGTGAGAACAGGGCTACTTCACCGGGTGAAAACTGTGGAAATTCTTCGAAATCCCATTCGGTGGGAGCTGGGACGACATTCGTGATGACCGGTGGTTGGACAACCACTTTACGGCCGTCGTCACCCGAATAAAACTTCCAGTCGATCTCGAAGTTGGAAGTGTCCACGTTCACAACCATGAGCAGCCAGGACGAACGGTCATTCTTGAATTTGAGGTCCACTAGGGGGACGTAAACCGTCGCGTCCAGGCCGACCAGAGTGGGATCAGTCCCTGTAGCACTCTGTTCATAATACCCCACGGTGTAAGCATGGGGATGACGTTCAACGATCGGATAGCCACCGGAAAAGGCTGTCTGGAAAAGGGTCGTACTGACCTGGCACACCCCCCCGCCAACGCCCTCGATGGTGCGGCCGTTATAGATGATCGGCGCCTCTTCATAGCCGTTATCCAGGCTGACATCCCCCAGGGCGTCCGCCATCGAAAATACTGTGTTAGGAGGCACCAGCAAGCCATTGAAGCGGGCCGAAGCAGCTACGATATTTTGTATACGTCCTTCGGGGGAACCACGGAAAAAACTTTTACGCTCCTCAACAAGCTTAGTAATCCCGAGCGAAGCTAGAGTGGCATCGTCGCCGACCTGCGGCTGGGCTACGACGAGCTTGAGCGGGATCGTATGATTCCCCTGGAGCAGGCCTGCCTGGATGGCCTGCTGCGTCCCTGGTCCATCCACGATGCGACCAACCACGGGGGGCTGGAGCATAACCAATTGGAGAGTTGTGTCACCGGTTACAGAAAAGCGCGCGTTCTGCGGAGAACGGTTGATCTGGGTTGTGATCTGATCGAGAAGGGGCTGCAGGCTCTGGGCGTCAATGCTGATCTGGTATTGCCAATCGGCGCCGTTCAGCACCGGCTGGATGGTCAACATGCCGGCCAACTGAGTTGTATCGATGCTCCAGGGCGCCGGGTCACCAGCCTGCGGATTCGGGAGGGTCAGGGTCAAAGGCGTGCTGAGAATCTGACGCAAGATTTCCGCCGGCCTGGAGGCATCCTTGACCAGGGGATCCACTGGCTCCATCTGCAAGATCACCTCTCCGTCCTGGAAGGATTGCAGCTGGTTCATCAAAAGATTCAGGGTCGCATCCACGTTTAAGTAACGGCCCGACTGGCCAGGTGTGTAGACGACTTGGGTGCCATCGAGATGCAGGTCTGTTTCAACGACCGGCCGATCGATCTGGGCGGCGAGCTTCTGCAGATAATCGTAGGTCACCCGCTGGTCGATTAGAATGACCGGCGGGAGATCCAGCCCTCCCAGCCTCGCCTGCATCTGGACGGTCAGGGAGCTGAGCGGGCCACCCTGCCGACCGGCAGCGTAGGCTTCCTGCGCAGTACTCGTCCAATTAAAAACCATCCCCAGCTGGGCTGGCGTGGCCACCCAAACCTGATTTCCATCGCGGAAAACGATGCGTCCGTTCATCGGATAGATCAGATGCGTGCTGAGGACGACCGGCGCCTGCTGGAGCGTCACTCCGGAGAGATCGACCCCCATGATTGAGATGCCCGGCAGGATTCGCCCTGAATACAGCACTTCATACCCGCCGGCCAGGAGCCCGGTGGCCAGCAGGAAAAGAACGAGGCTGCCCACCAAAAAGAAAGCGATCTGGGCAGGAAGGGGAGAGCGTTGCGGTTTGGGGACGATGACGAAGGACATATCCACTGATTATACCTTTGGGTTTGCTTTTATTGAGGGCGACGAAAGTAACATCTGGCTTTGAGACATCATGGACGATCGGGGCGGGGATTGTCCGGTGTGTCATGCGCATCGTGACCGGGATGTCAATGCCGCCCTGAACATTCTGCGAGAAGGGCGTGCTCGATCTGCAATGATACGTAGGGCTGGAAAAGCCCGAACAGACCGTAAGGGCCGGTCCTTACGGCCAACGCCTGGGGAGGCCCATGCACGCGAAGCGAATCTAAGAACCAGGAAGCTCCCCCCTTCAGGGGTGGGGTAGTCCACTTTCGGGTCCGGCTTTCTCGAGGAATTCGGGGGTGATCCGGTCCTACATTCACTCCATACTGCTTGTACTCGTACCTGAGGTAGGCGCGACTTTCTGGGGAACTCCCCGCGGATAAAACCCACGTTTTAAGATTCAAGGTTTTCTCTTCCCGATACACACTACTGCCCGACCAGTACACAGGGGAAATGGATCCCAGGTGTGTCCCCGCAGGCCTGACCTTGGCTTGGCTGAGATTGAAGGTTCAACAACCATTCAGCCTGATACAAGTTCATAAATGACTATACGCAATACGCGGTGGATCATTGCGGAGGACGGGATAAACCCGAATCGGCCTTGGCCTTCAACGTCATATTGAAAATCGCACCACATTGGGATATAGTGAGCACGTTCGAAAGAATTCCTATGCCAAAACCCAAAGGATATGTCGACTCGGATTACCTGCAGATGGCCGCCAGCCTGATGCAACCGTTCAAGCAGCGTACCTACAGTCTGATGCAGATCCGACCCGGCCAGCGGGTTCTGGACATCGGCTGCGGGCCCGGCACCGACACGATCCCCCTGGTTCAGCTGGTGGGCTCCCTGGGTCAGGTCATTGGTGTGGACCATGACCCTGGGATGGTAGCGGAAGCCGAGCGACGTGCGGCTGCTGCCGGACTCAGCACATGGGTGAAACACATCCAGGCGGATGCCACTAAGGGTCTACCCTGCCCGTCTGGGATCTTCGACGCCTGCCGCAGCGAGCGGCTTTTCCAGCATCTGGCGCACCCCGAACAGGCCCTGGCCGAGATAATCCGGGTGACGAGGTCGGGCGGCTGGATCGTGGCGTTGGATACGGACCACGGTACCCGCTCCATTGATTCCACGGAAGTCGACATCGAACGTCGGCTGGCACGCGTCGCGGCGGAACGCTGCCTGACGAATGGTTATGCGGGACGCCAGCTGTATCGGCTGTTTCAAGAGGCGGGCCTGACGGAGATTCATGTTGAAACCATCTCCATCGCCTTCACGGACTACGCTCTGTGCCGGGAGGCGGATTTCCTGGATCAGGTGGAACAGGAAGCCCTCAGCGCCGGCATCATCAGCGCGGCAGAACTCCGGCGCTGGCGGGCCAGTCTGGAAAAGGCCTCGGCCGAGGGCTGTTTTTTTGCCAGCGGTACGGGGGCCATCCTGGCCGGAAGGAGGCCCCGTTCGCGGGGTATAATCCCGGCTCGTGAGTGAATCGGGGAAGCTCGCCAACCGCCAGATCGCCCGTGCGGCCGGGACGGTCATGTTCGCTGTCGCCCTCAGCCAGGTCGCCGGGCTGGTGAAGACCATCCTGGTATCGCCAGCTTTTGGCACCAGCGCGGCTTACGATGCATTCAATTCAGCCACCCGCTTTCAAGACATCATCTTCAACCTGGTGGCCGGGGGTGCCCTGGCCTCGGCCTTTGTACCGACCTTCACCGGCTTTTTAAACAAAGACGATCAGGAGGGCGCCTGGCGGCTGGCATCGGCGATCATCAATTTGATCCTGCTGGTCCTGACCACCCTCAGCCTGTTATCGATCCTCTTCGCCCCTCAGATTGTCCGCACCATCCTGGCGCCACTCTTTCCAGCCTCCGAGCAAGCGCTGACCGTCCAGCTGCTCAGGATCCTGATGGTCAATGCGACCATCTTCGGGGTCAGCGGACTGATCATGGGCATTCTCAATTCCTACCAGCGCTTCCTTCTGCCTGCTATGGCCTCGTCGATGTACTGGGTGGGAATGATCATCGGCCTGCTTGTTTTCGTCCCCTCCATGGGTATCTACGGGTTAGCCTGGGGTGCGGTGCTGGGGGCGATCCTGCATCTCAGCGTCCAGCTGCCCGACCTGTTCCACCTGCCAGGCAGGCACTATACCCCTTCCCTGGGTCTTCAGAATCCGTCGGTAAGGGAGGTGGCAGTGCTGATGGGGCCGCGTCTTTTTGGGGTTGCGATCATCCAACTGAACTTCCTGGTCAACAACATCATCGCCAGCGGTCAACCCACCGGCTCGGTCTCTTCGATCGGTTATGCTTTTCAGATCATGACCGTCCCGCTGTACGTGATCGGGGGCGCCATCGGGACGGCGACCCTGCCGACCTTCTCCCGCCAGACAGCGCGCCGCGAATTTACGGAAATGCGTCAATCCCTGACAGCGAGTTTAAGAGGAGTGCTGCTGCTCGCCCTCCCCTCCACACTGGGCCTGATCCTCCTGCGCCAGCCGATCATTGCCTTCCTGTTTCAGCACAAGAATTTTGACGCCCATTCCACCGCCATGGTCGCCTGGGCGCTGATGTGGTATACCGTCGGTCTGGTCTTCCATTCGGTCACGGAGATCCTGAGTCGTGCCTTTTATGCCATGCACGACACCCGCACCCCGGTGCTGGTCACCGGCGGCTCCATGGGCCTAAATATCCTCTTCAGTCTTGCCTTCTCGGCCTGGTTTACCAAAATCGGCTGGATGCCACTCGGGGGCCTGGCCCTGGCAACCTCGGTGGCTGCGGCTATCGAAGCCACCCTGCTCCTGATACTGATGCGCAAAAAGTTGAACGGCATCCTCGCAGGGCAACTCGTGCGAGGGGCAGGCGCAGCCACTCTAGGGACCCTGGTGATGTCTGCTGGCCTGGTCGGCTGGCTGCAGCTGATCCACCCCTCCTCCCTGGCCCTGACCTCCCTGGGGGGTGTGGTGGTCGGCGTCGCGATCTATGGAGTGGTGATGATGCTCCTGCGCATCTCCGAAGTAAAGAGCCTGTTCGGGACCCTGCGGCAACGGCTGGGGCGTCACTAAAAGGTACCAGGATCCATTTTAAAAATAAACAAGCCGTCCCTTTCCTGGGGGCAGCCTGTACGCGGTTCGAGATCTCTCAGCCTGACCGATCATTGAGTCCGGGCTTTTTTGGCCTCATACAATTTCTTTTCGGCATTTTTGAACGCTTCGCGCAGGGATTGGCCGTAATCGACCGTAGCAATGCCCAACCAGAGGGCCAGAGGGTCCTTACGGTGGGACTGGTTATGGCTGTTCAGGTGGGCCTTGACCCGGGTCATGATCGCTTCGGTGGAAACAGCCCCGGTGTTCGGCAGGATGACGGTGAATTCGTCCCCACCGGTCCGGGCAATGACATCCTCCGCGCGGAAGGCGCCTATGAGCAGTTGCGCGGTCTGCCGCAGCAGCTCGTCGCCGACCTCATGTCCTTGTTTTTCGTTCACGGCCCTCATCCCTTCGATGTCCACGGAGAGGATGCTGATCGGGAAACGCCGGCCCTTCTCCATCCGATCGACCTCCGCCTCGAAATATGCCCGGTTGAACAAACCGGTCAATTGGTCGTGCGTGCTCACAAACCAGACCTTCTCTTGGGCCACCCTGCGTTCGCTGATGTCCTCGGCCGTCCCAACCACATAGCGGTTGCCGCCTTCCCCCGTGCGAATCATCGGCGTTTCGCGGGCGGAGATCCAGTGCCAGTCCCCATAGGCATGTTTAACCCGATACTCGATTTCAAGCAAATCTCCGAGGGAGGCCTCCGCGCACTGGCGGTGATGTCCCGCCAGGCGCTGGGCATCTTCGGGATGGACCAGGCGTGAATTGACCGAGTTGCCCATGGCACGGATTTCATCCGACGTGTACCCGAGGGCCGAGGTGACTTCACCAGTTAGGAAAACATACCTCATCTCAGCCAGGTCATAGATATACACCATGTTCGGTGTGGTCGTCAGTAGAGCCTCCGCGAGGGTTGCTTCCAGTTCTGCCCCAAGTTCCGGCAGAAGCGGGTGCAATTCAGCCAGTTTCGTCATGATGATTGATCCTCCTCTTCGAGCTCTTAACGCCAGATGAACCAGAACAGCTGCGCCACAACCACACCCAGCAGGACTCCTCCGAGGGCTTCCAGAGGCGTATGGCCGAGCACTTCACGCAGTTGCTTGTCGGAGACGGGGTGACCGCTTAACAATTCATCCACCAGGATGTTGATCTTCTGGGCCTGCATTCCTGCCTGGCGGCGGATCCCGGTGGCATCGTACACGACGATCATCGCAATCGCCACAGCCAGGCCGAAGATAGGGGAATCAAAGCCTGCGTGCAGGCCGACGGCTTGTGCTGTGGCTGTCACCAGGGCAGAATGGGAGCTCGGCATGCCTCCCGCCCGGACCAGCAGCGACCAGTTCCAGCGGTGGGTACGCAAGTACTCAAGCGGCAACTTCAAAGCCTGGGCCACAACCCAGGCCGCCAGGAGCGACAGAAGAACATGATTGCTGATCAGGGGGTCGAGATTCATGCGCTTTCCTCGTAATCGATCAGCGCTTCACCGGACAGCTGCTGTACCTTCAGCTCCGCCTGGTCCAGCAGGATCGCACAACGCTTGACCAGGGCCTGGCCGCGCTCGAAAAGGGTCATCGATTCATCCAGAGGACGCTCACCGGATTCTAGCGCGGCGACGATGGCCTCGAGCTCGGCAAAGGCCTGCTCATACTTCAACTTCTCGATTGGTTTGGGTTCTTGTTTCGCCATACAGCACCTATTCGTCTCCGCTGACACGCGATTCAAATTCACCATCCTGAACGCGTACCTTCAGTTCATCGCCTTTCTGAACCTGGAGGACCCGGCTGACCAGCCTGCCGTCCAAACGCCGGGTGACGATCGAATAGCCACGGTTCAGCACCGCTGAAGGGCTCAGCGAACGCAGACGGTTGTCTAGCCCCTTCAGCCGCTCCGAAGCGATTTCCAGACAATGGCCCAAGGCCGCACTCGCACGACGGCCGCGTTCATCCAGGCGCTGGCGCTCCGTTTGCACCCGTCGTTGAGGCGAGGCCAGGCCCAGGCGGTCCTGCTCACCCCCAAGCAGGGTCCGCTGCTCTTCGAAGAGCTGCACCATCCACCTGGAGGACTTGTGGGACAATTCCGCGACGGATGCGCGCAGGCCCAAGACGGTGAGTGGGGTCGCCAGCTCGGCCGCTGCAGTAGGGGTGGGAGCCTGCAGATCTGCGGCAAAATCCGCCAGGGTGAAATCGGTTTCATGACCGATGCCGGTGATCACCGGTGCGGCCGACTCCCGGATGGCCCGCACCAGGTGTTCATCGTTGAAAGCCCACAGGTCCTCGATCGAGCCACCGCCCCGCGCCAGCAGGATGACATCCGGGGCTGCGATGCGATTCAAAGCGCGCAATCCCTCGATCAAAGCAAGAGGGGCCTCGTCCCCCTGCACCGGCGAAGCCGCCAGGATGACTTCCACAAGCGGAAAACGCCGGCGGATCGTGTTCAACATGTCGTGCAGGGCGGCTCCGCTCGGGGAAGTCACGATCCCGATCCGGTGCGGCCATGCAGGGATCGGGCGTCTGCGGGTCGGGTCAAAGAGGCCCTCTGCTTCCAGTTTGTCCTTGAGGCGGAGATATTCCTGGTAAAGGGCGCCCTCGCCAGCCGGGCGCAGGGAATCGGCATATAGCTGATACTGTCCTCCGGCCTCATAGACGCTCAGGCTGCCGTGCACCTCGATCGCCATCCCATCCTCAGGCTGGAAGCGCAGGCGGGCCGCAGCACTCTTCCAAACGACGCAGCGCAGCGCTGCGCCGGCATCTTTCAAGGTGAAATAGAGATGGCCTGAGGCAGGCCGGGCCAGATTGGAGACCTCCCCCTGCACCCAGATCCCCTGCAGCTGGCCGTCCGATTCGAGCAATTGGCGCAGATAGCGCGTCAGGTCGGTGACGGTCCAGGGGCGGGAGGGATCAAAAAGCGCGGGCTGTTCCACAGAACAGAGAATACTCGCATTCCATTTGGCTGTCAACCGCTTCCAGGGCTTCTCACCCAGATCGGGATGGCAAATCCAAGCCATGGCCATGCTAGGATCGGATGGATCGTTGAAACCTCTTTTAGCAAACCAATCGCAAAGCCCCGGCCGCTTCCAGGAAAGTTCGGATTCTTTCCGGCCGAAGATCCTTAACAAAACACCTACCAGGCGGATAATTTGCTACAATCAAGGTGAAGGGATCAACAGTTGATCATGAAGCGTATTTGGGCTCCCTGGCGGATGAAATACGTCCAGACCCACGGTGAGGGGTGCGTTTTCTGTTCCGTCCAAACGCAAACGGACGGTCCGGAAAACCTGATCGTAGCCCGCGGTCGTCTGACTTTTGTGATCCTTAACCGGTTTCCGTATACGAGCGGACACATCATGGTGGTCGCCAACGATCACGTACCCTCCCTTGAGGATCTCAAGCCGGAATCCCGCGCCGAGATGATGGAGTTGGTCACGCTGGGGATGAGCGTCCTGAGGCGGGTGTATCAGCCGCAAGCCTTCAATATCGGGGCCAATATCGGGGAAGCCGCCGGTGCGGGGGTAGCCGGGCACGTCCATATGCACGTGGTACCCCGCTGGGGCGGAGATGCCAACTTCATGGCCACCGTCGGCGAGACACGTGTCCTGCCTGAAGCCCTTGAAGAGAGCTACCAGCGCATTCGGGCGTCATGGGGGGATGCTTAGAGAACAATGTTAACATCCAAGGAGCCGAGGGTAGTTGCCCCCGGCTCCTTTAATTTTTACCGCTTTTTACCCCTTCCATTTTCCGCGTAGATCTTCACGGCTGCTTGCATGAAAGCACCCAGGTGAGGATCAATCTTTTTAAAATTCGCCACAAAACGTGGGTCGGTGTTATAGAGCTCCACTAGGCCAAGCAGCTGCTGATCGTTGGGGACCCAGAAATATTCCAGATGCCTGCGCCAGGCGTCGATGCCAGCCTGGGCTTCAGAGCTCGCAGGGCCTTTGGGCATGGCGGCCAAAAGATCCTCATAAATTGCGTTGCCCTCAGCCAGGATGGCCTGCTTCTTCTCGGGTGGATATTGCTTCCACTTTTTATTGGAGGCTTTCACGGTCTCCGGGTCGTATCGTTCGGAAGCCTCTTTGGCATACTGCTCCTGTTGTTCTTCGGTAAAACCGGCGAATAATTGTCTCTTACTCATCTCTTTTTTTCCTTTCAAGTGGAGAAGGGTATCATCAACGGTCTGAATGAGGCGGTCCAACCGCTCTCGACGCACCTGCAGGGCCTGTCGATGGGATTCCAGCGCGGTGAGCACATCAAAATCGGGGCGAGTGATAATCTCTTGGATCGCTTCCAGGCTCAATCCCAGTTCACGGTAGAACAGGATCTGCTGGAGTTTCAGCAGGGACTCATCCCCATAGTGGCGGTAGAGGTTAGCGCCAACAGACTCCGGTTTGAGCAGGCCGATCTCATCGTAATAATGCAGGGTGCGGATGCTGACACCCGCCAGGTCGGAAAGTTGTTTTACGGTGTACATCTCAACCTCATTCCCCCCATCATAAACCATTCCGTTACGTCAGTGTCAAGAGGCCGGCGCCGATCTTCTTTCAAGCGGAGCAGACCGTTCAGCGTGAATCGGCCTGCCCCTCGTTCGCCGCGTTCCTGCCCGCTACGGTTCCCAGACAGGGGACGAGCCCAATCCAAACTCTACTGGTACAATTACCCGTATGACAATCCTGCCTGCAGAGTTTCTCTCCCAGCTCCGGCAACGCCTTCCCGCCTCCGGGTTGAGCCTTGAAGACGGGGAACTGTCGAATTATTCGAGGGATGAATCCTCCCTGCCTGCCCAGCTGCCGCTGGCGGTCGCCTGGCCGGAAGACGCCAGTCAGGTGGCCGCCGTCCTGGGCCTGGCGAACCGCTACCGCATCCCGGTCACACCCCGCGGCGGCGGCTCAAGCCTGGAAGGTAATTCGATCCCCTCCCGGGGAGCCCTTGTCCTTTCACTTGAAAAGATGAACAAGGTCCTGGAGGTCCGACCGGAGGATTTTCAGGTGCGCCTCCAGCCGGGGGTGGTCTATGACGACCTGAACAGGCAGCTGGCACGCTATGGCCTTTTCTTCGCCCCTGGGCCTTCCTCGGGTGATGTCGCCACCGTAGGCGGCATGATCGGCAACAACGCCGGCGGGTTGAACGCCCTGCGCTACGGGGTAACGCGCGACCATCTGCTGCGCTTGCAGGTCGCCCTGGCCGATGGATCCCTGGTCTGGTTCGGGACGCGGGCCATGAAGACCTCCTCCGGCTTTGACCTGGTGCGCCTGATGGCAGGATCGGAGGGACTTCTCGGGATCGTGACCGAGATCGTTCTGCGCCTGCATGGGATTCCCGAACGCCGCACCGCGCTGGCTCAGTTTCCCAGCCTTGAGAACGCGGCGCGCGCCGTTTCGGAGATCATGACCTCCGGCATCCTCCCGGGTGCCCTGGAATTGATGGACACTGAGAGCATCCGTCACATCAACCAGTATAAAGGCTGGAAGTGGACCGAGACACCCACGCTGATCCTGGAGTTCCACGGCACACCCAGCGGCATCGAGGAGGAAGTCGAGATCGCCAAGCAGATTTGCCTCCAGCAGGAGGCCCTCCAGTTCGAGATCGCCACCACACCCGCCCGGCGCGACCAGCTGTGGGCGGGGCGGAAGGAAATCACCAATGCCGAAAAGGCACTTTTCCCGGATCGCATTATGCTCAAAGGCGACATCGCCGTGCCGCTCTCGCAGTTCGTCCCCACCGTCCGCCAGGCCCAGGAGCTTGGGGTCCGCTACGGCCTGACGGTTTCGATCTTCGGCCACGCAGGGGACGGGAACCTGCACTGGCATACCCTGGTCGCCCCTGGGGATGCCCAGGCGCTGTCCAACGGCCAGCAGGCTGCCCGGGATCTGATCCGTTATGCCCTTTCGGTCGGCGGGACAGCCACGGCCGAGCACGGCATCGGGCTTGGCAAACGGGAGTTCCTGGTCGAGGAGCACGGACCGGCTGTGGAGATTATGAAGAAGATCAAACAGGCCCTCGACCCGAACAGGATTCTGAACCCCGGCAAGATGTTTCCTGAAGAATGACTGCCGAGCTCATCTACTCCGACGACGACCTGCTGGTCGTCAATAAACCGGCCGGGATCGCCTCCACCGGGGGGGGCTGGGGGCAGGAAGGGCCCAGCCTGGCCAAACGACTGGAGAGCGACTTCGGCCGTGTCTGGATCGTCCACCGCCTGGACAAGGGCACGAGCGGACTGATCGTCTTCGCCCGCAACGCGTCAGCCCACCGGGCCATGAGCCTTCTTTTTGAAAGCCACCAGATCGTCAAAACCTACCATGCCCTTGTCTGCGGCCTGCCTTCCTGGAAGGAGGAAAGCACCCGCCTGCCCTTGCGGGTAGATGTCGGGCACAGCCACCGCACCGCCGTGGATCGGAAGCGTGGAGCCCCTGCGCTCACCCGCTTCCAGGTCCTGGAGCAATTTCCCTCGCACGCCCTCTTGAAGGCTGTACCGGAGACGGGGCGCACGCACCAGGTTCGGGCGCACGCCTCCGCGCTCGGCTTCCCGATCCTGGCCGACACGCTTTACGGAGCGCCACCTACTGATTTGATCCCCAGGCCAGCGCTGCATGCCTACGCCCTGGAACTGCGCTATCGGGACCAGCCCTTCAGCTGGACGGCTCCCTATCCCCCCGACTTTGCCAAAGCCCTGAATCAATTAAGAGCCGGTCGCTAAGGCCGGCTCCAATTCCTCACCCGATTTTGTGCGCCTCCATGTAGAAGCGCTTCTCGCGCGCTTCTCCCATGGAAAAGGTTTTGCGCGGCAGGGCACCATCCAGAATGACGGTCTTGAACAGGTCGCTCTTATCCATGCCGGGCAGTAAGAAGCCGGCATTTCCGGGCAACCGGCCCAGCTTGTCGACCACTTCCTCGCCGTGGACGTAGTCGATCTTTTCCGCGCCGCCTTCCTTCAGGAAAACATCCAGGAAGGCCTGAAGGGTCCCAACCGGCAGATTGGAAGAGGGCCGCTCGATTGTGACCACACCGTACAACCGGCCTTCCCCACCGCCGATCAGCCCAAAGGATTGCGCCTGGCCTCCGGAGTGTTCCACCACCTGGACCATATCCAGCCGATCCTTGACGGATGCACAGCGGAAACCGCCGTGGAAAAACTGCTGCATGGCTGCCACGAGGTCACGTTTCACCCCGAACAGGACGCGGTGAATGGGTTCGAACTGCAGGGCCTCATCGTGGACATTCTCGATCTCGACCAGGGCATAACGAGCCGGGTGATCCATTCCGACCTGCAGCTTCATCTTTTCCCAGAGTGCCTTGGCGGTTGCCAGGGAATGATTGCCGTCGCCCATGGCAAAGAGTAAGACCGGCTGATCCGGGCTGATGCCGTACTTCGCCGCGAACGAATCCGGCCGCACCAGGTTGCGGAGGGCACGGATGATATGAACTTCCGATTGGGGATCGATGTCATACCCGATCAGGTGGCCGCTCGCCAGCATCAGATCGAAGTCGTACAATTTTTCGAGGCGCGCCGAGGCGGCGCGGATCGGTTCGATGACGGACCGTTCAGGATCATCGATCAATACCAGGATGTGGGGGAGCTCAAGTTCTGCGCCCTGGCGGATCTTCATGCGCGGGGGCAGGCGTTCGAGGATCGTCCCTTCGGTGGCCCGGATCAGGCTGGTGGAACTTTTGGTGTAGTCATAACGCTCCAGGTCCAGGCAAAGCACGACACCCGTACGGGTGCGCCCGTCCGTCGACCGCTCCACCAGAATCATACCTTCGTGAGGCTTCAAGAGCTGTGTCTCCAGGTACTTCCGCATGGTCGCCTGGATGCGCTGGATCCGCTCGGCCTCTCCGATTTCTTCGAGGTAGACCTCCGGGAGGATCAACTTCAAGGTCGAGGGAGCGCGGCCCACGATCTTCTCCACCTGCTGCCAGTAATCAGGTTGGGAGGTGAACTGGTCGCAGGCGATGACCGCCCACTTCGTTAGGTTCGTCCCCGGTTTGGGCAGATAGATTTGAGGGGTCTGTACACCGATGTCTTCGTAGGTATTCGTCATTTTGGTCTTCCCGCCAGCCGTACGGGATTGGGGCTTATCATGAGGTCCTCAGATCAATTTCTTACTCTTAGCGAATTCAATCAGCTTCTCCGCCACCTCCGCCCCCACCCGCCCCTGGGCTTCATGAGTGGCTGCCCCGATGTGAGGTGAACCGATGACGTTGTCCAGCTTGAGCAGTTTAAAGTCGGAGGGCGGTTCCTGGGCATAAACGTCCAGGGCTGCCCCGGCCACCTTTCCGCTCTTCAAGGCCTTGTACAGCGCGTCTTCATCGATGATGCCGCCGCGAGCACAGTTGATCATGCGCACCCCGTTCTTCATCCTGGCGATCTGGGCTTTGCCGATCATATTATGGGATTCATTGGTCAGCGGCAGGTGCAGGCTGATGTAGTCCGAGCGGGTCAGGAGCTCATCCAGGTTCACCATCTGCACACCCGCGGCTGACTTGATAAAGGGGTCGTAGGCGATGACGGTCATCCCCAGGGCAGCCGCCCGCCTGGCGACCTCGCCTCCGATATTCCCAATCCCCACCAGTCCCAGAGTCTTACCGCCGAGCTCATCCCCTTCGAAGTTCTTCTTCTCCCACTTCTCGGCCTTGAGGGAGGCGGTTGCCTGAATAATCGAACGGGCCAGTGCGAACATGTAGGCGATGGTCAGTTCAGCCACGGACGCTGAACTGGCCTTGGGAGTATTCATGACCGTGATGCCCTTGGAATGGGCATAATCGGCGTCTATCGTATCCAGACCGACGCCGCCCCGGACAATCACTTTCAGATGAGGGCAGACATCGATCAGCGCCTGGCGAACCTTGGTCCGGCTGCGCACGACCATACCGTCGTAGGCAGGCAGCACCTTGGGGAGTTCTTCGGGACTGATGTCATCGCGGACATCCACCTGCAGTCCTGCGGCGCGCATGCGCTCAATGGCTTCAGCTTCGGTCTTATCGCAAACCAACACCTTCATGATAGTTCCTCCTCAGCAGGGATCAATCCAGGCCAGGACCCGATTCAACCTTCCCGGATACCCGCCCATTATACCAATCTGAATTTCATTTGTGACACTCTGCTGCGGCTACCGACAGGTGCCCTGCCGACAGGTGCCCTGAGGGCAAGGGCAAGGGAGAGGGCAATGGCAAAGCAGCATGGCTTGCGGGGCGTGCTCCAATCGGTCAGATGAAGGACATCAGGCTCAAAAGGTGCCAATTGTTATTGTAGGAAAATCCACACATGGATATAATAATCTGGGTCAATCAAAGGCTCGAGGGCACATCGAGCTTAATCTTTGGAGATCAGGAGCCAGCAGCATGTCCAATTCAACCAAGCGCGTCTACAACTTTAATCCGGGACCGGCGGTCCTGCCGGCGGCGGTCCTGAAACAGGCCCAGGAAGAGATGCTGGATTACAAAGGCACGGGTATGTCGGTGATGGAAATCAGCCACCGCTCCAAGGAATTCGAATCCCTGATTCGGGAGGCCGAGGCGGACCTGCGGGAAATTATGAACATTCCGCCCCATTACAAAGTGCTTTTCCTGCAGGGCGGCGCCAGCCTGCAGTTCACCATGGTGCCGATGAACCTGCGGCCCGCCGGCGCCTCCGCGGATTACATCATTACCGGGGCGTGGGGTAAAAAAGCCTTTGATGAAGCCAAGAAGCTCGGTCAGGCCCATGCCGCGGCGGATCTTAAGGCCTCAAACTACGATCACCTGCCGAACCAGGAGGATTTGCAGCTCGATCCCAAAGCTGCTTATCTGCACTTCACCTCGAACGAGACCATTCACGGGGTGGAATTTTACAACGAGCCGGTCCCACCCGCCGGGGTCCCGCTGGTATGCGATGCCTCCTCCGATTTTATCAGCCGGCTGATCGATGTCTCCAAATATGCCTTGATCTACGCCGGCGCGCAGAAGAACGCCGGTCCTGCGGGAGTGGTCATCACCATCGTACGCGAGGATCTGTTGGAAAAGGTCCCCCCTCAGCTGCCGGTCATGCTGGATTACAAGACGCTGGCGGCGGATGCTTCACTGTATAATACCCCGCCCTGCTTCTCGGTATACATCGTCGGGTTGGTCCTGAAATGGATCAAATCCATCGGCGGGCTCGAGGAGATCAACCGGCGGAACAAAGCCAAGGCAAGATTGGTCTATAAAGCCATCGACGAGAGCGGCGGTTTCTATCGCGGCCATGCCAGGCCGGAGAGCCGATCGCTCATGAATGCCACCTTCCGCCTGCCGACCGAAGCGCTGGAGGACCAATTTGCCTCAGAATCCAAGGCTCGCGAGATGATCGGCCTGAAAGGCCACCGCTCCGTAGGCGGCTTGCGCGCCTCGCTCTACAACGCCCTGCCGATCGAAGCCGCGGAAGCCCTGGCTAATTTCATGAAGGAATTCCAACAGAAGAACGGTTGAACGCCTACCAGATTGGAGGCCCGGTTTCCACCAGAAGCCGGGCCTCCTTTTGTGATTATAATAGCTCCATGGAGTTCTATCTCAACGATCCCGAGGTCGAGCGTGTTGCCCCGGAAGCGACCCGCATCCTGGATTTACGTGCAGAACCATATCCTGACGGAATACGCCTGCGGGTGGCGCTCGACCTGACACCCTTTCAGAAAAGGCCTGATATCGAATTCGTCCTGACCGATGCCGAAGGACACGAAGCTGGCTCTGCCAGCGTGGTGGAGCCGGTCGCCTGGAAACTCGAGCTGACCCTGCACAATCGAAAAGCCGGACCCACTGCCGGACAGTATTCTTTAAGAGCGCAGCTTTCCTACCCCGAACTCGGCAAGATCGATCAGCGAGAAGTGACCATCATGATCCCCTCATCGACCAAATGACCCATTCCCCCGTTCCTTTACTCCGTCTGTTTCTAGGGGAGGGTCTCCTGCTGGCCCTGGCGGCTTGCTCCACCCAGACCGCTGCCGGGACAACGGTCCTTCCACCGACGGATACACCGACCGCGACGGTCTCTTCGAGGTCCGCCGCGACCCAGACCCCATATGTGATCACGGCGACCGCCCCTCCTGATCCCACACCAACAGCAGCCGGACCATCCAATGTCTTCGTCCTCTCCTTAGCCGAGTCGGGTTACGATCATCTTTTTGCCTATAACCCGCAGTCCCTGCCCTTAACCCGCCTCACCACCGGCAACTGGAATGACATCGACCCAGCCTTAAGCCCGGACGGCACCAGCATCGCCTTCGCCTCGAACCGCAACGGGTACTGGGATCTCTACCTGCTCGACCTTCAAAGCGGTCAAACCATCCGCCTCACCGATACCCCTGCCTTTGACGCAGCACCCTCCTGGTCACCGGATGGGGTTTGGTTGGTGTATGAATCCTATGTAGATGGCAACCTTCAACTATTGATCCAGTCCGTCAAGAATCCCAATCAGCCAGTCATCCGCCTGACCCAGGATACCGCCTCCGACTTCTTTCCGGCGTGGTCACCGAACCCGGGCCGGAAGATCGCGTTCGTCTCCAACCGCAGCGGCGAAAACGAGATCTGGATTGCCAACCTTGACCTTGCGGGAAATGCACGTTACAGCATGGTCAGCCAGAACGCGGGAACGCTCATCTCACACCCGGCCTGGTCAACCGACGGCCAGCTGCTTTCCTGGAGCGCCATCGACCCTTCCACCGCCCTGTCGGGCATCTATGTCTGGGATGGGAACAACCCAATGATCCCGGCTCGCCTGGTCGGCAACGGAGACTGGCCGGTGTGGCAGGACGGCCAGGAGTTCGCCACCCGCCTGACCTCTGCCAATCAGACATACCTGACGGGTTACAGCGTTCCGCAGGGTGAGATCAGCTTGCCGACCATCCAGCTGCCTGGTGCCCTGAACGGGCTTTCGTATGGAAAGACTAGCCTGCCTTTACCTGGACCTTTCAAGACCGCCGCGGCCCTCACCCCCACGGCGATGTACCTCCCGGATTTGACCCCGGTGCAGGGCGTCCCCCCGGGGCGTGACTGGCTTGTGCCCTTGAACGGGGTCAATGCCCCCTACCCGAAATTGGACGCAAAGGTCGCCGCTTCATTCCAGGCTCTGCGGTCCCGTCTGATCCAGTCAGCCGGCTGGGATGTGCTCGGCAACAACCTGGAGAATGCCTTCCTCCCATTGACCACGCCTCTTGATCCGGGGATGGGGGAAGACTGGCTGTACACCGGGCGCGCCTTCACGCTTGACTCCAACCTGCTCGCTTCAGGCTGGATGGTCGTCGTCCGGGAGGACTTCGGCTCGCAGACCTTCTGGCACCTTTATCTGCGCACCCGCGCCCAGGACGGCTCCCAGGGGGAACCCTTGAACCAGGTGCCCTGGGATTTCAGCGCCCGCTCCGACCCAACCGCATACGACCAGGGTGGGCGCCTCATGACCTCCATCCCCTCCGGCTATTGGCTCGATTTGACCAGCCTGGCCCTGCAGTACGGCTGGGAGCGTCAGCCGGCGCTGGTCAATTGGCGTACCTTTTTTAATGGGACACACTTCAATGAGTTTGCCGATACGCAGGGCCTGGATTGGCGCACGGCGATGCTTGAACTTTACCCTCCGGATGTGCTCGTCACACCCACGGTCGTTTATCCTCCCACCCGAACTCCCACCTGGGTGCCACCCTGGTATCAATCCCCGACACCGACTCCTACAGCTACCTTTCAACCCACCTCCACGCCATGAACCGCTCCAACTGCCTCTGCGGCTTGTGTTGCCTCTCCTTCCTGATGCTGGCGGGCTGTCAACCCCTTTGGGGAAGTCTTTCAGGCCGGACCGCCACCTCCACCCCCGTCCTGACCGAGACTCCCACCAGCTCCCCTGCTCCAGCCACCCAAAC
>Ga0187877_1000591_pt1 | contig 44470 bp, 38 predicted proteins | sample June2016WEW_17_1_3_FD_132430 | JGI IMG/M metagenome (GOLD analysis project Ga0187877, IMG submission 132430) | Peatland microbial communities from SPRUCE experiment site at the Marcell Experimental Forest, Minnesota, USA - June2016WEW_17_100 | ecosystem: Environmental > Terrestrial > Soil >...
CGTCGTAATCCATCGGGTCATGCTCGGGCGGCGTCAGGTGAAAACAGATGGCCTGCGAGGTCGGCACATAGATCTCTGCTAGGTTCAGTGCCCGGACGGGGCTGGTATTCAACGTGATGACCTGAGGCTTAAGCAGATGAAGGTATTCTGGTGCGCCTTCCGTCCGCAACCAGATGCTGACCCGGATACCTTGTTTGGTCACCACTCCGCCGCGGATCAATTGATCCCGGGTATAAACCATGACCGGAGTGATTTTTTCGTCAGGCTTCAGTTGATCCATGGAACAGCCTCCTCCTCCAAAAGAATGCCCCTGATTTAACTATGCATCCTTTTTAATTGTTACTCCCGTACCACAGGGTAGGCGCGTTCATAGGCATGGATGATTCGATCCCACAAGCGGTTGGAGGCCTGATCGATGCTGCGGCGGGCGAGATCGGCTTCAAACCAGGCAATGGATCGGCGAACACCCTCTGCCCAGGACACCGTACAGGCAAAATCCGGAACAAGCTGCTTGATCTTGCGGTTGTCGAAGACCAGGCTGTTAACTTTATCCCCGATCAGGCTTCCGATTGAGTCCGGGTCATAGGCCACGATCAGGTCGGAAGGGACGTGCAGGAAATCGGGTTCTACACCGATCGCCTGCCCGACCTCCCAGTAAATCTGGTTCCAGGTTAAAACCTCATCCGAGGTGATATGAAAGACTTGCCCGATTGCCTGCTCACTCCCCAGCAGGCCGAGGAACGCCTTGGCGAAATCCCCGTTCCAGGTGAGCACCCAGAGCTGAGTGCCATCCCCCGGAACGATGATCTTTTTACCTCGTTTCATCCGATCGACCACCGTGTAGGGATGTTCCCAGCTGCCAACACACAGCGGGATCTGCGAGGGGCCGTAGGTCAACGATGGGCGGACTATGGTCACGGGGAACTCCCGTTCCCGAAATTCTTGCATCAGGCGTTCTTCGCAGGCGATCTTGTTGCGGGAATAATCCCAGAAGGGGTTCTCCAGAGGTGTCTCCTCACGGACCAGGTAATGAGCCGGCGGCTTCTGGTATGCGCTGGCGGAGCTGATGAAGACAAACTGCTTCGTTCTGCCGCTGAACAGCTCGATATCGCGTTCGATGTCCTGCGGGGTATAGGCGATCCAATCCACGATGGCTTCGAAACGGTGTTCGGCGAGCAGCTCTTTGATATCGGCCGGATTTCCCTGAACGTCACCGATGAGTAAGTGCGCTCCTTTGGGAACAGGGTATTTATCCGAACGGCCGCGGTTGAGAATCCAAAGATCGAGGCCACGCTTTACGGCCAGTTCCGAACATGCCGAGCTGATCAAACCGGTGCCGCCAATAAACAGGACCTTCATCACTCAGCCTTCCCTTTCAGCCAAACCCCTTCAGCGCGGTCTTCATCCTCTCCAGGGCTTTGGCAAGCGTGGACCGAGGGCATCCGAAATTCAGACGGACGAACCCCTCCCCGCCCGGCCCGAAGTCGACCCCTGGGTTCAGGGCGACTCTCGCCTTATCCAGGAAAAACTTGGCGGGTGGATCATTGGTCCAGCCGTCGCGGATCAGGGAATTGCAGTCCAGCCAGGCCAAGTAGGTGGCATCCGGGACGGTGACCTTGATCCCTGGAAGTTCAGATTCAACAAACTGAACCAGGTAATCCCGGTTGGCGGTCAGGTATTGAAGCAGCTCCGCCAGCCAGTCCTCGCACCCTCCAGAAAAGGCGGCCTGCGCTCCCGCCATTCCCAGGCTGTTGACGTGCAGAGACATGCGTTCAACGGTCTTTTGGTACAGTTCGAACAGGTCCTGGTTGGGTACAAGGGCAAAAGCACAAAAAAGGCCGGGGATATTGAATGTCTTGCTGGGGGCAATCAAGGTGATGGTCCGTTCGGCGATCTCAGGGCGGAGGCCCGCAATCGGACAATGCCGCTTGCCACCCAGTAGGAGTTCGTTGTGAATTTCGTCCGAGCAGATGAGGATGTCCCCTTTCAAGCATAGGTCCGCGAGACGCGCCAGGTTGTCAGGGGCGTACAGGATTCCGGTCGGGTTGTGCGGCGAGCAGAGCAGAAACATGTCCGTTCTGGCTCCACCGGAATGCAGGGCGGCTTCAAAGACCTGCCAATCAATCTCGTAATGCAGTCGGTTACCCTGATCGACCTGCTTCAGCGGCGCCAGCTGGCGGACCAGACCGACATTCTCGTGGACAGTCAGAAAGGGTGGGTAAACCGGTGGTTGGATCAGAATGCCATGCCCAGCCCGGCAAAAGGCGCGCGCCGCCGCATTGAAACCTGCGACAACGCCGGGTATGGCGATGATCCTCTCCGGGGAGACTCGCCAGCCATAGAGCTTCTGCATCCGCACAGCGGTTGTCTCGGCCAATTCCTTGGACAGGTTTTCATAGCCGAAAACGCCATGCTTCACCTTGGCGCGCAGCGCAGCGAGCACCGGCTGCGGCGCAGCGAAGTCCATGTCTGCAACCCACAGGGGCAGGACATCCTCCGGATAACGCTGCCATTTCAAGGAATTGGAGCCGCGACGTTCAATGAAGTGGTCAAAAATGGAGGGCATGGCCTGATCTGCATCCTGGGGAGCGCCTGAACGGCTGCTCCGACTGAACGATTTTTCCTCTATTCTTCCGGAGCTTCCCGTACAATATACAGCGGCCTCCCTTTGACCTCGTCGTATATTCGACCGATATATTCCCCTATCAGACCCAACGAGATCAGCTGGACACCGCCCAGGAACAACACGGCGATCAAGGTGGTTGCCTGGCCCAGGAAGGCACCGTTGCCTGCCATCCGCAATATAACCACCAGCGGAATGGCGATGATCGCCAATACCGCTGCCAGAAAACCAAAGTAGGTCGCCAGTTGGAGTGGGAAGTACGAAAAGCCAGTGATGGCGTTCAGCGCCAGTGCAATCATCTTCCGGAAGGGGTACTTCGTCACTCCAGAAAAGCGCGCCGCCCGTTTATACGGAACCCCGATCTGGCGGAAGCCAACCCAGGCCGCCATCCCGCGTGGAAAGCGATGGTGCTCGCGCATGGATTTAAGCACTTCCAAGGCCTTGCGGTCGACGAGTCGAAAATCACCGGTATCGAGCGGTATTTTAACATCCGTAATGCGATAGATAATCCGATAGAATAAAGCCGCGGTCACTTTCTTGAACCAGGTCTCACCCTCGCGTTCGGCCCGCACAGCGTATACCACCTCATAGCCCTCCCGCCACTTGGCAACCAGCTCAGGGATCACCTCGGGCGGATCCTGCAAGTCGGCGTCCATGATCACCACGGCTTCACCGCGCGCGTAATCCCAACCCGCCGTGACCGCAATCTGGTGGCCGAAGTTTCGGGCAAAGATCACCGGCCGGACATGTTTATCCTTCTGCGCCAGTTCGCGGATGCACTCGGTCGAGCCGTCCTGCGAACCGTCATCCACGAGGATGAGTTCCCAGGTCCCGCCCAACTGTTCCATCACCTTCTCCACCCGGCGGTAGAGTTCGGGAATGTTCTCCAATTCATTAAAGATAGGGGCAACGATCGAGAACGTGACGGACATGTCAGCCTTTCACCTTTCGGGGTTTCTTCGTACTGGAGGCAGCCTCCGCTTCGGAATCGGGTACCGTATTCTCCAGGGTAACAAACGGCTCGGCCGGTGGAAAGGGTGTCATTCCCAGGATGCGGCGCCTCAGGTAATCGCCGATCACCACCACAGAGGCTAGCATCGGAATGATCAGTAAGGCACCCAAAATCCCCCACAGCACGGTCGCCAGCAGAATGGAGATTAAAACCAGGGCCTCGTGCATGTGCACACTGCGACCCATGATGACGGGCCGGATCCAGAAATTCTTGAGGGAGATCAGGATCAGGTAAGCAACCAGCACGATCAGGGAGACCCAACCGTGCGCCAGCTGCGGCCACCAGTTCGAACCTTCGAGTATCGCGACAAAAAATGCCAGCGCGGCTGCAAGAAAGGGTCCGACGTCCGGAATCAAGGTCAATAAACCGGACAACACGCCCAACACCAGAGCACCTGGTAGGCCGATCAGCGTCCAGGCAATCGTGAATGCCACCCCGACCATGATCATCAAGGTCAGCTGGCCACGCAGGTAGCTGATCCAGATCAGGCGCAGCCGCTGATATAGCTCATTCAGCTCTTGATGATAGGGCTCGGGAAACGAACCAATGAAGCCTTCCCGCAGGCGCGGCCATTCAGACATAAAATAATACACGGCCACCAGGATCACCAGGACATAAATCGCATCCAGCGAGCTCCTGCCGAGTAATGTGATCGCCCGCCCGGGCAGAGAGGTCAAAAAAGTGGTGCGGAACTGGGTCAACTGGTCGGCCAGCTGGCTGAAATCCAGGGGGATCCCGGAAAGAATATGCGGTTCCGTCAGCCAGAAGATGACCTGATTGACGATTTTGCCCGCATCGGTAACCACCTCTTGATACTCGTCAAAGTAGAGCCGGGCGAGGGTGGCCGGGAGGGCGATCAGGACCGCCAGCGTGACGAAATAAACCAGGTTGACCGCGCTCCTGCGGGTCATGTGCCGGAACCCGGTGAGATAATTGACCATCGGGTTGATGAGATAGGCGATAAAGGCGGCGATGATCAATGGCTCCAGAACCCGGCGGATAGACCAAACCGTCAAAGCCAGGAGCACGCATACCAGGCCGAAGATCAAATAACGGACTGGGCGTCCCCACTGGTTCTCCGGCTTTACAGGCATTGTTTAACTGCCTTCAGGGTTGGTTCGATCACCGGCGCTTTAGCAACTGCCTGCATGGCAGCACGCACGTCCTTCAAGCCTGATCCGGTGTTCACCACCAGCACCGCCTGCTCTAGTTTGACCACCCCCTCGGCAGCGGCCTTAACCAGGCCGGCATACGCGGTCGCGCCGGCGGGCTCGGCAAACACCCCCACCTTGCCCAACTCGGCGATCGCTGCCAGGATTTCCTTGTCCGTGACAGTCAGATAGGTGCCTCCGGTCTCGCGAGCCGCTCGTATGGCCCTTACACCGTCACGCGGCAGGTCAACCGAAATGCTGTCGGCGATGGTCCTGGCCGATACCGGGACAATCTTTTCGGCCCCGGCGTGAAAGGCTTTAGCGATTGCAGCAGACCCCTTCGCCTGAACACCGACCAGGCGGGGCATCTGTTCCAGCCATCCCAGGGCCAGCAGATCCTTGAATCCTTTGTGCAAACCGGAGATGATGTTGCCATCCCCAGCAGAGACGAACACCGTGAGAGGGGCTTGCTTGAGGGTCTCGTCCTGCGTACGCCATTCACCGCGCCACCACTCCCAGATTTCAAGGGCAGCCGTCTTCTTGCCCTCGGCGGTAAAGGGGTTGTAACCGGTGTTGCGGCAGTACCAGCCAAATTCATCGGCAGCCTTGATGGTCAGATCGAAAGCATCGTCGTATGTACCGTCGACCAGGAGCACCTTGGCGCCGAAAACCAGCAGCTGAGCGACCTTGGCTGCCGGAGCGGATTTCGGTGCAAAGATGATCGCCTTCTGTCCGACGGCGGCGGCCATCCCGGCCAGGGCTGCACCGGCATTACCGGTCGAAGCCGTCACCACGACTTCGGCCTGGATCTCGCGGGCACGTCCGACCACAACCGCACTGGCGCGGTCTTTAAAGGAGGCCGTCGGGTTACGGCTCTCATCTTTCAGCCAGACGTGCTGCAATCCAAGCTTCTCCGCTAGACGCGGCAGGGCAAAAGTCGGGGTCCAGCCAGCGGTGCGCAGCGGCGTGCCTTCCCCTCCGGGGTCCGGGATGGGCAGGAGCGGCAGGTAGCGCCACAGTGAATCCTCCGAGCGCGAAGTCAGATCCTCCGGCTGAAATTTCTGACGGATAGCCTCGAAATCCAGCAACACATCAAGGTTGCCGCCGTCCTTCGGGCAGGTGTAGGTCACCTCTCCGGGCTGGTATTCGGATTTGCACAGCGAACAACGGTACCCAAGAAATTTGGTCATGCCCCCATTATAACGTAGGGCGACCTGACCGGTCGCCCTACAAGTTCATTCGGATTCGAACGGCACCCCGAGCGATGCCGGTGGCGAGGCGCGCATGGCTCGCAAAAGCCGGACCGCGACGCGACGCGTCCCGGCCGGCATGGCAGCCAAGGAGCGCTGCACCCACTCGGCGTCCCCGATGTTGACCAGGAGGAGGGTCAGGATCATCAAGGGGAAGGGGGCCACCTGTAGGACCTGGGAGGGGATGCCCGGCAGATTGGTCTGGAACACCAGGCCAAGCCACTGCAATAGGGAGAACAGGTAGGCCCCGAATGCCGCCCGCAGCGGGTTCCAGCCGCCAAAAATGGTGATGGAGAGCGCAATCCAACCAATGCCGTCCAAGCCGGTCTGGGTCCCCATCCAGCCCGCCTTGACGCTCAGCGTGTAAGCAGGTCCCGCCAAGCCAATCAGCGCTCCACCAATCAAGGTATAAATATAGCGCAAGAGGTTGACGTTCGCGCCACGCACGTAGGCCGCAGCCGGTCGTTCACCGATGCCGCGCAACATCAACCCGGGGCGGGTACGGAAAATCCACAGCCAGGCCACGACGATGGCCAGGTAACTGATGTAGGTCATCAGGTTCTGCTGGAAGAATAACGGGCCGAGAATGGGGATATCCTTCAGCAAAGGAATGGACCAGCTCGTCAGGACCGGGCCGGGCTGGTTCATATAAGGAGCACCCAGGGTGTAGGACAGATCGCGCCCAGCCAGCGCCAGCACGAAGCCCACAGCCACCTGTGACTGGTGCAAGGTGATGCTGCTGAAGGCGACGATCAACGCCACCAAGGCGCCGATCAGCATCCCGGCCAGAAAACCGAGGGCCAGGCTCCCGGTCGTGTAAGCGACGGCAAAACCGCCCATGGCCGAGAGCAAGATTGTCCCATTCATCGACAGGTTGATGATCCCGGCTCGCTCGTTGAGCGTTTCGCCCATCACGGCAAATAAAACCGGCGCGGCAGCCGCCAGGACTCCGGCCAGACCAATCAATGTGGTATTCGTCTCCATGCCGGCTCCTAGCCTTTCCCTAAAAACCGCTGGCGGGCGCCTTCGCCGATCAGCACCATCAGTACCAGCAGGTCTTGAAAAGCACCTGCAAAGGAAGAGGACAGTTTATAGATGATCTGCAGCTGGACGCCGCCGATATTCAGTGCGGCGAAGATAAATGCGATTGGCGCCGCCCAGAGCGCCTGGTAATTGATCAGCATGGCCACCAAAAGTCCCAGAAAACCGTACCCGTTGGAAATGTTGGGCAGCAGGCGGTGGTAGACACTCACCACCTGGATTGCGCCGGAGAGGCCTACGAACGCTCCGCACAACAGGAAGGCGAACATACTGTACTGCCAGGTTGGGATGCCCATCAGGAAGGCAGCCTTGGGATTCTTCCCGACCGCCTTCAAGCGCAAACCTAAATGGGTGCCACGCAGCAAAAAGTAGACGATCACGATAACCAGAACCGATATTCCCAAGGCCCACAAGCTTAATTCCGTCTTGGGCAGGGTAGGCAGCCATAATGACTCGGGAAACGGCTGCGTACCCGACATCGAGGCGACGCCGGGGCGTTTCCAGGGACCGAAGACCAGGTAGATGGTCAGGGCGGTGGCGACGAAATTCAGGCCCAGGCCGCCGAAGATCTCGTTGACACCGCCAAAGGTCTTGAGCGCCCCGGCCAGCGCCGCCCAGAGTGCTCCGCCGATCACCCCGCCCAGGATGCCGAGCACGATGATTAATGCGGGCGGAACCTGTGAATTCTGAAGCAGGCGCAGGACCCAGGTGGTGAAAATCGACCCCAGGACCATCTGTCCTTCCACGCCGATATTCCACAACCCGGCGGCAAACGTGACCAGCACACCGGCGGTGGTCAGCAGTAGTGGCGACCAGGTGATTAGCACCTCCAGAACATCATCCTTTGAGCCGAAGGCCCCGCTGACGATGCTGGCATATGTTTTGAGCGGCGGAGCCCCGACTGCGACCAGGATGAGCGTCGTGATCAAAAGCGCCAAGATGAGCGCGCCAACTTGAAAACCGAGGTTAACCCAAGTGTTCTTTTTCATGCGTTCTTCCCCGACGCAAGTTCTGTCCAACCGCTGCCGCCGATCAGTTCACCGAGTTTCTCGGTCGTCAAGGTGGCAGCTTCCAGCGATGGGGTCACCCTGCCGCTGAAAAAGACCAGCACGCGATCACTGTACTGCAGGATCTCTTCCAAATCGGACGACATGAACAGGATCGATGTGCCCTGCTGACAGCGCTCCTTAAGCTTGCTCCAAATGTAAATGGTCGACTCGATGTCCAGGCCGCGCGTCGGATGCTCCAACAGTAATAGGTGTAATGGCTCCCGCAACAAGGCCAGCAAGGCTCTCTGCTGGTTGCCGCCCGAGAGCGACTCGACCGTGTTGGCCGGCGTGCCGCGTACATTGAAGTCTGTGATACGCCTCTGGGCCAGCTTGCGGCCTTTCTCCCAGTTGATGAAGAAGCCCTCTGGCTCTTCAGCCAGGATGAAATGCTCGGTCAGGTTCAAACCGGGAATCAGACCTTCCTCCAGGCGAGAGGCTGGCAGGAACGCCACGCCGTGTTTCTTGAAGATTTGATAATTTCGACCGGTCAGGTCATGACCGCCGAGCTCGATGCGCCCCCCCACCGCGCGGATCAGGCCAGCGGTAGCACGCAGGAACAATGCCTGGCCGCTGCCTTCCATGCCGGCCAGACCGATGACTTCACCGCAATGCACGTCCAAGGTCACATCCTGGACCTTGAGGCGGTAATCTTCGACCGCCAGCTTTTGCAGTCTGAGGGTGACGTCACTGGATCCGCACGGATTCCGGTCCCCGATCGAAATGGTCTTACCGAACATCATCTCGACCAGCTGCTTGGTGGTATAAGGTGGTTTGGCCTCACCAACCAGAACCCCCTGACGCAAGACCGCCACGCGATGGCAGAGGCCTTCCACGTCCTCGAGCTTATGGGAGACGAATAAAACGGTCTTACCCTGCTCGGCCAGCAGGCGCAGGGCAGCAAAGAGCTTTTCCTTCTGTGCCGCACTGATCCCGGTGGTGGGCTCGTCAAAAATCAAAACCCGGGCACCCAGCCAGATCAAGCGCAGGATTTCAAGCTGCTGGCGCTCGCCAACGGTGAGTGAATCGACGTAGGCCTCCCGGTCCAGAGAAAAAGAAAACTGCTCAGCCAGACGCTCGAAATCGCGGCCCGCCTCCTTCTCTCCAGGAAGGAGGCCGCCTTCCCGCCCCAGAATGAAGTTGTCGATGACGCGCAGTGGAGGGATGTCAAGCGGATCCTGATGCAGCATGCCCACACCATGACGGATGGCATCGGCTGGGGAACGGATCACGACCGGATGACCGTCTAGAATAATTTCACCTCGGTCAGCCCGAATAAATCCGGATAAGATCTTCATCAGGGTGCTTTTTCCAGCCCCATTTTCCCCCAAGATACCCTGGATCGTCCCGGCTGGAATGGCCAGGTTGATCCCCACATTGGCGCGAACTGCCCCGAATGTCTTATGGATGTCCTTCAATTCAACATTCATGGTTATAGCCTGGTCAAGCCCTCATCCCTGCTCAAAGGAGCTCGCGAAAGGGTAAGATGATGGAGGGGGGAAGGCTTTGCCTTCCCCCCTATTTTGCAAAGGGTTACTTGGAAACGCTCTGGCCTTCCATACCTTCGAGTAATTGTGGCAGGTACCAGATTTGCTGATCGGTGGCAACCTGACCGCTCGTTAGATAGACGGTCTTATCCTGCAGGTTGATTGGACCAGTCCACAGGTTCAGACCACTGGCCAGCTGGGCGATGAACGCATCCAGCTTGGTGGAAGCGTCGGCGCTCAGGCCATTGCCTTTGTTGAAGCCGACCGCGCTGGTGTCCGGATTGTTGATATTGGTCCAATCCGGGGGATTCCACTGGAAGTTCTCCGCAAAGGTGCCACTAATGACGGACTTGACAGTCGCTGCCATCGCGGGACCCCAGTTGAAATACGGTACGCCCAGGCAAATATCTGGGGCGACGCTGCAGTTGCCCTTGTAGTCGTAGGCAACGGCCCGGACTGTCTTGCCGGCGGTGTTCATCTTCTTGGCTTCAACCAGTGCCTCGGTGGTGTCGATCCCCGAAAGGACCACGTCATATCCGCTGTTGTAGAAATCGTCAGCGACCTGGCTCGGGTCGGAAGTCACGCCCGGGATGTTAAACCAGTAGCCGATCCAGGTGACCTTGAAGGACAGCTTGGCCGGATCATTCTTCAGGACCTGGGTCCAGCAATACTGAGCGCCCAGGAAGGCCGAGGAGGACAGGCGGCGGGTTTCATCGTTGATTAAGGGTCCGAGGTAACCGATCTTACCAGTCTGAGTGGTCAGTGCAGCCGCACAACCGGCGATCTCCTTCATGTATTCCATACGGCCCATGATATCGACCTGGTTGGGTGAATTCTGATATTCCTGGCCATCCTTCCAGGTCCAGTCATCCGAGACGCCGATGACATAAATGTTCGGATTGGCCTGCGCGAACTTAAGAGCCTCGTCCTTCATATCGTCCGAGTTGAAGATGATCAGCTTGGCACCCTGCGCAACCAGCTGGGTAGCCAGCTGGGAGGCCGTTTGGCCAGGATAGGTAGGAGAGCCAGAATAGACGTTTTCAAGATAGATCATCTTGGCGCCGGGCACATTTTGCTCTACATACTGGGCGCCCTCGTAGGTGGCCTGACTCCAGCCCTGATCGTTGTGAGGACCAACCAGGAGCAAACCGAAGATGAAAGGCGACGGCGTAGCCGTAGGAGCGGCCGTCGCAGCCACGGTGGGGGCCGTGGTGGCGACTGCAGCTGGAGGCTGGGTAGCGGTGGGCACCGGGGCCGGCGTCGGAGTGGCAGCGGTACCGCAGGCTGTCAGCACCAGGACGAGGACCAGGGCCGGTAAGGCGAGATACTTGATAGTGTTACGCATAGGGTATTTCCTCCTTAAATCGTAAGTATTCAGGTGGACAAACCATGGACATTGCTCGTTCCTGCAACGTGCCCCCCGCCACCTCCTTTCCGGGATGGGGATAAAAAGCATTGTCGGATTCCCAGAGATTTTATCATGACCGCCAATCTTAAATACTAAGGTACGATGGTAGTGCCGGTCTCACCTTTCAACGCCCGGCCGATATTTTCCGGGTTGGTGATCAAGGCCTGTTTGCCGCCGTGCTCCAGAAAGCGGATGATGGCCTCAATCTTCGGCGCCATCGAACCCTTGGCAAAGTGCGTGCCCTCGGACAAGTACTTTTTGGCCTCCGCCAGGCTGAGTTGGTCGAGCCATTGTTGGTCCGGTTTGCCGAAATGAATGGCCACTTTCTCGACTGCCGTCGAGATCAGGAACAGGTCAGCGCCCAGGTTCTGGGCCAGGAGGCTCGAGCCGAAATCCTTGTCAATGACGGCTGCCACGCCCATGTAATCTCCATTGCCCTTATCGACGACCGGGATGCCGCCGCCACCGGTGGAGATCACAACTACACCGGCCTCGATCAAGGTTTTGATCGAATCGAACTCAACGATCTCTTTCGGGTCCGGTGAGGCGACCACCCTCCGCCAGCCTCGGCCCGCATCCTCCACCACCGTCCAGTTCATCTCCCGCTGGCGGCGCTTGGCCTCGGCTTCATCCATGAAACCCCCGATCGGCTTGGACGGTTTCTTGAAGGCGGGGTCGTCCTTGTCCACCAGCACCTGGGTGATAACCGTCGCCACGTTCTTTTTGATGCCGCGATGATATAACTCGTTTTGCAGGTTCTGTTGCAGGGCATAGCCGATCGCACCCTGGCTGTCCGCCCCGCAGACGTCCAACGGGACTTCATGCATGCCCTCGACCTTGGCGGCGATTTCTGAGCGCCGCAGGATGTAACCCACCTGGGGCCCGTTACCGTGGCCGATGGCAACATCCCAACCGGCCTCGATCATGTCGGCGATGTGATGGGTTGTCTCCTTGGCAGCCTGATACTGATCTTCAACAGTCTGGTGCTTACCATCCTTAATGAGGGAGTTACCACCGATGGCGATGACAGCGACTTTCCTGGTCATGATTCTTTCCTCCTAACCCATGGTTAAAGCCATCACGGCCTTTTGAGCGTGCAGGCGATTTTCGGCCTGGTCATAAACCACCGATTGCGGCCCGTCCATCACGCCGTCCGTAACCTCGATATTGCGGTCCGCTGGCAGGGGGTGCATGTAGATCGCATCCGGCTTGGCGAGCGCCATCTTCCTCTCATCGGTGATCCAGTGTGAATACTTCTTGATGATCTTGGCACCCTCGTCGGGATCGGGAGTATGCACCATGGCCCCCCAGGACTTGGCGTAGATGATGTCAGCATCCTTGAAGGCCTTCTCCATGCCGTCCTTATCCGAGAGGACCTCGAAGCCGGCATCGAACTTCTTGGCCTGCGCCTGCGCCTGCTCCATGATCCCCGGCATCAACCGAAATTCCGGCGGGTGGGCCAGGACCACATCCATGCCGAAGCGCGGCATCTGCAGGATCAACGACTGCGGCACAGACATCGGCTTCTGGTAAGAAGCGGCATAGGCCCACGAGACCACCATCTTCTTGCCTCGCAGGTCACGGCCTTTTTTCTCCATGATGGTCATCAGGTCAGCCAGGCACTGGAAGGGATGATAGATATCGCACTGCATATTGAGCACCGGGACGCGTGAGTATTTGGCGACCTCGTTCAAATACTTGTTGCCGATGCCCCAGTCCACATGACGGATGGCAATCCCGTCGAAATACCGACCGAAGATCTCGCCGATCTCCTTGGGTGTGTCACCATGAGCAATCTGGGTCGTCTTGCTTTCAATGAAGGCACCATGGCCACCCAACTGGGCCATGCCGGCCTCGAAGGAGCCGCGGGTACGAGTGCTGGAGAAGAAAAACAGCATGGCCAGCACTTTATCGCGCAAATAAGGGTGCGGCTCGTTCAGGGCACGCTTGCGCTTCAAATCGAAGGCTACATCCAAAACGCTTTCGACCTCTTCCCTGGTGAAGTCCAGATCGCCGATCAAATCACGGCCGTGAAGGAAAGTCTGCATGATTCAACCTCCGTTTCGAAAGGGCGCTGTCATTCCATGGCGCCCAGGACCAACGCCAGCAGCGCCATGCGCATCACCACCCCGTTAAAGGCCTCCTGCCAGTAGCGTGACCAGCGGGTGATATCCACATCGGTCGGGACCTCATCCATGCGCGGCAACGAGTGCAGCAGGATCGCATCCGACTTGGCCTTTTTCTCGAGCAGCTTGCGGGTGATCTTGTAGTTTTCCGGGGTCATCGCAATATCGCCCTTGCGCTCATCCCGGCTCTTGGTGTAATCCGGCTGGACAACGGGTTCGACCAGGATGACATCTGCATCGCCGATCGCCTGCTCGACATGCTCGGCCTCTTTGAAGTTTAATGAAAACTCCTTCAGCTCCTTCTTAAACTCGGGCGTCAAGGACATCTCCGGCGGGGCGACGAAGGTGATCGGGCAATCGAACTGGGTCAGGGCGTACGACAGCGAGTGCATGGTGCGCATGCGCATGTCGCCGACTGCCAACCACCTCAGGCCATCGATCCTACCTTTTTCCTTCAAGACCGTGTAAAGGTCGGTCAAGATCTGGGTGGGGTGCTCACCCCAGCCGTCGCCGCCATTGATGATCGGAATGGAAGCCCATTTGGCCGCCTCCATCGGCGCCCCCTGCTGGAAGTGACGCATCACGATGACATCACCGTAGTACTCCAGCATCTTGACCGTATCCTTGATGGACTCCTGGTAGAAATCACCGGCGCGCGTCATCTTGGCATCCGCAAAACCGGTCACAGCGCCCCCCAAGCGGTGCATGGCCGCCTCGTGGGCCAGGCGCGTGCGGGTGGACGGCTGGTAGAATGCCGTCACCAGGGTCTTGGCCTTGAGCAGGTCACTGTTCTGGCGACTGACCGCGATCGGCTCCAGCTCCGCAGCCACATCGAAAACGTGAAAGAACTCATTCCGCTCAAAATCTTTGAGGGACAGGATGTCCCGACCAGCAAAACTACGCATAGGTACCTCCGTCAAAATGGGAATATTGCACGTGAGAACTAACACGTGACATGGTTAACCTACCCGCCTCACCACATGAAAGCGGAAATAACCAGGTAGGAAATAGCTAAAGGAATAATCCACCACACGTCCGCCCTCTGCATAAAGGTAGGCAATAAAATGAAGCAGGACGTCATCCCGCTGGATCTGGAGCGCATGGGCAACCTCGGATGTGGCGCCAATCGCCTTGATCTCGGTGCGAGATTGGACGAGCTTCGGATTGCCTCGCTCCAACAGGAGGTCCAGGACCGAGCCGGTGAAGCCGGTTTCGAGATCTGTCGTTGTCAGGAGATCTATGGGCAGGGTATCTACCAGATAGGCGATCGGTCGGGAATCGGTGTAGAGGACACGCGCAACACGCGTCAGATCCGTCCCCTGCTTGACCGCCAGGGCCGCAGACAGGTCTTCATCTGCTGGAATAGACCTGACCTGCAGCTCGCCCATCTTAACCGCTAATCCAATGCGCTGAGCGAGTTTCTCGATGCTCTCCAGAACTTCAAGGCCGGAATCGATGACCGGCACTTCACCGATCACGAAGGTCCCCACTCCCTGCCGGCGCCGGATCCTTCCCTGACCTTCAAAGGACCGCATGGCCTCCCGCAAGGTCGCACGCGAGACGCCCAGCCGGCGGGACAATTCCGGTTCAGAGGGAAGACGGCTCTCCGGGGGGAGCGATGCGATCAAACTGGCGAGCTCAGACTGAAGGCGTTTGAACGGATACTGACCCATCCACTAATCCTCCGCGGCGCCCTGGATGACCGGCAAAATCGTGAAATCCATGACATCCACCAGGCCCCTATCCGAAATCCTTAATTCGGGGATCACGACCAGTGCCAGCAGACTCAATTGCATATTCGGGTTATTGAGCTGGCAACCGCAGGCCCGAAATCCTTTGAGGATCGTGCCAGCCTTTTTGGCGACTCTTTCCGCCTGTTCCGTGGACATCAGGCCGGCGATATTCAACTCGACCAGCCCGATGACCTGGCCTTTCTTGACGACCACCTGGCCGCCTTCCACTTCCGCAAGCTTGTTGGCCGCAGTGGCCATGTCGGCTTCGTCCGTTCCAACGACAATCATCTGATGGCTGTCGTGAGCCACCGTAGAAGCGATCGCACAGGATCCGCTGAGGTTGAAGCCGCTTACCAACCCAATCTGGATCGTCCCGATCCCGTGATGGCGCTCGACGTGCGCAACCTTCGCCACCCCGTTCTGCAGCTGGACCTCCCCTTCTTTGACCGGAAGAATCATCTGTAAATGCTTGGTCGGGGCCTGGTTTTCAATGACGCCGATCACGTTGACTTTGACCATCTTTGCATTGGCGAGGGCATCATCGGCGCGCAGCTTGAAATCCTCAGCGGTCAGGGGACGCTTGAGGTGGACGGAATGGGTGGCCCAGCGAGGGTATGTGCGTTTGGGCAGATCGATCAGCAGGATCCCTTTTTCAGCGACGATCTGGCCTTTGGCAATCACCATTTCGGCGTGAAAATCGTTTAGGTCCTCGACCAGGAGGATGTCCGCCCAGCGACCCGGGGCGATCTGACCGATCTCCCGGCTGAGACCGAAATGCTCGGCGGTATTCAGCGTTGCCATCTGGATGGCCGCCATAGGGGGCAGCCCCTGGGAGATGGCGTGGCGCAGGACACGGTCCATATGCCCGTCCGTCACAATGGTAGCGGCGTGAGAGTCATCCGTGCAGAGGATGAAATGATGGGTGTCAAGCTTAAGCTTGGTCACCGCCCCGACTTGGGCGGCCACATCCTGCCAGGCCGATCCATAGCGCAACATGACCTTCATCCCCTGACGGATGCGTGCCACCGCGTCCTCGAGCCGGGTGCCTTCATGGTCATCCTCGGCACCGCCGGCAACATAGGCAGAGAAAGGCAGACCCAGGTCTGGCGAAGCATAATGTCCGCCGATGACTTTGCCTGCCGCCCGGGTGGCATCCATTTCGGCCAGCATCTTCGCGTCCGCCGCCGCGACGCCGGGATAATTCATCATCTCCCCCAGACCGATGATGCCATCCCACTGCATGGCTTCGGCGACCTCATCCGGTCCCAGCTCCGCTCCGGGCATCTCCAGCTTGGGCGCCGATGGGACGCACGACGGCATCTGCATCCAGACATGGACCGGTTGTTTGGCCGCTTCGTCTACCATCAGCTGGACCCCCTTCACGCCAAAGACATTGGCGATTTCATGCGGGTCCGCGAACAGACCGGTGGTCCCATGAGGTACGACGGCCCGGACGAACTCGGTCACGGTCAGCATGCCCGATTCGATATGCATGTGCCCGTCGAGTAAACCGGGAACCAGGTATTTGCCGTTGGCGTCCATCACCAGGGTCTCTTTCTTGATGGTATGGGCGGCGCTCGGCCCCACATAGGCAATATGTCCATCCTTGATGGCAATATCGATATTCGGCAAGAACTCGCCGGATTGGACGCAGACCCAAGTCCCTTTCCGGATGACCAAATCGGCGGGCTTGCGCCCCATGGCTACGTCGATCAAGGTTTTCGTGAGAGAAACGGGCATAAACAACTCCATTCAACTTTCACCAAGAAGCCGTCGGGCAGCTTGGTTGTGTTTTTCGACCAGCTTGGCTTCGTCGACCGACACGAGATGGCCCGCGCGCACGACGAACTTTCCTGCGACCACCGTGTAATCGACTTTGACCGCCTGGCAGAGCACGGCGGCCGCAACCGGATCGTGCAACGCGCCAGCGTAGTCCAATCGGGCGAGGTCGATGGCAGTGAAATCAGCACACTTGCCAATTTCAAGCGAACCGATGTCCGACCGGCCGAGGACCGCTGCCCCGCCGCGTGTGGCCAGCTCGAGCGCATCGCGTGCGCTCATCAGTTTGCGCCCGGGATCATTGGACCGGGAAAAACCCGTGATCCCTTCGCGCAAACGCGCCACGAGCAGCGCCTGTCGGACTTCTGCCAGCAGGTGCGAGCCGTCATTGGAAGCGGAGCCATCCACGCCCAGGCCCACTTTCACCCCCTCGGACAGATACTCGCGCACCGGTGCAATGCCGGAGGCCAGGCGCATATTCGAGGTGGGACAATGCGCCACCCCGCAGCCATGTCTGGCAAAGGTTCTGATCTCTTCGGGATTCACATACACCGCATGTGCGAACCAGACATCCTGACCGATCCAATCGACGGATTGCATATAACCCACCGGTCGGTAGCCGAATTTCTCCTGGCAGAACGCTTCCTCGTCCTCGGTCTCCGCCAGATGGGTATGGAGGTGGACCCCGTAGACGCGCGCCAGCTCGGCTGAGGCGTGCATCAGATCCGCGCTGACCGAAAAGGGCGAGCACGGCGCCAGAACAATCTGGACGAACGCTCCCGGACGAGGATCGTGGTATTGTTGGATCAGACGCTGGCTGTCTTTCAGGATTTCCTTTTCTGCCTCCACCACCGAATCGGGCGGCAGCCCCCCCTGCGACTCTCCCAGGGACATCGAGCCGCGCGCAGCCTGCAGACGGACCCCTACCTCCCCGGCCGCGGCGATCTCATCGTCCAGGCGTGAGCCATTCGGAAACAGGTACAGGTGGTCCGCGGCCGTGGTGCAGCCAGAAAAAGCCAGTTCAGCTAGGGCGGTCTGCGTCGAGATGAAGATATCCTGCGGGGTCATGCGCGCCCAGATGGGATAAAGCGTCTTGAGCCAGGTGAACAGGTTGGCGTTCTGGGCGCGCGGGACAACGCGTGTCAAGGTTTGATAGAAGTGATGATGGGTGTTGATCAATCCGGGCAACACCAGATGTCCGCCCAGGTCAAGCACCTCGTCGGCGCTTGTGGGCAATTCACCGGCTTTCCCGACCTGCTCGATGAAACCGTCACGCATAAAAAGACCACCCTCGGGGATTTCCCGATGATGGTCATCCATGGTAACAAGGACCGCGGCATTTTTAACGAGGAGAGTGGCCATGCATCTAAGGAGAAAAGCGCAAATTGTCTGACAACTGCGCTCCTAGTGTAGCAAAAAAGCCTGTAAATGTCAATTGGATGACCTTCCCTTCCCCTCATCCAGGAGGATGATCCCAATCGGCTCGAAAACGAGGGACAACCCATCCAGGACGTTCGGGACGGGGCGGCCCCAGACTCGTGTTTGACTCGGACTTCCTAAGCTTCTATAATGAAAAGGTCGATGATTGTCTGTAAAATCTAACGTGGGTGTCGAACGATATCCCCATCCAGCGGGTTGAGCTCGCGATCACCGCAATCCCATTAAAACAGAATGCTTATGGCCGAATCCCCTGCCCGCCCTTCACCCTACCCGCATCTGCTGCGCACCCTCATCGCGGTGATCGTTGGCAGCCTGCTCCTGCGGGCTGCGGCAGGCGCGATGGGGGAGAATATCCAATTCTACTTTAATGCCATCCATGCCGCCTCCCTGAACCCCAACCATCCTTTGCGGCTGATCGTCGGAGCCAGAAATGTCTACCCGATCTCTTACACCCTGGGGGGGATGATCATCGGGACCTTCTTCCTGGCCGAGCTGCTCGGGGCCCTCGTCCTGGGTGCCTGGAGTGATCGCTTCGGTCGCAAATGGTTCATCATCTTTGGTCCCGTGTTCGGGGCCCTGGCGGTTCTGATCACCTCGGTTACGACGGCGGTCTGGCTGCTGGTCTTCACACGCCTGCTGGAGGGGCTTTCGACCGCCAGCAACGCGCCAGCCACACTGGGGTATATTGCCGAAGCGACCTCTGATTCTCCAAAGTTGCGCACACGCATCGCCGGTTTTTTTGAGATAGGGACCATCGGCGGCATGGCCATTGGTTTCTCTCTGGGCGGCTGGATGTGGCGTACGTTTGGCACTGCCGCCCGAGTGGCCGGCATCCCGTTCACCAGTCCGGCCTTCGCGGTAAACGCTTTGGTCTACCTGGTTAGCTTGGCCGTCCTGTGGTTCGGGTTCCACCGGGTGAAGGAGCTCCCCCGTATGACGGCTTTGCCTTCCATTTCCCCCCGAGAAACAATCCGGCGCTACTGGGCAATCGTCCGCAGCCCGCGTGTGGCCGGGTTTGCCCCGGCTTGGATCGCTATCAACGCGGTGCTAGGAATCTGGATCAACCTCTCGGCCCGCATCCTGACCGACAAAAGCGGATTTGCCCACCAGATCCTGGTCGGGCAGTTCGACAGCTTCACCGCTGGCAATCTACGCGCCATGTACGCAGGCTTCTTTATTTTAGGCATCCTACTCTGGAGCGTTTTCTTTCCTAACCTGAAAAAGACCAGCGCCATGCTCATCGGCAGCGGGGGATTGATTGTCTCCTGTCTGCTGATCTTCGCCATCAACCACCAGCCCTCTTTGAGTTCACCTCTGGTATTTCCGCTGGCTGTGCTGCTGGTCATCAGCATCATGGTCCAAAGCGGCTTCACACCGGCTGCTTTGGCGTACCTGGCAGATATCACCGAAACACACGATGCCGACCGGGGGGCGATCATGGGGCTGTATTCCGTCTTCCTGGGACTGGGGCAGTTCCTGGGCGCCAGCATCGGCGGGGTCTTCGTCGACTGGCGCGGGGCAGACGGGATGGCTCTGGTGACGGGTCTTCTGGGTGTCCTGGCGGCTTTTCTGGTCATCCGACTGCAGATCACCGAACCAAAGGCCACCCCAGCGTCTCTGGATGAATTTTAGCCCGCTACCTGTTCGTGCGTTCTGAAAAGGGACCGTCAATCATCGCCCACCCCACATGTTTGACTCGGACCTCCTAAGCTTCTATAATAAAAAGAATGTCGCGTTACGATCTGTGTCTGGCCTGGAACTGGGAGTACGACTTCGGCTTTGTCCAATTAATGGAGGCGGCATGCGCGCGCCAGGGAATGCTTCTTTACCAGGTCAAACCGGATAATTTGGACCAGGTCCTCCTCGCCCTCGCCAGCGGAGAGCTGTCCTTCGCCGCATTGCACGATCGCGCCTCCGATTCCGATCCGCGCTTCCAGGCACTCGTCGAGCGGGCACGGGCGGGAGGGCTTTTTTGCATCAACCCACAAGAGCGTTCCCACTGGGCGTGTGACAAGGCTACCATGCACCTGGAGTTCATCGCCCATGGTCTCGACACTCCTCATACGCTCCTGCTCGCACCATTCAATGAACAACCCGGCCTGCCGGCGTTGGACTTTACCCCGCTCGGTGGGAGTTTTGCCATCAAACCTGCCAGCGGAGGCGGCGGCTGGGGAGTAGTCCTGCAAGCGGTCAACCGGTCTCAGGTCGAGGCCGCACGCCGGGAATACCCGCAGGAGAAGTTTTTGCTGCAGGCCTATGTCACCCCGTGCATGCTCGGGGGGTGCCCGGCCTGGTTCCGCGTCCTGTACTGTGATGGGGCGGTCTACCCCTGTTGGTGGGACCCCCAGACCCACCTTTACCGGCCCGTGACCGCCGAGGAACGCTTCCGCTTCAAACTGCACCCGCTGCGTGAGGTCCCGCAGCGCATCGCCCAGATCTGCGGACTGCAGCTGTTCTCGACCGAAATCGCCCTGACCGAAGCTGGTCGATTTCTGGCCGTGGACTACGTCAACGACCCGGTCGACCTGCGCCTGCAGTCCCGGGCAGTGGATGGTGTCCCGGACGGGATCGTCGAGAATATCGCCGGTAGGCTGATCCGCCTGGTGGAAAGAAACCGCCACACAACAACCCGAATGTGAAGCATTGGATCATGGCCAAACCTCACCGCGCCCCTTACGGAAGCTGGAAATCCCCCATAACTGCCGAGCTGATCGCTGCCCAAACAATCTCCCTGGGCGAGATCGCCCTGGATGGATCGGACCTCTACTGGTCCGAAGGCCGGCCGCGCCAGGGCGGTCGGTACACCATCATCCGCTGTTCGTCATCCGGCCAGCAGGTGGATTGCCTTCCCCCGGAATTCAACGCCCGTACGCGCGTCCACGAATACGGCGGCGGGTCATTTGGAGCTTTCGACGGCGTGCTTTACTTCGTGAATTTTAGCGATCAGCATCTTTACCGCCTCGAGCTAGGCGGCAGCCCTGCCAGACTCAGCCGCACCGACGGCTACCGCTATGCCGACTTTACGTTCGACCGATCGCGCCATAGACTGATTTGCGTCCGGGAGGACCACACCGGCCCGGGAGAGGCGGTCAACACCCTGGTGGCCGTCCCCCAATCCGGTGGCGACGGGCAGGTCCTGACCGAAGGATACAATTTCTACTCCACGCCGCGCCTCAGCCCGGACGGTCAGCGCCTGGCCTGGCTCTGCTGGAACCATCCCAATATGCCCTGGGATGGCAGCGAACTATGGACCGCTGACCTGCTGCCGGACGGAGGGCTGGGGGAACCAGCGCGGATAGCGGGTGGTCCGGACGAATCCATTTTCCAGCCGGAGTGGTCACCCTCCGGCGTTCTGCACTTCGTTTCTGACCTCAGCGGCTGGTGGAACCTCTACCGGAAGGGCAGCAGTGTCGAAGCCCTCTGCCCGATGGAGGCCGAGTTCGGCAGGCCGCAGTGGGTCTTCGGCATGCGCAGCTACGCCTTCCTCGCCGAAGAGCAGATCCTGTGCGCGTACACCCAGAATGGAATGTGGAGTCTCGCGCGCTTGGAGACGAACCACCGCCAGCTGAATCGCCTGGATCTGCCTTATTCTGAAATCTCGGACGTCCATTTCGGCGCCGGGTTTGCCTGCTTCCTGGGTGGGTCCGGGCATGAGCCGCCGGCGTTGATCAAGCTTGACCCTGTCACCGCTCGAACGGAGGTACTACGCCGGTCGATCGAGCCGACCATCGACCCGGGGTACTTCTCCGCCCCACAGTCGGTCGAATTCCCGACCGAAAAAGGCCTGAGCGCTCACGGCATTTTCTATCCGCCCTCAAACAAGGATTACACCTCCCCTAAAGATGAGCGTCCGCCGTTGCTGGTCATGAGCCACGGAGGCCCAACGGATGCCGCGGGCACCGCACTGCGCTACCGCATCCAGTACTGGACGAGCCGAGGTTTTGCAGTGCTGGATGTTAACTACGGCGGTTCGACCGGCTACGGGCGCGCCTATCGGCAGCGTTTGAACGGCAACTGGGGCCTGGTCGATGTGGACGACTGCTGTAACGGTGCCTTGTGGCTCGCCCAGCAGGGTCAGGTGGACGTCCATCGCCTCGCCATCCGCGGCGGCAGCGCAGGGGGGTACACCACCCTGGCAGCGCTAACCTTTAAAAAGGTTTTCAACGCAGGCGCCAGCCATTACGGTATCTGTGACCTGGAAGCCCTGGCGCGGGATACCCACAAGTTTGAGTCGCGCTACCTGGACACGATGGTCGGTCCCTACCCGGCGCGCCGGGACCTGTATTTGGCCCGTTCACCGATCCACCACACCGACCTGCTTGCCACACCTCTGATCCTATTCCAGGGCGATGAAGATCCGGTCGTGCCGCCCGACCAGGCGGAAATGATGTTCAAAGCGGTACGCGCCAAAAAAATCCCGGTAGCCTACCTGCTGTTCAAGGGGGAACAGCACGGCTTCCGCAGAGCTGAAAATATCAAACGCTCCTTTGAAGCAGAGCTTTACTTTTACTCGAAGGTCTTCGGCTTTGAAACCGCAGAGGCAATCGAGCCGGTGAAGATCCAGAACCTCTAAGAAAGAAATGATTCAAAGATCGTCGCGCAAAGTCCCGCTTGAAGGCGGGACTGGGGGGAGGATATTTTCCAACGTAACGAGAGGCTCAGTTAAGGATCCTGGATTTCTGCGGCGTGCAGGGTGGCTCTCATCAGCATCGCGATAGTCATCGGGCCGACTCCGCCGGGGACAGGGGTGATAAAACCGGCAACTTCCTTGGCTTCCTCGAAATTCACATCGCCGACCAAGCGGTGTCCGCTCTTCTTGGTGGCATCCGGCACCGAGTTGATGCCGACATCAATGACGGCCGCGCCGGGCTTGATCCAATCGCCGCGCACCATCTGGGTCTTGCCGATCGCGGCGATGAGAATATCCGCCTGACGGACGACCCCGGGCAGGTCACGCGTGCGCGAATGACAAATGGTCACGGTGGCATTTTTGCTGACCAAAAGCAGGGCCGCCGGCATACCGACGATGTTCGAGCGTCCCAGGACGACCGCGTTGGCACCTTCGATCTTCACCCCCGCCTGCTCCAGCAGGTATATGCAGCCGTAGGGCGTACACGGCACGAAAAGTGGATCTCGGCCCTTCTGGGCCAGACGACCGATGTTGATCGGAGAAAAACCGTCCACATCCTTCTCGATGTTGATCAGCTGCAGGACGCGTTCCTCGTTCAAATGCGCGGGCAGGGGCAGCTGCACCAGGATGCCGTTCACTTTCTTGTCGGCGTTCAGCTTTTTCACCAGCTTTTCAAGGTCGTCCTGAGTGATATCCGCAGCGAGGTGATGGCTGATCGACCCCATCCCAAGTTCCTCGCAGGCTTTTCCCTTGGAGGTCACATAGGAGACCGAATCGGGTCGGTCTCCGACCAGCACGGTAGCCAGGGTGGGCTGGGATTTGCCGGCCGCCTTCCGTTTGGCGACCTCGGCGGCGACTCCATCACGCACTTTCTGGGCAATCACTTTCCCGTCAATCAATTGAGCGGTCATATTCGTCTCCTGTGAAGATTTTCACAGGTATTATTATACCTGCGACGAGAAGGCTGTTCTAGTGACACATAGCACGAAAACGGCCAGACTTATTCTTGAATTTCCCCAAGCAGGCCCTCATCGGACAGTCCCGTCAGCCTGACGGCATCGATCTGGTTCCAACGCGGTTCCCCGGCGCTGGCGCTGACCCGCAGATAGTTGTCGGTCAGCCCTTCCAGCCTCCAACCGGACTGGCTCAACTGGTCGGTTGCCTCCCACAATACCGGCATCGTCCGACCGAGAAATTGGGAGCGGTAATGACGCGCCGCCTCCAAAAAGGTGGAGCGCAGACAGGCATTGCGGGTTTTGCGAATGCCGGTTTCGACCTGTCCCGGCAGCCTTGCAGCCGCCGTCCCCGGGCGGGCCGAATAAGTGAAGACATGACCGCCGGCAAACTGCATGGCGCGCACAAATGCCTCCGTTTCGGCGAACTCCTCGTCTGTTTCCCCCGGAAAGCCGACGATCACATCCGTGGTCACTGCAACTTCCGAGATGCAGGCTCGGGCTGAGGCGAGCAGGGCAGCAAATGCTTCCGGGCTGGTCTTGCGCGCCATCCGACGCAAAACCCCTGCGCTGCCGGACTGGAGCGGGAGATGCAGATGCCGGCACAGGCGCGGGTCTGCCCAGAGCTCGAAGAAACTTGGCTGCAGGTCCCAGGGTTCGAGGGAAGACAGGCGCAAGCGAGGCACGGAAGTCCGGGCCAGAATAGCGGAAACCAGATCCGCCAGGCGCAGGGGCGGATCAAGATCCTGCCCCCACGCGCCGAGGTGGACCCCGGTCAAAACCACCTCCTGGGTCCCGCCATCCAGGGCGGATCGGACATCTGCGATCACCTGCACGGCAGAGCGCGAACGGCTCGCCCCGCGCGCAACCGTCGTGATACAAAACGTGCAGCGATTATTGCAGCCATCCTGGACTTTGACGAATGCCCGTGTGCGGCCGCGCAGGCCGGGCAGGGGTGTCCGGGCCAGCGGCTCAAGGTCGAAGTATTCCTGCGGCAGCTCGAGCAGATCGGCCACCAAGGTGTCCTTCTTGGAGTTGAGGATGACCTTGTGTACACCGGCCAGCTCAGCGGCCTTGTCCGGTTCCAGCGTGGCCCAGCAGCCGGTTACGATCACCTCGCCCGCACCCCTGCGTGTGGCACGGCGGATCGCGGCGCGCGAATCCGAAGCTGCCTCGGCCGTCACCGTGCAGGTGTTGACCACGGCCAGGTCGGCTTCTGCCGCGGAGGCAACGATCTCATGCCCGGCGGCGCGGAATTGGCGCGCCATGCTTTCGATCTCAGACTGGTTCAAGCGACAACCGATGGTGTCGAGGTAGATCTTCATACAATTCTCAAAGCGGGTAAGGTCGTAGCGCCTCACCCGATCAGGGTCGGATCACCACAAAATGATGGAAAGCCACGTCCACACCGGGGGTCGCAAACGTCCCGGCCAGCAGGCCAACATCGCCTTCCACCACTTCATCATTCTGCGTGGCTGCGACTGCCTGACCGTTAACATAAGCGGTCAAAGCCCGGCCGACACAATCCAAGCGCAGGTGGTTGGTCGCGTTCCCCAGTACGATCACAGCGCTGTGGGCCATCATTTCCTGGCCGATCAACCGCCGCTCCCCATTGCGCACCCCGCCGATCGCATAATAACCATCACTGCTGATGATGAAGAAGGTGAAATTGCGCGGGCTTTGGAAGCCACAGATGACGCCATAGCGGTTCTGCACCGGACCTTCCAGGGAGGTGGCATCCACCTCCACCCGGGCATCTTGAAAGGACTGTCCGGGGACGGACCACAGGTCGTATTGAGTCGCCAGGACCAAGATGCGATAGGCACCCTGATCGTAATCCATGATGCCCGTCTGACTGCGGCTACGCGTCCACCCGCTGGACGGGTTGGAAAAATCATCCTGGAAGATCGTATCGCCGGGCCGCGTCACCAGGTTGGTGATCAGGGCACTCCTGCAGGCTGCAAGCAGCAGGGCCGGGAAGATCGACAAGATCCAGCAGGGCGCTTTCATCACGGTCCCTATTCTATCAGAAGCGGGTGCAGGGCAGACTCCCTTCACCGGCATCCCACCAAGCGGGATCAAGGGTAATTCTGTTCGAGCAAACGCTGCGCCTGGTCACCATACACTCCATTCGGGTCGAGGCTGGTGGCCTGGATCAACTGTTCATAAGCGGGAGCGCGCTCGCCAGTCTGCAGGTAGGCCAGACCCAGATGCTCGTGGGGCGCGGCCTGGTCGGGTGCAATCTGGATGGCTTTCAGGAACAGCTGCTCGGATTCTGCGAAGTTACTCGTCTCAAAAGCCGCCAGGCCTGCGAGGTCATTCGACTGCCAATCCCCAGGGGCAAGGGCCAGCAGTTTTTGGGCTGCGGGTAGACCCGTCCCCGCGACATCCACGCCATTATTCAATGAAAACTCCGCCAGAGCCCGCCACATCGAGGCATCCTGCGGGGAGAGCGTGACCGCAAGGTTGTAATGCTCGAGAGCTGCGACCAGGTCACCGGATTGTTCGTAGGCGCTCCCCAAAGCCGCCTGCCAGCCGGCATTTTCCGGTTCAATCTCGGTAGCTCTCTGGAAAGCTGCCTGGGCCTGTGTCGTCTGACCTTGCCTCTGCCAGTAAATCCCATAGAGGTCCTGGACCATTGCGGAACCCGGGTCGAGAAGAATGGCTTTCTGCAAGTCCACCAGGCCGTCCTGGCCGCCGTGCTGTTCGGATTCACCCAACCAGGCCCAGGCGTCTGCATAACCGGGGTTGAGGCCAGTCGCCTGGCGGAAGGCCTTACCAGCCAGATCCCAGTCGCCCAGCGCGCCCAGTGCTGTTCCGGACACCGTGAGTTGATAGGCCCGGTCATCCGATAGCAGAGCGGTATTCAAGCTGGTGCGCAAACTCTGGACGGATACGTCGAGTTTGGAATCGAGCCTGGCAGCACTCATCAGCTCCGGAAGGGCCTGCTCGGGGCTTGTAGCGGTCAGCAGCAGGCCGAGCTGGTAGTGGGCATTGGCATTATTGGCGTCAAGTGCGATCAGGGCACGCCAGTTCTCCATGGCCGCAGACAGGTTGCCCTGCTGCCGATAAATTTCCGCTAAAGACTCATAGGCGGATGCCTGCGGCAGGGCCCTTTTCCAGGCTGCGATCGCAGCCCCCGTATCCCCGCTGAGCTGATATGCTTTTGCGAATACCATCCAGCCAGCTTGCGAGAGCGCGGCATGCCCTTCTGCCATTTGAAAATAGACGATGGAATCCTTGATCTCCCCAGCCGAGAAGGCCGCTTCCCCGGCTTGTTCCCATAAGACGGGCTGCCACGGGATTCTTTCAGCCGCCTCCGCGTAGGCGGAGGCTGCACCTGGCAAATCACCCTGGAATTCTCGGGCGTGAGCTGTCTGAAGGTTCAACCATCCATAAAGGGGTCGCGGGGCCAGGATCAGCACCATCAGACCGATCAGAATCAGCGCGGAGACTAAGGCGTGCCTGAAGGAGGAAGATCGAATCACAGGACGGATTATAAATCCGTCCATGGTCAAAAATGAGAAGTCCGCTTATTCCTATAAATGATATAGGCCCTTCCTGTAAAATAGGTTAAACTTGTAAGAAGCAGTATAATCGCGTAGGCGGTTTATCATGGGTCTGTTCATTGAGCACGTCTTTGCACTGCTCACCACCTGGCTCGGCAACCTGGTCTACATCCTTGTCCTGGCTGTTTCGGTAGCAGGGGCGCTGTGGGCGGCCATTCGTCTGCTCCGCTCGAGCGCCTTCCCCCAGGCGCGGCGGATCGTATTCGGCCTGGCCGTGATCCTCTTCCTGCAGCTGGTCCAATTTGCGGCCGGGGGCCTGGCCCTCCTGGGGGTGTTTAATTCGCAGAGCATCCTGCCGCCGCTCGACCGGGCGGTCACCCTGATCGGCCTGATCCTGATCGCCTGGCTCTGGGCTTTCCCGGAACCGGTCCGCCTGGCAGATGCCGCTACCATCCTGCTCAGCCTGCTGGCCATCGCCCTGCTTGGATTAACCCTGCTGCTATGGGCTCCCAGGAGCACCCAGGCCAATTTCAACGGGTCAATCTTTGACCAGCTCTGGCAGGTTGTCAGCCTACTGATCGCCCTGCTCGGGATAGGGATGCTGCTCCTGCGCAGACCCAACGGCTGGGTAAACGGCCTAGCAATGCTGATCCTGGCCGCAGTCGGGCACATCGTCAGTGTGCTCTGGCCGGTGGCGGGGAACTTCCCGGGTGCGGTACGGCTGACGCAGATCGTCATGTATCCCATCCTGCTGACGCTATCCCGGCGTTTCCAGACGTCAACACCCCGACCCAGCGAGAAAGGGCCGGAACAACCGATCGTTGAACGCCGACGCTACAGTACTGACCCGAAGACATTCCATGCCCTGATGTCCCTCGCGGCGGAGACCGATCCAGAAAAACTCGGCCACGCCATCACGCGCGGCATCGCGCAGGCCATGCTCGCCGACCTGTGCTTCCTGATCACCTTGACCGAAGACAAGAACCTGATCATCACCTGCGGTTACGACCTGATCCGCGAGGAAAACCTGGACGGCATCGCCGTTGACAAGGATCACGTCCCGCTGCTTGCGAACGCCATCCAGCGCGGGCGCCCGCTGCGCCTGCCAGCCAGCAGCACCTCCTCGGATTTGAAGGGTCTCGGAGAGATGCTTGGGTTGACCAATTCCGGCCATTTGCTCAGCGTACCGATCGTCTCTCAGGTGCATGGTCCGCTGGGGGGGATCCTGATCCTCTCCCCTTATTCGAATCGCTTGTGGAACGCAGAGGACCAGAACTACCTCTCCAATGTCTCAACGCTATTCGTGACCATCCTCGAGCGCGGGCAGCGTCTGGCTGCCATCGAAGTCGAACGGGAGCAGGCCCATCAGGAGGTCCAATCGGCCCAGGAACAGGCAACCGAGGCCCAACGGAAAGTGGAAGAGATCACCCTTCAGATCGAAAACCTGCGCGCCCAGGCTTCACAGGCACAGCTGCAGGCGGATAATCTGGCCATCCTGATCGGGGCTCAGGAAGAGTCACAGAAGACGATCGATCAATTAAACGCCGAGAACGAGCAGCTGCGCAAGTCCGGAAGCCCCGGCATGCTTGGAAACACTGATCAGCTGGAGCGTGAGCTGCGCCGGACTCTGGAGGAAATGGCCCGGATGCAAAATTCCCTGGCCCAAGCCAACATCAAGATCCTTGAACTTGAAAAACGGCCTACCTCCCCCATCACCAGCGAACAGGTCGAGGTCATCGCCTCCATTTCTCAAGAATTGCGCCAGCCAATGTCCTCCATCGTCGGGTACACGGACCTTTTGCTGGGCGAGTCGGTTGGCATCCTGGGTGCTCTGCAGCACAAGTTCGTCGAACGCATCAAGGCCTCCACGGAACGAATCGGCGGCTTGATCGACGACCTGATCCAAATCACTACTCTCGAAACCGGTCAGAGGGAATTCAACCCGGAATTGATCGATCTCAATCTGATCATCGATAACGCCATGGCCTATACCGGTACACAGATCCGCGAGAAAAACATCACCCTGCGCCTGGATATCCCCGAAGCGCCGCCGAAGGTGCAGACCGACCGTGATGCCCTGCAGCAAGTCTTGATCCACCTGCTCCAGAACGCGAGCGCCGCCACCCCTTCGGAAGGGACGATCACCCTGCGAGTGCAAATACAGTCGGATGACGATAACCATTTCCTGCTCTTCCAAGTCGCCGATTCGGGTGGGGGGATCGCCGCGGATGACATTCAGCGCGTCTTTGCCCGCCGTTACCGAGCGGATAATTCCCTGATCCAGGGCTTGGGAGATACCGGCGTCGGCCTCTCCATCGCCAAAACCCTGGTTGAAGCCCAGAACGGACGCATCTGGGTCGAAACGAACATGGGAACCGGCTCCACATTCAGTGTCCTATTACCTGTCAGTCTCGAAGGCCAGGAGGAAAAATTACCATGAAAAATGCGCGCGCGGTCCTGTGGGGGATCATCATTGTCCTTGCTGTGATCATCTTCGTTCTGGGAGCTGTCCTCCTCTCCGTCGTCGAGGCCAGGATCGGCAGTAAACCCGCAACTCAGCCAATGACCGCCACCTCGACCCTGCCAGTAGTGAGCCCAACCTCGATCCCACCCAGCCCCACTCCTTTGAACCCCACTGACACCCTCCCGTCCGCGCCCAGCATGACAGTCACCCCACCGGCGTCACCCACCTCCCCAAGCCTCCCCAGCCTCACTCCCGCCCTCCAGAACTCCGCCACACCCACCCTCCAGAACTCCGCCACATCGGTTCCATGCAGAGCCCCGGCGGGCTGGCAAACTTATTACGTCCAGCCAGGCGATACACTCTACCGTTTGAGCCAGGCTTACGGCATCACCGTGGCTCAATTACAGAGGGCGAACTGCCTGGGAACTTCCACGCTCCTGAAGACCGGTCAGGCGCTCTTCGTCCCGCCTTGGGCACCGCAACCCACGATGTACTTCCCCCCAACCTTTACAGGAACGGCGACCTTCCCGCCCCTCCCGACCAGCCTTCCATGATCTTTCCTGAACCCCATGCCACCCGTCACCATGCTTTCAATCCACACCCTTCGCACCCCGCTGGTGAAATAGGTCAAAATTGCCGGACCATCTCCCCATCTTAAAAGGTCGCAACTCTCCCGCGCTTTCTCCGGCGCCTTCGGTCAGGTTGATACGGGACATCATGAAATCGATCGGCCCGATTTTCATCCTGCTCCTATTGCTCAGCGCCTGTGGGGCTGCCGCGACCGCGGCTCCGCTTCCAACCCAGACAGCCTTTGTCCTTGTCACCATCCCCCCCGATGCCACTCTCACGCCGACCCCTTTCCAGCCTCTCTTGGTTGAGAATACGCCCTCGCCTCTCCCCAGCCTGGATACCCCCACCAGAATCGTTCCATCGGCCAGTCCCAGTCCCACCCCCGCCCCCCTGACTCCCACACCGACACCCGGCCCAAGTAGCACGCCAGCACCTTTTGACCCCAATGCCTTGCTGCCTGGCACCTGGACCCCGCCGGCTATTTACGGTTCAGGGGATGTCGCCGCCTCCCCGATCCTGACGGACAACCAGACCGTGACCTTCGCCCTGCTGGGGTCGGATACCCGGGGCGGTCCATCCTTCCGCACTGATACCATCGTCATTGCCGCTGTCCGGCCAAAATCCGGGCAGGTGAGCCTCATCTCCATCCCGCGCGATTTATGGATCTACATCCCCACCCACGGGATGGACCGCATCAATACGGCGTACGAGTACGGCAACCTCACCAATTATCCAGGCGGAGGTCCCGCCTTGTTGAAGGATTCCATTCTTTACAACTTGGGCATCCGCATCGACCACATGGCAATGATCGATTTCGACGGTTTTCGCCGCGTGGTGAACACGCTGGGCGGGATCGATGTACCGGTCGTCTGCCCTTATACCGACTGGCACCTGATCAATCCATCCGCCGACCAACAAGATCCCAATAACTGGTCGCTCTTTACCGTCGGACCGGGCGTGGTCCACATGGACGGCGATCTGGCGTTGTGGTATGCACGCTCCCGTGACCTTTCCAGCGACTTCGACCGAGGTCGCCGCTCCCAAGAAGTGCTTCGTGCGCTTTATGCCCAAGCCATGCAAACCAACGCCCTGGCCAAGATCCCGGCGCTGTACAGCGACCTGAGCTCGACGGTGACCACTGACCTGGGCCTGAGCGACGTCTTAAAGTTCGCCCCCCTGGCTTTGCACTTGACCAATGCCAGTATCCGCAGTTACTACATCAGCCGGCAGCAGGTCACCTCCTATACGACCGCCGCCGGAGCGGAGGTCCTGCTCCCCAACCCCACGGCCATTCAAGCGTTGCTACGGCAGGCCCTGTCAGCCTCACCTCAACTCCCTCAAACCTCTGCCCTGACCATCGAGGTCCGCAACGGGACCACCACCCCTGGCCTGGATGCCCTGGCTGCCCAACGGTTGAACTACGCCGGTTACAACACCCGCCTCGCCCCGGCTGACCGGACCAACTATGCCGGTTCGCTGCTTTACAACCTGTCGGCGCAGGACAACCCTTCCCAAGACGCCGCCCTGCTGACGGCCCTCGGCCTTCCGGCCTCCGCCCTGGTCCTGGCCCCCATGCAGAGCGATGTGCCCTACGTGCTCATTGTCGGTGCCGATTACCAGACCTGCTTCAACCCGGTCAACGCAACGCCCTAGGACAGCGGGTTCTCACCGCTGCGCAGGCTTTCAGCCAAGCCCCTCTCCACCCGTTTGACATCCCCCCTTTTCTAAGCTAAACTATACGCAGCGGACTGCTTGCCTCGGAGTCGCCAGCGGAGGTGGTTTATGACCGACTCGGATTTAACTGCCCATCTGACCCCCCAGACCGGCCTGATCCCAGCCATTCATGCCTGGGAGATCTTCCTGTACGACCAGGGACGCTCCCCAAACACCGTGAAGGCCTTCAAATCGGATATCGGCCTGCTGACCGAATTCCTGCCCCCCGACCGGACGCTGGGTGACATTACGACCATCGACTTGAACAATTTCATGAATTGGCTGGAGAAGGAACGGGGCATCCCCTGCTCCCCCAAGTCGCTCGCCCGGCGGATCACGGCGTTGAAATCCTTCTTCCGTTGGCTGAACAAAGGCGGGGCGATCCTGATCGACCCGGCAGAGAAAATCGTCCAGCGCTCCGTATTGAGCCCCCTGCCGGAGGTTCTGACCGATGTGGAGACCGAAGCTGTGTTGCTGGCAGCGGACCGCTTCCGCCGCCAGGCGCGGCCTGACGCCCGGCCTTACACCCTGCTGGCCTTGCTGCTCGCGACCGGGATCAAGAAGTCCGAATGCCTGGGCATCCATCTGAATCATATCGACCTTGCCCCATCCGCCGAAGGGCCGATCCTCTTTATCCGCTACGCCAGTCCGACCAACCGCTATAAGGAACGCAAACTCACTCTCCCTGAAGAATGGATTCCCGCCTACGAGGAATATCTCTCCCAGTACAACCCCTCGGACCGGTTGTTTCCCTGGTCGCCCCGCCGGCTGGAGTACCTGCTGGAGGACATCGGTCGGGAAGCTGGGCTGAATAAGCACCTTTCCTTTGATATGTGCCGCTGGACATGCGCTTTGCAGGATTACCTGAACAATATCGAGCCAGAGAAGATCCGTCAAAAACTGGGAATCTCCAAGATCCAGTGGCGGGAGATCAATCTGAAGCTGCGCCAACTGGCAGGAAATACCGAATAACCTCAACGCGCCTCCAGTCCCCGGGTCGGCGCGAACCCTGACCACCCTCAGGAGCGCCGCAAGGTAAGTCGTACTGCCCGTTTCGTCGCCTCCGTCACGCGGAACGGATGCGCCAGGCGGTACCCCACCACCCAGACAATCTCCTCCCCGCTGCATACCAGCGGCCACTTTCCCCTGGCACGCCTGGGCAGTTTTTCATTGATGAAAAAATCCGAAAGCTTGATGGACCCGCTCTCCATCCCCAAGGGCTGGAAGCGGTCACCCTGGCGCGGCTTCCGGACCAGGATATCACCCTGTGCTTGCCCGACATCCAGCCAGGCGGTAAAGGGGTCGGCGTTCCTCGCAGCCTGCGACAGGGCCTCATCGCCGTCCACCTCTTCGGCGGACAGCTTCCAGTCATTTCCCAACTCAAGCGCGGTGTCCATTAGCAGAGAACGGAGGGCAGCAACCTGCGGAAACTGCGCCGAAGGCAGATCGGCCTCGTAAGCTACCAGGTACAGAGTGCCTTGCTCTCGCAAGAGGTACAGACCGTTGACGAAGTCGACCTGCTTCCCGGTCGGGGAGTCGATCCAGCGCGCCGCCCGATCCAGAGCCTGATAACCGATATCGCGGCTCGCAGGGCGCAGGATCTCCCCTGCCCTGCGGATCAAGTTCCGCTGGATGCCCGTCGAAAGCCTCACGAGCGCGGGTCGTTGGAAGGCGATCCAGCCCTTCCCCTGGTCAGCGAACACCTTGTTCCAGTCCGCATCCAGTATTTCCTGCAAAGCCACGTAATCCCCCTGCAAGGCCTGGGCGCTGCGCAGCAGGGACTCCTTCAACCGCGGGTTGTATTTTTCAAGTTCCGGAATCAGCGTGTGCCTCAGGCGGTTGCGGAAATAAACCTGGTCGGCATTGGAGGCATCCTGATGAGGCTGGAGGTCGTTCTCCCGACAATACGCCTCGGTCTCCCCTCGCCACATCCCGAGCAGGGGGCGGATAAGCGGGATTTGCGGATCGAAAAGGGGCAGCAGGCTGCGCGTTTCCATCCCCTTCAACCCGGCCAGCCCGGCCCCGCGCAGAAAGTGCATCAATACCGTTTCAACCTGATCGTCGGCAGTGTGGCCGACCGCCACCGCCTGGGCGGCGTGCTCCCGGGCGGAGGCAAACAGGAACCGGTACCGCAACATCCGGGCAGCTTCTTCGAGCGACAATCCCTGCGAGAGCGCATGGGCGCGCACATCGGCCGAGTCCGTCACAAACTTCAGCCCCAGGGTTCGTGCGAGTCCTGCAACAGCGTCTGCCTCCTGCTCGGCTTCAGGCCGCAAGCGGTGGTTGAAGTGCGCCACAATGAGCGGATAGCCCGCCCGCCGTAAAATGTCCATCAGGCACAGGCTGTCCGGACCGCCCGAGACACCCACCAGGACCGGTTTCTGAGGATCTAACTTACACTGGTCGCGCAGGATATTTTCAAGCATCAGACAATTTTAACCACACCCTCACCCTACCTCAATGATCCGGAAGCTCGATCACGTACGTGGTTCGTCTCCGACCCGCTAACCCGGCGAAGAAATGAAAGAGTGCAAATAATTCCAGCGCAAAGGGGAGATAGCCGCCATAGCCCAGAAGCGGCATCTCGAAGATCTTGAACCATCCCCCCCAGGGGACGTGATAGACCCACTTCGGGAAGGACAGGTAGTTCCACATTTCCCAGAAGAACGCAGTCAGCAGGACGCCCAACCACAGGGAGACCACCGGGCGCCAATCGCCGCGCTGTGTCCACTCGACTAGGGAACGGTTGCCCAGCCAGATATTGACCGGCTCCAAGATGAAATACAGGGAAAACCAGATGAAAGGGAAGAAAAGCTTCGGCCAAATGATCATCAGGACCAGCATGCCCCAGCCTGCCAGGAAAAAACCGATCGTCGTCCCCCTCGTCGGGCGCACGATCGGACCCCGCAGGGGCCTGGCCAGGAAACTGCGCATGAGCTCGGTGCTCCCGAATACTGCCGGGATGACCGTGCTGAAATTGAGGGTGGCCCAGAACCAGAACATGAAGGGGGAGAAGGCCTCCGCGCCGACATACTGCCAGTTCTGCAAGCGAGTGTTGGCCAGCTCAAACAGCCACCAGGCCGGTGAGGAGGCCAGAAACAGGATAACATACGCCCTGCGGTTACGCGTGGCCAGGGATGTGCCGGTGCGCCAGAACACCAATGCATCCAGCGTCAGGCAATACCCCGTCCAGAGCGGGAAGAAGGTCCACTGCGTGCGGAGCCCATTCAGGCCCCAATTGAGCACCCAGAAGAGGCCTACCAAGCCCAGTCCGATCCAGCCGTGCAGCGGGAACTTTTTCATCCTGCCTCATACAACTCCAACAGGACTCCGCCGGTCGACTCGGGGTGGACAAAGGCATAGCGCCTCCCGGTCTCGCTCATGCGGGGCACCTCATCGATCAGATGAACCCCCTGGGCCTTCAAGTGAGCCAGCATGGCCTCGATATCCTCGACCTCGAGGCAGACATGGTGCATGCCAGGTCCGCGCCTGGCCAGGAACCTGGCCACTCCTGAATCATCCGTGGTCGGCTTTACGAGTTCGATCTCCCCCCCGCCGGTCGGCAGGAACGCCACCTGTGTTCTTTGCGCCGGCACATCACGCAGCTCACCCACACTTAAGCCTAGGCGGTCCCGCCAAAAGGACAGGGCCTGCTCCATATCCGCGACGACAACCGCCACGTGATGTATATTCTTAATTTTCGGGATTTTCGATCTCTTTGGGGGGCTGAGTGATTTTGGCGCCATCGTCTTTTTGGACATCTTTAACCACATCTGTCACTTGGATGACCGGGGCTTCCGCGGGGACCGAAGGCATCACCTCTGCTGCGGTCGTTTCGGTCGTCGGGGTCTTTTCAATCCCGACCGCACCTTCGGCTTCTTCTTCTTCCTCCTCCGACGGCGCCGGATGATCTTCTCCTGCCAGCGCCAGGATCCGCCGCCGATTTTCTTTTGAGAGGAGAAGGCTCGAGCTCGCCAGCCGGTCTACATATGTTGTGATCTCTTCGGTCAGGCCGTGCGCCTTGGCTTCCAGTAGGATCCGGATCGTGCCCCAGCACTGAAGCCCGACATCGCGTGCTGCCCGCCGGGCCAGCGGATCGTCCATTAAAACGATGCAGTCCCGGTTCTCGAACGCCAGGGACATGGCGGCGACCTCCCCCGAGCTCAAATCCAACGCCATCCAAGCAGACGGGACGGTCAATTCCGGATCCTGGAATTCGAACCAGGGAATATTAAATGGATTGGGGACATCATATCCGATAAAGCGCGCATCCAGGAGATCTTCAAGGACCACGGTGGGCATCCAGATCTGATCAAAAAGCTTGGGAAGCCACTCCAGGATACCGACCCGATAGAGATAGATAACCGGGGAGACGCTGCAGGCAGCCCTATTCACGCTGGTTCTCCAACTCGTTCAGCTCTGCCTGCAGGGGAAAGACCTTATAAAAGCCCAAATTCAAAAGGAATTCCACGTGATTGATCCCCGCCAGTTTGGCGGCACGCTCCGACGACAAACGCAGCGACCCGTACAGCTTGGCGGCGACCAGGATGCGCAGCTCTTTCCAGATGGGAGCATCGCCTTTGGTCAGTGGTTCCCGGGATAAGGTTTCTTCCTCCAGGGCCTGCTCGGCGGGAGATTCCTCAACAATTGCGCCCGGATCGAGCGCGTCGGTTGGTTTGGGATGCTTGTATCTGACCATATCAAAATTGACCTGTGTGAGTTGGGTATCACAGGCATGACTTTATATTATTTTACCCTTACTTTCTCCTGCGGAATATATTAAACATAAGACAACCTTCGGCCGGTGTCCGCTGGCCTCGCCCGACTCCGGCCTACCGGTTGCAGCCGCAGGATATCCAGACTCCAGGCGGATAGTTCAGCCCGACATCAGCCAATCCAGAAGCGTTGAGACCCGGTCCGTTTGCTCGGCGATATTCTGGGCCCCTTGATCGCCGCGCGCCCTCCGCCATAGTGTTGCGCCATGCCGCAGCAGCCCGTCCTGAATGCGCGCGGGATAGTACAGGAAAATGCGCCACGAATTAGCGGGCGCAGGATATTGGAGCGCCATTGTTTCACGCGAAATAAAGAGACGATCGCGAGCCATCGCCAGTTTGCTGCCTAATCCTTTCAGCCTCCACATTCGTGCAACATTGAGCTGGTTTATATCCCCCTCGGCGGACGGGGCAAGGATTTGTTCCCGTGCCTGCTCGAGATAGCATTCGTCGAAACCCTCCGGTCGGAGCGAAATGAGCCAATCTGCAGGCACAGCCACTCCCAGCAGCTCCCGCGCCAACCGCAAAATCACATAGATCGCACGAAGGTGACCCCACTGCCTGGCGCGTGTGCCTATTCCCTGCCAGTCCAGCTCTGCTTCCCAGCGTCCCACCACCTCACCGATGTCGCATAACATCCGGGTACGCATGTCAAATGCATGCACAGCTGTATGCAGGCAGAGGTGCAGCAGCAGGTCTTCGGGACAGAGCGCTAATGCCGGGGATTGGGCCAGCGTCACGTGTTGCGCCCTGCTCCATAATTCATCCATGTCAATCTGCGATGAATAACTGGGATCAAGGATCGCCCAGTGGATTTCCACCAGAGGACCGCCTCCGGGGAGCGCGTACTGAAAATGATGATTATCCGGAGAGATTACGCGATGGTACTGCTGTGGTATGCAGCCCGCCGCCAGCAGTTCATGTTCGACTCGCAGTAGGTCATCTTTTCTTACCAGCAGGTCAACATCCTCCATGGTCCGAAGCCCAATATCGCCATACACTGCCTCGGCCAGATACGCTCCTTTCAGCACGATCAGCGGGACATCCCTATCTTGCAAAAGTCGTAAGAGTTTGGCCAATTGTTGATACCAGCGCAAATTACGCAGCGTGTTTTGTCGATATATCCGCTTCAATTTCTCAGCCGCATCGCCGGGCAGGGCAATATTCAATGATCTTATGTGACGATAAAGAAGCGTGGCAACATCCTGCTTTTGCGCCAATTCAGTCACCTGGCTCCATGTCTCGGCTGAGACGTGTGCCAGTTGTTCCGCTCGTGCGGCTTCGTCTGCATAGCTGAGGCAGGCAAGTAATATCGAGGTCGCGGTTGGATCCAAGGTCATCTCTCTTGATAATATTGCGCCTGGGCGCGATAGAGGCGTGCATAGCGCCCGTTTTGCGCCAGCAGTGCTGCGTGCGTGCCGCGCTCGACGATGCGTCCCTGTTCCATCACAAAGATGCAATCCGCCATCTGTACCGTAGAAAAGCGGTGGCTGATGAGGATCGCGCTGCGCCCTTCGAGCAGGTCGCGGAGGTGTTGAAACAGCTCCGCTTCGGCAAGCGGGTCGAGCGAACTAGTGGGTTCATCCAGGATAAGGATGCTCGCCCGACGCCAGAAGGCGCGGCCCAGGGCGATCTTTTGCCACTCGCCCACGCTTAACTCCTGTCCATCTTGAAACCAGTGGCCGAGCATTGTATCGTAGGCCTGCGGCAGGCGGCTGATCACCGCATCTGCGCCGGAGCGGCGGCCAGCTTCGGCGATGCGCACCCGGTCGGGCGGCGCTTCGACATTACCGAGCCAGATGTTCTCCCAGGCCGTGAGGGCATAGTCGACATAATCCTGAAAGACGACGCTGATCTCGCGCCGCCACTGGACGGGATCCAAGTCGCGCAGGTCAACGCCATCCACGGTGATGTCCCCGCGCGTTGGATCGTACAAACGGCAGAGCAGTTTGACCAGCGTGGTCTTACCCGAGCCATTTTCACCGACCAGGGCGATCACCTGTCCCGGTTCCAGCGCTAGGTCAATGTCGCTCAGCGCTGCTTGATCGCGGCTCGGATAGGTAAAGCCGATATGGTGGAAGGTGATGCCGCGCGGCATCGGCTGCGGCACAGGGCGCGGCTGCGATGGCGCAGCAATTTCGGGTGCCAAATCGAGGAACTGGTACAGGTTGGTCAGGAACAGATTATCTTCGTACAGATCGGCGAGGGCGCGCAGGGCCGCCTGGAGGAAACCCAGGCCGCTTTGAAATCCTAGGAAATACACCACGAGGTCGCCGAGCGTGACCTTGCCCCCCACCGTCTGCAGGGCGATCCACGCCAGCGAGCCATAAAGGGCGGCGACCGCCAGTGCCTGTGCCAGCAGATCAAAGAACACGCGGCTGCGCGAGAGCGCGAGTCTGCCCGCGCACACCTGTTGTTGCAGGTCATGGTAGCGCGTTTTGAACAGTGCACCTAGATCGAATAATCGAAGTTCTTTGGCGAAGAGCGATTCAGTAAGAATGGCGTGATAGTACCAGGCCCTGCGTTCCTTCTCGGTTTGTGCCTGGTCAAAACCATAAAGGCGGCGGGAGTACCTCAAACGCACCAACACACCCGGCAGGGCGGCGAGGAACAAAACCACGACCAGCAGCCAGTTGAACGAGAACAACAAGCCGAGGATTCCGAGCAGGGAAATTCCGTTCTGCGCAACTTGGATCAGCCCGTTGACGATGTGCGTAGGACGATACGGGGCTTCCTGTTGGGCGCGGTGCAGGGTGTCGTAGTAACTGGGGTCCTCGTAGTAGGCGAGGTCCACCGCGATGGACTGCGCATGCAGGCGGTCGGCAACGGCGTCCGTCACCTGCAGGGACTGGGCTTCGGAGGCATACTCGCCGAGCGAGCGCGTCAAGGCGCCGATTAGCGCAACGCCGCCGGCGAGCAGGATCCAGAAGACGACCGGCTGGAAGGCACTGGCCGTGTGGGGTGCAGCAAGGCTGGACGAGACAGCATCCAGCAAACGCTTCATCATGTAAAGCGCCGTGAGCGGCAGCGCCCCTTGCACAAAAACCAGCAAAATGTTGACGAGCGTCCAGCGCGGCGCGGTTTGCCAGACCAAGCGCAGGGCGCGTTTCAGTTGCAGAGCGGTTTGGAGGGGACTGCGGAGAGGGGTTGGTTTTTCCACGGTCTATTTCGCTATCGCCACGGCACGGGCGTGTGCCACCTCGCAAAAGTACGGCGTTGCCCCATCCATCGCGCCGGTCTCGAGGTGGGCGTGCGCAGGACACCACAAGCACAGGTTGACAAGCGCACACTTGCGGCACGACTGCAAGAACTCCGGCCGCTGCGAGCGCAGGTCGCGCACACGCGGCACAAGCGTTTCCCAGGCCTCGCGCAAAGGCGTCTCGCGCAGGTTCACGGTTGTGCCTGGCGCCCACAGCGACGAACACAGCCGGTAGGTACCGTCGTAGCCGAGGTTGAAACTGCCATCGCCCGCTCCACAGTGGAACAGATGGTCGCAACCGAGGTGGGTGAAATCCTGGTTGATGAGCATACCGCAGCTCTTTTGCAAGGCGCCGAAACGCTGTTCATCGGCGCGTTCGAGTGCGACGATCTCTTCCGGCGTCAGGCGCTCCCGCCGGATCTCCTCGTTGCGATCCACATCCCCGTCAAAGCGCAGGTGTAGCTGCGGATCGAAGCGGTAATAGTCTTTGGTGCGGGCGCGACCGAACGCAGCAATCGCTTCCATATCCTCCAGGTTCGAGCGCAGCGCCATCGCCTTCAAGCGCACGCACACACCGGCCTCGAAGAGCGCATCCAGCCCGCGTTTGAAGGCGGTGAACGAACCGGGACGGCGTGTGACGCGCTCGTATGATAGGCGCGACGCGCCGTAGATCGTCACTTCGATGTCACGCGGCGGGTACTTTTTGAAGAGCGCGATATGCTCGGGACGAATGGTCGTCGCGTTGGTGAACACCGAGACGAGCAATCCTTTTCGCTTTAACATCATGTACACATCCGTAAAATCGTCGCGCAGCAGCGGCTCACCCCCGGTGATGAGACACCACACCGCGCCCAATTCCACGGCCTGGTCGGCGATGTGGACGATTTCGGCCAGAGAAAGCTCGCGCCCTTGGGCGGCTTTATCGTTCGCCGGCAGGTTGATACAGCAGTGACGGCAGTTGAGGTTGCAGCGGGCGGTCAGTTCCAGGTCGAACGAGAAAAGGGCGCGCTTGCTCTTCATCTTGTCCCACAGGGCAAAGTCCTGAATTTCAAGTGTCCTGGTCATGGATTGATCCCTTGAAATGACATCCCATTACGCGCCAGGATCGCCTGCGCTTGACGGATGAGCGCCTCATCCAGCCCCACGCCGCGATAACGCACCCGCACCTGCATCTCGTCAATACACCAGCCTGCACCGTGCGGACAGCCTTCGGGATGCCAGTTGATCGTTGCCGAGGCTGCCGGAGGGCGCGCTTCGTTCAAGTGCAGCGCCAACAACCAACGTGTGACCGGCTTTCCCTGCCACGATGTCTGTGATAAAACGAACGTTTCGGGCAAAATCTTGCGATAGAGATCATGCGACTGGTTGGCGGTCAGCGGCACGCGCACGACGAACGAAAAACGCGGTTGCGCGATTCTGAACCAAACCGAGGCGATGTACCGATACCACGCCCGGCATTGGAGTCCACCGAGGCGTTCGATCAAGCGCGGCTGCACCTCCCCCTGCCACCATTCCCAAGCTGCGGCGCGCCAGGCGGCCACGCCGCGCAAAGGCTGAAGATGCAGCGGCTTGTGCAGCCCCCGCCGCTCGATCCCGGTGACAACCCCCAAAACGTCGTTGGCATACATGGGGCCATCGCTCCCCTGCCGGGTGCGGTCAGGGCGCGTCAGGATATACAGCTTGCCCTCACGCGTGCCCTTGGCGACCACCCGATGTCCGAACAGTAAATGATTGCGCCGGAAAACAGCAATGTCACCGACCTGCACCTGCTCCAGGATGCGCGCTTCGATGTGGAGCACATCGCCCGGTTGGATGCATGGAAACATGCATGTACCCTGTGCGTGGAAGGTGACCTTGCCGTGTTCTGCCAGTACACGACCCAATTCCGGCGAGACGATTGCCAGGCTGCGATTGCGCACCATGGGCGGCGTTCCGGTGACAGGCGATGTGTCGAGCGTACAAATCGATCGATCGACAGCATACTGGGGACAAGAGGTGATGGAGCAATTCATCTCGTCTAATGGACCACCACCATCTTGCGCCGCACCAGCTCGCCCACCAGGCCGGTGACATCACGCTGGATTTCGGCGGTAGGCGCGCCATATTCGTTAGCAAGTTCAGTGGCAATTTGGCGCAGAGAGCGCACACCGTCCAGCCTGCCCCAAATCTCTTTGCCGGTGTCATTCAGCGTGTAAAGTTCATCTTCCAGGTCACCAATGCCAGCTGCAAGCGGGACGAGGATGAGTTCGCCTTCTATCTCGCGCGCCACCACATCATCGGATGCCGCGCAGATCATATCGAGAGTCAGTGAGTCAGCCATTTTCTCATTCATATAAACTCCCTGCCCACAGGAAGGATGGGAAGAAGAGGGTGATTAAACTCGTCCTTTAGCCTTCCTCCTTGACAAACCGAGCCACCCTCTCCCGTGACTCCTCGCGTTCGATTTCCCAGGCGTGTTCGTCCGCGCCGAGCAGGCCTAGATCGCGCGCCTGGGCATGTGCTACCTCGCACAGATATTCGACTGGCGTGTCGAGCGTCCCGTATTCTTGCCACGATCTAGCCGGGCATTGCTCACACAAGCCTTTGAGGAAACAGCGCGCACAGCGTTTCAAATAGTCTGGGTCCGTCGCCTGCAGTTCGCGAAGGCGAGGGAAGAATTCAGTGAGGGCGTAACGAAGGGGCAGATCCTTGAGGTCGCCCCCATCGGGGCAGGCATTAGGCACTGATCCGACACCCTTATGCAAGTCGTACACCATCGCCGGGTGGCGCAATCCCATGCACATCTGCGCGTTGCCGTAGGCATCGATGCACGCGATGCGCCCTGCGCTGCAATTGAACAGTTTGTCGCCGGTCGGTCCCATGAATTTCCCGGCAAACTCGCGCATCTCCTTGACGTAGTGTGGATTGCGATTCAGCATCGAGACCGTCTCGGCGGGTGAAAGGCGCAGGGTTTGTATGAACCTATTTTTCGCCGGGTTGTCGCGCCGCCCCCGCAATTCGAAGTTCATCGCATACCCCGGCATCTGTTCCATATGCGGCAAGGTCGCAGCGAACGCTTCAAACTCGGCCATCTCAGGGCGGTTGGACGGCAGGATGCTTTGCTTGACAATGAAGGGGACGTTATGCGCACGCAGTAACTCGACGCCGCGCCAAAAATCGGCGAACGCGCCGCACGAAGCAACAGCGGCATCGTAGGATTCGGGATGCATCCCGTAGACCGTCACCTCGATCGCACGCCCGAGCGGGATCCTAGCGAAGAGCTGCGCCAGCTCCGGCGTCATCCGCCGCGCGTTCGTGAAGAGAAGGACGTACATTCCCAAACGCCGGGCAAAGAGGTACAGCTCCACGAAATCGTCGCGCAGGAGCGGCTCGCCGCCGGTAAAACGGATGGTAAGACAACCCAGGTCGGCAGCTTGCCTCAAAATATCTTTGACGAACGTGGTGTCCATCTCGCGGGCGCGCACGTTCGCATCGCTTTCGGGTTGGTTGATGAGGCAATGGATACAGGCATTGTTGCACCGCTCGGTCAGTTCAATGTCCACTTGACCAAGCAGTGCCGCCCGCCGCGGGATTTGGTCCTGTTTCAGCTTGACCACATAGGTTGGTTCGGGCATCGGCTCCTTTAATTTCTAATAAAGCTGGCTCCATTCACCGCGGCGGAAGACAGAAAAGCAGAAGGGTGTAGCGTTTATCCTCCTGCTTCAGTACCAGCGCCGTCATTTGTCCATGTGCTCGCGAGGCACGAACATAGGCGACGTCACAACAACACTATATGGCGATGCAGCTACATCAGGATGGAGCCCTTTCATTTTGCTCAGCACCGGGTGCCGAAACATCCTTTACGGATTTCCAGGTGACAAAGGCCTTGGATCAAGAAAAGGAAGGCTAACTGGTCCCACTTAATTTGCAGGACATGGCTGACGCGCCACATGAGACTGATGGGCCTACAATACTCACGGTCTTACACGCAGTTAATACCACCTCCTCCGGTTTGCTGCGAACCAAGACAGTCAGCTCGGGCTTTACCCACGCTTTCTTCGGTTTCTGCTTTTTCATTGGATTACTCCTTCACTCACGATATAGACACCGATCTTTCCTCTTAAATTAATTGGAGTGTACCCAGGTAGTCAATTAATCCAGTGTTTTGGGTTTGAACCGTCAACGGTGGGCATTCTGGATTAGAGGGCAGGTGAGCTAACTATTCCCGTTCATGTTGCATTTTTTTCCGCCACCCGAATGGCACCCACCTCCAGCACTGTTTGGGCCAGCCGAAGCTGCCAGCTTACATGCAGTCAGCACTGACTCCTCCGGCTTGCTGCGCACAAGACGATCAATTCAGGCTTTACCCACGCTTTTTTCGTTTTTTGCCTTGTCATTGGATTTCTCTCTGTGGTATTGGTAAAGATACCAATCTTTCCTTTAATTATATGGATTACATCTAACAATACCTTCGCCAAAAATGAACTGACGAAATAGGGCTTTTCGGATAAAGTTGAGGTCTCACCCAACAACTTATGCCGAGAAGCCCATGACAGACATTCTAGCACTTTTACAATGCATAGCA
>Ga0187877_1000597_pt1 | contig 44173 bp, 46 predicted proteins | sample June2016WEW_17_1_3_FD_132430 | JGI IMG/M metagenome (GOLD analysis project Ga0187877, IMG submission 132430) | Peatland microbial communities from SPRUCE experiment site at the Marcell Experimental Forest, Minnesota, USA - June2016WEW_17_100 | ecosystem: Environmental > Terrestrial > Soil >...
CACATTAAGGAAGGCGATTCGCCGGCGCGCACGACGATCATGGTGCAACTGGAGAACGAAGTTGGCCTGCTCGGCGATTCGCGCGACCGGTCCGCGCCGGCCAACGAGGCCTTTGCCAAGCCGGTTCCCAAGGAACTGACGGATTACCTGCAGGCGCACAAGGATTCGCTGCTGCCGGAAACCATGAAAGTGTGGGGGGCGGCCGGAGCCAAGACTTCCGGAACCTGGGAACAGGTCTTCGGCGTTGGCAAGGGCAAAGCGGACGAGGTCTTCATGGCGTGGAACTACTCGCGCTACGTCGGGAAGGTGGCGGAGGCCGGCAAGGCCGAGTACCCGGTGCCGATGTACGTGAACGCCTGGATCGTCCAGCCGGAAGACAAGGGGCCGGGCGACTATCCGAGCGGCGGACCGCAGGATCACATGCACGATATCTGGCGAGCCGGCGGGCCGCGGATCGACATGCTCTCGCCGGACGTCTACCTGCCGAATTTCAACGAGCTGGCCGACCGGTACAGCCGGAGCGGCAACCCGCTGTTCATTCCGGAATCGTCGGCCACCGTGGGGGGCGCGGCCAACGCGTTCTACGCCATCGGGCAGCACAACGGGATCGGCTACTCGCCCATGGGGATCGATCAGCCGCAGCGGCTGCTGGGTTTCCGGCCGGGAACGGGCGTCGCGGTAGCGGCGCCGACGGACCTCGCGAGCCTCCCGTTTGCCAGGGCCTACAAGGTGCTGGCCCAGCTCAGCCCCCTGATTCTGGAGGCGCAGGCGAAGGGCACGATTCGGGCGGCGTGGCTCAACAAGAGTCTGCAGACGAGAGACATCGAGTTGGGCGGCTATACGGTGAACGTCAATCTCAGGCGCAACCGGCGTGCTCCCGGCGTGATTCCCGAGGTGGGTTACGCGATGGTCATTGCCGCGGGGCAGGATGAGTTCTGGGCGGCCGGCAACGATGTGCAGATTACGTTCCTTCCCAAGACGCCAGGGCCGCCCATCGCCGGGCTGGCCAAAGTGGAAGCGGGCCGGTTCGAGGACGGCAAGTGGGTGGTGACGCGCCTGCTGGCCGGGGACGATTGTGTGCTGGAGTACGACCAGGCGAAGGCCGCCGCGGCCGACCAGTCGGGCAGCGGACTGCGCTTCATGGACGACGGCCCCGGCATTCAGCACGTCAAATTGTACCGATATCGTTGAGGAGATTAACCATGAAACATCGGATTCCGTTTATCTCGATCGCGCTATTCGCGTTCGCCGCCACGGCGAGCGCGCAGACTTCGGCCGCCGCGCCGATACCGCACCTCGAAAAGCGGGGCGCCGTGACCCAACTGATGGTCGACGGCAGGCCCTGGCTGGCGCTGGCGGGCGAGCTGTTGAACAACGCCGCCTCGACGGCCGAAAATGTGCGGCCGGTATGGCCCAACCTGGCCAAAGCCAACCTCAACACAGCCCTGGTGGGCGTAGGCTGGGGTTGGACCGAGCCGGAAGAGGGCAAGTTCGATTTCAGCGCGTTGGATGGGGCCCTCGGCGACGCCAGGAATAATAATCTGCGCGTGGTTTTGCTATGGTTCGGGAGCTGGAAGAACGGCACGTCCAGTTATGCTCCCGCCTGGGTGAAACGGAACCCGGACAAGTACCCCGTGGCCCGGGACGAGGATGGGAAGGGCCGGGAGATCCTCTCGACTCTGAGCGCCGCCAACATGGAAGCCGATGGCCGGGCGTATGCGGCCCTGATGCGGCACGTGCGCGAGGTGGACTCGGCCACGCGCACGGTCATCATGATCCAGATGGAGAACGAAGTGGGCCTGCTGGGCGACTCGAGGGACCGGTCGAAGGAGGCCAACGAGGCTTTCGCCGGAGCGGCGCCCAAGGAGCTGATGGACTACCTCCGGAAGAACAAGAGCACCCTGCTGCCGGAAACCCGAAAGCTGTGGGACGCCGCCGGGGGCAAGACGTCGGGAACCTGGGAAGAGGTTTTTGGCAAAGGCACGGGCGCCGACGAGGCCTTCATGGCCTGGCACTACGCGCGCTACATGAACCGGGTAACGGAACTGGGCAAGAAGGAGTACCCCATACCGGTGTACGTGAACGCCTGGCTCGTCCAACCCCAGGACAAGCAACCGGGAGACTACCCGAGCGGCGGTCCGCAAGCCCACAATCACGACTTCTGGCGGGCTGGCGCGCCGCAGATCGACGTGTTTGCTCCGGACATCTACCTGACCAACTTCGCGGAGATCGCCACGATGTACAGCCGGAACGGCAACCCGCTGTTCATCCCGGAGACGCGGGGGGACGCCGGAAACGCGTTCTACGCCATCGGGCAGCTCAATGCGCAGATGTTCTCGCCGTTCGGCATCGAGAGGCAGGTTAGCGCGGACGGTCCGCTGGCGGGGGCCTACGGGGTGCTCAGAGAACTCACCCCGTTGATCATGGAACATCAGGGCAAGGGCACGATGAAAGCCGTGATGATGGAACCGGGCGCCGGCTCCCGGAAGGTGCAGTTGGGGAACTACGTGTTCGATCTTGCCATGGGACGCGGGTGGGGAGCCGCGCCGCCGCCGGCGGCTGTTCCCACGACCGGGCCGGGGAGGTCCGCCGCGGGAGTGCCTCAAGCGGCTCCAGGCGGCGGTGGCCGCGGCGCGCCGGCCGCGGCGCGTGGCTACGCCATCCTCATACAGACGGGTCCCGACGATTTCTGGGTGGCTGGCGCCAACCTGAACATCAGGTTCTCATCGACCGTCGCGGCGACCCCCATGGCCAGCCTCGCCGCGGTGGAGGAGGGCAGGTTCCGGAACGGCGCGTGGGTGGTCGGACGCCACCTTGCGGGCGACGACACCGGCATGGGCGGCGATGACCGGGCCAGCCTGCGGTTGACGGCCGACCCCGGCATCCTCCGCGTTTCACTGTACAGCTACCGGTAGCGTAGTACGTCGGTTCCACTCCCGGCCCCCTATGCTGTAAGCCATCTATAAGCTATAATGACGAGATAGAGCGCCGATAGCGCGGTCGCGTCGATGCATGATTGTGGATCGGGTTGCTGAAATCTTGATGAAGTCTCCGAGAACCATGATGAGAAAGGTGATACTGTCCGCATGGGTGGCGGTTCTGCCTGCGTTGCTACACGGAGGCGGAGCGCTTGGGTGGAAGGCCGCGGACGAGGGTCTAACGCAAGAACAGGCCGTTCCCCCGCAAGAGAAAGCGGCACCGCCCGCCAAGCCCGCGGCGCCCGCCACCGACCCGGCCAACCTGGCGGGGCCCAAGCCGTCCCCCGAGGCCAAGATTCCGGGACTCGCGCCGGTGAATTCCAAGACTTACGTCATCGGCGCGGAGGATGTGCTCTCCGTCAAGGTGTGGCGCGATAATGACGTCTCGGGGCAGTTCCTGGTTCGGCCCGATGGCAGAATCTCGGTGCCGCTGATCGGCGATGTCACGGCCTCGGACCGCACTCCGGAACAGTTGGAGAAGGACATAGCGGAGCGTCTTTCCAAGTTCATCAAGGACCCGCAAGTCAACGTCGGCATCCTGGCGGTCGGCAGCAAGAAGTATTTCATTCTGGGTGAGGTGAACAAACCCGGCGCGTTCCCCCTGGTGGTTCCGACCAATGTGCTCGAAGCGCTGGTCAATGCCGGCGGCTTTCGGGATTTCGCCAACCAAACGAAGATTCTGATTCTGCGTGGTAACAAGGTTCTCACGTTCAACTATAAGCAGGTCACCCGCGGCAAGAAGCCGGAGCAGAATGTTCTGCTGGAATCGGGCGATAAGATTATCGTGAAGTGACACGGGAGTGTCGGAATACTTGATGGCAGTTGTTGGAAAAGCAGGAAGGTACTGAGATTTATGGCTTCCCCGCAGAACTATGTGAATGTCTCGCGGCGCCCACCGGATATCGAAGACTACATCGATATACTCCGCCGCTACCGCTCGTGGATCATCGGTCCGATGTTCGCGGGCCTGGTATTGGCGGTGGTGGTGGCGTTCATGTGGCCGGATACGTATATTTCGCAGGCGGTCATGCGGATCACGCCCCAGCAGGTTCCCGAGAACCTGATCCCCAGCGTGCTCGGCACTCAAATGGCGGAACGGCTTAACCAGATGCAGCAGGAGATCCTGAGCCGCGGCAGGCTGCAGGAGCTCATCCAGCGGCCCTCGCTGGACCTGTACAGGAGCCAGCGGCAGCGCCTGCCGCTGGAAGACATCATCCAGGACATGCGCAACAAATACATCAAGATGCAGATGATGGAGACGCCCAGCACCACCGGGGAGCGCCGTTTTGCATCCGCTTTTCTGATTCAGTTCTCCTATACCGATCGCTACAAGGCGCAGGCGGTGGTGCGCGAGCTGGTGACCGAATTCACCGAGCAGAACGTGCAAGTGCAGCGCACCCAGGCCACCCTCACCACCAGCTTCCTGAACGACGAATTGAGGACCACCGAGGAAAAGCTGCACAGCCTGGATGCCGAGATTCTGAAATTCAAGAGCGAGAACCAGAACCGTCTGCCGGAGCAACTTCCCGCCAACATCCAGGCCTTGCAGGGGCTCCGGATGGAGATCAACCAGCTCAATGACGTCATCAACCGCGACAGCCAGGAGAAGATGTTCCAGGAAAGCACTCTCCAGGGCCTGAAGAACCAGTCGTCGTTCATCTCCAACAACCTGGAGGACACCGCGGGCGGCCAGACCACGGCCGTCAAAAACGAGCGGCTCATCCGGTTGAACCAGGCGATCCAGGACGGGAAGTCGAACCTGGCGGGGTTGCTCCAGACGTTCACGGAAGATTACCCGGATATCAAGACTTTGCAGGCCCGGCTGGCATCCCTCGAGAAGGAGCGCGACGACCTGGAGAAGCAGGCGATTGAAGAGGCGGCCGCGGCCCCGGCCGATCCCGCGCCGCGGAAAGTGACGAATCCGCAAATGCAGAAGAGCCTGCAAGACGTCCAGGCTCAAACTGCGGCCACCCAAGTGCGAATCCAGGCGACGGCCATGGATATTGAACAGCGCACACGGCAGAAGGCGGAACTGGAAAAGCAGGCCGTGGCCATCCAGTCCCGCATCGAAATGAGCCCGCCGCTCGAACAGACGTATGCCGCGCTGTTACGGGACTACGATCTGGCCAAGCAGAACTACACGGAGATGAGGAAGCGCCAGGAAGCATCCAACACGGCGCAGAACCTGGAAGAGCACAAGGCGGGCCAAAACCTGGAGGTGCTGGACCCGGCGTCGCTGCCCGAGGCCCCCTCGGAGCCGAACCGTCTGGCCATCGCGGGAATCGGCACTATGCTGGGGCTTTTGGCCGGCGTTCTGCTGGCGGGTGGCAAGGAAGTGAAGAATACGTCCCTCAAGAATCTCAAGGACGTTCGGGCGTATACGAATTTGCCGGTGCTGAGCAGCATTCCCCTGCTGGAAAACGCGTTGCTGGTGCGAAGGAAGCGACGCTTGTTCTGGCTGGCGTGGTCGAGCGCGATCATTATCGGGTCGATTGCCATGAGCGGCTCGGCTTACTACTACTATTTCGGCCATACCTAGAAACGGACGGGGCCGCGCGCCACTGGAGAGAACATGAGTCGAGTACACGATGCTTTACGCCGGGCCGAAATGGGCGAGCTGGGGCCTGACGAGGCGGCGGAGCCGGTCCGGACGCCGGAGTTTCTTCCGGTGAACGGTCCCCCGTCCGCCGCTGCGCCAGTGCGGTTGAACATTCATCCGGGCATGCTGGGCGACGCGCCGCTGGCGCCGTTCCAGCCTGCTCCGGAATCTCACCTGCTGGACCTCAACAACTCACACGAGACGCCGGCGGAAGAGTTCCGCACGCTGCGCACGCGCCTGAATCATCTGCAAACACTGCAGCCGCTGCACACGGTGGTGGTGACCAGCCCTTCGCCGGCGGAGGGCAAGACCTTTTCCGCGGTCAACCTGGCGCTGGCGCAGTCTCACCTGGCGGAAACCTCGGTGCTGCTGGGCGATTTCGACCTGCGGCGTCCCATCATCCACAATCTCTTCCAGATCGAGCGTGCTCCGGGCCTTTCGGACTACCTGACGGGCCAGTGCACGTTCCCACAGGCGCTCCGCCGCATCGAAGGCATGAGCCTGTACGTCTTGCCCGCCGGCACGCCGGTTAAGAATCCGCTTGAACTGCTGAACATGAGGCAGGCCAAGGCGCTTTTCGAGGAGTTGCCGCGCACCTTCAACTGGGCGATTTTCGACACGCCGCCGCTGCTGTTTTCGGCCGACGCCAACCTGCTCGCCACCATGGCGGACGGCACGATTCTGGTGGTCAAGATCGGTTCCACGACCTTCGACAACGTGACGCGCGCCATGCAGTCGCTGTGTGAGAACAATGTTCTGGGGATCGTAGCCAACGGGGCTCGCGCCTCGGAGTTGTACAGCAAGTACACGTATTACTACTCGAAGACCGAGTAGGGGCGGGTCATGCCGGTGCTCGGCGAATTGGCCTTGCAGTTCCGGGCGAATGCGGCCGACACCGCGCCGGCTTTGGCGCTCGCGGGAAATGATCCAACTCTGCTCACCAAGAGTGGCCCACCGACGCGCTGAAGAAGTGGCGCTGTTGCCGCCCGGGCAAGTCGACGCCGACGGATTATCTCCGCGCAGGGAATGTGAGACCAACCATCAGCGTCGCCTGATTTTGAACCGGCTGATAGTATCGAGACGTCCAGTGTAGGAATCGGATCTCGGAGGTGATAGCGATGACCGAAATCCGCCATCTCAGCCCTGCACCCGCCGTAATAGCAACGTCCAGGCCTCGACCGCTTTCGATATGAACCAAAGTCGGTTGGGGCTGGAGATAGAAGTCCAATTGGATGCCTTTGCCATCGAATGGGCCAAGATGCCGTAGCGTCGCACCGGCATCGGCAAATGGGGCGACCCTCCGCCGTCCAAAGGTGTACCTGAGCAGGAACGGAAACAGCCACCCGTCTGCGGAGACGCTATATTTTTGGCCGAAGTTGACAGCGCCCCCATGGGGGGCGGTCAGTCCCTCGGCCAAGTCTTGGTGGAATCGCTCATAAAGGAACCCAACCTCGGCAGAGATCCCCCGGGGAAGATTGACATCGGCGATTGGCCCGATCGAGTAAGGCTTGACGAAGAAATCGTTAGGGCCGCAGATCGGAGGTCCTCGATCGAAGCATCCCTGCCCATAGTTCTGCGAATGGGGTGAAACAGGTACACCACCCGTGACCCCGACTGAAATCGCTTGCGCTGGCGCGAGACAGGGAAGGAGCGCCCCGACCAGCCAAGCCCAAGCCAGACATCTGTAATCCCCAAAATAGCCAGTATTCATCCAATTCAAAGACCCTGAGCCCATGGTTCTAAACTACGCCTAGCTCCCGGCGACATGAAGAAGTCGGCTTCTTGGGGTGTGCGAGCGCACGCGTGGGTCAGTTTGAGTGAGCAGAAATGGGTCACTTTAGCCGAGCGCCGACACCGCCCCGGCGCCGAGCACGAAGCCGCGCCGGGTGAAAGATTTTGACATGGCAGGCGCCTCTCTCAAAGCCGGCAGGTATACACTTTGGCCGGCGGAAGATTCCAAATGACACGCTCGGAGCGAACCTCGCGAAAATACTCGCGCAGGAAATTCTCCTCGGCGAAACGCTTCAGTCCCAAGGCACGCACCCAGCTTGGTTTGCCGCTGGCCGGCAGGTACTGAAACTGAGTCAGAACTCCATGCTCGCCAAGGTGCTTGGCCGCCTGTCCGACGATGCTGGACCGCTGATCGTGAGCCATGCTGCTCAGCCCGAGAGAAGAAACAATGGCATCCGCGCGCCGGACGCCCCTTTGTCCGAGAATGGAACCCAGGCGCTCGGCGCGGCCCGATATGGGAACCAAACGGGAGTCGTGAACCTTGCTGCGAACATGGGCGACAAACGCCGGATTGACCTCGATGGCGAATAATACCGAACCGGGCGCCATGCGTCGCAGTATTTCGGTGGTGATGGCTCCCGTCCCCATGCCAAGCTCCACAATAATTCGCGCCCGATCGAAGTCGATGGGGCGCAACAGAGCCGACGCCAGAAACCGGGAACTGGGAAACAACGAGGCTGTAACCGACAGCGACTTTAACGACTCACGGAAGAAAACGCCGCGGCCGGCATGGTCGTCCGGCCGCTTGGGGATGGAGTCCAGCCGGGTGGCGGACCTGGGGTGAATCCGTTTCAGCACGTCGGAAGCGGGATCGCTTTTCATACTCATGAAACCGCCGCCAGGTCGGTCTGCAGCTCCGGCACTTCGATCTGGATGCGGGTACCCTCGCCCGGTTGGCTCTCGATCCACATGCGGTACTCGTTTCCAAACAGCACTTTCAGCCGCTCGCTGACGTTGCCGATGCCAATGCCCTGGTCGAACACCGTGGCCAGCCTGGCCTCGGGAATGCCGACTCCGTCGTCTTCCACCAGCAGGTGCAGCCTGGATTTGGCGCGGCGCGCGCGAATGCGGATGGTGCCGCCCTCCACCTTGCCGCCGATCCCGTGCTTGATGGAATTCTCCACCAGCGGCTGCAGCAGCATGCTGGGCACCAGCATATCGAGGGCATCTTCGGCCACATCCTGTTCGAAGCGCAGCTTGTCGCCGAAGCGCACGGTTTCGATGGAAAGATAATCCTCGATGAAGCTCAGCTCCTCGCGCAGGGTGGCGAAGTTTTCGTGCTTGCGCAGCAGCCGCCGGAGGACCGCCGAGAGCTTCGCCACCATCCCCCGCGCCTGGTTGGGGTTGGTGCGGATCAGGGAGGAAACCGAATTCAGCGTATTGAATAAAAAGTGGGGATTGATCTGGCTGGTAAGCGCCGCCAGGCGCGCCTCGGCCAGCAGCCGCTCCTGTTCTTCGAGCTTCTTCTCGTTGCGCGTGTTGTTCCAGATCTTGAGCGGAATGGCCACGGCGAAAAGCGTGGTGGCGTAAAGGGCCAGGATGGTGAGGGGAGGCGGATGGGGCCAGCCGGGGGCGTCCGGCGCCAGGTAGAAAACCTCTTTGGTCTGGAAGAAATCACCCATGGTCTGGCGCAGAAACTCAGCCACCAGGATGGCGGCGAAGAAGAGCAGATGAAAGGCGGTGCGCCGGTGGTTGCGGCTTTCCTTGAAGAAACGGTAGATATTCAGGTCGAAAAACGGAGTAAAACGCCAGATCTCTTCGGGATCGGGCGCCCAATCGCGCAGCAGCCCGCCCAGTACGCCGATGCCCGCCAGCAACGGCATGGTGACGCGCTCGTGCGCGATGAAAACCGCGGGCAGGGAGATGAGCACGCCGGAGAGCAGGCCGGTGACGTATCCGCCCAGCAGGCCGGCGATGAGGCTGCCTTCCAGGCCCAGATCGGCCGCGTGGTAGGTCCGGCTGACCACGCGGGTGGCCACGCTGGCGGCGAAGACGCTGGAAAGCCACAACGAGAGCGCCACCCGCTGCTTCAGCGTGCGCGTCTCCCGCATGAGCGCCGACTTGAAGCGGTTGGAGCGCGCCAGCACGCTGGCAATGGAAGCCATCGCGACCAGCTTGACCAGCAGCGCAACCAGGTAGCGTTCCAGCATGTGCTGTTGGAACCCATTATAATAAAAGGAGTAAGACTTCCGTAATCCAAGCATGAACAACTTTTCCGCGCTACGGCTCACCAAAGTGGCCGAAGCGGACTTTCCGACGCAATTCGGCTTCTTCCGGATCTATGGATTCGAAGGCCGCGATGGCGACCTCACCGAGGAAGCCGTGGCGCTGAAAATGGGGGAACTGGCCGGCGGCCCGCCACTGCTGGTCCGCATTCACTCCCAGTGCCTCACCGGAGACGTATTTCACAGCCTGCGCTGCGATTGCCGCGCGCAGCTTGAAATTGCGCTCCAGAGCATCGCCCAGGAGGGCCGCGGCCTGCTCATCTACGAGCATCAAGAGGGCCGCGGCATCGGCCTGCTCAACAAGCTCCGCGCTTACGAGCTGCAAGACCGGGGCGCCGACACCGTGGAAGCCAACGAGCGCCTGGGATTCGACTCGGACCTGCGCAGCTACGAGCTGCCCGGCGCCATCCTGCAATACTTCGGATTGAGAGCCGTGCGGCTGCTCTCCAACAATCCGCAGAAGGTGGAAGCCGTGGAGAGGGCCGGCGTCGAAGTGGTCGAGCGGGTGCCCTGCCTGGCCGACGTGCTGGATACGCGCGAATCCTATCTGCGCACCAAGAAGGAAAAGATGGGCCACCTGCTGGAGGATTTCTAGATTTCGTGGGGCGGGCAATCTTGCCTGCAGCCGCCTTTCAGGCGGCTTCCCCGTTTCCCGCAGACGCCGGCTGAAAGCCGGCTGCAGGCAAGATTGGCTGCCCCACAGCCAAATGGAACGGGCGGTACTTTTCCGCGGTTTCGCGGCAGCGATACTAGTCACGCGTCAGAACCCGTGGTACTTGTCCCCATCGGCCGCGCAACCCATTATGGAATGGATGACGCAAACAACTGCCTCCGCGAATGGCTGGGCTTCCAGGGCGTCCAGCCTCCTGAAGCGTGGCCTATGGGCCGTGACCGGCCGCAGCCAGCCGGAGAGCCGGCCGTTGGGGCAGCCCGACCGTCGTCTCAACCGCAGGTTAAAGGTCCATTACAGGGCGAGGATCCGCGGCGAGTCCGGCTGGATGCGGGTCCGGGGAGTGAACATGCACGCGGAGGGCGCCTTGGTCATAGCCAGCAAGCCCTTGGCGCCGCAGTCGGCGGTGTTTGTGCACTTCAAGAGTTTCGGGCTGATGGGGTTTGGGCAGGTGCGGCACTGCACCGGGCGGGGGCCGTGGAGTTATGCCATCGGGGTGGAGTTTCCTTCTCCGCTGATGACGGAAAAGGTGGTCTCCTGGCAGTTCCACCCGGTTCACCAGGCCGAGTCGTGAGCGGTGGATTCTTCTGGTTCCTGTTCTGCTGACAGGCGCCCAACGTTCATACGCTTCGGCGCGACGCCGCGCAGCCGGCCGCCTGCTCCCGCGCGAAGCGAGTTCCGCTAACGCGCAAATGTGATTCCGAGCCCGGTGGTGTAGAGCCAGTCGTTGCTCTTGCGACCCGGCACGGGATTGCTCAGATACCGGTCGCTCAGCGCGAGATTCCAGGAAAGCCACTTCTTGATCCTGGTGGCGATGCCGACATCGAGGTTCACGCGGTATGCGCCGGTATCCGAAAGATTATTGAACATTCGAAAGCTCTGGGTGAGCGAACTGGCGCCGGTCAGCTTAAGAGTGTATTCGTCGCCCCAGAATGCTTCCGCCGCGTTCCTGGTCAATGGCGTGCTGAAACTGGAATGGTTGTAGTCGGCGCCGCCGAGGAGGTCCAATACGCTGCGTTTGTTTTTTACGGCGTGTAATCCGAAACCGCCGCCCATTACAAAGCGCAGGTCCAAATTCTGGAACTTGTCATATTCGTAATCGTTAAAGATATTCACAAACAGCCGCGGGCTCACGTTATGGTTATAACCGATTCCGCCGCGAACTGCCTGGGCGGTGCTGGCATTCCGGCCATTGATCAAAGCCGAGGCCTTGATCGAATTGAAATAGAGGGAGATCTTGTCCGTGTTCGTCACGCGCGCCGCATTGAAAGCCGTCGTGAATGTCAAAGTCTGTGCATTGCCTTCGGTGCCGGCCCAACCGAGGCTGCCACCGCCGGACCAAAGCTGAAGCAAGCCCGGTTTCAGAAGCCGCTCATAAGCCTTCTGTTCGCCGGCGTTGCGAATAGCGGCGACTTCGCCCGGACTCACGTCCACCTTCGTATCCTGGGTCGTGATCTCTACTTTCCCCTCACTGGGGGCCACCGTACCCACCAGGGTCTTTCCGTCTTTGAGAACTACATGGACCGGCTGATCGGATTTGAGTGATGCGACCTTATCCCAGGGAGCGGTGACAATCCCGAAATTGTCGGTTTTGACGGTTATCGTCTTGCCGTCCTGCTTGATGATGGCGCCGGTGACGCGATCGCCGTTCTTCATCACCACCTCGTCCGCCCAAGCGGTACTCGAGAGCAGACCGGCGGACACCACCAACCAAAACCGGCGATGGAACTTCATTGCCTGGCAGCCTCCGGCGAACTCAGTTGAGAAGTGCAGTTGGGGCAGCGCGTCGCCGCGATGGGGATTGGCGTGCAGCAGAATTGGCAAACCTTGGTGGTTGGCGCCGCCGGCGCCGGCGCGGGTTTCTTCTGCAGTTTGCTGGCTTGCCGCACGGTCAGGAAGATCACAAACCCAACGATCAGAAAGTTGATCACGGTATTGAGAAACTGACCGTACGCGATGACGGGCGCCGCGGCGGCTTTGGCGGCCGCCAGCGTCGGATAGGACTGGCCGTTCAGACTGATGAACAGATCTTTGAAGTCCACATGGCCCAGAACCAGGCCTATGGGGGGCATCACAATGTCATTCACCATCGAGGTGACGATGGCGCCGAAAGCGGCGCCGATGATCACGGCAACGGCGAGATCGAGCACGTTGCCCCGCAATACGAATTCTTTGAAGCTCTTCAACATGTTCCTACGTTTCCTTTCTGGCCGATGAACACCGCGCCACCGTCTGGGTTGCGAGGTCTCGGACATGCAGATATGATAATACCGTTGGGCAGGCGAGGCGTGCTACCTGGCAAATTCAGATAGGAGATCTACCACTATGCGGATCACTTCTTTCGTACGTAACGCAGTACTGCTGATCGCTGTGATCAGCATGCCTGTTGTGGGACAACAAAACACGGGTTTTCTGAAGACGAGCGTCAATCCAGGCCGGGCGGGAGTCTTCATCGACGGCAAGTACGTCGGGCCAGCCGGGAATTTTGGGATTGGCAGGAAATACACGGTCGCTGCCGGCGAACATGAAATCAGACTGTCCGAGCCGCGCTACGAAGATGTGGTGACGAAGGTCACGATACAAGCGGGAAAGACCGCGAAACTGGCTCAAACCATGAAAGAGCTCCCGCTCGCAAAACCGCCCTTCGGTCGCCTGCGCACCATCTCCGCGGACAAGTTCGCGGCGGTTTATGTGAACGGCAAGTTCATGGGCCACGCCGGAGAGTTCAACAACTCGGTGCAGGGTCTCATGCTAAACCCCGGCGCGTACACGGTCAAGATCGTTCCCGTTGGTGGCGGAGAAGGCCACGAAGAGCAAGTCAAGATTGAAGCGGACAAGGTAACCATCGTCCAAGCGCAGAAGTGATTGCGGCGGAGGCGCTCGTGCCTAATGCCGCTTAGTTTTCGGAAACCGCAAATCCGACGAAACTTGTGGGGCAGGCTTTTCAGCCTGCGGACCCGCTTTCCAGCGGGTCCAGCCGGCCGGAAGGCCGGCTGGCGGGCAGGATTGCCCGCCCCACAATCCATGCAGAATATCGATTTCACGAAAACTAAGGGGCGTTGGGCACGAGTGCCCGCGCCACGTTGACGTAGTAGAGATCCGTCGCCACCTCGAATTGGTCTTTGGGGAGCGGCGTCTCGATGGTCTGCCAGGCGGTTGTGGGTCGAATGATCCGCCAGTGGTCTTTCGCTCCGACGCGCACCGGCATGGCAAACGCCGGCTCGTCGGCCTTCCAGCGATAGGAAACGGTCCGCGCCGGATCGTCGAAGGTCAGCTCCAGGGTGGGCAGCGCGGCGTGGCGCAGATACTGATCGAAGACCGGCGTCAGGTTCATTCCGGTTTTCCGGTTGAAGTACTCGACCACGTCCTCGGTCATGATGTTCCGATACTTGAAGTGCTGGTAGAAGCCGTGGATGAGCGCCCACCAGCGGCGGTCGTCGTCCACGACGCTGCGAAGCGTGCTGAGGAAGAGCGCGCCCTTGAAGTACATATCCTGCGGCGGTTCGCGGTTGACGCCGCGCGGGGCAATAATGGGGAGAGCGTTTCGGACTTTCGACTTGTACCCATTGGTGTATTTCAGGCCATCCTCGCGCCCCCACATGTATTCGACGTAGAGGCACTCCAGGTAAGTGGCCCAGCCTTCGTGAATCCACATGTCGGACATGTCGGCGGCGGTGATGCTGTTGCCGAACCACTCGTGCGCGCTTTCGTGGACGATGATGAAGTCGAACCTGGGGCTGATGCCGACGCCGGTCCAGTCGCGCTCCAGGTAGCCGTTGGCGAAGTGGTTGCCGTAGGTCACCGCGCTCTGGTGCTCCATGCCGGAGTAGGGCGCTTCGATCAACTTGTAGCCGTCCTTAGGGAACGGATACTCGCCGAAGTAGTGCTGGAAGGCCTGGAGCATACCCTTGGCCTGCCCGAATTGCTTCCTGGCCTTGTCCAGGTCTTCGGGCAGCGCGTAGAAATCCAGCGGCAGGTCGCCGAGCCGGTCGGCGAAGTGCTGGTAGTTGCCGATGTTCAGCGAGACGTCGTAGTTGTTGATGGGGTAGTGGACGCGCCAATCCCAGCGTGTGTAGCCGTCGCCAAGATCGGTCTTGCCCACGAACTTCCCGTTGGAGACGTCCACCATCCCGTTGGGAATGGACACGCTGATTTGCATGTTCTCGACCTCGTCGCGCCACTGGTCCTTGTTGGGCCACCACACGCTGGCGCCGATGCCTTCGCACGCGGTGTTCACCCAGGGATGCCCGGAGGGATCTTTGCGGAAAGCGATGCCGCCGAACCTGCCCGTCTCGACCGGATTCCCCGAGTAGTAGAAGTCGATGGTGTACACGCGGCCGGCGCGGAGGGTCTCCGGGAAGTCCACGAAGACGGCGCCGGAGTCGCGCTGGTAGTGGAGCGCGGTGGAGCCGAGGAGAATCCGGTCGACGTGGAGCGCTTCGTGCAAGTCGAGCTGGATGCGCGTGCCGTCCTTGAGCATCTTGAAGCGGATGGTGTTCTTGCCGCCGATGAACCTCTTTTCCGGATCGACGCGGACGTCGAGATGGTAGAAGAGCAGATCGTTGTTGGCGCGATACGGCCCGTACTCGCCGCGGAGGATGTCGGCGTGCGTGGGGGCCTGCGCCGCGGCGCACATCGAGGCAAGGACAACGCCGAATACACAATTGCGGAAGGCCCGGTCGCACATGACGCTACCTTATCGCGATTCCAACCTGAATTTCCACTGAGATATGATCGAAGATATGGAGCCAGAAGCCGTCCATCTCAGCCAAGCCGAAGCGATCCGCGACATCGCCGCGATCCTGGAGCGAGTCCAACAAGGCGCCGAGGTGATCGTCGAAAAGGACCAGCTCCCAGTGGCAGTCATACGGCCCGCGGCGCGGCCTGGCCGGCTGCTGTCGGGGTGCATCGCCCTGGCAGAAGCGCACGGCTCGACGGCGACCTTGGATGAAGGCTTCGGCAAGGATCTGGAAGAGATCATCCGCGGCCGCCGGGAGCCGCTGGACGCTTCGCGATGGGACTGATCCTCGACTCCAGCGCGCTGATCGCGGCCGAACGAAAAGGCGAGACGGTCGCGCAGTTGTTGAAGCGGGTCTTGGCCGTGATGGGCAACCAGGAGACGGCGCTTTCCGCTGTTGCTCTGGTCGAGTTGGTCCACGGAATCCACCGCGCCAACACGCCGCCAGTCCGCGCCCGGCGCGAAGCGTTCATCGAGGAACTGTTGGCCGATGTTCCCGTCTATCCGTTCACGCAGCCAATCGCGCTTCTGGCGGGGAGAGTCGACGCCGAGCAGCAGAGCCAGGGCGTCGAGATTCCGTTCCAGGACCTGCTGATTGGAGCCACTGCCCTGCATTTGGAATACGCGGTTGTGACGGGAAACCCGCGACACTTTCGGATGATCCCGGGGCTGGTTGTAAAGGAGATCTGAGGAGCAGCCCGTCGGAAAAGGGGGCCCGCTCCCTAATTGAAATTCATGCCGCACATGCCGGGGTTGCCGCAGGGCCCGCCGTTCGGGCAGGCCGGCATCTCCGCCGATTTCGAGCCGGGCCCAGAGGGCGCCCCGGCGTGCGCGGCAAAGGTGGAAAGCTCCTGCTTCAGATGTTTCTGGCCGCAGGAGGGGCACTCCACCTCCGGCGCGCCGGGGCTGCGGCGCACCAGCTTCTCGAACTTGGTCCCGCAATCTTGGCAACGGTATTCGTAAATCGGCATGGCAATCTATTCCATTATAAGCGTACAGATGCGGTCCATCACGCCGCGCACCTCGGCCGCGCGCCCGTTGTAATTGTTCACCAGGATGGAAAAGGCCACCCAGCCTCCGTCCGGCCGCTCGACGTAGCCCGAAAGCGCGCTGACATGCGCCAGCGAGCCGGTCTTGGCGTGCACTCGTCCAGCGGCGGCGCTCTCAGGGAAACGCGCGCTGAGCGTTCCATCCTGGCCACCCACCGGCAGCACCGAGATCCAGTTCTCGCGCGCGGGCGAGGCGTACATGAAACCGAGCAGCTTGACCACGGTGGCGGGCGTGACCAGGTTGAGGCGCGCCAGCCCGGAACCATCCGCCAGGTTGTAGGCGTCGGGATCGATGCCGGCCTCGGCGAGGAACGCCTGGATCTCTTCGATCCCGGCTTCGCGGCTGCCCAGGTTGCGGCGGGCGCGCGCCACCGCCCGCAGCGCCAGCTCGGCATGCAGGTTCTGGCTCACCTTGGCGGTGATCCGCAGGTCTTCGATCAACGGCGCCGAAACCCGCCGCGCCAGTTCGGCGCCCGAAACGGCGGAAGGCGCGGCCGCCTGGGTGAGGTCCGCTGTTTCGTTGGGAAAGGCGTGCAGCGCCGAAGCGCCGCCGCCGATCGAAACGCCGCGTTCTTCCAGCGCCTGGCGCAGGGCCTGGGCGGCGTATAGGGCCGGATCTTCGATGGCCAGCACCAGGTCTTCGCCGCGATCGCGCAACGGAATCGATCCCCACAGCCGCACCTGGAGACTGCCCGGGTCGCGGCGGAAATGAATGCTCCGCTCGCCGCCCGCCGCCACGGTGCGGATGCGGTTGTCCACCCGGTAGTACTCGAGCGGCGGGTTCCAAAACAACGCGGCCGGGTCTCCCTCACGCGCGCCCGGGCGGATGACGAGGGTCACGGCGTTGTCGTTGACGGTGAGGGCCGAGACCGGCGCTCCGTAGTCGTATTGCGGGTCGTCGATGGCCCAGCCCTCCGCAAATGGCTGCCACAGGTACCAGGTATCGTCGCCGACGATGCCGCCATCGATGCGCTTCACGCCGCGCGCGGCCACCTGGTCCGCCAGGTCCTCGATGGCCGCCAGCGGATTGCCGGTCACCGGGCCCATGCGGTAGGGGATGGCGCGCGCCGACAGGTTGGGATCTCCGCCGCCCACCAGCTTCAGCGCGCCGCGGATGCGGCCCTCGGCGTCCGGCGGGCTGTCGGCGACGACGCGCGTCTGGAAAGTGAAGTCCGGCCCCAGCCGCGTGAGGGCCAAGGCCGTGGTGAACAGCTTGGTGTTCGAAGCCGGGACAAAGAAGCGATCGGGGTTCAGCTCGTAGAGCGTCTTGCCGCTGCCGAGATCCACAATCTGGATTCCCCAGAACGCCGCCCGGGCCGCCGCCGACTCCGCCAGCAGCTTCTCGATGCTCTCCGGCAATCCAGCCGCGACCAAGTGACTGGCAATCGCCAGCGCGAACGCGCAGCGCACCACACCCCGGCCCCCGGCCCCCGGCCCCTGGCCCCTGCTCCTCATCTTCCAGTCACCTTCGATTCCAGCCAAATCAGCAAGACCAGGGCCATCACCATGCAAGTCCCGGCCAAGGGGATTCCGATCACCACTCCCACGCCCAGTCCCGCGGCGGCATATCCGACGCTGGCCGGCGCCAGCAGGCCGCCCACCAGGGCCAGCGAGAAGATCCCGTTGAAGAAGCCCGGATGGTAGTAGGGAAACCGCCTGCCGATGGCCTCCGACACCAGGGGATAGATGCTGGCATAGCCGGCTCCCAGGAAGAATGCGCCGGATGCGGCGCTGAACGCGTTCTGGCTTTGAGACAGGACGAGGCAGCCGAACAGCGCCGCCAGCACGCTTGCCAACAGCAGACGGCCGTGCCGCACGCGCGGCAGGATGGCCACCGACCCCAGGCGGCCGGTCAGGAGAAACAGCCAATAGAGCGCCAGTATGATGAGCGCTGTTTCGGGGCTCAGGCCCACGCGGCGGATCAGGAATAAGGGCAGCCAACCGGCGATGGACCATTCGTTGCCGAATTGAAAGAACAGCAGCGCCGCAAACATCACCGCGCCGGGGCTGCGGAAATCCTTCAGCGCCTGCCGCAGAGTGGGCTGAGCGCCTTCCGGACGGGCCACGTAAGAGCTTTTGGCGTAAATCGCGGCAAAAATCGCCGGAACCACCGCCATGAATGCCAGAAGGCCGGGCACATAGGAGGTGCCCGCCGCCCGCAAGGTAATGGCCACTAGCAGGGTGGCCGTAAGACAGCCCAAACCGTACCAGATGCCGCCCTTGGTGGCCGTGCCGGCGGCGTCGGATTGGAAACTGGGCGAGATGGCATGGAAGAGGGCCATGTTCAGCAGGCCGGCGCCGATGCCGAGCACCAGCAGCCCGGCCACGCGCCACCATGGCGAAGCCGGCGGCGACACCAGCGCCAAGTAGGCCAGGGCCGCACAGGAAAGCGCGCAGGCAAACACCAGCAGGAAAGCGAGGCTGCGCCGCGCCATGATGCGCCGGGCTAAACCCGCCGCCGCCACCACCCCCACGGCCACGCTGAGAAAGTAATTGCCCACCGCCGTGAAATCCGGCGGGTCCCGATGATATCCCCAGGCCGGCAGAATGGCTCCCAGCAACGCCAGCAGAAACCCCGAAAGCAGAAACCCCGCCAGGGCTTTCGCGCCTGCGTTGGCGCTCTTTGAGGGTGTTTCGGCGTTGGAGGGCGGGAAACTCACAGGTCCGATTGTACCGTGGCAGGGTACTTCCCCGGAGACCCTTGGCCGTTTTTCTGGAAATGCATAGCCACGGCCTACCGAATTCCGTAGGAAGAAGCGGTGTTGCCGAACCGTATCAACAACTTGGGCGTGGCACCCGGCTTGCAAGCTATGAACCGGGTTGGCTTAGAGGCTTCTCAGCTTTGGTGCGTTGCCTCCATCTGGGCTTAAACCGCAGCCCCGCTCCGGTCCCATCCGCCGGCGCGGGGTATTTTTTTGGTCTGGTAGACTAATTCTTGTCGCCACATGACGGGACTCTACGCTGGCTGGATAGACCGCTGGGAGCGTGACCTCGCTACGCGCGACACCAACCGCGTGGTTCGGCCGTTCGAATGGGGCCTCGAGTGGCTGGACGGCGCCGGATTCCCATCCTGCCCAGCCGGCGCCGAGGCCGGCGGCGATCCCGCGGCGTGCGTTTCCCGATTCGTCACGGAAGCGCTGGGCGACTCGGACCGCTTCTACTCCTATGCGCCGGTTGGCGACTACCGGTTGACCCAGGACCGGCTGACCTTTACCAGCCCGGCGAGATCGGGCTGCCCGGAGAACGACACGGTCCATGCGCTGTGGTTCCCCGCGCCCAAGGACCAGGGGCGGGCGTTGGTGGTCCTGCCGCAGTGGAACTCCGATGCGGATGGGCACGTGGGTCTGGCCAAGCTGCTCAACCGGTTCGGAATCAGCGCCCTGCGCATGACCATGGCGTACCACGCCGAGCGCATGCCGGCGGAACTCGAGCGCGCCGAGTATCACGTTTCCAGCAATATCGGCCGCACCATCCACGCCTCCCGCCAATCCGTCATCGATACGCGCGCCTGCCTGGACTGGCTGGGACAGCAGGGCTATTCGCGGGTGGGTATCCTGGGCACCAGCCTGGGCTCGTGCATCGCCTTTATTGCCGCCGCGCACGACCCGCGCGTGCGCGTGGGCATCTTCAACCATGTGTCCATGTACTTCTCCGATGTGGTCTGGACCGGGATCTCCACTCAGCACGTGCGCAGGGGCTTCGGCGACGTGGTCAGCCAGGATGACTTGCGGCGGTACTGGTCCGTAATCAGTCCGGCATCTTATCTGAAGCGCTTTCAAGGCCGGGCGATCGAGAGCCTGCTCATCTGGGCACGCCACGACACCAGCTTCCTGCCGGTTTATTCTCAACAGGTCCTGCAGAACTTTCGGGAATTGAAGCTGGCGCACCAGGTTTTCAGGCTGCCCTGCGGCCACTACACCACGGGACGGTTTCCGTTCAAGCTGCTGGACGGGCTGGCGATGTGCCGTTTCGCCGCGCGGCGCCTGTAACCCAAACACCGCATTGTGGTTATCCGCACGTCTACAGAAAATCATATTGACAAGCCGGGGATCCCATGAGAGCATGAAAACATCACTGGAAAAGGAGGTGGTCCAGCAAAAATGGAAACTAACATACGACCGCGAGAGGTGGCCGACTATTGAAGTCGAGCCTCTAACGTAGCCGATTCCGTCCAGTGGCGGGATCACGTTCCTGTGGACCGGCTGCCTCACGCGTCAGCTTAAGCCTCAGGTTTTGCCTTTAGGCTACCTTCCCCCGTGGGCTCTCGGGGCTCACGGGGGTTCGTGTTTTTGGTACACTGAATGTTTCGAAAGGATTCCCCCCAACCACATGAAGGCTGGTATTCACCCCGCTTACAAGGAAGTCAACGTCATTTGCGCCTGCGGCCACACCTTCAAGACGAGCTCGACGCATAAGGGCGATATCCGCGTGGAGATCTGCTCGTCTTGCCACCCGTTCTTCACCGGCCGCCAGAAGCTGGTGGACACCGCGGGCCGTATTGACCGGTTCGAGAAGAAGTACAAGGCCTCGCGCGGCGACAAGAAGGCGCAGCCCGCGGCGTAGTGGGGCGGCCATTCCTGGCCGCAGCCGGCTTTCAGCCGGCGGGACCCGCTGGAAAGCGCGTCCGCAGCCTGAATAGGCTGCCCCACATCGACCCTACTTCTTTTCGCCTTGCTTGTGTTGTCTGTGGCCGCGCTCGCGCTCGGCCCGCCACTGCTCGTAGAGTGGCAACTGGTCGGGGCGCAAGATGGTCCTGATCTTCTCCACCTGGCGGGTGTGAATGGCCTCACCCTCGGCGTTCATCTTGTCGTGAATCTGGCGGAACTGGTCCCTGGTCTGATCGAAGATCTGCTGCAACTGGTCGACCTGCTGGCCATCCAGCTTGAGGCGATCGCGCATGTCCGCCACGATGTGCTTGCGAACTTCCTCGGGATCGGGCCTCCTGCCATTGGTTGGAGCGGCGGCCACGGAGACGTTATAGAGCCGGTAGGCAAAACCTCCCACCAGCACCCCGCTCAGGAAAACCAGCAGCAGGGAGAGGAGCGCGGAAAACCTAGTTTTCATCATGTGCCAGTTCACCGGCCTGGATCGGACAGTTCCAGGCGAACCGGGGCAACGTATTCCGGGGTATCCAAGGTGTTGGCATCCGCCAGCGCCTCCAGATAGCTTTGCGAGTAGGCCGACGAGTTGGCGCGCGGAATCGACATGTACACGCCCAACAGGATGGAGAGCGCCACCGCCGCCGTTACAAATGCATTGGCCATGCGCTGGAATGAAAACGTGAAGCTTTGGCGCGATTCGATCCGCTGCCAGAGATTGGGCATGAAATTCGCGCTGGTCTCCGGCGTGGGGCACGCGTCCCGGTATGCCCGTAACAGGGCATCGAGCCTTTCATCATCGTTGCCGCGCATCGAATTCATATTACCTCTGCTTCACCGGCCCTGGCCGGTTCCCTCTTTTACTTCCGCCGACCCGTAAGCTTTCAGAACCCTTTGACGGGCCCTGAACAACCGTACCTTAAGAGCATTCTCGTTGACTTTGTAGATCTTTTCCAATTCTTTCAACGAAAGCCCTTCCACTTCCTTGAGCATCAGCAAAATCCGGTCCGCCTCCGAAACCGCTCCCAGGAGCGACTGTACGGATTCCCGGATCTTCTTCCGGTATTGCTCGTCGTGCTCCACCTTCCCGCCTGCCGCCGCATCGGCCAGCATCACCTGCTGCTCCGACAAGTCCGACATGCGGAATTCCTGGCGGCGGCGCTGCTTCCGAAGGTAATCGTAAGCGGCGTTCACCGTCAGGCGGTGCAACCAAGGTTCAAAGACCTCCGCCGTCCTGAGCTGGTCGAGCGAAAAATACAGCCGCAAGAAAACTTCCTGTGCGACGTCCTCGACATCTTCCGGACGGGCGATCAAACGGGCGATCGTCCCCAAAATACGCTTCCGGTACGCCAGTACGATTTCGTTAAATGCCGCGCTGTCGCCCTTCTGGGCCCGCTTGATCAGCTCGAAATCAACCAGCATGCCGCACCGTAAATGCGGCATCCGAAAGCAGGTTCACTTCCATCTCGTAAGGCGTGCCGCCAAGTAGACAGGTTACAAGGCTTTGCGTGGAAACGCAAAAGCAGGTTGGAGGCGGGGTGCCCTCTGGGCCCGCGCCTCTGGGGGTGGCCCCGACGGGCCATGACAGGCCTGGACTCGCCACCGCTCCGGATCTCATTGAGGCCATTACCATTATTCCAGATGTCCTCGAAACGCGCTCTGATTACAGGAATTACGGGCCGGGACGGGTCCTACCTGGGCTTCCACGAGCTGATCCGGGAGATGTTGGACGAGGACTGCCGCGCGGTTGGAATCGAACGCGCGAAAGAGCAGGGGCCAGAGCGGTTGGCGGGTGGCGATTCTCGCCTCGAATGTGTACAATTGTCTGTTGAGATACACATCGATGCGAACGAACATTGTGATTGACGATAAACTGATGCGGGACACGCTTCGCGCAACCGGCCTGAAGACCAAACGCGCTGCCGTCGACCAGGCTCTGCGGACCTTGCTCCGCCTGAGGAGACAGGCGGAGATCCGCCGGCTCCGCGGCAAACTCGACTGGCAGGGTGATCTCAACGCGATGAGGAGCGACAGTTGATTCTTGTCGATTCCAGCGTGTGGATCGACTACTTCAAGGGAACCATCACGGCGCAGACCGAGAAACTCGATAGTCTGCTTGGCCACGAACCTTTGGCGATCGGTGACTTGATTCTGACGGAGGTCCTGCAAGGCTTCGCCGACGAAACTGACTTCAACGAGGCCCGGAAAATGCTGACTTCGTTGGTCGTCGTGGAGTTGGGCGGACAGGAAATCGCGGTTCAGTCGGCGAAGAATCACCGGACGCTCCGCCGCCTCGGCGTGACCGTTCGCAAAACCATCGATACGGTGATTGCCACCCGATGCATCGAGAGCGCGTACGACCTGCTGCACAACGACAGGGACTTTGATCCGTTTGCCCAGCACCTCGGCCTGCGCGTGGTAGTCTGAGTGCCACTCGGTGCGCGAATTCGCCGACGCGGCGTTCTCCCGTGCCGGGCGCTGCGCCGGACGCACCACATCGGCTTCGAAGAGCTGGCCCGGGAGATGCCGCACGAGGACTGCCGCGCTGTGGGAATCGAACGCGCCAGGGGGTAGCCAAGGTGGGGCATGCTTTAGCCTGCCCAGACCACAAGTCGCGAAGCCGCCCTCGAACGCCATGGTAGCCTGAAATTATGCAGTTTTCCGAGTCGATATTCGCCGCGCGCTTCAACATCGGGCGGCGGGACCTGGAAAACTATCTGGCGGAGGCGCTTTCCCAGGGCGGCGACTACGCGGACCTGTACTTCGAATACCTGCTCACCAGCTCCATCGGCATCGACGAATCCATGGTCAAGAGCGCCACGCAGGGCGTCTCCATGGGCGTCGGGGTGCGGGTGATTGCGGGCGGGCGCACGGGGTACGCCTACAGCGACGATCTCTCGCCGGAAAAGGTCCGCAAGGCGGCGCGAGTGGCGGCCTCCATCGCGGCGGGTCCCAGCACCATCGAAAAGCTCGGTCTGAACGATGGCGCCACGCACAATCTGTACCCCGTGCTCATCGCCCCGACCGAGACCGCCTTCCTCGAGCGCGTGGAGCTGGTGAAGCGGGCGGACCGCGCGGCGCGCGCCTACGATCCGCGTATTTTCCAGGTGCAGGCCTTCTATGCCGACAGCCTCCGCCAGGTGATGGTTGCCACCAGCGAAGGGGGTCTCACTATCGACCGGCAGCCGCAGGCGCGCCTGAACGTGGCGGCGCTGGCGCGGCAGGATGGCGGCGAGCCGCAGCGCGGGCAAGCCGGCGGGGGCGGGCGCGTGGCGCTGGACTTTTTCCTCAAAGAGAAGACCCCCGAGCACTTCGCCGCCGAAGCCGCGCGCGAGGCCGTGGTCATGCTGGATGCGGTGGAGGCGCCGGCCGGCGAAATGACCGTGGTGCTGGGGCCCGGCTGGCCGGGCATTCTGCTGCACGAAGCCGTGGGGCACGGCCTGGAAGCGGATTTCAACCGCAAGGGAGTGTCGGCCTTCAGCGGGCGCATGGGGCAGAAGGTGGCCAGCGAGTTGTGCACCGTAATCGACGACGGCGCCATCGGCAGCCGGCGCGGGTCGCTCAACGTGGACGATGAAGGCCACGTGACCCAGCGCAACGTGCTCATCGAGAAAGGCGTGCTGCGCGGGTATCTGCACGACAAGCTGTCGAGCAGGCTGATGCGCTCCGCGCCCACCGGCAGCGGCCGGCGCGAGAGCTACGCCCACATTCCCATGCCGCGCATGACCAACACCTTCATGCTGGCGGGCGAGAGCCAGCCGGAAGACATCATCCGGTCGGTTCCCAAGGGATTGTACTGCGCGAATTTCGGCGGCGGGCAGGTCGATATCACCAGCGGCAACTTCGTCTTCTCGGCCTCGGAGAGCTACCTCATCGAAGACGGCAGGCTGACGCGGCCGGTGCGCCACGCCACGCTGATCGGCAACGGCCCGGAGGCGCTCAAGCACGTCAGCATGGTGGGGAACGACCTGCGGCTCGACGAAGGCATGGGCGTATGCGGCAAAGAAGGCCAGAGCGTGCCGGTGGGGGTGGGCATCCCGACCATCAAGATCGACCGTATGACCGTGGGGGGCACGGGGTGAGCGAGAACTATCTTTCCGAGCTGGCGGGCGATGTAGTGAAACGCGCGCTGAATGCCGGGGCCAGCGACGCCGAATGCACCATTTCCGAGGGCGACGAGTTCTCGGCCAGCGTGCGCATGCGCGAGCTGGAGAATCTCAAGGAAGCCGGCTCGCGCGGCGCGGGCCTGCGCATTCTGATCGGCAGGAAGACCGGGGCGTCTTACACTTCCGATCTCTCGGTGGAAGGCATCGAGCACCTGGTGAAATCGGCCATCGAGCTGGCGGATATCACCACCGAGGACCCGCACGCCGGCCTGCCCGAGGCCGAAGAGCTGGGCGCCCTCGCGGGCGACCTCCAGCTTTATTCCCCTGACGTCGAGCAATTGGAGACGGCCCTCAAAATTGAGACCGCCAGGCGCGCCGAAGAAGCCGCGCTCTCGGCCGACCCGCGCATTTCGAACTCCGAAGGCGCTTCCTTCGACACCCACGTGGGCCGCCATATCTTCGCCAATTCGCGGGGCTTCGCGGGCGAGTACCGGGCGACTTACTGCTCGCTCAGCGCCATACCCGTGGCTCGAGAAGGCGATTCCATGGAGCGCGACTACTGGTACACCATAGCGCGCGGTTTCGCCGCCCTGGAGTCGCCCGAAGAAGTGGGACGCACGGCCGCCGAGCGCGCCCTGCGGCGGCTCCACGCGGTGAAGGTAGACACCCAGAAAGTGCCGGTGGTGTTCGAGCCGCGCACCGCCCGCACGCTGCTCGATAACCTCTTCGAAGCCGTGCATGGGATGTCCATCTACCGCCACGAGTCGTTTCTCACCGGGAAACTGGGCGAGAAGGTGGCCAGCGAGAGCGTGACGGTGGCCGACGACGGCACGGTTCCGGGCCTCTTCGGAACTTCGCCATTCGACGACGAAGGCGTTCCCTCGCGGCGAACCGTCGTCATCGAGCGCGGCGTGCTGAAGAACTACTTGCTGAATACCTACGCGGCGCGCAAACTAGGGATGAAGACCACCGGCAACGCAGCGCGGGGTCTGACCGGCAATGCCGGGATCGGCCGCGGGAACTTCTACATGGAACCGGGCGTCCAAACGCCGGAGCAGATCATTGCGGGAATTCCCAACGGGTTCTATGTGACCGAGCTGATGGGCTTCGGCGTGAACATCGTAACCGGGGATTATTCGCGCGGCGCGGCCGGGTTGTGGATTCGCAACGGCGAGCTGGCGTTCGCGGTATCGGAGGTCACCATCGCCGGGAACTTGAAGGACATGCTGCTGGGCATGGAAGCGGTAGGCTCGGACCTGGAGTTCCGCGGGTCGGTAGCGGCCCCCACATTGAAGATTGGAGAGATGACCGTTGGCGGCAAATAAAGCGGCAAAGCCCAAGAAGAAGCAGGTCTCGATACCGCCGTGGGCGATTGTGATCGTCCTCGTGCTGGCGGCGGGCCTGGCGGGATTTCTGTATCTGGATCGGGCCGCGAAGCGCCCCCCTCCCCCGCCCCCGCCGTTAACGGCCGAGGCCAGGGTTTACGTGCGGTATCTGAAGCTCAGCGACGTGCAGATGAAGGCGCACGAGAGCTATCTGAAGCAGTCGGTGGTGGAGATCACCGGCAACATCGAGAATGCGGGCGGCCGAAAGCTGGATCTGGTGGAGATCACGTGCGTGTTCTACGACGCGTACGGGCAAGTGGTGCTGCGCGAGCGGGTGCCGATCGTGAGCAAGAAGACCGGCGGCGTCGGTCCGGGCGACGCCAAGGCGTTCCGCCTGCCATTCGACAACATCCCGGAAAGCTGGAACCAGATGATGCCGCAACTGGTGATTGCGCGCATCGACTTCGGGTAGGAACTTCCACCCCTACGGCACTTTTGCGACCAACTGATCGGCTCCGTCTGTCTTCTGAACAGTGGCGACCTTCCCGTTTCGCAGCATGGCGCTCACCATCAGGTCCTTCCTCGCATAGCTGAGGGTCTCTTCGCCCGGGCCGGTCGTCAACTTCAATGACGGCGGTCCAAATCGGTGGAGAATCTCGCCATATTCCATGGCCTCCTGGATGCCGGAGGGATCTTCCAACCAGGGGTCCGCTTTCGGTTGAGTTGCGCCTGGGCCGAATTGCGGCTTAAAGGTTAGGGTTAGGGATTTCACTGGTTTTTGTGGGCGGCGGCTCTGCGGTGTAATCGCACGTCGCGCGGCGGGCTTCGAGGGTGTAATCGCACGTCGCGCGGCGGGCTTCGACTTGTCCGAATTCTGGAGAGCGCGGGTCAGATTGGTGAAAGGTCCCCCCACGATTACTTTGCCGGCTTTCCGAGCAGGAATGGCGGTCGTAGCTGCCCGGCCCACTCCGGTAGCGTATTGAACGGCAGCTTGAGCAGCTACAAGTCCGGGCAACACTACCAACAGGAGTCCCGCACGCGCGTTCATCGCAATCACCGGCTAATCGCAATGTAGCAGCGTGAAACGCGGGCCGGATTCGGGTTAATCCCTCATATCGGTTAGTGTGCCTTCTACCAGCCGACGCGCTTCAGCCCTGGAACGAAATCCGCGGCGCTTTGCCAGGTGCAATCAGATGACCGACAACCAGGCCGTGAAGTCCCGGCGCGACAGCGGAGCAGACATCCAGGAGGTATCTGGTTCTGGAAGTCTCAACGATTCCCGCACCGTAAGCCAGCCATTCGCCAGGGGCATGGAACTCTTTGTGCCTTTGCGCGTGATCCACTCGAATCTCCGACGCTGCTCGCAAGTCTGCGCGATCTGCATCGCCATTCGCACGTCCTGCGCGACATACTCGAGAACCTCTTTGAAGTGGCCTTGCGCCCAAAGCTTGGGAGCCTTGGAGCCACTCATGCCGGGCGGCTTACCCGGTAAACCCATACCCTGTGCGGCTTTTTCCAGAGCCACCGGGTAGCCCAAAGAGCAAAACACGTGAAACATCATGTCCACATGGCCGAGCGCGCATTCCCTGCAACTCGCAGCGTCGCCGGACTCTTCCGCGAGAATGTCAAAATCAAAACCGAGTCCATTCCAGGTGAAGATCCTGAAACCATCGGCCGCCATCTTCGACAAGTACTGGACCAATCCCTGAGCGTCCCCCCGGCTCATTCGTTCTTCAGGCAACTCATCCAGTGTCCTGCCGTACCAAAGGAGCGGCTGGTCCGTATCACTCGCCAGCGTAGCAGCGCAGGAAATGCCAAGCGGCCGATGCGGACGCCAGTTGAAATCTTCACCCGGAACGTCCTTGGCGGTTTCAATGTCAAAAGCTAGATATTGACGTGCCACTTAGCTCTCCTGCCCACCGCCCCGAGCCTCTACTTCTGCCGCTTCAGCGTCATCGGGCCGCCGCCGAAATCTCCGCCGCCCTCTACCTTCGTGGTCAGCGTGATCTCGTCGCCTTTGATGCCGCAACTGGTGATTGCGCGGATCGATTTCGGGTAGAAGACCGAGAGGTTGTTTACGCATACGGCCCGAGGAATCGCTCGCCGTTGAAGTGAATGATGTGGCTGGGCGCCTCAGCCACCCAAACCTCCGTTTCCCATGCGATGTCCGCGAGGTGCTTAGTCATGGCCCGTCGCGTGAGAAACGAAGTCACGAACACCAGACCGGCCCTCGCCCCTTCGAAGAGGTCCTTCAACTCGTTGTGCCTCTTCAGACCGATGGGGCCGTGGCTGGTGACTGCTTCGATCAGGACGAGCCAATTCTTTTCCGGGAGGTGAACCACAACATCGGGGATCTTGCCCTGCTCGTCCATCCTCACGCCGAGCTGCTCAAAGTAGCCGGGCTCGATGTGACGCTGCTTGTCACCGGTGTCGCCCACGTAGACCACCACTCCGCCCGGAGTAAAGCGCGGGCAGAAGTCTTCGACTATCTTTTTCACCAGTACGTTCTGGCCACCCGCCGTAATCTTCAACTCCGTGCTGTTGGGGAGCCTTACGGGAATCAGCACCATCTCGCGCGCCCGAGGGCGAAGCCGGCCAAGGCCCTCCGCGCTCTTCAGGAAACCCCTCAGGTCGTTCATCCACGGGGGCGAACCGTATGTGCGGGCGAGTTTCAGCAGCGCCGGGGCCGCCTGGTAGCGGTTGTCCGGGCTGTTCACGGGCCGGCGGGGGTCGTCGGGATTGGCCACAACAAGCCCCAGTTGGACGAACTGGTGCACGGTGAATCGGCGCACGGTCTCCCGCGTATTCGGCGCGTACTTCTTGCCGAATTGGTCCCGAAAGACGTTGATCATTTCGGTGATCCCCAGCAGGGGAGCTTCTGCTTCGCTCCACCGTTTGCCCGGCGTCATCCCGAGCAACGTCAGAAGGGCCAAAGCGGAACGCTCGTTTTGCTGCTCCCGCGGCACGCTCAAAGCCTTCAGGATAGCGAGGGCTTCGGTCAAGCGCCGCGCGCCTTGGGTCTGTCTCTTGGGCGTCCCCTTAGCCATGAGGCACCACCTCGTCCACGAGGCGATCCAGTTCCTCCTGCGCGGGAAAACTCTTCTCAAACCGCCGGCCAAGCGCAATGAGTTTGTTCCAGGCCGGGTACCGCAGGGAGCGGAGGTCGGCGGCGTTGACTTGAGTGTGTCCGCTGAACTGGCGGAAGTAGGAATCGACAAGCGTCGAGTTCAGGAAGGCGGCCAGCCCTCTCGCCACGGTCGCCGGCAGCCCCGAACCCTGAACGTGGTAGTAGTTCAAGTGGTTCTCGAATGCGACCCGGTCGCCTGGGACGTGGGCAGGATCGCAGACGGCGGCCACAACCCGGCGCGGATCCTCCTTGGCTGAAAACCTCTTCACGAGCACGTAGTGCCCCGCCGGAACCAGCAGGTCGTCGCTTCGGGAGCCGGGATCGATCGCGTTCGGCTTCTGCGTGCGGGCGCTCGGCCACTCCACGAAGCCGCCCTCGAGGTGGCACGGATAGATTAGAGGAACCGTGTTTCGCCCTGGGTGAGCGCGCAGTAGATCCTTCGCCCGGAAGTCCACGACTCGTCCGGTGGAGACAGTCAGGCCGAGATCCGCCAGGCTCGCCTCCAAGCCCGCTATTTGATGACGGACCGGGTCCCCATCGCCGTCGGGAACGATGTGGATGAAGACGTGGGGATCGCCTAAATGTACAAGATCGTCATGCTGAATGGTTCGAATCCGGAGGTTCGATCCGCCGGGATCGAGGCTCGACGAGACGACGACATTGGTGTCCGTATGATCCGTGGTCTTTTCCGCACGGAATACGACGTTCTCCTGCAAGACCTCGTCTTCGGCGAAGGCGTTGTCCCGCCTGTCAAACACGTGGACCCGGCGAAAGCGCATCTGCCGCAAAAAAAAACGGCGAAAGGGCTCGAAATAGGGCCCGTTGCAGAAGCTCCGAGGGGTAATCGCGACCATCTCGCCACCGGAAACGAGGAGCTTTGCCGTCACCGCCAGGAAGCCGGCGTACAGGTTGCTGGTCTCAACTCCGATCTCGCGGAGCACCTTCCGCTCGCGGGATTCCGTCCGGATCTTCCGATACGGCGGGTTGAGGATAGCGCAGTCGAATCGTCCCTCCTCCCCAGCGGAAAAGAGATCGCCGGCCAAGGTGCTGGCGCCGGCTTCCAAAAAGTCCTCGGGGATGATCCTCCCCTCGAATCGGATGCCCGCGTCCTCACTCACCGTCCGGCACAGATCGAGTGTGGCCTGGAGATAGCCGGTGAGCATCGGATCAATCTCGTAAGCAGTCACGGCGATGGCATCCGGCCGCCGTGGCCCGCGGCACATCGCGGCGACGAAGGCGGCGGAAAGCGACCCCACGCCGGCGCCTGGGTCCAGCACGCGAACCACCGGTTTGCGGCACTCGATCATCCCGGCCATGAATGTCGCCACGGAGGCAGGTGTCAGGAACTGGCCCATGAGGACGCGGCGCCGGGGGTCCAATCGGCGCGCCGCCTCGCGACGGGTAGACTCGACCGACGCGAGCAAGGAATCTACATCGGTTGTATTGGCACGCTGCGAAGGATTCATGCCTGCGACACCCATCTTAGCGCCCCCGGGCCAGCATGGCTGTCTGGCTGACGATAGCGCGTCCGCCGCAACCGGAGATGGGAATGGAGGGCACAGAGGCTCACTGCGCTTCCTCCGCATACTCATCAAGGACTGTGTCTGACAGGTGCGCTAGGTGCTTCTGCGAGGCAAGTTCACGAAGGCTGTCGTATGAGAGGTAAGTACAGCTCTCTGCGAGGGGTCCCTTTTCAAGCAGAGAAAACACAGGCCGCCGAATTTCCTGAAAGACCTTGTCGCGCTTGGCATCCGGAGCAACGATATGAAGCTTGATGTCCATATTGGGCTGAAGTGCCAATAGATCGGCCATTCGCAGAATTCCGGAGTAGACCGAAGTCGTGTGCTCGACCTCAAAGGCGCGGACAATGGACCGACCTCGAAGCCACAAGACGTCGATCTGCTCGATGGTTCGGAGTGTTGTGTCGTCGTAGTTGAGGGGGAGGCGGTCGAGAAGGCTGTTTTCTTCATTCTTCCACTCCTTCAGGACGCCACCGCGGTCGGCACGCGGAATCCAAATGGACATCCCCATTCGGGCCCCGATTGTCGCGATCAGCGCCTGGATGCGAATGGATTCGCGGGTTTCGGCCTCAGGGGCAACCTCAGCCGTTCCGGTAACGCCGGTGTCCTCGGGAACGGAGACCGTGACGACCTTATCCAGCCGGGTCACCGTATGCGTAGTAAGCTTGCCGGCGTCTTGTTCACTGAGTGGATAGGCTTTGCCAGTGGCCGTTTGGGCGGTCAGCGCTTCTGCTAGGAACGTCCCATCCCGATCCTCTAGCCGCACCAGACTCCCTCGGACTTTGCCTGTCCAGCTAAGTGAGCCTCTTTCTAGCCCGCGCGTAAACGATAGACCGGTCCAGATCGCGTGGTCGTGAATAGGAAGAGCCTTGTCAATATCGAGCCACACGGTAGGCCGCACCCGGAACCGCACCACGAAGGGATCGTTCTCGGGAACGAAAATCGGCTTGTCATCGATGAAAGGGCCCTCGATGACTTCGAGTAACCCACACCAGCGAGACAAGCGGGTGAGGTAGCAGACGAAAACATCACCGGGTTTGATTCGCTCTGCCATGTTCTTGTGGCGGAGACGAAACCCCGAGGTCCCTCGTTGCGACCGGGTGAACGCCTCGTACGTTTCCGGTGAGAACAGGTCTATGAAATACGCCATGCGTTTGCACTCCGATTTCCGACGCCGGGGCTCTGCCACCGGAGCCCAGGAGAGGCGTAGCCGGTCGGCTGCGACCGTTTCTTAGATCACGAGTCTAAGCCCCGAGCACACTCCTTCGTTCTTCTTGCTGGGGCGCCCCGCCGCCCCGACCGCTTACTTCTGCCGCTTGAGCGTCATCGGGCCGCCGCCGAAATCCTGGCCGCCTTCCACCTTGGTGGTCAGCGTAATCTCGTCGCCCTTGATGGCGCCCTCGTGGTGGATCGTCATGTTGTTGCCGCCCATATCGATCTTCACGGTGAAGGAAAGCTTGTCGCCTTGCACCTTGCCGTCGCTGATGGGTAGCGGGTCGCCTTGCGGCCCCGTCACGGTGCCCGTCAGCTTTTCGCCGTCCTGCTTGAAAGCAAAAGTAAGGGAGAACTGGTCCGAAGAACCCGTCCAGTTGCCCGTAATGTCGGCGGCCAGAGCCGCGCCGGCCAGAACCGTCATCAGGACGGCGCAGGCCAGGAAGATTCGTCTTTGCATAGTGTGATTCTACCTTCTCGGATTCCGGTGCGCTAGTCTGTAGGGGTAGCTATGCGGCGGCTCGGCTGGATCGAGAAAGCCTTTCTCGTTTTCGCGGCGGTTTACGCGCTGCTGTACTTCACGCGCGTGGCGCCCGCCCTGCAAGCGCTGGCGGCGCTGGGAGCCATCATTCTCGGGCTGCTGGCGCTCTTCAAGCTGGCGCGGCGCGGCATGCGCAAGGCCATCTGGCGGCTGCGCAACCGGCTGATCGCGGCCTACCTGTTTATCGCGGTGGTGCCCATCATCCTGATCGTGGCGCTGGCGGGAATCGCCGGCTACGCGGTGATCGGGCAAATGGCGGTCTACCTGGTAAGCACCGAGCTTTCGCACCGCGTGAACGGTCTTCTCCGCCCCGCCGAGGCGCTGGCGCGCGTGCCCATCGGAGATCCCGAGGCGACCATCAATCGCTTCGTGCCCATGATCCGGAACGGCTTCCCTCAATTCGAGCTGCGGATCAGCGGCCACGAGGACCTGCGCTATCCGCCGGAGTCGCGGCTCGAGCCGCCCCCGCCGGCGTGGAAGCGCGCCAGCGGCCTGATCCTGAAGAAGGAGGGGAATGAAGATCGCCTGTATGCGTGGGCCCACGAAGTGGCCAACGGAAACGAGGTCACCATCCTGGCGCCGGTCACTCACAACCTGCTGGCGGGTCTCATTCCACAACTGGGCGATGCCAACCTGGCGGCGCCCTTCACCAAGTGGGGCGGGGAGAACCGCGTTCCTGAAAAGGTCAACGCGCTCGATTTCGAGGTGACGGGCTTCGTCCCCCTAGAGGTGGCTTCCTGGGATTCACCGCAACACCCCACCGACGCCGTCTTGCTGGTGAACTCCCGGGTTTCGGCGGTGCTGAGCATGGTTTTCGGGCAGAAGCTGGAACTTGGCGAGCGGATTCTCGACTTTTTCGTGGCAGTGGCCATCCTGTTCCTCATCGTGGAAATGGTCTCGCTGGTGGCCGGCATCCAGCTCAGCCGCTCGATGACGGGCGCGGTGCACGAGCTTTATGAGGGCACCCGGCACGTCAAGGAAGGCGATTTCTCGTACCGCATTCCGGTGAAGGGCAACGATCAGCTTGCCGAACTGAGCGCTTCGTTCAACACCATGACCGGGAACCTGGGGCAGCTCATTGTGGTGGCCAAGGAAAAAGAGCGCCTCGAGTCGGAGCTGGAAATCGCCCGCGAGGTGCAGAGCCAGCTTTTCCCCAAGGACGTTCCCTACGTCAAGACCCTGGAGCTGAAAGGCGTGTGCAGCCCGGCACGCGTGGTTTCGGGCGATTATTACGACTTCATGGCGGTTTCCGACGGCGCGCTGGCCTTCGCCATCGGCGACGTGGCCGGCAAAGGCATTTCGGCGGCGCTGCTGATGGCCACCATCCAATCCGCCATGCGGTCGCAGTTGAGCACAGCGAAGGGAAGCGGATTGCATCGCCTTTCGACGGCGACCATGGTGTCGAACCTGAACCAGCAGCTTTTTGCCACCACGTCGCTCGAAAAGTACGCCACCTTTTATTTCGCCCTGTACAACGAATCGACGCATGCGCTGACGTATACCAACGCCGGCCATGTGCCGCCCATGCTCTTGCGCGGCAGCGACATTCAGACTATGGATTCCACCGGCACGGTGGTGGGCGCATTTCCCTTCGCCACCTACGAAGAGAAGACCGTGCCGCTGGAGCACGGCGATATACTATTGGCCTATACCGACGGCATCGTGGAGCCGGAAAACGTCTACGGAGAAGTGTTCGGAGAAGATCGCTTGAAAGACCTCTTACTCAAGCACGCGCGCGCGGATTCGTCGGAACTCATCGCGCGCACAATGGAAGCCGTGGTCCATTGGACCGGCTCTTCCGAGTTGCAGGACGACATGACCATGGTGGTGGCGCGGCGCATATGAAAATCCTGACCGCGGCCCAAATGCGCGAAGTGGACCGGCGGACGGCCGCGATGGGAATTCCCGGCATCGTCCTGATGGAAAACGCCGGGCATCGCGTGGTGGAATTCCTGGCGGAACGTTTCGCGCCGCTCCCCGCCCAGCGCATCGTGGTGCTGTGCGGCAAGGGGAACAACGGCGGCGACGGCATGGTGGTCGCGCGGCAGCTTCACACGCGCTTCAACCCGCAAGCGCTCCACGTGGTCCTGCTGGCCGCTCCGGAGGAGCTGAAGGGCGACGCGGCGGCGAACTATCGGATGCTGGCGGCCTGCGGCTGTCCGGTTTGGCGCGAGATTCCGGCCGAGGCGCGCCTGGCCACCCTGGTGGTGGATGCGCTGCTGGGAACCGGCGTCAGCGGCCCGGCCACGGGCGCCATGCTGAAGGGCATCCGCGAAATCAACAGCGGCTTCCCGCTGGCCCGGGCGGTGGCGGTGGATATTCCATCGGGGATGCCGAGCGATTCGGGCCAGCCGGTGGGCGAGTTCGCGCGCGCGGCTTTCACCGTGACGTTCACCGCGCCCAAAGCGGGCCAGGTGCTGCCGCCGAATTGCGACCATGTAGGCGAGCTGGTGGTGGGGCCGATCGGCAGCCCGCCGGAGCTGTACGAAGATGTCTGGCTTTCGCTCATCGAGCCCGAGATGTTCGAGGAACTGCTCGAGCCGCGACTTCCAGGCGGGCATAAGGGAACATTCGGTCACGTGCTGGTGGTGGCGGGCGGCCCTGGGAAGACCGGCGCCGCCGCGCTGACCGGCCTGGGCGCCTTGCGCGCCGGGGCGGGGCTGGTGACGGTGGCTTCGGAGTCGAGCGCCATTCCTGTAATCGCGTCGCACGCCCCGGAGCTGATGACCGCGCCGCTGGGGGCGGCGTTGGGCCGCATCCTGGAAGGCAAGACGGTCGTCGCCATGGGTCCGGGGTTGGGACGCACTGCTCACAGCGCATCCCTCGTCGCGCGCACCCTCGAGAAGTTCGAGCAGCCCGTCGTCCTCGACGCCGATGCCTTGGTGGGGCATGCCTTTAGCTTGCCCACACGCGTGCGAGTCCTGACCCCCCATCCCGGCGAGATGGCCCGTCTCACCGGCAAGACCACCGCCGAAATCCAGAACGACCGTGTCGGCGCCGCCCGCGCATTCGCCACGGAGCGCCACGTTACCCTGGTCCTCAAAGGCCAGCGCACGGTGATTGCCTTCCCCGACGACCGCGTGTGGATCAATCCCACGGGCACCCCCGCGCTGGGCACCGGCGGAAGCGGCGACGTGCTTACCGGGATGATCGCCGGCTTCCTGGCGCAGTTCCCCGGCCAGCCGGACCAGGCCGTGGCCGCCGCCGTTTACCTGCACGGGCTGGCGGGCGAGATCGGCGCGCGGGCGCTGGGGGAGAAGTGCCTCATCGCCACCGACATTTTGCGGTACCTTCCGGACGCCATGGAGGAGTGTGCCGACGTATCGGACGGCGTCTGAGGAAGAGACCGTGGCGCTGGGAGAGCGGCTGGCGCGCGCGCTGCCGCCGCACGGAGTGGTGCTGCTGACCGGCAACCTGGGCGCGGGCAAGACCACCCTGGCCAAGGGAATCGTGAGCGGGCTGGGGGCGGCGCCGGCCGAGGAGGTTTCCAGCCCCACCTTCACCCTGATCCACGAATATGGAAACGGCCGCGTCTACCATGTCGATCTCTACCGCCTGGAAGAGCCGCGGGAATTGGCGACCTTGGGCCTCGAGGAGTTGTTCGAGCGGGATGCCGTGGTGCTGATCGAATGGGGCGAGCGCTTTCCGCGGTTCCTGCCGGCCGAGCGGACCGAGATCCGCATCCGCGCGGTGGGCAACGACGAAAGGGAAATCGAAGTCACGCAAAGCTTATGAGCAAACAACCCTGGGCCCTGATTCTGGGCGCGAGCAGCGGGTTCGGCGAGGCCACCGCGCTGGAGCTAGCGCGCGCCGGCATGAACATCTTCGGCGTCCACCTGGACCGGCGCGACAAGCTGCCGCACGTCGAAGAAATCCAGGAGCGCATCCGCGCGCTGGGGCGCGAGGAGCAGTTCTTCAACTGCAACGCTTCCGACGACGAGATGCGCCAGGACGTGGTGGAGCAGATGCGCCCGCGGCTGGCCGATCCGCCGGGCACGCTGCGGGTGCTGATGCATTCGCTCGCCTTCGGCGCGCTGAAGCCGCTGGCCGGCGCGGAGCAGGTGGTCTCCAGGAAGCAGCTCGAAATCACCGCCGACACCATGGGCCACTCGCTGGTCTACTGGGTGCAGGACTGCCTGCGGGCGGGTTTTTTCGAGGGGGGCGCGCGCATTTTCGCCATGACCTCGAGCGGCAGCACCAGAGCCATTCCGAATTACGGGCCGGTGAGCGCGGCCAAGGCTATCATCGAGGCGCACATCCGGCAACTCGCGCTGGAGCTGGCGCCGGCCGGCATCACGGCCAACGCCATACTGGCGGGCGTGACTGACACCCCCGCGGCGCGCGCGATTCCCGGCTACCGGAAGCTGATGGAGATCGCGCGCGAGCGCAATCCGCACCAGCGGCTCACCGCGCCGGAAGACGTGGCGCGGTCGATCGTGGCGCTGTGCCACCCGGCGACTTACTGGCTGACCGGCAACACCATACACGTGGATGGGGGAGAGAACATCGTAGGATGAGAATCCTATTGGCCCTGGCGTTCGCCGCGACGCTCGCGGCGCAGACGTTTATCCAGATGACCGACCCGCAGTTCGGCATGTACGCCGAAAACAGAGGGTTCGCGCAAGAGACCGCCAACTTCGAGTTTGCCGTGGCCACGGCCAACCGCCTGAAGCCCGCGTTCGTGGTGGTGACGGGCGACTTGGTCAACGCGGCGGGCGACGCGGCGCAAATCGCGGAATTCAAGCGCGTGGCCGGCAGGTTGGACCCCAGCATCCGCCTGTTCCTGATGCCCGGAAATCACGACCTGGGAAACGAGCCGACCAAGGAATCGCTGGCGAATTACCGCGAGCAATTCGGGCCGGACTACTACACCTTCCGCGTGGGTGACATTACCGGAATCGCGCTCAATTCGAACCTGGAGAAGGGCGCGCGGAACGTTCCCGAGGAAGCCGCCAAAATGGAGGCGTGGTTCCGGACCGAGCTGGCCAAAGCGCGGCGGGACAAACACGTTATCGTGTTCCAACACATTCCGTTCTTCCTTCAGGATGCGAACGAGGCGGACCGATACGAGAATATCCCGCGCGAAACCCGCCAGCGCTATCTGAAGATACTTCACGAGTACGGCATAAAGCAGGTATTCGCGGGCCACTACCACAGCACGTCCGAAGCGCGCGACGGCGACCTGGAGATGATCACCACCGGCCCGGTTGGCAAGCCCGTGCCCCCCGCGCGATCGGGCCTCCGAATCGTGACCGTCTCGGCGGCCGGCGTGACGCACCAGTACTACGATTTCGGCGACCTGCCGTAGCTCGTGGCGCAGCCACTCTTGGCTGCCGCGCGTGGCTCTTCGTCACGTGGCATCTTCACGGCAGTCTCCCACAGGCCATGTGCCCTCCTCCCGGCAAGCTCTCGCCGGGAGCAGCTTTCGTCTGCATGGATCGGTATCTCGATCGGGCACAGGGTCGGGATCGATTTGCCACTTAGTTTTCCTTGTGGGGCAGGCTTTTCAGCCTGCGGACCCGCTTTCCAGCGGGTCCAGCCGGCCGGAAGGCCGGCTTGCGGGCAGGATTGCCCGCCCCACAATCTATGCAGAATGTCGATTTCACCAAAACTAAGTGGCACTAGCCAGGAGTGGCTGCGCCACAGCCCAGAGCCCCCTGTGATAAAGGACTGAGCCTGTCTACTTCGACGGCACGTGGAACGTCCCCAGAAGACCGCTGCGGCGGGGACCGTTGCTCCAGGTTTCGCCCAAGCCATCGCCCTGGAACGAATCCGCCGCGGTGCGGGCTTCCATGTAGTTTCCGGAAACGCCGCGGGCGGAAAGCCCGGCGCCGCCGGCACGACGGCCGCCATACCCAAGAGTTTGAGCATCCCAGTCTTCTCCCTCAATTCAGTTATGAGCGCAGGTAGCGCTCCTTGGTGAGCACCGGAGTCGCTCGGGACAAACGGGCCGGAAAACAGTCCCGACGGAGGCGATTGGGCGTATATTGGATGGTGGCCACGAAGTAAAAATGTAAGTCCCGGATGATAGCTTGCCATGGAGGCATAGGAGGCGAAGATGCGAACGCGTTCTCTGGTCCTTGTCCTGTTCCTGTCGTTGATGGCGGCATCCCTCAGCGCGCAACGCCAGAAGCTCACGATCAATGTCACAACACCCGAAGGGCGGTTGCTCCAGCAAGTCAAAGAGGAGTCCGACGACGCCAAGAAGGTGGCGTTGATGGAACAATTCCTGGCGCAATACCCCAAGGACGAGGGAGCCGTCTGGGTTTACTCCCAGATGGTGGCCAGTTGCGCGAAGCTCGGCCAGTTCGACAAGGCCATGGCTGCCGCCGAGAAGGCGCTGGCCCAAGATCCAGCCGATCTGGAAACCGCCGCTGCGGCCGTGACAGCGGCCGCGGCGAAGAAGGACCCCGATGCGGTGCGCAAGTGGGCCGTCCAGTCCTCGGACCTTGCGCGCAAGGCCGCCCAGGCGCCCAAAGCCGGGGACGAAGACGACGATGCATTCAAGCAGCGCGTCGATTATGCCAAACAAGTGGACGCCTACACGGAGTCCGCGCTGTTCAACTCGGCGTTGCAGGCTCCGGACGCGGCCAAGAAAGTCGAGCTGCTCAGGACGCTCGAGCAGCGGGCTCCGGAAAGCGCCTATCTGGCCCAAGGATATGGACTCTACTTCCTGGCCTTAGTCCAGAGCGGCGACACGCCAGCCGCGGTTGCCGTGGCGGAGAAGCGCATCGCCAAGGGCCAAGCCAACGAACTGATGCTGGCGACTGCCGCCGACTTCTACCTGCGCCAGAACCGGGAGCCGCAGAAGGTCCTCGACTACTCCTCCAAGCTGATCGAGTTGGTCAACACCAAGCCGAGGCCGGAGGGGGTCGGCGACGCCGACTGGCAGAAGAGCAAGGACTATTTCCTTGGGTTGGGGCAGTGGATAGCCGGCGTGTTGTACTGCTCTCAGGGCAAATTCGGCGAGGCCGACAAGGCGCTGAGGGTAGCTTTGCCCCTGCTCGAGGGCAACGACGAGAACAAGGCCGGGGCTCTCTTTAATCTCGGGATCGCCAACTCCCACCTCAAGAACCTTGCGGACGCCGTCAAGTTCTTCGAGCAGTGCATCGCCATCAAGAGCCCTTACCAGCCCACCTGCACGGACAACCTCAAAGCGATTCGATCGACGTACCGCGTCGTCAGATGAACATCCTGGTTGCAGACCTCCACCCGGCTTCTCTCAAATATCAGACAAGGCGCCGGATCCAGGGCAAAGAAATCAGGAACCACGGCGCGAATCGGTCCCTCTGGCCCTCAAAAGCTCCACGCCTCGAACTTGATCTCGCTCTTGTCGTCGAAGTTCTGTAGCCAGACGGCGCCGCGGCGGAGCTCCAGAAAAGGTCCCTGTGGGCCGCGTCGCACCGTGGCGTTCCAGACTTTCATCTGCGGACCCGTCGACCAGAAGGTGTGGCCTTTGAGAAGGGTGAACTGCGGGCCCCACGGCCGAGGTTCGTAGGGTTTGTCCCTGCCCACTTCATAATTGACCAACAGCGGCACCAGAGACTTGTCAACTGCCTCCAGCGCCGAGATGTTGATTTCATTCGGTATCGCAGCATTGATCCCCGCTGGCAGATAGATGATGGTCCACCTGCCCTTATCGAAACCGCGGAGACTGAACCGCCCCGATTGGTCCGCGGTGGCGGTCGGCACATTCGGCAGGAGCTTGATTTTTGCTTGGTCCTCGAACGCCTGGCAGAGTATCAGACGCGCACCGGCCATGGGCTTCCCGCTCTTGCCAAGAAACACGCCGTTCGCGGTCGTGACCGGCTTCGGTTGCGATTTCGGTTGCTGGCCCAGGAGACACCCAGCTACTGTCAAGAGAACCAGCGTATGCAGCCACTTGGATCTCATACGTCCTCCTTCCCTCGCTGATGCCGGGGCGGCCGCGGAAGTGAGGAACCGGCGATACCACGGCCTCGGCGAAAGGGTGTAGACCAGGATCTCCACTTTCGTTTCCTGGCCACCATCCAATATACGCCAACTCGCCTCCGTCGGGACTATCTTTCGATCAATTTATCCCGGAAAAGGGGTCAGACGCATTTTCCATCTATTCTCCAACATGTCGGCGCCCGATCAACTGGCGGCCTTCCGGCGGGCCGGCCTCGTCCGCGGACTCTCGTCCCTTTTGGGCGGCTGGCGATTGTTTCCGCGCTGGGTTACCTGATGGGCGACACCTGGAACCCGGCAAGAAATAGAATGATGTTATGGGCACGGCTCGTTACGTCCACTGGCGGAATGAAGGCATGTGGCTCGGATATTTCGTGGAATTCCCCGATTACCTGACCCAAGGCGAGACGCTGGCGGAATTGGAGGAGAATCTCCTCGATCTCTATCGGGACCTGACGAGCGGCGAGATTCCAGGCATCCGCAGGATCGCCGAGCTCGAAGCTGGATAAAGCGGGCCGACCTGATTCGCAAGCTCGAAGCATCAGGGTGCTTGCTCATCCGCCACGGTGGGAGGCACGATTGGGATCGCAACCCGAAGACCGGAGTGTCCCAGCCAGTGCCCCGGCACAAGGAAGTGAACGAAATCGCCGCCAAGCACATCCTGAAGAAGCTGGCTGATTGAGGGTGCGCCGCCCTACACCCCACCACACGCGCCGCTTAGGTTCGTATGCGGCAAGGCATTGAAATAAAATATCTTAACCTGCGGCACTGCCTGCGTCCGCCGGCTGTCTCTGCGTCCTCGCCCTTGCACTCATCAGGCACAGCCGTCCACAGGCCAAGAGCCCCGAAAAACTCGGAATCCTCTGCGCGCCCCGCGCCGGAAAATCTTTGCGCTTATGACGGATTGCGGTTCGCCGCCCGCGGCAGGCCATGGCCCCGCCTCACCGGCTTACAACTCTTCGTAGCACTCCCGGCCCGGATTGCACTCGAACTCGTCGACTGCCTTGCCGTCCGGACCCAGGCATTTGAACGTGTGCTGGCACCAGAAGGCGCCATCGTTGCTGTGCTGGATGGTCGGATCCCACTCGGCTTCGATGTACATGCCCTTCCAGCGCAGCTTCTCGCAGCGGTTCGTTTCAATGTTGGTCAAACCGGAACGTTCCATCATGGTTATGCCTTCACCTTTGCGGCTTCGAGCAGCGCCCGCTTCACCGCCACTTTCGCCAGTTGCACCTTGTAGGCGTTCTGGCTGAGCGGCTGGGCGCCTGAGACGGCGGCCTTTCCGGCCTCTTCGGCGGACTCCGCCGTAATGGTCTTGCCCGCCAGCGCCTTTTCGGCTTCGAGAGCTTCCCAAGGCGTGGGCGCCACGTGCCCCAGCACCACCTTGGCCGAGGCCACCGTATTGCCGCGCATGTGCAGAACCACCGATGCGGTGGCCAGAGGCCAGTCCAGCGCCTCTTTCTGCCGCACCTCGTAAGTGGCGCTGCGCACGGCGCCGGCCGGAACCAGGATCTCGGTGAGAATCTCGTTCGGAAGAAGAGCGATCTCGCGCGTGTTTTCGTCCTTGGGCGCGACGAAGAACTTGGCCACCGCAACCTCACGGCTGCCCTTCGCCGAGACCAGTTTCACCTTCGCGCCCAGCGCCACCAGCGCCGGCCCGAGGCTCGACGGGCTCACGAAATAAGCGGGGCCGCCGCCGAAGATGGCGTGGTACTTGTTCTCGCCATCCGGCGCCAGCGGCTTGCCGTCCTTCATCGCCAGCAGCCCGAAGCCCTGCCGGAAATACCAGCAGCGGGGGCGCTGGCACAAGTCGCCGCCCACCGTGCCCATGTTGCGGATCTGCGGGCTGGGAATGCCCGCCGCCGCGTCGGCCAGCGATTTGTACCCGGCGCGGACATCGGCATTCGTGGCCAGCTCTTCCATGGTGACCAGCGCGCCGATGCGCAGCCCGGCGCCGGTCTTCTGGATGCCCTCGAGTTCCTTGATGTTCTTGATGTTCACCACGCGCTTGGGCGTGTGGAGGTAATCTTTCATGAGGCTGAGGAGGTCCGTGCCGCCGGCCAGTACGTCGGCCTGTCCCCAGCGGGGGGCGAGCAGGCCCACGGCTTCCTGGACGGTCGCCGGATTGGCAAATTCAAAGGACTGCATTATGCGTTCCTCCCTTCCAGCGCGGCCAGCACGCGATCCGGAGTCATGGGGATGTTGGGGACCCGCACTCCAATCGCGTTGGCCACCGCATTTCCAACCGCCGCGCAGATGGCGATGGCCGGCGGCTCACCCAGGCCGACGACGCCGCGCTTGTCGTTTTCCGGCCGGATGTCGAGATGCACGACGATCTCGCCGATATCGTTGATGCCGGCCAGCTTGTAGAACTCCATGTCGGGATTCAGCATGCGGCCGGTCTGCTCGTCCATGACGCGCTCTTCGAACAAAGCGGTGCCGATCCCCATGATGATGGCGCCGTAGCACACGCTCTCCGCCAGCCGCGGGTTGATGACCATGCCGCAATCCTGCACCGCCACATAGCGGTTGATCTTCACCAGCCCCGTCTCCGTATCCACCGAGACGTCGGCAATCTGAATGCCCGCGACGCCCGAGGTGTTGAGGCCCATGGGATTGCGCTGCTGGTTCTCGCCCATCTCGGAGATTTTGGTGACCCCCAGCTTGCGGCACGCGGCCTGCCACGTGAGGCTCTTGCTGGGATTGTCCTTCACACGGATGTGGCCGTCCACCGCCTCCAACTGTTCGGGCTGCGCGCCTAGCGCCGGCGCGGCCGCTTCGAACAGCTTGGCCAGCGCGTTCATACTCGATTTGCGTGTGGAAGAGGAGACGCCGCCCACAGTCGTGGACCCGCCCGAGGCGCTGTCCGGCGGCAGGTCGTTGGTCCCGATTGCCAGCTTGATCGCGCCCAGCGGAAGCCCCAGGGTCTCGGCTGCCACTTGCACGATGATGGTGCGCGTCCCGGTGCCCAGGTCCTGGGTGCCAATCTCCACCAGCACCGAGCCATCCGGGTGGATGGTGGTGCGGCACTGGCTCTGGTGTCCTCCGCCGCCCCAGGTGCCAAAGCCCAGGCCGAGTCCGCGCTTCACCACGCCGGTGCCGCCCTGCCCGCGAGGATGCCACAGCTTCTTCCAGTCCGCGATCTCGGCGGCCTTCTGCAACTGGTACCGGTAGGTCTCCACGCGCGCTTTGGGCGCGTAGGCGACATTCTTGTCAAACACTTCCATCGGGTCCATCCCGATCTTGGCCGCGAAGTCCTCCAGCGCGCTGCACGTCAGGTAGCTGGCTTGCTGGTTGTTCGGCGCTCGCCACGCGCGGGAAGACCCGGCGTTCACCGACACGGACGTGTGGTGGAGACGCTGGTTGGGAATGGTGTCGATGATATACGGGAGGGGCGGCGAGCCGCCGCCGGTAAAACCGCCAGTGGCCCACGATTCCGACTGCCAACCCGTGACGGTGCCATCCTTCTTGCCCGCGATCCTGATCTTGGCGAATGCCGAAGGACGGTTGCCCGCGATGGCCTGTTCGGTGGCGCGGTCGAGGAACAATTTCACCGGACGGCCGCCGGCCTTCTTGGAAAGATCGGCGCCCACCTGGTCCCAGGACTCCGGCCCGAACTTGCTGCCGAATCCGCCGCCAATGTGGTCCTGCTTGACGTGGATGTTGGCAATCGGCACCTTGATGTTCGGCGCCAGCGAGCCCGCATAGTGCGTGACATCCTGCGTCGAGGGGAATAAGCTGACCTGGTCGCCTTGCCACTGGATG
>Ga0187877_1000599_pt1 | contig 44104 bp, 36 predicted proteins | sample June2016WEW_17_1_3_FD_132430 | JGI IMG/M metagenome (GOLD analysis project Ga0187877, IMG submission 132430) | Peatland microbial communities from SPRUCE experiment site at the Marcell Experimental Forest, Minnesota, USA - June2016WEW_17_100 | ecosystem: Environmental > Terrestrial > Soil >...
GCTGGAGTTGGCATTGTGGGGGGCAAGCAGGACATTGTCCATCTTGCGCAGCGGGCTGTTGAGCGGAAGCGGCTCTACCTCGAACACATCCAGCGCCGCGCCCGCAATTGTACCTTCTTTCAAGGCTGCCACCAGCGAGGTCTCCTCGATCACCTGGCCGCGAGCGGTGTTGATGAGGATTGCGCTGGGCCGCATGCGCTTCAAGGCCCGGGCGTCCATCAGGTGGAAACTGGTCGGGTTCAGATCACAGTTCAGGGAAACAAAATCCGCACGCGCGAGCAGCTCATCCAGTGTGACCATCTCCAGCTCAGTCTCTGCCAGGAAGGCGGGATCGATCTCGAGAATATCGTTGCCATATATTTTCATGCCGAAAGCCCGCGCCCGGCGTACGACGGTCTTGCCGATGGCGCCGATGCCGACCACACCCAGGGCACACTCGCTTAAGGATCTGCCGGGCAGCTTTTCCCACCGGCCTGCCTGCATGCCTTGATGCATCCACGGCTGGCGGCGGGCGAAGGCCAGGAGGTAGCCCATGACGGTATCGGTGACCGGCAGGGTGAAAGCGTTCGGGGTACGATAGATTTTGATCCCCAGCCTTTCCGCGCTCTCTCGGTCGATTGAGTCGATCCCGGTTCCCCACTTGGAGATCACTTTCAGCCGCGGGGCACAGGCCTGGAGGACGCGCGCGGTGTACTGATCGTCACCGCAGAGGGTGCCGTCGAACTGCCCGGCGAACTGGAGCAATTCGGCCTCTTCAAGCCGTTCTTGGACCTCGGGCGTGATCAGATCCAGCCCGTAACCTGCGAGCATGGGACGCAGACGCTCGAGAAGAGGCAAGAGGTAGGGAGCGGAGAGAAGGATGGTGGGCATATGGCAACCTAGTGAGCCTGGCAAGGATTGGAAACTTTTGAGGTGTTGAAGGTGTGTGGCACAGGAGAATCATAGCTGATAGCATCCAGTAGCGGATGATCGACGCCAAGAGGAGCATGCAGGACGATCCGGAAGGTATTGGCTGGCGAGATGCCCGGGTAAAGCGCTTTGTCTTGCCCGGACAGGTAGGCAGCGAAGAAAAGGAGACGCCAGGGAACGAACGGGTATTTTTTCACGATCCTTCCGTCCATGAGGTGAGATGCAGTTCTGGATGGGTCAGGGCTGGATGATCATCAGGCTGTAGAGAAAACCGTGGGGCAGGGTGGGCAATACCGGTGAGGCGACTGGTTTCAGAGCGTATGCCTGCCCTTTCAAGGTAACCATCTCCCGCCGGACGAGACGACCGTTCTCGGCCTGGATCAGAATGACCTGCTGGGGGTCGAACTTGCCCGGGGAACCCGATACGAACATCGTGCCATCGGTTACTTGGAACTGGCCGTCCGCACCGACGAGCGATTTTTGCCAGCCGTCCGGCAATCTACTGACAAACGGGACGGTTTTTATCCCTTGCGGAAAGGTGTAGATCTGAGAGAGGACACGAGACAGATTCCAGGTGTTGGCGCCTATCTGGAGCGTGTCATGGAGGGCAGCCGGGTCGACCAAGATTGCGGTTCCATCCCCAGCGTCAGGGATGAGAGGCTGCAGCTCGGTCCAGAAGTTCTGCTGGTACTGCCATGCATTGACGTAATCCCGTTGAATGACGAAGCCGTACCCGGCCATGCATGCCAGTTCCAGGGCGATGAGCCCGTTCACCAGTTTGCGCCATTTGCTTCCATTGGAGAGATAGATCAAGAGAAGGGATAGCGAGGCGACCAGCACGGCGGCCCCGGCCACCCCGGCGGTGTGGACGCGCGTAGCCCGTCCGCTGACGGCAGCGGTTGAGACCGTAAAAGTAAGCGGATAAGCCATGACCAGCATCACGAACCCGGCGAGGGTCATCCGCCCCAGAGACTTCAGGTCTTCCGGCAGGGCCCGCCGCGCAGTTGGGTTCTTAAGCGCCGACCAGAGGTCATGCCACCTCAGGCTGGTCACGGAGGGTAAACGTGCTATGAACCAGAGAAACACCGGGAATGTCAATACAACGACAAGTGCGTTCTCCCAATTCAAGTCGTGGAGAACCTGGATGGGTCGTAACGCATAGCTCCAGAGGCTGACCAACGGCCCTTGGAGCATATGGCCCAGGGCAAGGGCAAGCATCTGCCTCCGGCCTAAATCAACGACCCCGACATGTCCGGTCAGGCGCAATCGGACAAAGTAGATGAAAGCAAGCATGGCCCCCACGGCTAACCCATGGTAGACGAGCTCTTTGATCGTGTGCCTGTTCCACTCGCCCTTCAGGAGTGGAACAGCCAGAAATATCAAAAAGGGCGTCTCGTAACCAAGGAGGATGAGCAAGGCCAGCAGGTAAGCGAGGAGCCGTTTGTTGGAAAGGTAGGAGTGACATGCCAAGAGCAGCAGGGTGATTGAAATTTGCACGCCTAGGGAGAATGTCAGGTAGGACTGGGTGGTATCGGCTGCATAGAGAATGTAACCGAGACCGGCGAGAATAGCGAACGGCCGGCTTGCCACCCTGCGCATCAGCCAGTAAAAGAGTCCGATGTTGGCGGCGGTGATGAGGAATCCGATCAGGTACAGTCCCCACAAACCGGCGATTCGCCAACCCATCCAGGAGAAAAGGTAGATAAAGCTGTGATGAAGGGGCCTTCCCTGTCCTTGAAATTGCACAATAAAAAGATAAATGAATTGGACCAGCCCGCGGAAGGACATGGTGATTGCACTGGGGATGATGGTCAAATCGTCTTCGTAAAGCCCGAAATGGCGGCTGTGCCAGTAGCGCACGACCCAGAACCCGGCGATCAAGAGGATCAGATCCAGGGCGATTTCGAGGCGTTTCCGATTGTTCATGATTTTTTCCATGGCGTGACATCCGAGACAGGCGGAGGATCAGCGGTTTGATTCCGCTTGTTCACCTGACCTGACTGAGGTGGTATGAGGGCCATGCTAGATCCGTGCTTGTGAGAATGAGATCCCGAGAGAATTGCGGATATGCTTTCATCACGCCTACAGTTCCTGTGGGAAATATGGCTTCAGGGTTGGCCGATCATGAGATGGTAGAGGAACGCGTGCGGCAGGGGGGGCACAGCGAGCGCGGAAGTTGGTTTCAAGGAAACAATCTTCCCGTTCAGGGTCACACTCTCGCGCCGAACGAGGCGGCCGTTCTCGGCTTGGATCAAAATGACCTGCTGGGGATCGAATTCTCCGTAATAATCCGGGACTGAGTATACCGTGACCGCGTTGACCTGGATACGGCCGTCCGCGGCGAGCAATGTGCTTTGCCAGCCCTTTTCCAGGCGGTGGACGACCGGGAGGGCTTTCATGTCTTCAGGGTAGGTGTAGAGCTGCATTAACACGCGCGGCAGGTTCCAATAATTGGCACCGATCTGGCGGGTGTCATGAAGGGCAGCCGGATCAACCAGAATGACGGTCCCCTCCCCCGCATCGGGGATGAGCGGCAGGAGCTCGGTCCAGAACTCACGCTGGTACTGCCAGGCCAGGACGTAGTCGCGCTGGATAATGAAGCCGTAGCCCGCCAGGAGCGCCAATTCCATTGCGATCAGGACGTTGATGACTTTGCGCCAGCGGCTGCCGTTCGTCAGGTAGATGAAGAGGAATGTTACCGCAGCGACCAGCACCGCTGCACCGGCTACTCCTGCCAGATGGACGCGCGTGTCGCGTCCGCTGAGGGCATAAGCCCGCACCGTGAAGGTCAGCGGGTAGGCCATCACGAGCATCACCGCACCCACGACGAAGAACCGTCCTAACGCTCTAACCTCTTCCGGAAGGGCGTGGCGGGTGACCGGGTCCCTCACGGCCCGCCACAGGTCCCGCAGTTTCACCTGGGTGGGAACTTCCAGCCGGGAGAGGATCCACAGAAAAAGGCCGAAGGCCAGCAGGACGGCGATCCCTACTTCCAGGTTGAGTCCCCGGATGGCTTGCAATGGGCGGTAGGCAAAAGTACCCAGGCTGACGAAGGGACCCTCAAGCGAGTGGACGAACGGGGTCGTCACCAGGTCTTTCAGCCCCAGGCCGCTGACCCGCCCTTCTCCGATCGCGGTCCTGAAGAGATAGATCGCCGCAAGCATCACGACCAGAATACCGGTATGCCAGAGCATCTCTTTCCACAGGGCTTTGTCCCATTTTTTCTTGAGCAGGGGCGCAGCAACCAGGAGCAGGAACGGCAGTTCGTAACTGAACAACACCACAAACGCCAGCACATACGCGAGGATGCGTTTGTTGGACAGATAGGCGTGCATCGCCAGCAGGATGAGCAGGACAGAGGGCTGCACCCCCAGCGAATGGGTCAGGAAAGCCTGGGTAGTATCTGCCGAGTAAAGAATGTAGCCCAGCCCGGCGATCAGGGCGAAGGGGCGACCGGCCGTCCGGCGCATCAGCCAATAAAACAGACCGATGTTAATCGCTGTAATGAGGTAGCCGAGCAGGTAAGGACCCCACAACCCGGCGATGTGCCACCCGACCCAGGAGAAAAAGTATATGGAACTGTCCGATAGCGGCCTGGCGTGGCCGTAAAAATGGGTTATGTAAATGAAAATATAGCCAATCAGGGAGCTGAACGACCTCTGAAAGGCATCCGGGATAATGGTCAGGTCATCCTCATAAAGGCCGAAATGGCGGCTGTACCAGTAGCGCACGGCCCAGAAGAGCGCCAGAAGCAGCAGGACATCCAGGATGGCTTCGAGCCGCTTATTGATTTTCATGAGCCTTCCTTTGCCAGGTGAGCAGAAATTTGGCGATGGCGAAGTCCAGTTCCTCGTCGATATCCCAGGCCTCGATGGCGTCGATCTCAAACATCAGCGGGCGATCGCCCAGGCGGTTCCGGCGCCTCAACAGGTTGGGGCGGGAGAACATGTAAAGACAGGAATTTTCCTCGTAGACCGGCGGCAGATCCTGGGTCTGGAGCAGGATGTCCGGATCATGGTTGATCGGGCGGCCGTCCCGGTCCCACAATCGTCTCTGCACGCGGGTCACGGAGAAGAGCGAGTCGTAAGCCGGGGTGTTTGACAGGAAGGTCTGAATGGCGCGTGAGATCGTTGCAGGACGCAGCAGCGGGTTGGTGCTATGGGTCTGCAGGTAATAATCCGCCTGGATCTGGGAGGTGTCGTACAGCAGAATTTCGTTCATCGAAATGGTATCGGCGCTCAGGCGATCCGGACGTTCGATGACCAGCACAGAGGGGAAGTGTTTCCGCAGGCCCTCCATGACCGGATCCGAATCCGTGTCCACTACGACCCGCTCGATCTCTGGACACCGCAGCAGGCTGGTGACGATGTGATGGAAAAGCGGCATTCCCGCCAGCGGGCGGTAATTCTTGCCGGGCACGCGCTGCGAGTGGTGCCGCATGGGGACCAAGGCGACGATCTCAGGCATAGAAGGGATTATTTTCTTCCGAAAACAAGGAATTGATCATTTTTAAAAACGAGTTGCCAGGCCGGGTCCGCACCGATTTGAGTATTCAGGGAGGGTCTGTTTGTTAATGAAATCAACCAGGATACCTGCAGATTCTTTTGCAGGATTAACTCCTGTAAACAAGGATAAGACTGAGCTGAGACACACGCATCCAACCTACTGCTCAAATCATCGAGGCTGGTAAGATTCCCCACCCATTCCCCTCCCCAACTACCCACCAAAGGAGTGCGGCGAGTTAGATAAGGAACCCATTCATCCAGATCATTGTTGTCGTCGAGCAACAGGTAGGTACTGACAGGGGGAGTCCTGTCCTTGACCCAGTTTGACGCCTCGATCAGTGAACTGGTCAGCGTTGGAGTATCCGAAAGTACCGTCTTGGTAGCATTATAAACGGGTAAGGCAAAAAGGATGCAGACTGCGATTACATATAAGGGGAGGTTCGTATGATGGTCGCCAGCATCCTGGGCAGAGACGAAATCAAGGACACCACCCAGCAGTTCTGCTGTTGCAATGCATCCGATGATTAACAGAAATCGCTCCGGTTCTCCAACGGCCAGGAAGACAAGCAGAAACCAAACCAGCAGAGCCCATTTTCTTCTCAATATCAGATACACCAGTCCGCTGGCGATCAAACCCACCAAGGCGGCCGGTGCCCAGGTATAAGTAACCCCTATTAATTTTTGGACAAACAGGAACGGCATCCGTCGTAGGCCAACCACCAGTAAAGCATGGACCACCTCGAAATTTCCGTGCGAGCGAGCAGGGTTTGTAAGAACAGTAAGTCCGAAGCGTGCCAGGACGGTGCCCCACCATGCAGAAGACACCAAGAATCCGCCCCCAAAAATGACAGCCGACAATGCCAATCGGATGCGCCAATTGGGTTGTTGGGCCAAGAGACCGAAGACCAGAATACCCAACATCGCAAAAAGTGCATAGCTCAGATGTGAAAGTACGGTTAAACCCAGCGTTAATCCTGCCAATGCGGCGCGCAGGTAAGTGGAACGTAGCGAATGGCCGGTGGAAAAAGCATCCCAGCTAAATATGAGTGCCAGCATTGCAAAGACCAGAGCCAGGGAGCGCACCATACCGGCCGCTTGAACCTGGTATTCATAAACTGCTCCCGCGGTGATCGTTAAGGCTGTGCCAAGGATGGCCTTGATTCTTGAGGACGTTATTTTGTGGATGAAGATGTAATCCAATGCCAGGAAAAGCAGCGTCAGGAGTGGCGGGGCAAATCGAAGGTAAGTAAACCAGGGTATGTGGAATATTTGATGGATGAATGCCGCCAAATAAAAGCCGGCCGATGGGTAGGCATACGGGAACCCACCGGGGCCGTAGTATGGCACGATGCGGGGGATTTTGAATGAGTTCTCCCCCAGTTGTTCCGCCATTAAAGTATACAGCCCTGCATACCCCGTAGGGAATGAATACCGAAAAGCGTTATAGAGATATAAGCCAGAACTGAGGATGAAGAGGCCTATTTCGGGCAAATACCAGTGGTATAGGGACAGGAAGATCTTGTTGATCGTTTTTCGGATCGCCATCGTATTACCTCGTGGCACCGCCTTGGTATTCAATCGCTGTTTCCAGGCCGTGAAAACAGATGTCATGGGTTGCTCAATTGATAGATCGTCCACCCATAATTAAATTGCCGGAGATCGATCAGGGGCGCCAGAGTGGTGCAGAATGCGCGCGTCTTGATGAACGGACAGAATAGACGGGGGTAGTCGACATCGGAAAGGTGAAAACTGGTTGCAGGTGTAAACACAGCTTGCCAGCCAGCGTGGGTCTGCAGAAAGCCCTGTAAAATGCGATTCCAGTTATTTTGGGTATCCTCAACCACACCCATCCGCACGGTGAGGAGCGGCTGATTTTGGACATAAGGGGAAACGATGTAAATGGTTTTGATAGTGCTCGCCACGGTCATGTGAGCAGAAAATGTCCTCACCTTCAAGTCGGGGCGATTGTCGATCTGCCCCAACTGTGTCTGCATCTCGTAAAAATATTCATTGGGGTCCTGGAGATTAACCACTACGGTGCTGTTCGGTTCCGCGTTCTGTACCAGGAACGTCATCATCCTGGCATTAGCGGAATCGATCGCCAGCTGGATGCGGATGTTCGTCACGTTATTCATGAGCTCGCCGGCCAGCAGCACGATGCTCAACCCCATAACCCCTATGGCAGTCCAGCGCTTCCCTCCGCGATCACGCCAGGCGGGTATGATTTCGACCATCAGAGCTGATACAAATACCGCCAGCCCCAATGCAAAAGGCAGCATATAATACTCTGCCATGAAGTTCCATGGCAGGTAGACGCAAATCCAGGCACCCATCCAGATCAATGAGTCGAACAGGATCGTTCTTCCGGCCCGCATCCGCTGGCGGGCCAGGAGCACGATGCCCATTACGACGATCGGTACGACCCAAATGAAATCACGCACCAGCCAGCCCACCCAGCGTACCGCGGAAGCAGTCATTTGACCGAGTGCGATCAAATACTGTCCCGAGTAGGTACCCGCGGATAACTGTGAGGGCAGTGCGGCCGTACGCATGAGGAAAAATACCGGCGCGGCGATCAGGTTGGCAAGCAGGTACGCCCCGCGGGCGGTGAGCCGGGCGGGGTCGCTTTCATAACCAGGCCAGAGGCGCGCCAACAGGTACCAAACCAGGCTGATCGGCAGGAGCACAACCGCCGTTTCCTTGGTCAGGTAGGCGAGCAGCAGGGTAAAGGTCGTCAGGGCGATCCCCCCGATTTTCTGGCTGCGCTTTCTAGCTCGCAGGGTGATGGGCAGGGTTGAAAACGACAGCAGCATCCAGGCCAGTTGAATGTCCTCTCCCTTGAGGGTGAGAAAGCTCTCTGGGACCGGACCGGCCAACACGAAAAGAAGGCCGGCCAGGCAGGCTTGGAGTCTGGACCCTCCCAGCGCACGCACCAGGAGGATCAGCCCGGCGACGATGCCTACCAGCGCAAGAGTGTTTGCCACGTAGAACCAGAACGGGTTCATCCCGCCCACCAAATAGGATAGGGTGAACCATAACCAGTGAACCGGGCGGAAACGACCCTCGAGACTATCTAAACCGGTGTACCAGGTGCCGTGCGCAATCTTGTTGGCCGTGACCAGCATCCGGCCGTCATCGTAAAGCCCGAATTGAGGGGAGAGCAAACGCGGCAGCATGAGCAGGACGGCGATCAGCACGGGCGTGTAGACGGCAGTCCGGGATAGGGTTTCGGAAAGGCCGTGAGGCCTTGATGGGGCTGGATGTGCCTTGGTCACGAGGTTATGCTTTGTCCGGCCGCCGAGGCTCTTTTTGTGCAGGTGTGCTTGTTATAGAGCGGATTAAATAAACCGGCCGGTGTTTCACTTCCTGAAAGATATAGCCCACATAAATGCCGATGAATCCCAGATTGACCATGATCGTGCCACCGACGATCAGGGTCACGAAGATCAATGAGCTCCAGCCGGGGGCCAGAAGCCCCTGCCGGCCAGTCAGCCAGAAGCTGAGCACGTAAATGACCTCCAGCAAAGCCAAGCCAAAGAAGCCTCCGCCCGTTAGCAGGCCAAGCCACAAGGGGATCAGCGAGAACGAGAAAATCGCGTCGAGCGCCAGCTTGACCATCTTCTGAAGAGAGTATTTCGACCTCCCCGCCAGGCGCGGGGCTGACTCATAGGGCCGGATCACGGACCGGAACCCCATCCAGGTGATCATGCCCCGCAGGAAACGGTGGTACTCGGGCATCTGTTTCAGCGCTTGGAGCGCGTTCCTGCTCAGCAGGCGAAAATCAGCGGCCCCCGGTGTGACCGGCGTGCCGCTCAGGCGGTTGATGACCCAGTAGAAGCTGGAGGAGCTCCAGCGTTTAAACAGGGACGTTTTCAGTGTTTCCACGCGTTGCATCAGGACGATATCATATCCGGATTGATAAAGGGCAAGCATCTCGGGGATCAACTCGGGCGGGTGCTGGCCATCGCCGTCCAGGGAAATGGCCACATCGCCCTCCGCCATGTCCAACCCGGCACTCAAGGCGGACTGGTGCCCAAAATTCCGGCTGAATTCGACTGCGACGATGCGCGCATCCTCTCTGGCAAATTGGCTGATGATTTCCTGGGTCCGATCCGTGGAACCATCATTGATGTAGTAAATTCTGAATTGATAAGGCAATGGAGCCATCACACCGAGAAGCAGGTGATGAAAATCTGAAATCACCTCCTCCTCGTTATAGACCGGAACTACAATATCGACGTTTACAAGTGGCGGGACAGATGGGGACATGACAGATCCTAGGGCCTTATGATCAATATTGCCTGCAGACCGCGTAAAGAGCTGGCGGCCTGTTTAGCAGGTCGTTGGCGCCCATAAATCCTATGGGGGCGGTTCCTCAAAACAGCCAGCCGGTTTGGGGAGGCATTCATCATCTGGTTAAGGGTTCCCCAGCTTGAGAACGAGATCAGACGAAAATGATTGCGATTTCGGGTGCTCGCAAGGATATGGATGTTGGATGGCATGGCCGATTTTTCGGTGCATGGTCTTTTGAGTCCGGGTCTCCTTCCTTATTCATTATATCGAATCGGCTCGATCTGACGGGGTGCTTTTCTTCGTGGGTGGCGCGGATGAAAATCGAACCGTTCATATGAATGTCACTTGCCTGTGGACCACCTCCCGGCCACCGGGATATCACCGGCCTGGCCAAATTGAATCGTGGCGGGGGGATTTGCCGGAGTGCAATCGCAATTGGTGAACAGGCGCGTCCAATTGCCGCTGTCGAAGAAGGCCAAGGTTTCGATGCCGGTTCCCGACCAGTCGGCGGCCACAGGGAGTGCATTCTTGGGGGCGAAGAAATCGGCCCCGGTAAGATCGGCTGTCAGCGTATTTTCCAGGTTGACCTCGCCTTTTGCCGGGCGATATACGCCAACGGTATCGCAGCCGTCGCCGTTCCAGTCCCCGACCAGCGGTACGACGCCAGCTTCGGTGCCGGCCAGTACGGGCAGGTCTTCTGGACCGGAATAATTTGCGGTCCAGAAGTGCCAGGAACCGTCTGAGGGGCGGAAGAATCCCGGAGTGTCCTTACCGCTGCAATTCCAATCCCCGACAAGGGGTATATCGGTGGCGACCATCCCATGCAACTGGAAGGTGACATCGGCCTGTCCATCCAGATTGTCGTCCAGTGACCAGGTCAGGGTCACAGGATTGAACACGCCGATGCCGGTCCGCCCGGACCCGGTCCAGTCACCGACCAAGGGTTTGTCGCCGGGTTGTCCAAAGTGGAGTGTTTTTATGCTTCCATCCGGCAGCTTGAATTTCCAGGTGCCATCCGTCAAGAAGACCGCCGGTGATGGGAGGCTGTTCAAATCCTTGGTGACCCGGTAGATTCTCCAGACATGGGAAAATTCATTCCTATCCACCACGGCGGCATTGTTTTTGCAGTAGATCCAACCCAGAGGTTGGTTCTTTACCAGCGGGCAGAGCAGCTTTACCAGGTTAAAGTCGAACAGGCGGAACTGTTCGCTGGAAGCGAAGACCGGCTCTGCATTCATGCCCAGGAAAGGATGCATGGCCTGGCTGGATTGTGAGGCTGCCTCGTCGGGTAACCGAACGGAGAACAAGGGTCGATTCTGAATATCCGCAGTGATCAAGTAATAGGAGATATCCGTCGCTTCCCCCGGTTCAGGGGTTTGGAAGGCAAAAGGACCCACCTGTATGTCAGGGCGGCCTCCGATCTCTTTTAAATTTAGATTTATGTCGCGAAGAAAAGTGGGGCTTTTGCTCGCAGTGGCTAGGAGCTGATCCTGAGCCCTTATATTCTGGATGACGTAGTTAAAGAGAGCATTGTCCTGGCGATCCATGGTGAGCTGGGTGCGTCCATTGGAGTAATTATTGAAAAGGGTAGTGATCAAGAACAAGGCCAGGATCACGAGGCTTGCATACGAAACCATCCGCCTGGGGAGTGACAACCTTTCAGGCGGCTGAAGAGCTATTCCCAGGACGACGCCGCAGAAAACCGCGTAGCCCACACAGAACGGTAGAAGGTAATATTCGTTGAACGCCTCCCAGGGTAGAAAGATCGCTACCCATGCCCCCATCCAGATGACAGAGGCGAACAGCAGTTCGCGCTCGGCGGCCTTGATTCGGCGGGAAAGAGAAACAACCAGGAGGAGCAGACAGAGAAAGAGTCCGAGAAAGTCACGCAGGAAATAGGCGATCCAGTAGTTCAGCATGAAGAGGATGAAATTAAGGTCGAGCTGGTAATGACCTGAATAGCCGTGCAGGGTCAGCCATCCGCCTTGGGAAAAGCCTCTCAGGAGCAGGAAGATCACACCGGCAAACACACTGGCGCCGGCGTAGAGGGCTGTGGTCAGCCATGCCTGCCGATCCTTGCGATGGAACAGCCATTTCAGTGCCAGCCAGGCCAGGCTGACCGGAATCATCGCCAGGGTGGTCTCCTTGCTGAGGGAGGCGCAGGTAAGGGCAAGTAGGCTGGCTAAAAAGGCGATGACCTTCCCTCGGGTACTTTTGGGAAAAATCCCAAAGATAGGTACCAGGGAAAACAGGAGCCACGCGACTTGCAGCGGTTCCTGTTTGGAGATGGTATAAAAAGGTTCGATCACCGGGCTGGCGATGGCGAACAAGCAACCCGCCATGCCGGCCTGGAGTTTGGTGGTGCCGCGCGCCCGCACAAGGTATGTCAGGCTGACGACGGTCAGCATCAGCACGAGGGCATTGGATAGGTAATACCAGGCCGGGTTTTTTCCCCCCAGAAGATATATCAGGGTGAGCCCGGCCCAGTAAAACGGTCTGAAACGCCCGCTCACGAGGTCCGGACCGGGCGTGATATTAAATTTACCCGAGGTCCATTGCTGGGCAACCTGGAGGGAGGTCCCGTCGTCTTCCAGGCCGAATTGCGGGGAGAGCAGGCGCGGCAGCATGATGATCAGGCAGATGAGCAGTGGAAGGATGAGCCATCCCCAAGGCATTACTTTCTGCAACCAGCTCGATTTTAATCGCATGCCGTTTCGCTCTCAGGCCCCGACCATTTCCAACAATTTGTGCTGGACCAGTTTCTCTGCCACCTGGTTGAGCTGACGCATGGGCAGGCCGGTCTTTTCGGCGACCTCGAGCAGGGGGGTTTGACCGTCGGCGTAGAACAGCACCCAAAGGATCGCGGAGAGCTCCTTCTCATCCAGGATGTTCTCGTCCTCTACCCGATCGCGGGGTTCGGGATGGCTGGCCGCATCGGCAGCCTTCTGCATGATTGAGCCTCCGACCTGGGGATAGAGGCCGCGTTTGCCCAGCATCGGTTCCCCCATCGGGTTGAGCGAGCGGTAGACGCGGTTCTGCTCCAACTTTTCAATCGTGAGCCAGTAGAGCTTCAGAGTCTCAACCAGGTTTGAAGCGCTGGTGAACTCCAGGTTATCCAGCGAGGTGTGATAATACTCATATTCGCTATACTTATCCTTGCAGATCGTTCCCACCGGGATGCGTAGGCCGGGGCTGGAGTACTGTCGTTCATCTGAGCCGTGAATCTTGAAGGGGTACTCGGTGGGCTCCATGTTCAGCTCTTTGAAGGTCAGCTGGATGGCGCGATCGACGAGCGCATCGCCGCGCCAGGTCGGCTTGTACCCGAAGGGACCGGGGCCGGCGACGGATGTGACCACAAACCCGCCGGTCAGGGCCCTGACCGCCGCTTCGTTGCGGGAGATATATGCCAATGCCCCAATGGTCTCCGGCGCGATCACGAACCGGTACGCATGGTGTAAAGTTTGTCGGCGCAACTCCCGGAGCAGGAGCGTCCAGAGGACGATCCCGGAGAGGTTGTCGTTCGCCAGGGAGGGGTGGCAGGCATAGGTCGAAACCAGGAATTCCTGCCCGGAGGAGCCGGGAAGGAGGGCCTCGCCATAGGTCAGTGCGCCGGGTGCCAGGGTCGTTTCGACGACGACGTGATAGGTATCGTCCCGATCGAGTGCATCGAACCGTTCCTGGGTCAAACAGAAACCCCAGGTCCGGTTGTAGTAGGTGGTCCGGTAGGGGATGGCCTTGGTCAGCTTCGGCAGGGTATGCAGATGAGCAGCAAGCTCTTCGAAGCTCAAGTCGCCCTCGAACGGGATGCTGTAATTGACCAGATGGAGGTTGTTGGCTTGAAAGTCAATCACCCGCCGGCCCCGGGAATCCGCCACGAAGGCATCTCGCACATTCCACTCATCCGGAATCGTCCAGTCGTAGCAGGGCGAGCCGGAAGGAACCTCCTGCAGGTCGAAAGGTGTATACCCGCGCAGCTGCTCAAGTGTCTTGCGCAGCCCGTCCCCGGTGATACTGCGGCAGATCGGGAAAAGGCGGTGCAGGAGCTCGTCGGCCTGGGCAATCAGGGCTTCCCAGTCAGGCATGGGACCATTCATGCAGGAATCTCCGTGTTGGACATTAGAAAGTTTATTATACCGGATTGGCTGTCTTATCCTCGCCGCGGCGAACTCTTGTTCCAGAGGGCCGGGGTGGGTGAAAAAAAGTGACTTGTTTCAGAAGTGGGTCCTGCCTCGGAAGAGATTTAAGCCGGAAGCGGAGCGCTGAACCGATATCCCCTCGACCAGGTGGTTTAATTTGCTGCGCCGAGCGGATCGCGATCGCCGTTTAAGAGGCGTGAAGATGCAGCCGGATAGCCGGCGGCTTTATTGTGGCCGGTTTTGCACAAGCGCCCAGGGATCCTTGTCCAGCAGGGCTTCGGCGGCGGCGACGAAATCGCGGAACCGGCAGGATGCCACCTTGCCGTAGTTCAGCGCAACGCTTGACCACAGGCCGTGCTCCTCCAGCAGCTTTTGGACAGGAGCAGAACTGACCTCCGGGTCCAGGGCCAGGTCCCGGGCGAACATCCGATAGGTGCGGACCTCTGGCGGGCGGCCGGCCAGGCGCACCTCGCCGGTGAATTCCTTCCAGTAGCGATAGGGAACCTGCATCCGCTGCTCGACATAATGGATTAGCGAGGTAAACCGCACATCTGCCCCGAGCAGGAGCAGCTTGAAATCCAGTTCGACCATGCGATCGAAAGCGGAGCCGGGGTCGAAGGCGGAGGAGGTGTCGCGCCCGGCCAGGTCCCCTGCGAGGCTCCCCACCACTGCGAGCGACTGCATCGGGTGTGGACTGCGCCGGGCGCCGGGCTGCTGGCGGAGGTATTCGGGAAAAACGCCCATTTCCTCGGCCGGGGTTTTTGCCTGATCAAACGGCTGGCCTCTGGCAAAGCCGAAATTGAATGTGGGGACAACCAGCGTGCCCGTACCCGTGTTGCGGGAGATATCGAGCACGCTGCACAGGGCGTCGTAGTACATCCCGAGTCCCCCAACCGGCTGGCCGAGGAATTGCAGCGCCGAATGGACCATCACCCCGTCGCCCGCTTTCAGCCCGACGGCGCCCAGGGCGGCGATCATCTGTTCACGGGTCACCTTCAGCATTGCCCAAGCCCTCCTGACCTCAGGGGATCGCCTTACGCACCGCCTCCGGCCAGAGTTGGGTGTCCAGACCGTACTGCGCCAGGAAGGCGAAGGCGATCCGTTCCAGCCCGAAGGCGATGCAGCCAGTATGCGCAGGGGAGCCGTCCGGGAGGGTGATGTTGAGGCTGCGGCCGAAGAAATCCTGGTGGTAGTTATACGAGCCCACCGCCAGCGTGGCGTGCTTGAACGGCAGGCTGGCCCGGATCTCGAACTTTAACTGAAAGGCGCTCTGGAAAGCCGCCTGTTTCTTGAATTCACCGATAAAGAACGGGTCGTTGGCACTTTCCACGCGGTATGCCAGGCCGATTTCTTCGAAGAGGGTGCGCATGCGCTGGCGGCCGGTCTCGCGGTTCTGTAAAACGAAATCCCTGGATCCAACAAAAATGACCTCGCGCATGGTGAAGTTCCACAAGCGCTCTAGCGAGGCCAGGTTAACGGACTCGTAACGGAAACAGTTTCCCACGGCAGTGGCGACCACCTGGCCGGCGGGGAGCGGTTTATCGGCCAGGGCGAAATACAGGTGATAACAGACGGCCGGCGAGAGCAGGGCCTGGATCTTGGCGAACGACTCCGGCGGCGACTCCAGCCCCTGTTCGCCGCAGGCGGCATGCTGGGCAAAATCGTCGATCGCATCCAGATCCTCGCGCAGGTGCGTGGCGAAGGTCAGCGAGTGCGGGAAGGCGCGGAAGTACCCCACGCGCTCCAGGGACCGCGCCGGGATCAGGGTCGGGAACCGGTACGGTGCGGCCCCGAACGAGTCGGCCAGGGCCACGAACCGGCTTTCGAAGAAAGCGATCACACGCGTCAGGAGCGGCCCAAGGCTGAACAGGCCGGCCGACTCCTGGAACATCTCCCCGCGGCGCACCAGTTCGGCCTGCGGGTCGGCGGAATACGGGAGAGGCCGGTCGAGGTGGTCCTCCAGGATCTCGACTTTGGGTTTGAACGCGCCCTGGACCATCGCCGTCACCACGCGCCGGACCTTTCCCTCCAGGTTTTTGCGCTTCGCGCCAGCAGCAGGCACGCGCAGCTCGAGGGTGATCCGACCCCCATCGGCGTCGACGCCTGCTTTGAGGATGGACTCATCTACATAGGCAAGCTTGGATTGGACCTCCCCGATCAAGTATTCCGGGATGGTCATTGGGGGGGTGATATCAATTTGGGCAGTCATCTCTCTATTCCTTCCCGGATTTGCCAAGATAGTCGCAGATGGCATTGATGCTGGTCAAGCTGGCGATGACATCGGCGTCAATGACGATGCTGAAACGTTCTTCCAGGAGCATCATGATGCTCATATGGCCCATGGAGTCCCATTGTTTGATTCCGCCGAAAGAAAGCCGAGGGGTCACCTGGTCGATCGGCAGCTGCAAGGCCTCGGCCACCAGTTCCTGGACCCGTCTCATGGTAACCTGGCTGTATCCCATGCACTCCTCCGCTTTCGATTAGGTCGATTCCCGCCGCGCCATGCTGCTGGCGGCCGTCAGGATCCCCATGGCTACCCATAAGTATGGCAGCGCAAACGAGTCGATGCTGAAGCCTTCAGCCAGGAATGCGATCACGGCAAACGCTCCCATCCAGCCCAGCGTTCGCAGGAGAAGGGAGCGGTTTGTCCGCAGGAATGCACCAGCCTGCCAGAGTATATATTGCCACGCCACAAAGAGCGAGAAGCCGACCAGACCGGTCTCTGCCAGTAGCCTCACCCAGAAGCTCTTGATGTTTGGCAAGACTGCACTCTGATTCACCAGCGTCATGATTTCATTCAGGTGATAGCCGACCCCGTTCAGATACTGGAGGAAGAAGAACCCGCTATTTCCCAACCCGACTCCCAGGAACGGGTAGTGAGTGAAAACGCTCCAGCCATTAGACCAGTACACCACGCGTTCAGCAAAATCGCCTTGCACGGCAAAACTCTCTAAATTGTCAGGCAGCCTCTGGAGGGATAGCAGGCTGGCGATGCGGTGATCAAAGCGTCCCAGCAAGAAAATAAAAGCAACGATCGCCACGAGATAGACCGCAAAGAGCGCCAGGACCAGAGGCACCTGGACCCATTGAGCGAGGTGCCAACGCAGGCCAGCCAGCTGTTTTTGGAAGCGGCCCTGCAGCCAGCGAACTCCATAAAGGTTCAGGCGGTAAAAGGCAAAAGTGAGGGTCAGCAAGAACGCCGCCAGGCCGATGCGCGACAAACTAAAAAACATGATGATGGCCCCGATGACCAGCAGGACGTTCTCCAAGGAAAGGCGCAGGAACTTTTTCATGGCCGTGTACCCGGTGAGCGTGGCTGCCAGCCAGTAGGGAAGGAAGACCACGTTCAGCTGGTGCGCCAGCCAGGAAGGCTCGAAGGTGAATCCCCCCACGCGGGTGCGGAAGCCTACGTCCAAGAGGGTGCGGGCTGACAAGTAGGCCTGGATGCGAACCATCTGGGTGGGATACTGACCGCCTCGCAGCAGGATTACGCCGAGTTGGACCAGGGACCAAGCCAGGATGATCACTCCACTGATGTCAATCAGCTGCAGGGTCCAGCGGAAATGGCTCGGTTCGCGATGCCAGAGGGAGATTACCAGGTACGTCGCCGCGCCGATCCCCAGGGTGACCAGGGCATCCCGTTCTGCATCCAGGACCGTGTCCCCTTTATAAGGAGGCAGCATTAGGAAAAAACCCGCGGCCGAGGCGATCAGGGCTGCCACCACGAACCCCAAGAAGGGTGTCATTTCTGCCGGCAGTCTGCCTCCCCGCAGGAGGTACACGGGCAGCCATCCGACCGTCAGGATGAAGATGAAGAGGATCGTGGGCGGTGCCACCTGCGTTCCGCCCATGATCCTGGAGAGCAGCGGCAGGCTGGTGAATGGCAGGAGCAGCAATGCCCCCCCGATGGCCAGCTTTGCACCCCAGGTCAACCCGGATCGGAGGCTGAGACGGGTGTTTCTCATTGGACCTGCGCCCTGGCGGTGGGAACCAGCTGCCCGATGACTATGCCGGCCAGCAGCCCGATCAGGCTGCCTGCCAGGATTATTTCGCTGGTGACATAGAGAACTGGTTCTGCCGGCGGTTCCGCCTGTTGACCGATGTGGAAGGTCAGCGCCGGGTCGATACCCTGATCGGCCAGCACCTCGGAATTGATTTGCTGGTCCAGTTGGTTCAGATAAGCCTGCAGAGCTGCCGGGGTGGAAAACGTGGTTCCCGCGCACGGGTTGGCCTGGGCAAAATCCAATTCCGAAAAACATTTCTGGACCGCAGTGCGCTGGACCTGAAGGGCCTGGGCTTGATCGGAGTGGGCGAGAGCTTCCTGAAGGGCCTTATCCGCCTCCGCGACCCACAGGTTGACCAGGGTTACGGCAACGAGCGAGTCGGTGTTACGCACCCGGATGAACCAGAGGGTCCCGCGCCGGTCGATGGAAAAGTTTGCTTGGTTGATATCCTGGTATTTCAATTTGATGCCTCGGACCGTGGCATCCGCCACCAGGCGGGTCCGCACATCCGGGGAGACAAAGAGGATTTCGACCGGAGCGAGGTAGGTATTTTGGGCCAGGGCGTCAAGGGGCAGTTGGCTGGGAGGAAGGGACAGCCGCATCGCAATCTGCTGCTGGTCCAGCGAAACTTCATAAGTGGCGGCCGCCTCATAGAGCGGGGTGCGGAGATGGCCAAATACCCAGCCGGCAATTCCGCCCAAGATCATGAGCACGACGATGATCCACCAGGTGCTGAGGGCCCTTTCGAAGATGAGGCGCGGGGAGCGGTCGTTCATGCTGCCTCTTTCTCCAGAAAAACGAGTGCGGCCAGGCCCGCCAGGCAGATCAGACCGAAGAGCAGGTTGGAATAAAGGGGCTGGAGGTTAAGAGCGATGAAAGCCAGACAGCCCAGGACGATTGCGGCCAGCTGCATCGTGATGACCGCGCGGGTCGTATCCATTCCCCGATCGACCAGGCGATGATAAGTGTGGTTGCGCTCGGCCTGATAGATCGGCATCCGCCGCCGCAAACGTGAGAAGACCACCAGACAGGTATCAAAGATTGGCACACCCAGGACGATGATCGGCAGGAACCATGAGGAGGCCTGTGGGTAATTGGGGGGGGTATACAGGATGCCGATGGCGGCCAGAAGGAATCCCATGGTCTGCGCGCCGCTGTCACCGAGAAAGAGATGGGCGGGTGTGATGTTGAGAAAGAACAGGCCGGCGCATATCCCGAGCATCAAGGTCAACAACCGCAGGAGTTCCACCTGTGGAGATCCGATGGTCACCAATACCAGAAAGGAGATGGCAATCCCACTCAATCCAACGACCAGTCCATCCATGCTGTCAACGAAGTTAAAGGCATTGGTGATTCCGACCATCCAGAAGAGGGTGATCAGCCAGTCAGCGAGGAGGTTGGTGCGCTCCGGCAGAAGACCCAGAAAATGATGGGGAACAAAATGGATGGTCGTGCCCAGGCTGATGAGCACGATGCTGGCCGCCACCTGGCCCACCAGCTTGATCCAGGCTGGCAGGCGCCTGAAATCGTCCCACAGCCCGACCAAGAAGACGATGGCGGTCGGCACGAAAATATTCCAGAGGCTCCTCATCATTGAGAAATTGAAGATCAAACCGCCGATTGTAAGGGCCAATACCAGGGTTATCCCGCCAGCCAGGGCGGTAGGTGCGCCGTGAGTCTTGTGCGGCAGACTGCCGGGGATATCCATCAGCCCCACGCGGCGGGCGAAGGCGATCGCCGCCCAGCCAAGCACCAGGGATAAACCCAGCCCCAGCAGGATGTTGAAAAACACAAATACGGGAAATACGCCCACGTTATTGTTCACGCCTGCGATCCTTCTGCCTTGACCAGCGAACGGTAGACCGCCAGGGTTTCAGAAATGACCAGGGCCGCGGAGAATTCGTTGACGGCGATCTCCCGTCCTCGCTTCCCCATTTGAATTCTTCTGGAGGGATCATTAATTAATATTTTGAGTGCCTCTGCGACAGCCGGGGGATCATGAGGAGGGACCAGATAGCCGTTTTCGCCGTCCCGCACCACCTCCCGACAACCTGGCACGTCGCTTGCAACGATTGGACGGCCACAGGCGGATGCTTCGAGCAGCGTCTTTGGTACCCCCTCGCGGTAAGAGGGAAGACATACGATGTTCGCCTGTGCGTATATCTGCTCCATATCTCCTCTCCAACCCCACCATTCTATCACGCCCTCCTGTGACCAGTCGTTTAATTGGGAGGCGGGGATGGAGGAAGGATTCTCGGGATCGCTATCGCCGACGAGAGCGAAACGCACCTGTGCTCCTTCAGCTCGAAGCAGGCGCGCCGCTTCGACAAAATCTTCCACGCCTTTATCCCACAGCAGACGGGCAGGCAGGATCACCAGAGGCATGCCCTTGGGTTCCGGGGCAGGCGAAAATCGGGCCAGATCCACGCCGGAGCCTCGAATCAGGGCGATCTGCTTTGAATCGACCAAGCCGGTTTGCAGGAAATATGCCCGGTCGTCCGGGTTTTGAAAGATCACAAATGTCCCTTTTAAGACGAAGCGATAAAAAACCTTGACCAGTTTGGTCAACCACCGGCGTATCCCTTCGCCTTCTAAAAAGACAAAACCCAAACCGGTCACTGAATTTACCGTTTTTATCCTCAGCAGGCGTGCGGTCAATGAACCATAAAGGACGCACTTGACGGTGAAATGGTGGACCAGGTCGGGTTTTTCGTGTCCATACAGCCAGCCCAAGCGTACGATCGTGCTGAGCTCTGCAAAAGGGTTCATGCCCCGGCGGGAGAGCGGAAAGGGGAGCCAGCGGAAGCCCAATTCCCGCAGACGGGCTGCATAAGGCCCTTCCGGAGAGACCAGGATCACTTGGTAGCCCTCCGTGCGCAGGGCTTGGGCCAGCGCCAGACGAAAATTGAAGAGATACCAGTCTGTGTTAGCGAAAAACAGGATCTTCACGGGGCCTCAAGCATGGGACTGCAGCCAGGCCTGGAACATCAATACATCCCACAGGTCATACCGCCAGTTGCGCCTTCCGCTCAAATGCTGCTCCCACTTTTTCTGGATCGGTCCAGGATCAAAAAAACCTTCCCGTCTCAGGCGCGCGGGATCCAGCAATGAACCAGCCCATTCTCGTAGAGGGCCGCGCAACCATGCATCGATCGGGACGCTGAAGCCTTTCTTGGGGCGCTCGACCAGTTCCTTCGGCACGTAGCGGTACAGGACCTGGCGCAGGATCCATTTTCCCTGACCGTTCCTGATCTTCATACGCTGGGGTAATTTCCAGGCAAATTCGACGACGCGGTGATCGTCCACAAAGGGTACGCGTCCTTCCAGGCTGACCCCCATGCTGGCACGGTCAAGCTTGACCAGGATGTCGTCGGGCAGGTATGTCACCAGGTCCAGATACATCATGCGTTGGGTCATCTCCCGCAAAGGGGGCCATGCCTCTGGCTGGTTGGCCAGGGTCAAAGGCTCTTGGGCCCTCTGCACAACCCTGTCCGGTTTTTTCCAGTGGGAGATCAGGCGCAGGTAGAAAGCATCGAAAGACTCAGAACCGAGGATCTCGGCCAGCTTGGTGGCCCGGTCAAGCCAGTTCGGCCAAGCGCGACCGGGTGCTGGGTTCGTTTGCGCTTCCGGTCGATGCTCCCCTGAGAGAAACGCCCAGGAATTGCTGAGCAGGTTTCGCATGGGGCGCGGAATCCACCCCACGGCCCGCCAGAGGCGGGGCGCCAGAAAATAGCGTTGATAGCCTCCGAACAGCTCGTCGCCGCCGTCCCCGGACAGGCTCACCGTGACGTGGCCGCGGGCCAATTCCGAGACCAGGAATGTCGGAATCTGCGAGGAATCGGAAAACGGCTCATCATAAAGCTGCGGCAGGCGGGGGATCACCCCCCGGGCCTCCTCCGGGGTCACATAGAGTTCGGTATGATCGGTGCCGAGATGGGCAGCGATCGCATGTGCATAGCCGGCCTCGTCATAGTGGGCCTCGTGAAAGCCGATCGTGAAGGTCTTGACCGGATTCTGGCTTTGGGTCTGCATGAGGGCAACGATGGTTGATGAATCTACCCCGCCGGAGAGGAAGGCCCCCAGAGGCACATCCGCGATCATCCGCTCCCGCACCGAGGTGCGCAGGGAGGCATCCAACCGATCGATGAGTTCCAGGTCATCCCCCTGGAGCGGCTGAGAAACACCCTCTGTGGCCGCCTGAGTGGCGGACCAATAAGGGCGTGGTTCAGGCATGGCGCTCTGTCCGCCTCCAGCCAGGGTCAGGATGGAGCCGGGTGGGAGTTTGAAAATATTATGGTAGATGGAATATGGGGCGGGGATATAGTTATGACGCAGGTAGAGGGTCAGCGCCTGGCGGTCGATTTCGGGGACGAAAGCCGGGTGGGCCCGCAAGGCTTTCAGCTCTGAACCGAACAGGAGGACATTCCCCATCCAGCCGTAGTAGAGCGGCTTGACGCCCAACCGGTCGCGCACGAGAGAGAGATGCTGCGTCTGGCGGTCCCACAGGGCGATGGCGAACTGGCCGTTGAAGCGCTGGATCGCAGCCTCGAGCCCCCATTCCATGATGGCGGTCAGCATGATTTCTGTGTCGGAAGTACCCCGGAAGGTATGCCCGCGGTCCGTTAACTCTGCGCGCAGTTCGCCATGGTTGTAGACCTCCCCATTAAAGACGATGACGTACCGGCTGTCCGCTGAAAGCATCGGTTGATGGCCGGTGGGGGAGAGGTCGACGATCGACAGGCGGCGGAACCCCAGGGCGATGCCACGGGCCTCTTCGACCCACGCGCCGTGATCATCCGGGCCGCGGTGCTGCAGGGTGTCTGCCATCCGCATGACCATGGCGGTCAGATCTTCATCGCCCAGGGAATGGGAACTATCTAGGAATCCGGTGATGCCACACATAAATCTCGTCCCATTATACTGTTGATCAACTTTACCCTTCGATGCATCGCTTCCTCCCGGCCTTGTTATAAAATACAGGCTCGTGAGAGGAGGACCATGGTTTTCCGCAGGACGGGAGATTCGCTCAGGCCAGAGATTGATATAAACGCTGGTATGCCTGGACGGTCTTCGCGAGCGAGAACTCTTGCTCGATCCGAAGGCGGGCCGCGTTCCCCAGCCTTTGACGGTCTTCAGGGCTGAGATGGATGACCCGTCTCCAACCGTCAGCCAGGGCGGCAGGATTTTTTGGGGGAACGACGATCCCCGTATCGCCGACCAGAAATGCTGCGTCACCCACATCGGTGACTACGCAGGGCAATCCGCAGGCCATTCCTTCGGCGATCGTGTTTGGGAATCCTTCCCCAGAGGAGGATGACGACATGATATCCAACCCGGCCATCAGACGCGGGGTGTCCATGCGCCGCCCCAATAAATGCACACGGCCTGACAGATTTTCGTTCCGGATCTGGTCAACCAGAGATCGATTGGAGGCATCGACCCCTTCTCCGGCGAGCACATAGTGGACGTTCACATACGCAGGCGACAGGAGGCCGGCCGCGCGCAGAAAAGTAACATGATCCTTCATCGGGTCGAAGCGGGCCACCAAACCGATCAGGAAAGACTCCGGAGCCAGGTCAAGTTCGCGGCGGATGGCCGAGGGCAGATCCGGGTCGGGTCTAAACGTCTGAACATCGATCCCGTTGGGGATCCAGACCCAGCGTCGCGGATGATACCCGAGGTGGGTGTGATACTCCTGCCCGGATCGTGAATTGGTCACGACTACCTGTGGCCAGCCCGATAACCAGGTACAGAGCCTTAAGACAATTCCCGTCAGCTGCCTGTATTGTGAAAGGTCATGATAGGACGATCGCAGGTTCCACACGACCTTCCGGGTCCTGGTGACTTTGGCAGCCAGGATCCCGAGTAAATCCGCATGGTACAGCCAGGTCTGAAGGATGTCGGGATGTTCGCGGCGCAGCCAGCTGGTCAGGTGCAGGAAGGCCCCCGGAGAGAGCTGTCCAGGCTGCATGTTCAGAGAACGCACTTGGATGCCGGAGGTGATCAGTTTCTCTCCGATAGGCCCGATGGGGAGCAAAGTGATCACCTGGCTTTCATATTGGGCCCGGTCCATACCCGAAAGGAGACGGTAAAGCGAGATTTCTGCTCCTCCGGTGTTCAGGTCCGTGATCAAGTGGAATACTTTGAGAGACATGTCAGGTCAATCCGAGGGCGAGCAGGTATTGATCGATCGCGGCCTCAACGGAGAAGAACTGGGCCCGCCTGCGCAGGGGGTCGCTGGGCAGGGGGTGGATCAGGGCATCTTCAATCGCGCTCGCCAGGGCTGCAGGATTTCCTACCGGGACGAGGCGGCCGTATTTTCCATGGTCCAGAATTTCTCCCGGTCCGCTCGGACAGTCTGTTGAGACGACCTGGGCGCCGCAGGCCAGCGCCTCGGCGATGACGCAGGAGAAGCCCTCGTAAATCGATGAAAGTACAAAGACGGCACAGTGCGCCATAAACCGGTACGGGTTGAGCTCGAAACCGGGCAAGGCTACATCGTCGGCGATCTTGAGCTTTTCAGCCAGAGCAGAAAGTTCGGCGCGTTTTTCCCCTTCTCCGAGAATGATCAACCTGGCCGGTCGCCGGTTTCGTAACAATGCGAAGGCGTTCATCAGGCTGGGATAATCTTTGGCCACATTGAGGCGACCTGCAGCCAGGATGACTGGCGGGCTGTCTGGTTTAAACCAGGGGTGCTCGAGGGGAACCTGACTGAGCGGCCCAATTTCCTTAGTGACGGCCGGGTTGTAGATGACCGCGATTTTTCCACGGGGGACATGGGTTACCCGGGCCAGATCATCCGCAGCTCCCCGCGAGACTGCGATAATGACATCCGCAAAGCGATGGAAGCACAGCAGGAGAGGCGGATAGACCCACTCCTGGATCTTGTGGATGTGGCGGAGGGTCTGTGAATAATTGGTGTAAGTGCCGATCACGATTTTTGACCTGCTTGAAGCGAGCATCTTTGCCCATATGGCGGTCAAGTTGGCAGCATCCGGCGCGGCGATTAAAGCCGCCGGCCGATTCTCCCGCAGGTAGCTGGATAAGCCTGAGGTGGCAGCCAGAATCCGGGCGGCGTGCAGGTCGATTACCTTGGCTTCCGGGGGTACCGCCTCCAAAAGGGAACCGGCCGCATGCACCAGCACGAAGTCCACCGCATAATCGCGCTCCAGCAACCCGGTGGCCAGATTAATGGCCATTCGCTCCACCCCGCCTCCTTCCAGATTGGGTAAGAAAAAAGCGATCTTGGCTTTACTCATGGCCGGTGATTTCTTTCCCGATGCGCTGGATGGCCATTGCGCTAAAGAACAGGGGCCAAAGGATGTTTCGACGCCAGCCACGGCGGATGGTATCCCTGACCGTTGACCATTGGTGATGATAGAGGGCGGTTGCCGTTAAACGATAACAGAGCTCTGCATGCGCATGGCGCATCAAGCGGCGAACCTCCTTTGGCAGTACCGGCCGATCGAGGAACTCTTCGTTGATCGAAACATTTTCCTTTAATATAACGATGCGCAACGGCCCATGCTGGGGCGAACGCGAGCCGAGGGATGTAATTGTGGCGGAACCACTGTGCTGGCGGTAATGGTACAGCACCTGCCGGATCGGGACAGGACGAACTCCGCCGTCGAGGGCAGCATGAATTAAGAACTGACGATCGGAGGAGATATGATATCGCAGGTCAAAATATCCCACCCGCTCGAATACCGAGCGACGAAAGAACCAGCCGTTGGTAACGGGGCTTCCTTGGATTAACCGGAACCACAACTCATCCGGTTTGATGGCCGGCGTAACGGTCAGCGTGCGCCTTCCGCCAGCCTCATCGCGAAAGATCGTGACCCCCCCGACGACTGCCGCGGCATCCGGGTTTTGTTCAAAGGCCCCGGCGACCGCTTCGAAACAGCCCTCGGCGTAAAGATCATCCGTGTTGAGCAGGCCGACGATTTCCCCTCTTGCCATGCGGATGCCTTTGTTGATCGCATCGTACATGCCTTGGTCAGGTTCGCTGACCACGCGCAGGTGCGGATAGGTGCGCAGGATGTCCAGGGTCCCATCGCTTGAGCCGCCGTCTGTGACGATGTGTTCGTAGCTGGGAAAATCCTGGATCAGGACGCTCTCGACCGCCTCGGCGATGTAATTGGCGCGGTTCAGGCAGGGAGTGACAATCGAGATCAAGGGCGGGCTCATTGGAACAGGTCCAGGTAATTCACTTTCGGAAATACCGTCAGCTTCCCGCCCACGGTTGCGTCCAGGATCTGGCGCCCGGCTTTTTCATAAGCCTGACGTGCCTTCTGATAGGACCTTTCGGAGGCCTGCAGGTCGGGGAGGTTCCAGCGGAAGCCTTTGCCGAAGTATCCAGGTGAAAAATGGTTGGGATCATCTCCACGGGAGACGACTTCTTTATTAGGCTTACCTTCTGTGACAAAGGAGTGATCCACACCGACCAGGATGGCTGTCTGGAAACCCAGGTGATAGGCGATCTGCATCGCCGCGTAAGTAACCGTTGACCCCGAAGAAAAGGATTTGCGCACATCACCTGCGAAGGTTGGCTTGCCGCAGGTATTCTGGATGAAGATCGTGTCCGTAAGCGCGGTGGATTTCAGCGATTTGCGAAAGCTCCACGGGATGAATTTGATGTTCGGCACCTCCAGGATTTCCTCGGCACACTGCTCCAGGACGAGCCGGTTCACGGCGACCAGGTAGGTGGTCGTGAAACCCATTTCCGGGAATAACAGATAAATGCGGTTAAGACCGAAGGTTATTTCGCCGCGCAATTTGGTCAGGTCTGTCTGCCGCAGGCTGGGGCCGTTGCCGATGATGAAGCAGCGCTCCCCGCGATGGCTATCCTTGAGTTCGGTCAGGCGCTTCCGGCTGGCAAGCCCCAGAGGATAGGTCTGATAGGTCAGCCGTTGCTTGAGACAATAGAGTCGAAAATCGATGTACTTCCAGGGAGAAGCCCGAAAGGTAGGTGATTTCATGAGCCCTCACGATTCCAACAGGAAGTCGCCTTGATCCAGGATACCCTGCACGATCGCCGCAATCGCAGGTGAATTTTCGGGAAGCAGCTGCTCCCACGGAAAGTACCTGAACCGTGTCAGGCTCGGCTGAGAGCTGGTTCTCAGGAATGGATCGAACGGCAGCGAGGTCCGGAAAAGTTGATAGTACAGGAACCGGCGTGCGTTGCGGCGGAATTCAGCCGGGACATCGATCCTGCCGGCCTCCAGGAACTCTTCTGCTTTCTGTCGAAAGTCCTTTGCGCTTTGCGGGAAGAAGACGATCGGGTACTGTGTGAAGCGGGCTTTTCCACCACATAGGACCGGCGCACCCATGATGGCTGCCTCCAGACCAATGGTGGAATTATAAACCATGACGAACTTCGAACGCTGGATGAGCTCATAGGAGCTGAGATATTCCCCCGGTGCAATGAACACAACATTGGGGTAGCTGGTCACATTGTGCTCGGCTACCCAGTTCCGAACGGTCTCCTGGCTCACCTTTCCTGGACGGGTCTCATCTGGATGGGCGCGGATGACGAAAAGCGTCTCAGGGTGGTTGCGCATCAGATCGACGATCAGCTCCAGCCAGTTGAACATATCTGGAAAGACGGTGTTGGCATGTGGCTGGCTGGTGTCGAAGATGACATTGGTGAAGACCGGGACGATTTGTTTGAACTGTGCCGATTTTTCTATAAAGGCTTCGTCCAGACCCTTGATGTGCTGCCAGAACCGGACGCCGGCCATGCTGAACTGTCCTTGGAACCGTTTTTCCAGATAACCGTCCAAGCGGGCGTTCTGCTCGTGGTTCAGCTCGAAATCGGCAGGGATGTGGATGGGGTAGGCGGTCGCTTCTCCTTCGGTGAAAAAGGCGGAAAAGGGTTGCAGCCCAACCTCGTGTGTTACGACCCGGACGTTGCGCTTGCGGGTGACCCAAGCAGCGACCGCCTCGGGGTAAAACTGTCCGTTGAACACGATCACCGCCTGGGGGTGGCTCTGCTCCAGGAGGGCGGCGAATCGTCTGGCCACATTCCAGGCCGAGAGGATGTAATCCCGGTACAGGTAGCGGGTGGGCTCATCGTCCTGCAGGTGGAGCCGCCGCAGGATCCAGCGCAATCCGGGGGTGACCAGCGCCCCGAGGGGTAGGGGGGAGGGAAGTCCGTTGAAAGTGTGATGATACTCGAAGGCGGCCAGCTCGATCAGGTTGAGATCCTGGAGTGCCTCTGCCAGGCTTTCGTCCTGTTCGAAAGAGAACCAGTGCACATCGGCCCCCTTTAGCTTTGCCTGAGAATGACGAATGCACTCCCGGCAGGGAGGCGGGTCGTAAGGCTTATTGCGATTGGTCCCCAGGACGCAGTGAAGCATGCCGGCCTGGCAGGCGAAATGAATGACTGGCACACCGGCCAGCCGCAGGCCCCAGGCGGCCAGGAGGTTGAAAGCACCGTTATAGGTGAAATCGGTGGTGCCGCTCGAGGCGATGAAGAGGATGACCGGGTCCAGCTGCTTGGCGGGTGGGAAGTGCTTTCCCAGCCGGATGGCAAGGCGTTCGATCTCCCAGTTGTCCCGCAACCGGCGCAGGATCACGCGCAGGCGGTAGAGGGCCTTGTGAAGGAGCAGCATAAACCCGTTGGATCTTTTCATTTCCCGTATCTGAATCTAGCGGGCGACCCGCCGCATTCTCTTCATCGCAGACATTTCGCTGTCATAGACTTTCTTCACACCATCGCCGAGTGCGGCTTCGGTGACCCGGATGTACTTGACCAGCCTTTCAAATCCTCCGGGTTCGACCGAGGCGGCCTGGTCGCTGCCCCACAGCGCCCGATCGAGGGTCAGGTGACGTTCGACCAGACAGGCGCCCAGCGCCACGGCCACCGCCGAAGGGACCAGACCGACCTCATGACCGGAGTAACCGACCGGCACGCCGGGAAATTCCTTGCGCAGCGTTTCGATCATTTTTAAATTAAGCTCTTCCGGTTCGCACGGATAGGCGCTGGTGGCATGCGTAATGATCAGGTTCTCGGTACCCACCACCTCCACCGCTGCCCGGATCTGTTCCAGTGTGGACATGCCGGTCGAAAGGATGACGGGTTTGGAGGTCCGGCGGACATGGCGAAGCAAGGCATGATCCGTCAGGGAAGCAGAGGGGATTTTGTAGACTGGCGTGTTGAACTTCTCCATGAAGTCCACGGAGGGTTCATCCCAGACGGATACAAACCAGGGGATGCCTTTTTCCTTGCAGTATCGGTCGATCTTCTGGTACCCCTCTCGGTTGAATTCGACCTTGTGGCGGTATTCGAGATAGGTGATGTAGCCCCAGAGGGTCTCACGCATCTGCGTCTGCTGTTCGGGAGGCGTACAGATCTCCGGTGTGCGTTTCTGGAACTTCACCGCGTCCACGCCGGCATGCACCGCCGCATCGATCATGCGTAGGGCAGTTTCAAGATCTCCGTTGTGGTTGATGCCGATCTCTGCGACGATGTAGACGGGCTGTCCGTCGCCGACAAATTTGTTTCCAAGTTTTACAACACGGGTCATCATCAGTCCTCGCTTCTGACTAATTCTTGATTGCTCAGGCTCGAAAGTATTGCGGGCCAGGCAATGGCGTCTATAGGCGCAGAGTACCTCTCTTGGTTCATGCGATCAACGTTCGGGTCACAGAGGGACTAAGGAGACAACCTGTCCGTAACATCCAGAAATTGTGCGATGGTTCCGTCGCTAACCACATAATAGTTTCTCTGTGGCAACAAATCCATCGGGGTGTTAAAAAGCGTGGTGAATATTACTCGAAAAGAATTAACCGGTTCAATATCGGGGTAAAGATGGCTGTAATCGCCGCTTGGGAAATAATAGGCATTCAAGATACTGAAACGTTCCTGCAGACCGGTGGTTTCCAGCGCCTGGGCGGTGAAATACAATCCTGGTCCATGATCACCTTGGATGATGATGATCGGAGGCGTCGAAGAATTCTTGAAGATCGTGTCAATGTCGTCCAGGACCTTGGTGTTGGCGAACTCAACTTGTCCGGAGTATAGCTTCTTGTATTGATCAAAAGACAGATCTGGAAGCTCTGTCGCCAGAGTGAAGGGGCCACTCGGGTAAAGATATTCCCCCGTTGGACCAAGTACAAAAGGAGGGTGCGGCAAAATAACATGATCTAGAACAAAATAGCTGCCCGGCAGTTCCGGGACACGTTTAATGGCGTCCAAATCGAAAAGGATGTAATCACGATGGAGGTCGTAGGCAGAATGATAGGCAAGCTGGTCAAGAAAAGAAGGTTTACCCTGCTCATGTTGCAAGTCGGACCAGGCGCGCAAAACCGTTGAATTGATCAATATGCCTTCGAATGGATTAACAGCAAGACCCGACTTGGAGATGGCTTTTCCTGGTGTGAATACGATATCCGCATCAAAAGCCGTAGTACCCGTATCGTTGTCGATCGCCACATACTTATAGCCAAATCCGGCGAGCATCTTGCGCACGCGGCTGGAAAGGATCAGGGACGCCATTTGTGCATGGGTGGTATTCCTTCCAGGAATTAAAGAATTAGCAACGAGGGCTTCGACATAATTCATGTTCAAGGAAGAACCCAGTGAGTAAATTGTCTCCGGGTAATTGGGGCGACTTTGAGTTGCAACGTAAAAGCCTCGTTTTTCGAGTTCATTGATAAAGGATGAGTTGTCATAGCCATAAAGGTTTTTAAGGATGTCTTCTCTTCCATAGCTGTCCAAAATGATGTAGTAAATATCCGGATACTTTTGAGTTCCTGATGCGCCACTACTTTCCGCGGCGGGATTGACTGTCGGCACAGACGCCTTGGGAGACGTGGGATGTGTTTCAAATAACTGCGTGAAATACGGGGAAATGTCATATATGCTGATCGCCAGCAGGAGAAGCGCAAATACATTCACGTATAAAGTTAAACGAAACCGGGCGGGTCTCCCTTTCCAGACCAGGACCATGCAGGATAAGGTGAGAATGATATAAATCGGCAGAAGATAACGATGCCGAACCAATATCCCGGTCATGAAGACTTGTTTGATGGCGTCGTATAAATGGCCGTAAGAGAAAAAGGCCAGGATGAATATGGAGGTCATCAAGGCCGCTTTTTCCAAGTTGCGAGTAAAGACGTACAGGAGTGCTAAAACGCAGAGCCCCAAAAGCAGCGCAACCGTCATCGCGCGTAGAGTATCTCCGAATGGGACATAGAGTAGATTGACAGCCGCCAGGGACAGGACAGGATAAAGACAGAAGACAACAGTATGAAATACGGGGAAATTTAATATGCGTTTCATTTGAAACCTTCCTCGGGTTTATGGAGCAACAGCTTTTTTTACCTTTTAAATTGAACGCTTTCCGCATTTCAACTGGGCTTGTTTGCCACCTGGTGCGGAGGCGGCTTGCCGGCTTAATGCGCGGCAGGCCTGACCGCGTTGCTTGACGAGTTGATCCTCGATTTCAAGGATCATGCCCGAGTATCTTTCCTCTTTAGGATCAAGTCACAAAACTCCCGAATCGCGCCGTGCCCACCAGGCTTGCTCAGGATGAAGTCGGCAGCTTGCAGCACCTCGGGATGGGCATCTGCCACAGCCACCGCCCAGCCGACCAGCTGGAAACAGGGCAGGTCGTTGGTGTCGTTGCCGAGATAGGCGACGCGCCTCGGGTTCACGCCGCGCTCCTTGAGCATGCCTTTCAAGGCAGACCCTTTGTCCTCAATGCCTTGCAGGAAGGGCAATTTCAACTTGCGGCAGCGTGCCGCTACGACCGGATTAACCTCCTTGGAGAGCACAACCGCTTCCACGCCGCTGGCACGCAGCCGGGAAAGCCCCTCGCTGTCGGAGTGGTTGGAGGCGACTGACTCGTTCCCGTCCTGGTCGGTCCAGACGCGGTTGTCGGTCAGCACGCCGTCGAAATCCATTACCAGCAGATCAATTCCTTCCGGCATCGGGCGGCGCGGCGCGCCCGGCGAGACATATTCCAGCCCTCCGAAGGAGACCAGCCATTCCGCCTTGGCCCAATCGTTCGGCGTGTCCATGTCTACGGTATAACGCGGGTCGATGAGCAGCGGGAAGATCGTCTTGCCGGTCATGGAACCCTTTTGAAGGATCGTCCCCACCCGGATCGCGTCGATGTGTCCGGTCTGCCAATAGATGGGGGGCAGGGCCTGACGGGGGGCATTGTACGGTTCGGGGATGCCGGGCACGCTCAGCAGCGGGACCATCCTACCGCTCTCCGGATCGATCCGCCACATCTTGTGCGGGTTCTGCCCGGCCGGCACGAGGCCGCGCACACAGTCGGCATCTGGGTGCTCGAGCAGCAGGCGCACCGCCTCGTCCACGCACCGGCGCGGGCGGATCGGGGAGGTGGGGCGCAATTGTACCACCACCTCGGGCCGGTAGCCCTCGTTGTCCGCCAACCATTGGAGAACCTGCTGAAAGACTGGCAGGTCGGTGGTCATATCCTGGGCCAGCTCAGCAGGGCGCATGAAAGGGACCTCTGCACCAAGGTCAACGGCAATGGCGGCAATTTCCTGGTCGTCGGTGCTGACGAGCGTGCGTGTCACGGTCTCCGCCTGCCGCGCGGCCGCGATCGACCAGGCAATCAATGGGAAACCGCTGAACGGGCGTATGTTCTTGCGGGGAATGCCTTTTGAGCCTCCCCGGGCAGGGATCACAGCGAGGACTTCAAGTTTGTTCATGGTTTTCATGTGTGATGAGTCGACAGAATATATCCATGCAAATCAGCCGTTCAAAATACCTTCGGGAGAGGGACATGAAGGGAGAAGGTCTGGCCACCCAAGGGCTTGACAGCCGTAATTGGGCTGGATCGGGTTCCGGAACACGGGAGGATTGCTTGCACCCCATGGGAAGCGGGGAGGCGTTCAGGTTCCAATTCATTCTCCATAAATCCGCGGTTACCACGCTGTCCAGCCTCCGTCTACAACGACATTCCCGCCGGTCATATACGTGGAGGCATCCGATGCCAGGAAGAGCAGGGCGCCGTTCATCTCATCCTTTCGCGCCATGCGGCCGAGGATGGTCTTGGTGGAGTAGTTGGCGACGAAGGTTTCGTCATGCTGGTTGAACACCCCGCCGGGGGTCAGGGCGTTGACCCGGATCTCAGTACCCGCATAATAGGCGGCGAGGTATTTGGTGAAACCCAGCACCCCGGCCTTTGTCACCGGATAGTAGACCGGTTTGAAGCTCTGGGCCCGGCCTTCCTTGCGGTAGATGCGCTGGTCCGGCCCATTCAACCCGTAGGTTGAGCACAGGTTGATGATGCTGCCCCTCTTCCCCTGTGCCAGCATCGGTCGGACGCAGGCCTGCGTCACCAGGAACATGCCGGTCAGGTTGACCGCCAGAGCCTGGCTCCACTGCTCCAGAGGGTAGTCCTCAAACCTCCCCGGGGGAATGCCCTTCGCCAGGGCCTCAGGGTCGAACTTCGGATCCAGCCCGGCGCTGTTGACCAGGATGTCGAGGCGCCCGAAGGCGGAGAGGACCTTTTCGACCATCCCCGCGCTGGACTCGGGCCTGGTGATGTCAGCGGGCACGGCCCGGGCTCGATATCCGGCGTGGCTCAACTGATCCGCCACGTTCTCAGCCCCAGCCATGTTCAGATCCACCACCGCGACCGCCGCACCCGCTTCAGCGAGTGTTCGGCAGAACTCGGCGCCCAGCAGCCCTGCCCCGCCGGTGACGACGGCGGTCCGATCGGTCAGCTTGAATTGATCCAGGATTTTGCTCATGGGTTACTCACTCTTTGAAATTCGTTCCCGCTTCCAGGTGATGCCGGTCTTGATCGCTTGCGCGGGATTGCCTGCCAGGATGACGCCTGATCCACAGGAGCGGGTCACGATCGCGCCCGCCGCCACGACCGAATCCTCCCCGACCGTGACCCCTTTCAGGATGACCGTATGGGCCGCGATCCAAACGTGCCTGCCGATGGTCACATTTTCGGCAAAATTGATCCGCCTGCCGCTTCCAGCCTCGAGGACGGAGTGCGAATCGCCGGTGCGGATGTCAATGTCGTTGGCAAGCATGCATTCTTCTCCAATGATCACCTTGGAATGCGGTTCCGTGACAGCAATGGAGACCTCGACCATGGTCGTGTTCTGACCGATGTTTAATTCGCAGTGGTCGTCCTCAAACCAGAACACCCCGCCGCGACTCACCCGGCAGTTCTTGCCGATCTCGATCCGATGATCGGAACCGCGCAGGCGGATTCTGAGGTTGTTCAGAACGCTGCCCTCGCCGACCAGGATCTGGTTGCGGTCCCCGACGACGTCCAGCTCCAGGTTCGAGAGCGTGGCGCCCTCTGCCTGGAGCAGGTTGCCTTCGCCCTGGATATGCTGCCTGACCCCGGACCCGCCCGACAACAAGTGGCGGGTCACCCTGCCCAGGAAGGGGAAGCGTTTGACAAGGAAGGTGTAGATTGATCTCAGCATGGTCATCCAATCTCGCAGGACCTGCGCTCCCGGTCGGAGCGTAGCGCCGCCAGAGCCAATTTTAAGGCATAGATCCCGTCCTCCAGAGGACAGATCGGTTCGCATTCGCCCTTGACCACCTCGCGAAAATGTGCCATTTCCGTGAGGAACATGCTGTTCCGCTCGAAACCTGCCGGGACAGGGAAAGCCTGACCCTCCTCCCTGGGTTCCCCTAGGGAGGGCCGGGTGAGGTGCACCGACCCGCTGGCATTGTCCCAGGTGATGGTCCCCTCCGTGCCGATGATCTCCAGGGTGTGTTGCGGCGGGCGCTGAACGTAATCCAGATGAACGCTGCCCAGAGTCCCGTCCTTGAACCGCAGGCCGATCTCGGCGATGTCCTCCACCTCCAATCCCAGGCCGGTCCGGGAGGTGAACGCCCAGAGGCTTTCTGCCTCTCCAATTAACCAGTGCAGATAATCGAGAGGATGGCAGAGGGTCAGGACAACGCCCCCGCCCAATTCGGGACGAGCGGCGTAGGACCGGCGGAAATCTTCCCAGGGATGCCAGTTCGGCAGGTGCTCGCCCCAGTGGGCGCGAACGGACAACGGTCTGCCGACGGCCTGCCTTCCCAGCAGTTGCTTGATCTGCTGCAGGCCAGGGTGATAGCGGAATTGGAATCCGACCAGCACCTTCCCTCCCCCGCGCTTCAGGGCGGCTTTGAGCTCGTCCAGCCCCTCGAGCGAGTGCGAGACCGGCTTCTCAATCAGCAGGTGGCAGCCGGCTTCAGCGGCTGGCAGGGCGACGGACAAGTGCAGCGCGGTCGGGTTGGCAATGATCACCGCCTCTGGCCCAAGCTGGAGGGCGCGAGCGAGATCAGTTTCGACGTGGTAACCGTTTAATTCGTCCTCGGGCAATGTGGCCTGATGGGTGCGGTAGAGCAGGATATCCTTTTCACCCAGAGCCTGCAGATTGCGCAAGTGGCGACGACCGATCGACCCAAGTCCTGCAATAAGAAATTTCATCCGGCACCCGTCTCACTGGGAATACAGGCGGAAAAGAAAATTGTAAAGCCGATAGAGAGCCCCTCGCAGAAGGCGGCTGCGCGCCAGGGGACGGAAGGCCCGCAGGAACCTGCTCTGCCTCTCCGGAGATTTCCTGTGCGGGGGGCTGGCTAGCAGCTCTGGCAGGCCCAGGCTTTGAACCTCCCTCAGGGTCTTCTCGTCGGGAATGTTGCCCATATGCCAGACGTAGGCCTCCAGCGTGGACAGGTGGAGATAACCGGCTTGATCGACCCTCCGGTCGAGGTTGCGATCCTCCTCCCGGCCCAGTCCGTAGGTCGTTGGCAGCGGAACCATCTTGCGCGCCACCTCCGAGGGCATCAGGAACTGCATGTGGGTGGCGCCCAGTACTGCGTGGACGCCGAGGTCGAGGCGAGTGACCACCATGACATCTGTTTTTTGCAGGAGCGCCGTACGGTCGGAGGAAAGTCCTACTCCCAGGGCATATTCCTCGATTACCCGCGGGTCCAGAGGTCGGTTTTCAATCTGGAAGCGTTGATCGCCTGCTAGGCTCAGATGGGCCGCGCCGTTGCCGCGCAGGACATCATCCAGACATGGCTGCGCCGAGATCATGCCTGCGGTGGGGAAGGCCTCCAGGATTTTCAGGCTGTTTTCTATCCAACCCGGCCGGAACAGGACGTCCGAGTCGGCGTAACAGATCAGCTCATTCGGCAGGGCTGCCAGGATCCAGTTCATCGCCCCGATTTTCCCGAGATTATGGTGGGAGCAAACCAGGAAGTCGATCCACCCTTCGGCATGCAACTGCTGGAGGGCTGAGCGTACTTCGGCGCAGCTGCCGTTATCAAATACCAGCAGGTTAAATGCCAGGCTGGTGGCGTGATGCAGGCTGGCGATCTGGTATTTCAGAATCTCGAGCGAATGTTCAAAATAACCTGCCAAAGAGGGGATGTACGCCAGGAGTGCGACCCCCAGCCGGGGAGGCTGATAGGCCGGCAGTTTATCTTTGGACGGGTTCTGGCCGAGGCGCATGGGTGCTCATCTCCGCGGGATCACGGCTAGGCGACGCTGCATTTTTTGAAGCCGGAAGCCGACCCTGGCGTGCCAGCTTCCCAGATCATCGGTGATAAAAATATGTTCCCATCGCCGTAGCTGGCGGGCGAGGTAGAACTTCGGCGGCTGGATCCGGCCGCCAATCAGCTCCCGGTTGGTATCGAGGATGTTGTAGACGCACCGGCGGCCTCCCGCCTTGGCGAGATTTCGCTTGGCAACCTCGGAGCCGTACGGCGGCTTGCCTCCCGGCAGGTGGCTGTAGTCGTGGTTCTGATGAACCGCGACCACCGCGCGGGTCACGTCCAGCGCCAGGTCCCAGGTCCTTTCGGCATGGTAGACCATCCAGTTGTCCCACGCCGGCCGGCCGATCGTGAAGTCGGGCACATCCGTGTAGAGATGTCGCGGGAAGACAAAGTAGTCGATCCCCCAGGGGGAGTAGTACTCGCCGTGCCGGCGCACCTCGGCGAGCAAGCGGGCTTCCCAATCGCCGTCGAAATCCAACGGCTGGGTCACATCCAGATTCCAGCGTTGACCGACCATCAGGAAGTCTTTGACCTGGGCTGCGACCTGTTGGGCGGCCTGTACCAGATCGGACATCAGGATCATGTCTGCGTTGGCATAACACAGGAGGGGGCTGTCGCTGGAGTCATGGCCGGCGGCCATGACCGAGCGGACCGTCGGCACACCTTGATCGTCGCGGTCCACGCGGGGGGCATGCTTGACGCCGCAGTCCCTGGCGACCTCGGCAATGCCGGGCTCGTCGCCGACCAGGAGGACTGCCACGTCCTCCAGATGGGTCCAGGCCTGGATGGCGTTGCGCTGGATGATATTGATGTGCGGGTTGGTGAACGGCTTGGGGGCCGTGAAAATGGTCAGAAAGGCCATGGGGACTCCCGCTTATCGGGGGATGGCGACTCCCAGTTTCTTGGCAACCTGTGGTTCGATCCAATTATAGGTCCGCTGGAGTCCTTCCTCGAGGGAGATGTGCGGTTCCCAGCCCAGGACCTGGCGCAACCGGGTGTTGTCAGAATTGCGGCCGCGCACGCCCTGCGGTCCGGGGATGTGCTTGACCGAGATCTTAATGCCGGCGATTGTGGCGATCAGCTCCGCCAGCTGGTTGATGCTCACCATCCGGTCCGAGCCCAGGTTCAGGGGATACGGGTAGTCTGAGCGCATCAATCGGTAGATCCCTTCCAGGCAGTCCTTGATGTAGCAGAAGGACCGCGTCTGCTCGCCGTCCCCCCACATTTCGATCTCCGGGTTGTCGGTCAATTTGGCAACGGCAATTTTGCGGCACAGGGCTGCCGGGCTTTTTTCACGCCCGCCGTCCCAGGTGCCTTCATCGCCGAAGATGTTGTGAAAGCGCACGATGCGCGTTTCCAGGCCATAATCTTCGCGATAGTGGGTGCACAGGTTTTCCATCACCAGCTTTTCCCAGCCGTAAGCGTCCTGAGGCTGGGCCGGGTACGCATCCTCTTCCTTAAGGGGGATCACCTGGGTGTCCACCTGTTTGTATTCCGGATACACGCAGGCGGATGAGGTGTAAAAATAGCGCTGGATGCCGTTCAGGCGGGCCGCTTCGAGGGTGTGGGTATTGATCAAGGAGTTGTTATGGAGGATCTCGGAGTGGTGTGAAGAGATGAACCCCATTCCTCCCATATCGGCAGCCAGGCCGTAGACTTCTTCCAGGCCACGCGTCGCCTGCAGGCAGTTGTCCCAACGCCGCAGGTCGAGGAGTTCGAATTCGTCGGCATCCACCTGGGTGTATTCGGGATATTTGAGGTCCACCCCCCGCACCCAATACCCCTTCTCTTTCAGAAAGGACACGAGATGGTGACCGATAAAACCACCTGCTCCGGTGACGAGAACTTTGGTTTTAGACATGGCAATCTCCTTGGTATGAATAGGGTTTAGGAGTCGGGGTGTGCTGGTTCTGCTTCCTCTACTCTTTTTTGCTTTACGGCGGCATTGATCTTCACCAGTTCCGGCTGGCTCTTGAAGAGCGCTAGGACCTGCTCCCATGTGAAATCGTCCCGGTTCCCGAAGGCTGCATAGATGCGGCGAATGAGATCCAGGTCCTCCGGGGTGTCCACCGCCCAGCGCAGGTCCCCATAATCGGGATCATGGTTGACCAGCCGCAGGCGGAAGCCGCGCGGGCTGACGGCAGTGATGCTCTTCGTCACATGCGTTGATTCAATGGGCAGCCCTTCGTAGAAAAACGGCATGACATGCTCCCGCTGGAATGGCTCGCGGGCCTCCCGCCAGGCTCGTTCCAATGCAGCCCACGAACATACCTCCACATCCAAACCGTTCGGATAGGTGCGGTGCCAGGGGGGCGGGAGGCGGTTGGCGGCGAAGTCGGCTGCGGACTGCTGGAATTCGCTCACGGTCAAGTCCACCAGCTGCGGATCGATCACGGGGTCGTCCGCGGTGATGCGCACGACAACGGTGGCATGGAAGCTGCGGGCGGTCTGGTAGAAGCGGTCCAGGACATCGTGCATCTCACCCCGGTAGATGGGGTAGCCGCGCCCTCGACACACTTCCGCGAGGGGGTCGTCCTGGACCGCACGGGTGGTGGCCACCACCACCTCATGCAGCTTTTGCGCCCGCCTGAGGCGCTCGACGACACGGATGAGCATCGGCTGGCCGCCGATGTCCGCGAGCACTTTTCCTGGCAGGCGGGTGGCGCCCATGCGGGCTTGCACGATGGCGAGGATGGTGTTGGGTTCGGTCATTCATCTCCCTGAACTTCTGGCAGACACTCTGCCGTCAGGTGCCCTGCCGCCCGGTGCCTTGGGGGCAGGGGCAAGTGCGAAAGCCAGGTTATAAGCTCCCAGCAATTTCTGAAAATTCTTCTTCCAGTCGGCCTTTTCTTCCGCGATCCGACGGCTGGCCAGGCCAACTTTGGCCAGGAGGTCCCGCTCTGCAGCCAGGCGCAGGATCAAGGCGGCCAGGGCTCCGACATCGCCATCTGGAAATAGCCAGCCGTTCAAGCCCTCCGCCACCCATTCCCGGTTGGCAGGAATGTCTGAAACCACGCAGGGCAACCCGCAGGCCATGGCCTCCATCAGCGAGACGGACGACCCGTCGATGTGGGACGGCGATACGTACAGGTCCGCCATCCCGTAGTAGCGCGGCATCTCACCCTGCGGGACCTGACCGCCAAAGGTGACCTGTGGCTCGACGCCGCCTTCGATCAGAATTTGACGGATGCGCGTGCCCTGTGATCCGCCGCCGAGCAAGATCAGGCTCATTTCGGGGCGCTGGCGGGCTGCTTTCGCAAAGGCTGCAACCATTACGTCCACGCCGTAGCGCGGCTCCCATGAACGGTTGCAGAGTAGGATGAAGGGCGAGCGGCGCTGGCTGCCGGGTAACGGTTGCCTGGGCGAGAATTGTCCCAGGTCGACTCCCCAGGGAAACATGATGGTGCGGTTTTCAGGAACACCGTATGCAATCGCTTTTAGGCGCGTCGCTTCACAGTCGCTGGTGAAGACGGTGGCGTGCTGCAGGGCATAGCGCGTCGCCCAGCGCCAGAGGGGACTGCGCTCAGCGTCTTGCATCAGATCAAAACCCCAGGACATGAGCAGCAGGGGCTGGAAGCCTGTCAGGGCGGCCAGGAGGCCGCAGGTCTGGATCGGGCCGGCGTGGATGAGATCGGGCTTCACCCGGCTGATGATCCGCTGAAGTTCCAGATATAAACGCGGACCTTGAGTGCGTCGCGCGGTTCTCCGACCCCCTGCCCAGGGAATTTCTTCGATTCGAGAGGGCACCGGGCGATCTTCGGTCTGGCGCGGCCCGCGCTCCAGACGCAGATAATACACCCGATGTTCCGTCTCCGACAATGCCGAGAGGAAGCGGTGGTCGTGCGGGGTGTAATCCTTCGAGAAGTACAGTACGGTAGCCACGGCTAAGACCTAAACGGGTTGCGATGTTATGACCTGGCGGTAGATTGCGACCGTGCGCTGGGCGATCTGCTCCCGGTCGTGGCGCGCCAGTGCGGTCTGGCGGGCGCGGGCACCCAGGCGGGCCGCCAGCGGTCGGTCGTTCAAGAGCTGGGCGATCCTGTCGGCCAGCATGTAGGCGTCCCGGTCGTGATAGAGCAGCCCGTCCTGGCTGTCCCTGACAAGGCTGGGGATGCCGCCGACGTTTGCGGCGATGCAGGGCAGCCCCATCAACATGGCCTCGCACAAGCTATTCGGGCTGTTGTCGATATGCGAGGGGTGCACGTAGACCGCGGCGCCCAGCATCTGCTCGGTGATCTCCCCGGGGGTCAAGCGTTCAAAAAGCAGGATATTCTCCTCAAGATGGTGCGCCCGGATAAATTTCACCAGGATCTTCCCGGCGTCATAGCTCCGGTTAATGCCAGCCAGGTGGAGCTGGATCTGCTTCCAACCGCGCTGTTTGAGGAGGTCCACCGCGCGGGCCAGCAGCAGGCTGCCCTTGTAATAGTTTCCGCTGGAGGTGCTGTAAATGACCGCACCGCCCGCCGCTTCGGCGTGCCATTCGAGGGTATAGTACGGGTCGGCCAGCGCTTCGTTGCAGGAAAAATAATGCGCCTGGGGGTTGAAGGCCAGCAGGACCGCCCGGTCCCATTCGGTGCGGCCCATGTAGTTCTGGCAGCTGCGCAGGATGTGTTGTTCACTTTCGAGGTATTTCCTCCAGGTCAGCCATTTGTGCAGTGGCCCTTCCCCGCGGAGAAAAGCCTGCGTGGCGAGCTCCTGGGTGATCTCCCGCCAGCCGACATCGGAGAAGAAAAAGGGAAAGTACCCGTTGACAATGGCCTGGATGGAAAGGAGCGACGGGGCCGCAAGCCGCTCGCTGATCAGGCCAAAAAAATTCTCGCTGCCGTGAAAGTGGACCAGGTCCGGTTTGAAGTGCGCCACCAGGTCGAGGCATTGCTCGTAATCCGCCCGGGTGTAACTGACGTGCTGCCAGGCCCTGCGCAGCCTGCCCCAGCGCCCGCGCGGGGCATCCCCCGGCAGGGTGAAATAAGTCGTATTTGCCTGAATGAAGGGAGGGCGCGGTTCAGGAGCGGCGGCCGCGATACCCAGCTCGATGTCAGGCTGGTAGGTTTCCAAGGCTTTGCGCAGCCCCTCCTGCCACCCGGCGCGGGTCAGGCCCTGACCGGTCAGGGCGGGAAGCTGGACACCGGTGAACCAAAGAATGCGCATGCGGGATCAACCTTTGAAGAGAGCAGATAAAGGCATGGTTATCGCTAATCAGGCGGCAGGTTGGCCTTGAGCGACCTGGCTGTAGATCTCAGCGGTCCGGGCCGCGATCCCTTGCGGGTTATGGCGAGTCAGGGCCCTGCGGCGGGCTTGGCCACCCAGGCGAGACGCCAGCACCGGGTCACCGAGCACCCCGGCGATCTTATCGGCCAGGATGTAAGCGTCCCGGTCGTGGTAGAGCAGCCCGTCAACGCCATCCGTGACCAGGGAGGGCACCCCGCCGGCGAACGCCGCAACGCACGGCATGCCGACCAGCATGGCTTCACACAGGCTGTTCGGGCTGTTGTCCATGTGCGAGGCATGCACATAGACCCCCGCCCGCAGCATCTCCTCGCTGATCTGGGCGGGGCTCAGCCGGCCAAGCCAGACAATATTATCCAGCATGCCTTCCTTCCGAGCCAGCTCGGTCACGGCTAGGCCGACATAACTCCTGGCCTGCGCCCCGGCGAGACGGAGCTGCACCTCCTTCCAGCCGCGCCGCTTCAGGATCGCCACCGCCTGGGCCAGGGTCAGACTGCCCTTAAAGAAGGCATCCGTCGTGGTGGTGTAAATGACCGCCTGCTTGGCGGCCTCGGCGCGCCATTCGGTGGTGTAGTACCCGTCGGTCAGAACCTCGTCGCAGTGGAAATAGTGCGCCTTGGGGTTCAAGGCCGCCAGGACGGCCCGGTCCCAATCGGTCCTGCCAATATAGTTGCTGCAGGCGTGCAGGATTTTTTGCTCGACCGGAAGGTATTTTTTCAGGGTCAGCCAGCGGTGGATCAGCCCGCCTCCTTTGACGAATTTCTTTGATGCGAGCTGCCTGAGATAGTCGCGCAGGCCCGCATCGGTGAAGACGAAAGGCAGCAGGCCGTGGATGATGGCCTGTAGGGACAGCACCGAAGGCGGCGAAATCCGGTCCGCAATCAGGCCGTAAAAGTTTTCCGTCCCATGGAAGTGAACCAGGTCGGGCTTGAAGCGGGCGACCATTTCGATGGCCTGCCCCAGGTCATCCGCGGAGTAAACCGTGTGCTGCCAGGCGTGGAATGCCCGGGAGAGCGTGCCGCGCGGGGATTTACGCGGGAGGGTAAAGTACGTCGCGTTCCCCTGGACCAGGGGATCGCGCCCTGTCGGGCCGAAGTTGGCGATGCCCAGCTCGATCTGGGGCTGGTAGCTCTCCAGCGCCTTGCGCAATCCTTCCTGCCAGCCGGCGCGCGTCGACCCCTGACCGGTCAGGGCGGGGAGTTGAACGCCGGTAAACCAGAGAACGCGCATGCAAGGCACCTTTTCGACAAGAGACTTCACCCGCGCTTATGGATGGCGCGGGCGATCTGCTGCATCAAATCCCTGTCGCGTTCAAGATCGAATTTCACTGCTTCCCTGACACCTTCTGAATAGGACCAGGGATGGCTTTTTCGCATCCCGGCGGGTTCACTCAGGTAGCGCGGGATGATGTGAGCGTGCAGGGCTGCATCGGAATTTCCCATGATAGCGTAGTTGATCCGGTAGGCGCCGGTCACTTCCAGCAACGCATCCCCGACGAGGGCCATATCGCACAGGTATCTCGATCTTTCCTGCGGGCGCAGGGCATTCAGGCTGTCGACGACCGGATCGGGCAACAGGATCGAATAGCCGCGCAGGAACTGCTGATCACACAGGACCACCCAACCGGATGCGACCTGACAGATTAAAGTCGGGTTTACTCCTGACCTGGCAGCTTCCACACGCTCATGAATCATGGTCATCTTCAATCAGGCTCCCGGTAGCATCTAAGCCACTTCTGTATCAGCCGAATGGACAACCATTTTCGACCCGTCCCTAGAACAATATGCCGCCCGGCGGTGCGCAGGCCGTCCAGCCGCTGGCCTGTGGATAACTCGTGATTTTCTGTGGATAACTCCGTGGGTATTGTGCATAAGACCCTTCGAGTCTGGTGGAAAAGGTGGGAAAAGATGGGTTCCGGGAGGTGGATAACCTGTGGATATCCAGGCAGGGGCTGTGGATAACCTGGGCGGTTCATCCGTACCGGCCGATCGATTCCGGGATATTTCAATTTTTTCAATCCAGCTCCCAGTCCGTCCACTCGATTGGATCTCCGACCAGGGAACGGAATGTGGCCCCGAATTTCGCCCAGCCCTCGCCGAGAACCCGGGCCAGGGGCCAGGCCTGGTAGGACTCCCAGAAGCCGACCAGATGCCAGGGGAACGGCCTCGGGTATTGAAAGAAAAACCGGTAGGCATAATTCCAGGCCAGTTCCACTTGCTCCGGGGTGGGGTGGTGCTGCTGCGGCCCAGTGAAGACAGCCTCGATGGCCTGGAAGTACTCCTCCCAGGTCTGTGGATCGATGGTAAAGCCGCGCTGTCGATAATGCGTATCTCCCGCCACGATGACCGGAATCCCCTGCATGACCATTTCCATTCCGGTGGTGGTGGTATAGACCAATCCCAATTGAGCGAACGCCATGAGGTCGTAAGTGTTGACCTTGTCCAGAGCGCCGACCAGGGTCACATTCTCCGGCAGGTGTGGGATCTTGGCACGGATGGTATCCGCCATGGACGGTCCCTTCTCATA
>Ga0187877_1000600_pt1 | contig 44010 bp, 41 predicted proteins | sample June2016WEW_17_1_3_FD_132430 | JGI IMG/M metagenome (GOLD analysis project Ga0187877, IMG submission 132430) | Peatland microbial communities from SPRUCE experiment site at the Marcell Experimental Forest, Minnesota, USA - June2016WEW_17_100 | ecosystem: Environmental > Terrestrial > Soil >...
AAGCTGGCGACCGAAGCACCGGTAAACGGCGGCCGTAACTATGACGGTCCTAAGGTAGCGAAGTTCCTTGTCGGGTAAGTTCCGACGTGCATGAACGGCGTAACGACTTGGTCGCTGTCTCGACCGCAGACTCGGTGAAATTGAAGTGGCGGTGAAGATACCGTCTACCCGCAGCAAGACGGAAAGACCCCGTGGACCTTTACTGCAACCTGGCATTGATGCCGGGTGCGGACTGCGTAGGATAGGTGGGAGGCGGTGATCCCTCGGTTCTGGCCGAGGGGGAGCCAACGGTGAAATACCACCCTGTTTGCATTCGTCATCTCACCCTGTCCCGTGAATCCGGGCAGGGAACCGTGCTAGGCGGGCAGTTTGACTGGGGCGGTCTCCTCCAAAAGAGTAACGGAGGAGTGCAAAGGCAGGCTCAGTCCGGTTGGCAATCGGACGATGAGCGTAAAGGTAGAAGCCTGCTTGACTGCGAGTGCTACAGCACGAGCAGAGCTGAAAGGCGGCCTTAGTGATCCTGTGGTTGCGTGTGGAAGCGCCATAGCTCAACGGATAAAAGGTACCCCGGGGATAACAGGCTGATCGCCTCCGAGCGTCCATAGCGGCGAGGCGGTTTGGCACCTCGATGTCGGCCCATCGCATCCTGGGGCTGAAGGCGGTCCCAAGGGTTTGGCTGTTCGCCAATTAAAGCGGTACGCGAGCTGGGTTCAGACCGATGTGAATCAGGTCGGTCCCTATCTGCTGTGGGCGTAGGAACCTTGACGGCACCTCTTCCATAGTACGAGAGGATTTGGAAGGACGGACCCCTGGTGCACCAGTTGTCGCGCTAGCGGCATTGCTGGGTAGCTATGTCCGGAACGAATAAACGCTGAAAGCATCTAAGCGTGAAGTCTATGCCAAGACGAGGGTTCCATTCCCGATTTATCGGGAGAGAGACCCCGGGTAGACCACCCGGTTGATAGGCCGGAGCTGTACGGATCGAAAGGTCTTTAGGTTACCGGTACTAACGGTCGATTGCTTGATCACTTTTATCAATTGCCGATAAGTTGCTGGTTGCTAGTTGCTGGTTGCTGGTAAAAAACTGGCAACCGTCTCTAGCAACTGGCAACTAGTAACGAGCAACTTCCCAAAAGGCGTTCGACGACGCGTCGCGGAGAGAAGAACCTCAGCTTCACTTAAAACACAGTCCCGATGCGCCTTAACCGGCTGTCGGGATTTTCGTTGGTGGCTACACCGGTAGGGTCACACCCGTTCCCATTCCGAACACGGTCGTTAAGCCTGCCGGGCCGATGATACTGCTTCCGCGGGAAAGTAGGTCACTGCCAGCGTTAAACAAGAACCCCGGTCCCTTTCGGATCGGGGTTCTGTTGTTGCAATGAATCGCTTATTGCAATCAATGCCGCCGCGGCGATGATATCGGCTTGGCACAGTGAGCTGTGGCGGAAAGGCGCGCTTCATGGGCCAGTTTGATCGAATCACGTTTGACCCTCGCATCATGGGCGGGCGCGCGTGCATCCGCGGGATGCGGATTCCCGTGTCGGTGATCCTCAAACAGATTGCGCATGGAGTCTCGCACCAGGAATTACTGGCCGATTACCCGGACCTTGAACCCCAGGACATCCAACAGGCTCTGGAATACGCCGCCTGGCTGTCGCAAGAGGAAGTGAGAACTGCCTAAACATGAGGTTCCTCGCGGACATGGGGGTGTCCCAGCGGATCGTCCAATGGCTGCGGCAAAACGGACATGATGCGGTGCATCTGCGCGAACTGGGGCTTCGCAATCTCTCCGACCAGGAAGTGTTTGAAAAAGCGGCCAGGGAACAGCGGATCATTCTGACGTTCGACTTGGACTTCGGGGAAATCCTGGCGCTGTCGGGCGAGCGCGTCGTCAGCGTCGTCTTGTTCCGCATGAACAACACGACCGCGCCGCTGTTGATTCAGCGGCTCCAAGCCGTGTTCAGCGACGCGGCAGAATCGCTGAAGGAAGGGGCCGTTGTGGTCGTGGAAGACGCGCGCCACCGTGTGCGGCGGCTGCCCTTGGCCGGCTGAAGCGCAACGCCTCGTCGAGGCGGGCCGATGAGGAAAGCTTCCGCGGGAAAGTAGGTCACTGCCAGCGTTAAACAAGAACCCCGGTCCTCCAAAGGATCGGGGTTCTTTGTTGCGCCTGACATTTGCCGCACCTTGCCAACGCCGGTTAGATTTGTTGAAAGCGTCTTGTCATCCCTGGCGGGATTCTGGAATATGCACGAACATCCATTGTGGCATTTGAAATGCGCCTGAGTCTTCAACTTCATCCGGCGGACCGGGCGATCTTTGCGATCCTGGCCCTGGCCGTCGCCTTGTCGGTCGTCGCCGGCGGCAGACCGGAAGTCCGGTCCCTGCTGTTGGCCCACCTTGTCCTGTTGGCCGGCTACGGACTCTTCGTGTTGGCCGCTGTCAGATGGAGCCGGGCCGGATGGGTCGCATACGTGCGGCCACTGGCTGCCATGTGGACGATCTTCACTCTCTATTACACCGCCGGCCGGCTCGGCATGGCGGCGATGCCCTATCGAGCCGACGCCTCCCTGGCGCGCATCGACACGTGGATGTTCGCCGGAATCAATCCCACATTCTTTATCCAGCGTTGGCAGACACCCGCGCGAGTCGAACTCTTCGCATTCTTCTACGGCTTGTTCATCCCCTACGTCAATCTTTCCCTTGTGCTTGGCGCCTTGGGCCGACCACCGCTGGAGCGCGACCAATTTCTCACCGGCTGGGTCTTCACCTATTGCATTAGTTATGTTGGCTACCTGTTCCTGCCGTGTCAAGGTCCGGGCGGATTCTTTGCCGGCTCCTACTCCGTTCCGCTGCAGGGAGGTTTCTTCTTTGCTCTGGTTGTCACGGCCGTTGCCCACTCCGGCGGCCTGATCGGCGTATTCCCCAGCCTGCACGGCGGTTCGTCGCTCTACCTGTGCCTCTTCGACCTCAAGACCAACCGACTGCGCGGTCTGACCTACTTGCCCATTGTCGTGATGATCTACGGAGCGACTATTTTTCTGCGGTATCACTATGTTATTGACCTGGTTGCCGGAACGATCATCGCCGTGAGTTGCACGCATTGGGGGCGATGGGCTTTTCTTCGATGGGCACGAGCGCGACGGGATGCTGGATTGCCGGCCTTACCCGGAGGAGAGGGCGATGTTCTATCGGATATTCCGGCTGACGGTCGCGATTACACTGCGGCTGTTCTTCCGGCGAATTGAAGTCGATGGTCCGCGCGACTTGCCGGCCGGGCCGTTGCTGCTGGTATCGAACCACACCAATGCGCTGGTCGATCCCCTCATTCCCCTGATCGCGCTGAAGCGGCGACTCACCTTGACGGGCAAAAATGTCCTGAACAAGAACCCCTTGTTGGCGCTGCTGAACTGGGGACTGGGAACGATTCCATTTCATCGGCGTGAGGATATCGGCCAAGGGGCCGACCCGCGGCAGAACGTGCAGAGCATGCGGCGTTGCCGAGAGATTCTGGCGCGCGGTGGCGCCGTCTGCGTTTTCCCCGAAGGCATCAGCCATTCGGACTTGAAGATGCGACCGTTTCATGTCGGCGCGTCGCGAATCGCGCTCGACTTCGTGCATAAGGACGGCAATCCCGGCAACCTGCAAATCGTGCCTTTGGGATTGCTATACACGGCCAAAGGCGAATTCCGTTCCGAAGCCTGCGTGCGGATTGGCCAACCGTTCGACGCCGGCCATTGGGTCGCCGCACACCCCGAAGCCAACCAGGAGGAATTGACGCAGGAATTTCGCCGGAGGATCGAAGCATTGACGATCAGCTACGAAAACCGCCGCGAAATGCTGATTGTGAACTGGGCCAACGATATCGTCGCCTCGGAGGCGCAGATGCCCCAGCCGCTGGGAAGCACCCCGTCGCGGACGATGGAGTCCTTCAACCGTCTGGCCCGGCTGCAAGCGGGATACCGAACCTTGCTCGCGGACCACGCAGCGGATATCGCCGCCCTGTCCGAGCGCGTGCGGCGGTATCGTGCCGAGTTGAAGCACCGGGGAATCAATCCAGCCGAAGTCTTTCTGCCGATGCACCCGCTTCGGGCGATTCTCTTTCTGACGCGGGAACTGGAGCTGATTCTGATCGGCGCGCCGCTGGCGTTCTTCGGGATCATCAATCATCTGTTGCCGTACCTGATCGTCCGCCAGGTGGCCGGGCGGCTGTCGTCGGACAAGGACCATTGGGCGACGAACGTCGTCTACCCGAGCTTGATCATTTTTCCGCTGTTCTATGCGATCCAACTCGCGGTAGCGTGGCTGCTGCTGCCGGTGATGTGGGCGGCCGTTTATACCATTGCACTACCGTACACAGGGTACTACGCATTGCTTTACCAGGAACGTGTAGGCAGTGCCTGGCGGCGTGCGCGGACATTCGTCTACTTCTTGTTCAGGCCCCAAACCCAGCAATGGCTTGTGGCTGAGGGCCAGGAGATACTGGCGGGGATTCAGGAGCTGGCTGGGCACCTGGAACCTGAGAGTGCCGCACCGCCGGGAAAGGAGCGCCCATGACCGACGTGGTATTTTTCGATCAAGCCGACTTGGCGGCAGCGTCACTTGTGGGCGGCAAGGGCGCGAATCTCATCCTGCTGACGTGTGCGGGCTTTCCGGTGCCTCCGGGATTTGTCGTTACTGCCGAGGCCTATCGAAAGTTCCTGGAACGGGCGGCCTGGCTCCATGCGGCGATTGTCGAGCTCGATTACCAGCGGCCCGAGGTTCTACGGGAGCAATGCGCACACATTCGTCGGCGGCTGATCGACGCAGAGTTGCCGGCCGATGTTCAGGAGTCTATCCGCGCGGCTCTTGGGAGAATAGAACCCGCGAGGCTGGAGCCAAGTGCGTTCGCCGTACGATCCTCCTCGACGTTTGAAGATTTGGCACAAGCCGCGTTTGCCGGCCAGCATGATACGTACCTGAATGTGCACGACCCCGAGCGGATTCTTGAGCGGGTGCGTGCTTGCTTTGCCTCGCTTTGGGAAGACCGCGCCGTTCTCTATCGACACCATCAGGGCTTTTCGCAATCCGAGGCCCGCATGGCCGTCGTCGTGCAACGGCAAATCGAATGCGAGGTGGCGGGCGTTGGCTTCTCCATCGATCCGATCGGCGGCCGAATGGACCGGATGATCATCAACGCCAATTACGGAATCGGTGAGTCGGTGGTATCGGGTGAAGGAGAGATTGATCAGTTTGAGATTCTCAAGCCGAGCCTCGAGGTGGTGGGGCGGAACATCGGCCACAAGGATCACCAGGTTTTAGCGACCGACGGCAATGTTGAGAGCCGTCCGGTCCCGGCGGAGTTGGCAGACCTGCCCTGCCTGACCGATGAGCAGTTGGTCAAAATGGCCGACCTACTGAAGCGGGTCGAGGATCATTATGGCTGGCCGCAGGACATCGAGTGGGGCTGGCATCTGGGGCGGTTATATCTGCTGCAATCACGGCCGGTGACGACGATCCAACCGGATTGGACGCGGGACGAATCGGCCGAGCGCTTCCCGAATCCCATGACTCCGCTGAGTTGGGACTTCATCAGCGTCGCGTTTCGCGCGTCGTTGAGCCACTCGCTGTCACTCATGGGATTGCCGGCGTTGAAGGGCGATTGGTTCCAGATTTTCGATCACTACATTTTCGGAAACCAGAATGCCGTGCGGCTGGTGGCCATGTTCCGGCCGCTGAAAGCCCGCAGTGCATTGGAACTTGTGGCGGAGATTCCCGCATTGCGCCGGCGGTTCGCGTGGGTCATGGATTTGCCCCTGAACTGGGCGCGCGACCTGGACCGCTACCTGATCCGGCTTGGACGCTTGGAGGCCCGCCCCGATCCGGCGACACTTGAGGAGGCATGGAGTTTTATCTCTGACGTACTGGAGACGGCTGCGGACTATTTCCGACCGAACATCGCCATCTCCATGACGCAAACCGGACTTCATCGTTTACTGCATGGGCTGATCGCGATGCTGGTCGGACCGGCCCAGGCGCTGGCGATCCTCGACGGGCTGCTCACGGGATGCCAGACCAAGACGGCGATCGTAAACCGGGAAATCCATGACATGGCGGCGCTGGCCGCGCAGACCCCGGCGCTAAGCAGCGAGCTTCTGGAGCGAGGCGGTCGTCCGTTTTTCGAGGCGGACCGCTTGACGGCGTATCCGGCGTTTGCCGCCCGGTTCCGGCGATTCCTGGAGGATCACGGGCATAGGGAAATAGACATGGATTACAGCCGGCCGACCTGGTCCGGCCAACCTTGGGTGGTGCTCGATTCAGTGCGGCTGCTGTTGCGCGCGCCGACGACAGAGAATCCCACGGAGAGTATGCGGGCCCAGCGCCTCCGTTACGCCCAAACCGAGCAGCGGTTCATGGCCGCCATTCCAGAGGAATTGCGTTTCTTTTTTCGCGAACTGATCGGGCTGACGCGAAGCTACACCATCCTGGACGACCTTGAGCATTACCAGACAACGCGAATCAACCCTCTGGCCTACCGGGCCGCGCTGGCGATGGGACATCTGCTGCGCGGCCTTGGCGTATTGGATGAACCGCGGGATGTGTTTTTCCTGAACAAAACGGACGTCGAGGCTCTCGTGGCCGGGCAGACGCCAGAGGTGATCAAGAGTTGTCGAGAAAAGGCGTTGACGAACAAAGCGTCATATCTTCTGGCCTGCACGCGCTCGCCCGAGTGGACGCAGCAACAAATCCGTTCAGCCAGCGACGCGACGTCCGACAACCTATTGCGCGGATTGCCCGGCAGCCCCGGCCAGGCGATTGGACCATGTTTCCGGGTTCGCGGCCCCGAGGATTTCGGTCGATTCCCGAACCGGGCGGTTCTGGTTGCGCGGACCACCAATCCCGCCTGGACGCCGCTATTCTATGCCGCATCGGCGGTGATTACTGAAAGCGGCGGACCCTTGTCACACGGTGCGGTGACAGCGCGGGAGATGGGCCTCCCGGCCGTCATGTCTGTTCGGGGGATCATGAACCGCATCACGGATGGGCAGACGGTGTTGGTCGATGGGACAAGCGGCACTGTGGAGATCAAGGGCGCGCTATAGACCCCTCCCCGGACGCCATGGCAATTCTCCGCTTTCCACGCGGATTATGGGCATAAAACGTGAGCGTTGCGTCGGCTGGACGATTACGCTGAAGCGAAGGCTGAGCATCTTCGCGGCTTGATTTCGGCCGATCCAACAGACTGCCAGGAGCATCCGGATGTGTACTGACGGCAAATCGCTTGACCTCGACGCACGATCCGGCGAGGAACTCGCGGCCATGTGCCAGGCCATCGACGATGCGCAGCAAAAAATCGAAGCGCTGGGTCTAACGGATCATACGGACAACCGGAACCGCGCCGCGGAGCGCTACGATCTGCGGACCATCTCCCTCGCGACTCTGGCCGGGCTGATCGAGCACACCCGGCTGAGCGCCGATGACGAAGAACCGCCGCCGCGATCGGACATCGCCAAGCTCTGCGCCCAGGCCCAGCAGTACGGATTTTACGGCGCTTGCGTCAACCGCCCGCACGTGCAGTATGCCAGGTCGCAGTTGGCGAGCACCCGCTGCAAGGTCGTTACGGTAATCGATTTTCCGCGCGGCGATGCGCCCACGGAGGTCAAAATCCGGCAGGTTCACGAGTCGCAAGAGGCGGATGAGTTGGACATGGTGATGGCTGTCCTAGCTCTGAAAAGGGGATGGTACAGGGAAGTGTACCAAGACATTCGCGGCGTCGTGGAGGCGGCCGGCGGCCGGGCGGTGAAGGTGATCCTTGAAACCGGAAAGCTCACGCCGCAAGAGATCGTGATGGCCTGTCTTTTGTCGAAGCAGGCCGGGGCGCGTTTTGTAAAAACCTCCACGGGCAAGGGCCCGCGCGGAGCTTCGCTGCAAGATATTCACATCATGTCCCAATGCGTTGGCGCATACCTGGGGATCAAGGCGGCGGGGGGCATCTCGACTTACAGCTTCGCGCGCGATTTGGTTCTGGCCGGGGCGACCAGAATCGGCAGTTCCAAGTCCGTCGATTGGGTGAAATGAATCGGCGTTTAAGCAGTCGCCTTCGCCTGCACGAGCCGCGCGTCGATGGCTGCGACAAGATCATCGAACTCAAACGGCCCGTCATGGCGGTGACCGTTTATAAAAAACGTCGGGGTGCCATTGACCCCGCTCCGCACGCCGCCGAGGAAATCGTCCCGGACCCGCGCAGCATATTCGTGGTCGCTCAGCGCGGTGCCCAGAGCCGGCGCGGATAATTTCAGCTCTTCCGCCAGCTCGAGCAGCAGGGGGACGCCCAGGGCGGGCTGGTTGTCGTAGATGCCATCGTGCATTTCCCAGAACCGCCCGTGTGCCGCCGCGAATTCGGCGGCTTCCGCCGCGACCTGGGCACTGGGGTGCATTTCACTCAAGGGGAAATTCCGAAAGACGAAGGCCAGTCGCTGGCCGAAATGTCTTTGCACGCGTTTGACGATGGGGTAGGCGTGCCCGCAGTGCGGACATTCGTAGTCGCCGTATTCGACCAGCACGACCAGGGCATTTTTATCGCCCTGCATGTGATCGGTGGGTGTGACCGGCACTTTCAGGATGGCCATGACTTCTCCTTTACTTGGGCAGTTCTTCCAACGCCTGCAGAATGCCGTCGGCGCCGGGATTGACGGCAACCGGGGAAAGGTAACTCCAAAAGATCGTCCCGTTCCTGTCGATCACGAAAAGGGCGCGCTCGCAATTCCCGTCGCCAGTGCGGTACGCGCCGTACTTTTTTGCAACCTCCCCCTTGGGCTCGAAATCGGCAAGCAGCGGGAAATGCAAGTGACGGTCCTTGGCGAATGCTTCATGGCACCAGACCCCATCCACCGAGATTCCCAGCAATTCCGCTCCGTGCTTGGCAAACTCCGGAAGGATTTCGTTATACAGCGACATCTGGTCGCCGCAGACCGGGCTCCAGTCGGCGGGATAAAAGGCAAGGATCACCGGCCTTCCCCGCAACTCGCTGAGGGTGAGCTTTTGATCGGGAGTGACGTGAAGCGTGAAATCCGGAGCAGGATTTCCCGGAGCTAAAATCAGCGACATCCAACACCTCCCTGGAACCGCTGCTCCCTCACGGGAATCGCCTCTCACATGCCGGCGGACTGCACGTCGACCATATGTTTGCTCACGAACCAGACCTGCGCCTCGTTGGTTCGGATGACGTTGCTGACCAGGATGTCGTTGGTCGCGTCGTCACCTTCGCGGTCGGCCTGAGCGGCCATGGTGCGCGCCTCTTTGAGCACGATCTCGTGAGCGTGCAGCAAGCGGCCGATTTGAACCGGCGGCTCTTCGCATCCCTTCGGCGGGAAGGGGATGAGGGTCATCTCCGCCACATCCGACGCCATGGCGATGCTGACGCCGCCGAGTTGCATAATCCGCTCGGCGATCAAATCCACCAATTCCACCTGCTCGCCGAAGTGCTTATCGAACAACAGGTGCAGCTGATAGAAGGTTGGGCCGGCCACCTGCCAATGGTGCTTCTTGTACAGGTCGCGCAGCGTCATCGTGTCCGCAAGCAGCTGGTTCAGATTGTCCACCCCTTCGCGGCGCGCGCTCTCGGCAAGCGCGATGGGCATCGCGACCATGGATCCAAACGCCTGGAATTCCGTGGCTCGCTCTTGCGTGCGCGTCGCCCCGGTGCCATTTCCTTTCGTGTTTCTCGACCCTTTCATATTCGCCTCCTGAAATACTTGAGCGCGACGGTGATTCGAATGGCATCCCAATCGCGGCCGTTGCCTGCATGCTAGGCACCGGTATTCCTTTGTGTAAACGTCGAAAATCGTTGATGCCTTGGGAACGAAGCAGGCTGGGAATTGCTAAGGCCGCAAATGGAGTTTGTCCCGCAATGGCTGTTGCGCTAATCCCGGAATTTTGTCGCATGAGCAAATTTGTCGCGGTTTCCCGCAATATCGCGGCGATGCGGTCGGCCGAACGCTTGCTCTTCTCTTGCGGCTAATTTTTGCCAAACGCCACGTTAAGTAACCCACCAGCCCGTCCGATTTGATTTGTAACCAATGTCACTTCACCCGCTGACCGCGGCGGGGCCGAGCCCGCTGCGCGGCTGGGAAGGGTTGTATTATGAGCGATCCGTTCGCTACCCCAATCCATGATTCTTCCCCATCCGATTCGGACGTTTCGGGCGATTCGCTGGCGCAGGCGGGCCTGGAGGTTCTCCAGGGCGCGCTGGCCCCGTCGGCGCCGCAGCCGCAGGCCGCGCCAGAGGAGTCCGGTCTGCACCTCAGCGGCGAGGAAACCGCCAAGCTCGCGTCGCGCCGCGAATTCATCCGGGCTCTGCGCTCCAAGAACATCAAGGTCAGGCGGATCAAGGAGGCGATCCAATACGAGAACGAGCTGGAGCTGCTGCAAATCGAGCTGGTGAAGTTGCAGCGGTGGATTGGGCAGGAGGGCAAGCGGCTGGCGATCATTTTTGAAGGCCGCGACGCGGCCGGCAAGGGCGGGACCATCCGCCGATTCATCGAGCACCTCAATCCCCGCGCCATGCGGGTCGTGGCGTTGCCCAAGCCGACGGAAGAAGAGCGCGGCCAGTGGTACTTCCAGCGCTACATGAAGCAACTGCCCAACAAGGGCGAGATCGTCTTCTTCGACCGGAGCTGGTACAACCGCGGCATCGTCGAGCCGGTCAACGGATTCTGCTCGCGCCAGGAATACGAGCGCTTCATGCAGCAGGTGCCGGAATTCGAGCACATGCTCGTGGAAGACGGCGTGATCCTGGTCAAGTTCTGGTTTTCCATCTCGCGACAGCAGCAACTGGCCCGTTTCAAATCGCGGGAGAACAACCCGCTGAAGCAGTGGAAGCTCAGCCCGCTGGACGGCAAGGCGCAGGAGCTTTGGGACGCCTACTCCAGGCACAAGGAACTGGTTTTCAGCCGCACCCACACCAGCTACAGCCCGTGGATCATCGTCAAGGCCAACAACAAGAAGCTCGCCCGCCTGGAAAGCATCCGCTACCTGTTGGCGCTGATCGACTACGACGGCAAAGACAAGACCGGCGTGTCGCTGCTGCCCGATCCCAACATCGTGACGCGTTTTCACCGCAACGCGGTGAAGATCGACTGATTCCAACCCGCTCTGCGCCCGCCCGCTCGGGCCAAATCCCGGCTGTCACGCCAAGCGTGATTCAACCGATTCGCCAAAATTCCCCCGCGACCGGCACGCATTGCCTTTGCACCTTCCGCTTGCTCGCGCAGCGCCCCTTTTCTCCCTCCCCCGGTACGCCGGGGGAGGGCGCGGGTGGGGGTCTCCATTGCTCTACTGATCTACTGCTCGACTGCTCTACTGCTCTCGCGCAGCGTGCCCATTTTCCCTCGCCCTGTACACAGGGAGAGGGCCAAGGGTGAGGGTTCTTGCTCCATCCCGCCATTGCTCTACTGATCTACTGCTCGACTGCTCCACTGCTCTCGCGCAGCGTGCCCCGTCTCCCCGTCTCCTTGTCTGCCATCTTCTAGTGGGGCATTCGTCATTCGTCATTCGTCATTCGAATTTCGCCGCTCCCCCTCTCCCCGTCTCCTTTCTACTTTCAACTTTCTACTTTCTCGCGCAGCGCGGCCCGCTTGTCCGACCTCGACGCAGGCACCGCCCCCTCTGCGGATTCCGCCCACGCATCCCCGTCGCGCCCCTTTTTGGCGGACTACCGGCAGATGCCACCTCCTCCAAAAAGCACCAGTGCCCCCTTCCCGCTTCAAATCCAGGTGTTCGTCGGCACGATTTACCCCCTAGTCCTGGTTACCCCCAGGCCCAGTCCCGTGTGCACCAGCACGAAACGCCGACGGCGTTGACCGCGCGCACGGCATAGAAAAAGCCGCCGGACCACGGATTGCTCACACCTTGGAAGGTGTCCAACCAACTCGTGGCATTCGCCGGCAGCGTCGCGACAATCGACCACACGCCGGTGCGCGTGTCCTGCCGCTCGATTTGGATTGACGTGGCATTCGTCGCGGTGTTTTGCCACTTCAACTGCACCGCCGAGTAGTTATTAACGCTCCTGGCCGTGAGATTCACGGGCGCTGTCGGCAGTGTCCCGACCGGCACTACAGCCGGCGCGATCACCTTGATCATTACAGCTGCCGCGGCAGACGAGGCCGACCCGTCCGTTGCGATGTACGTGAAGCTGTCGGTGCCGACGTAGCCGCTACCCGGCGTGTAGACAAACGATCCGCTGCTATTCAGCGTCAGCACTCCGTGTGTCGGGCCGCTCACCAGGTTCGCCGACAAGCTCAGGCCGTTCGGATCCGTATCGTTGGCCAGGACGCCCGGACAGGAGACGCTCATCGTCCGGTTTTCATGGGCGGTGTACGTGTGAGCGTTAGCCGTCGGTGCTTGAGGCGGCGTCGGCGTTGGCGCCGGCGTTGGTGTCGCCGTTGGTGCTGGCGTTGGCGTTGGTGTCGGCGTTGGTGTCGGCGCTGGTGCCGGCGTTGGTGTCGGCGTTGGCGCCGGCGTCGGCGTTGGTGTCGGCGTTGGTGCTGGCGTTGGCGTCGGCGTTGGCGTCGGCGTTGGTACCGGCGCCGGCGTACCTTGATACTGGATGGCGCCGATGTCGTAGCGGCCGCTGGTCGGACGGCCGTTGCCGTAATAGTCTGTCGCCGGTGCATCGGTCGCCGTACCGGTGCCGATCATCGGACTGCCGGCAGCAAGAGTCAGATTACCGGCTGACGCGTTGACAAAGTCCGTGCTCAAGGCGCTGCCGATGTAAATCGAATGCGTGTCGAAGCCCTCGGCTTGCCATGCCGAGAAGCTGATGTTGCTCGTGTAGCCGTTTCCGGTCGGGTCGATTCCGGCGGCCCCGAAAGCGTTGTAATCGCTCACGAGACCGGCCTGGCTCGAGCCGTCTATCTCCAGCGACATTTCGGCCGCCGAAAGCACGTTGCCGATGATCGTGGTGTTGATCGCCCCGTCGATCGCCTGCACCGCCGCCCAGCCGCTGGCGCCGTTGCCGTTCACGACGATGGTGTTGTCGATGATCTTGTCGCCGCTGCTGGGGCCGTCGCCGTTGATCTGGTAAAGGGCGATCCCGTTCCGCTGCGCGTTGTAGATCAGGTTGTTCTCAATCACGCTATTCTGCACGCCATCGAAATTGATCGAGGCCCCTTGACCCTCGGCATTGTTGTACATCGTGTTGCCCGTGATCAGGATCCCGGTGGCAATGCCGGCTCCGCCCTGGGTGACGTCGGCGTTGACCTCGATGCCGCAGCCGCGATTGTTGAACAGCGTGTTGTCCGAGATCGTGTCGTTCGTGGGCGAGTTGCCGACGTAGATGCCGTGCTGCACCTGGGTTCCCGAGATCGTGTTGCCGGTGATCAGGGAATTGCTGACGAAACCCACCAGGATGCCCCAGCAGTCGGCTCCGGTGATCGTATTATTTTCCAGCACCAGACCCTGCACGTTGTCGCCCGCGTAGCCGCCTCCCCAGATTCCCGCCCGGCTGGCGGTTGATCCGTCGATCGGCAAATCAAATCCGTTCAGCGTCACGTAGCTGCATCCGCTGATGTCGATTTCGCCGTTGAGATCGGCCGGCGCGCCATTGACGACGGTTCCCGCCGCGGCGTTGAAGGTGATCGGCGAAGATGACGTTCCGCTGGTGGAGAGTTGGAATCCGGCGTAGTTGCCGGCGGCCACGTTCACCACGTCGCCCGCTTTGACCACGTTGGCCGCCGCTTGCAGGGTGGTGAAGTTTCCGCCCGCGCCGACGGTGTATGTGCTCAGCAGTTGCCGGCCTTCCATCGCTTCCAGGACCGCCTTGCTCGTCATCCGGGCCGACGATCGCCGTTGGTTCTTGGATCGAATCATTGCAACCTCCGATGATTAGCGCGATTGCCGCAGCCACAACACAAAATGTGACGGCGGACAACGCGCAGGGAGCCCACGTTCTGGCCGGCGCGACGGTCACAAACTGCCGCACCGAAATTGGTGTGAGTAAAAACCCCTCACCAAGTAGGGAACGCTTGGCGTCGCGATGCTTGGCGTTGAAAACGCTCCGCGTTAGAACGCCCCGCCATCGCACGCCGCGCCTAAAAGCGCGTCGCGTTCTTGCGTGATCGCCGCAATCTCGCGAAAGGCTTGGCCCTCCGCAGCGGCGACGGAATCGTGAGACGCTTCAGCGATACCCCCACTCCCATTCGTTCGGACGTGCACTGAAGCTACTTAACACTGTGTACGTCGAGCGCGCGCTTGCAACAAAAGAATCCGCATTACGTAACAATTTTTCGCGCGTGACGATCGTGCGGTTTCCCCCGCATTCATCGGTACAAAACTCTTTCAGAGCTGTTACATAGACGTTATTAGTTTCAGACGGACACGGCGTCATCTCCTTTGCAATAAATAGTTCAGATTGCATGCGCGTGGCGGCAGTCATCCTCCGCACATCTTCACAGCCAGAGCAAACGGCTTCACGATTTCAGCGTGAGTCCCGCTCGGAAATATGAGTTAAGGGCCGTCGCCGTGGTCCCGGATCGCGTGATGCCCGCCGCGGCAAGGCTCGCCCCGGCGAGACCGAGGAGCAGGTCTTCGTCGCCGCCGAGAAATCCTACATCAACGCCATGGACGCGATTACGGATGACATCACGCACGGCAAGGTTGCCGACGCCGGCGAACTCCAAATGCGCGTAGACGGCGCGGTGATAGGCGTAGCCATGGAGTATTCCGTTTTCAGCGCCGACTTCGGCCCAAAATAGCACCGCCCGATTCGCCCATCTCCCTGTCTCCCGGTCTCCCCGTCTCCTTGTCTCCCGGTCTCCCCGTCTCCCCCTCTTCCCCCCTCCCCGCCGACAACGCGGCGGCCTCAACCGTCCTTCACAGCCCCGATTGTCCGACCTCTGCACTACCTCAAAGAGGAAGGCGTATAGGCTGCCCTTTCGCGCTTTAAAACACGCGGGAGCGCATTAACTGGCAAGATCCGGAAGCCAGAGTACAATCTCGTTGGACCTACACTTGAGACCGCTTCATGGCCAGCACGTATGCGTTTTTTGAACATCCTGGGCCGCTGTACAACTTTTTGAGCCTAGCGTTTTGCTGCTTAGGCGTAGCCCTGGGCATTTGCGCCCTCGTATTCGCGTACGTGCAGATTGCAAAGACATTGACCGCCGCGAAGGCGGCCCGGGACGCCGCTTTAAGCACCGCTAAGAAGTTCGGACAGCTTAACGCCTTGATCGAAGTGCAACGGCTGGCAGCCCTCGCTGGAGAAGCAGTCATCCTGATGCGTTCAAACGATTTTATCGCTGCTGCAATTCGAGCCCATGACCTACGTATGGGAATATCTCAATTCCGCCAGTCAGCCGGCGCGAACGAACTGGGTAATCCTGGGCAGTGGCAACCGATGATTATGGACCTTGCGACAGTCGAGAGGGATTTACGGACCCACAATCCCAGCGGAGGGAATAAGGTTATTGTCAAATGCGCGGATTGTCTCGGGAAGCTGCATGAAGACCTCCACGCAATGGCCGGTATCGCAGGTCGAGTTACAGGAGAATGACAATGTCAGTTCCCACGAGACTGAACGAACTATGCCAATTATTGATCGCTGGCACAAAAAATGACAGTATTCGCTGGACACCTTTGAAATCCGGTGTACACACTGCCGTTGTTGGCGAGGCGAACTTCATCGTCAAGGGAAGCGGCAGCGGGGACGAAGGCCTAACTGGCGTCGAGCTGCGCGTCTTAAATGACGCTGGCGACCAGATCGACCTTGCGTCAGTTGATCGCGACAATCCAGATGATTACGACATGAAACCACTGGATGAGCTCTATGATGTACTCACGGACCAAGAGGACAGAATGGCGCAGGCGAGACTAACGCCGATCCTAGAAAGCCTGCGAAAGCAGGTCATGACGCGACCGCCGAAACGGTAAATGGGTATGGAAGCGGGACCTGAGCGCGGTTCTCTTTGGGTCATGAAATCGACGGAAGCACCGCTGAAGCTACCGAATAGAACCGCGAGGTCGCGCAAGGTGCTGGCGTGCCAGTTTCATCGGCTGGGCAATGAGTTGAGAACAACGCACAATGGCGGAGCCGGGTCAGGCAGAAGCGGACAGACTGCCTTTACCGGATTAGAAAGACTGCCCGATCGCTGATGGCGAAAAGATGAGACCCGAAATTGAGGCTTCTTGGGAAAAGCTCCTTAATCCGGATTCGCTCAAGCAACAGTTGCTAGCCGGCGGGATCTATCTTGCGGCTTACGAGATGTTCAAGCGATCTTTGGTTAGGCGGCCGCGCGATTTCTTTTGGTCGGGACTCGCCAATGGGAAGGACGTCGTCGATCCGAAATATCAGATTGAAGTGGTGTCACTCGACAAGAAGCATATATATCATGCTTCAGCCCTATGGTGGGAGAGGCAAGGCGTGCTCACAGCGGACGATGTCTTGCTTACTGAAACAATTCGCGAGCACCGAGACGAGATTGCTCACGATATACCGCGATTCCTTGGCACGGCAGACGGAGTTATACGCTTGGACCTGCTTAGCGGGATCTTGGCCACCCTGTCGAAAATCGATAAGTGGTGGATTCAGCAGGTCGAAATTCCCGCTAATCCAGATTTCGACGGGATTACCGAGGAAGAACTCGATGGCGCCGCCAGTTTGAGCATGGTCTTTTTGTCCATCATGATTCCAATCGCCTCGGGCGACGATAGCGGCCTCAGAGAAATCTATAGGCTGTGGAAGGAAAGAAAGACGGCGAATGGACAGCGGACCTCATAGGGTCAGGAGTGATTGATTTTCCGATGTACTTGTTCGTAGGCTCCCGGCCCGTATGAATTTCCCGAATTACAGATGAGATCTGAACCGCTGGCCAATCTCGGCTAAACCAAGGCATGGAAACTCGCAACGAAAATATTCATTGCCGCATTTCCGAAGTCACGCGGCGCGCGATCTTTGACCGCATCGCGCTCGAACAGTTGCCCTGGTGGGGCCGACTTTCGGACTCCGCCTTTCTTTCGCGTTTGTACAATCTTGAGCAAATGGCCTCTACCGACTATCGCTTTCGCGATGCCGCTGGCGACATCCGGCAGCATCGAGAGCAGAACTTGGATTGGGAACTAGATTGGATTTTTAGCGATGGCAGATTTGATCTGCTTCACTGCTCGGATGAGCAATTGCTACGCTTCTTGTGTGAGACGATCCATCCCGTCGTGCAGTCAGATGAGGAGAACGTCGCGAAGCTCCTGGACATATTCAATAGCGAACTTGCTCATGATGGATATATGATCGCGGAGACAACCCGAATTTCCGGGCGTCCAGTATTTGCTGCGCGAGAAATCGTGGCACCAATTCCCGCACTGAGGGCCGCAAAGCAGATTGGGCAGGCATTGACTGCCGAGTATCTCAGTCAGCAGATTACGAGAATGGAAACCGCAATCCACAGCGATCCTGCGCTCGCAATTGGCACTGCAAAGGAACTGATCGAGACCTGCTGCAAAACCGTTCTTCGTGAGAGGAACAAAGTTGCCGACGAGTCGTGGGATTTGCCCAAGCTTGTGCGAATGACTTTGGAGGAATTGCAGCTGGTCCCCGATAAAGTGCCGAAGGCAATCGAGGCTGCGGAATCGGTCCGCAGGACATTAGGCAACCTTGCGCAAGTCGCTCAAGGATCAGCAGAACTGCGGAACCTTTACGGTACTGGACACGGTAAGGACGCTGCTATGCCGATCCCGCCTTCACATTACGCTCGGTTGGCGGTCGGAGCGGCGTCAACACTGGTGGTCTTTTTATTTGAGGTACATGGCTTGTCCAAAATATGACGTAATTGAAATAAAAACCCAAGGGTCGGAGACTCAATGCCGAAGGACATCGTGGAACCCATAAGGTGGAAACCCACAAGGGGAAGCCCCTGCTTATTTGGCCCGTGCGCGCAAGGTATACTATATCAAATCAGACGGAGCCTGCTGTTCTCCCATGGTCGTTCAAGCGGGGTTGTGAAGGACGGTTGACGGTCGGCGTGTCGCCGAAATTCCGCTGCGGACAAAGGCCGCAGGCGCAGCGCCAACAAGCGGCGCCAAACCCCGATCTAAGCCCCGACTCGGCCAATCTTCCCCACGTTCAGCCCGTCAAGGCAGTTCAAGAGAGCCTTTGCGCGGTCCAACCCTTGAACTCTTGAACTGCTGTACCCTTCGCGGCTTCGCGGTTTAATCGCTTCTCTTCAAAATCGTTCAAGAATCGAGCCGATCGGCTAAGAACGAATCGAGCTCTTCCAAATCGCGCGAAAATCAGAGGCTAATTCGCCCCTTTCAGCCAGCCCTGATTATCCCTTTTTTGCCCCGCCAAAATCGTAAAACCAATCTCGCGCCGCCGTTGCGCCCGACCTGCCAAAACGTGCAATTACAGTTCGAACCGCGCCCTGGGGGGCTAACTATCTTTTTTCAAAAATCGCGAAATTCGGATCGCAAACCCCTGCCGCGCAAGGCGATACGCTGCGATTGCTTCGCGATCTTCGCGTTCTTCGCGGTGAATCATCCGGCTTTAGTCCCCGAGCTCGCTGTTTTGGCTCGACGCAGTGGTGGGACGCGAAGCGGGCGCGGCGATGCGCGTGATACGCAAGGCCATGTAGGGGCGGCCGGGCAGGGGAATCTTGCCGTCCCCCTCGACGCCAAAGAGGTATCGCGAGAGGCGCTTCAGCTTGAACTGGCGATCCACGGGCGTGACCGTCATGTTCCAGGTGTCCAGAACGTCGACGTGAAACTGCATGCCGTCGCTTAGCTTTTCGCTGGGCAGCTCGAAGCTCCACTGCGTCGGTTTTTCCTGGCCGAAATAGAGCAGGTAATACTCACCGGACTTGCCGCCGACGTGCGTTTCGTAAAACCGGTCGATCGGCTCGATACCCTGCGGCGGGGCGGTGGCCAGGATGCTTTTGAGGAACGCGATGCGCGGCGGGCTTTGGCCGCGAAGCGTTCCGCCAGCGCTGATCCAGGCGGGCGGATCATTTCCCTTGAACGATTCGCCGTGGCCGACGTACGTGCCGGCGATGGTCCCGAGCCAGAATCGCAGGACCATCTCCTGCGGTGCCAGTTGTCCCCAGCGGCGGTCGATGTCGCCCTCATAGCAAACTTCGTCGAAGACGACGGGTTTGCGGGCCAGATCGCGGTACCAGACGGCGCGGCCGAAATCGGCAACGGCCATGCCGTTCTGCACGCTCAGGTGCGTCACCCACGGCTTGGAGCAGTCGTACATGCGCTGGCTGAAATGGATTGAGCGCAGGTGTTCGTACGGGTCCTCCTGCTGCACGATCTGGAACAGCCGGTCCCAATCGCCGTCCGTCTTTTGTTTGACCAGGTCGAATTCATTGGCCAGGGACCACCAGACGTTGCGGCAGGCGGCCAGGCGGGCAACGACGTAACGCGCGTAGCGGTCGTCGCTGGCCGCGTCCATGCGGTCGAAGCCCGTGTCCTTGCCGCCATAGGGATGAAACAAAATAACGTCCGCCTCGACGCCCGCGTCGCGCAGTTGGCCGATGCGTTTTTCCAGGTTCTGGAAAAAGGTGACGTTGAATCGCGAAGAATCCCACTTTCCGTCGGCCAATCGCGCAAAGGGGCAGGCATTGGGGTCGTCCTTGATGGCCGCGGCGGTCGTGGGCAGGACGCACATCCGGATTTTGTTGAACGGGGATGATCTGAGAGTCGTCAGGGTCTGGTCCTGCAGTTGCGCGTTTTGGTGAATCCAGCCGTAACAGGTGGTGCCGATGGGCACGAAGGGCGAGCCATCCGCGTAAGCGAAATGGAACGTGCCCGCCACGCGCACGGGGCCGTGATTGTCTGCCGCGGGTTTGTCGCAGAGGAACTGGCCGGTTTTGCCGTCGAGCTGGGCGCGGTTGCTGCGCGTTTGGTAGCGCCAATCGCCCTGGATCGTCGGCATGAAGCGGATGCGATACGTTCCGACGCCGTCGTAAAACCCGCGTGCGTCGACGGCCGTTTGTCCGCAGGTGAAATGCGCGGACAGTTCCACGTCGACAAACGGATTGCCGTCCGCTGGGCCTTGCAGGGCGATTTCGTAGATGCCCCATTGTTCGACATTTGCCGCGGCCGCCAAGGCCGCCCAGAGCGACACGGCCGCGGCGAGCAAAAATCCGCCCAGGAACTTCATGGAAGAAACCTCGGCCCTATAGTCTGTGTGCAACGGCTCGGATAAACAAGGACCGGATTGCCGTGGCCGGGCCCGTCAGTTCTCTCAAACAACAAGAGGCAACCACGGAGGCACGGAGGCGCGGAGGCGCTCATTTCGATCCGGAGACGAACGGGCAAAACTTGAAGCTCGGAATGAAGCGAATGGCTTGAGCAAACGAGTTGAGCTCCGTGTCTCCGTGCCCGGCCGACGAAATCATCGTGGCGACGAGCCTGGTCAATCGCCTACCTCTGATTATCCGTGATGCTCGACTGCGGAAATCCAAGGTGATCACGATATCGGGTTAGCCATGGTGTTACTCAAGCCGGTCGGCCATCAACGAATGACCGAGGGCGCAAGACCGCCGGTGGCGCCGCCGGCGAACGAGCAGGCCCAAGCCGCCGATTGCCAGGAGCCCCAGCGACGCCGGCTCCGGGACGGCGGTGATGATCTCCATGTTGTCGATCGTGAAGGCGCCCGTTTCGTTCGTGTTGGCGATGACGCCGATTTGAAAATAGCTCAGGCTGTTGGGATCAGTGGGCAGACCCGCTGGAAGCGAATAGAGCGCGGTGGAGTACGTACCGTTGTTGAGAATCGAGCTGGGATCGATCTGATCGTAGTGCCCGTCGAAATTCAACAGCAACAGAGGTTGGAAATAGCCGCCGGGGATGTAGACCGGATACGTGAAATCCAGTTGAAGCGTGGACGCGCCCGCCAATGCCGTTAGTAACGCGGCGTTATTGTGTTCATCCGCGGACACAACCGATCCGTACGTTTGGCCGGAGGCGATGGTCACGGTCAATCCGGCGGCCAGATCGCGGCGGCCGGGCCCATAAAGGGTGTTTCCAATGCTAGTTGTGGGGTTGCCGTCGGTGTCGCCCGAAGCGCCCGCCGAGACGGTAATCCCGCCGCTTGCAGCGCTCCATTGGCCCCAATCGCTGTTCGTGGTGAACAGCGTCGTCACGTTCGTCGGCGCCTGCGCGATGACGTTGTCCACGGTGAACGATCCGGTCTGATCCGTGTTGGCGATGAAGCCAAGCTGAAAATAGGTGAGGCTTGGCGACGGCGCCGATGGCAGACCGGCGGGAACCTGGTAGGTCGCGGTGTAGTACGTGCCGGGATTGGCGACGTTCGTTGGATCGATCGCGACGTAGTGGCCGCTGTAGTTGAGGAGCAATTGAGGATCAAAATAGGTTCCGCCGCCGGTGGGATAGGTGAAATCCATCTGAAGGGTCGGGGCGTTGCTGAGCGTGGACAGGAACGCGGCATTGGCTTGCTCGCCGGGTGAGAGAAAGCTGCCATAGTTTTGCCCGCTGCTGATCGTGACGGTCAGTGCACCCGCCGCTGCGGCCGGTTGTTGGGGCGCGCTGGTATTGCCCAGACCGTTTATCGAGGTAAGGTCCGTATCGCCGGCGGCGCCCGGTGTTAAGCCGATGCCCGCGCTGGCGGAAGCCCACTGGTTCCAATCGTCCTGCGTGGTGAAGAGTGATGCGTCTCCCCAAGCGGTGCCGGAGGCGCAAGCCGCGAGCAAGAATCCGCCGATCGCAAGGATGATCCGTTTTTTGGGGCCGGACCAGAGATGCCCCTTTTTCGAACTCGACATATACCCACCTTTCAGAGCGATGCGCCTTTTCCGGTAACGTGTTCGTCGGCGACCGGTCGGCTCATCGGCAAACCAACGCCGCACAGAAGCAGCCGATGAAACCGCTCACCGATGAAACGCCTCACGTCTCGGTTTCGTCGCGCGGACCGAACGGCGGCTACGGCGGAGCAGGGTCAGCGATCCGATGGCGAGCAAACTTGCCGACGCGGGTTCAGGGACGGAGGCGGTGGACACCGCGAAGGTCCCGCTATGGTCGAGAACGGCCCAGGCGACATCGCTGGATGGATCAAAACCATATTCGCCAAGGACGTTATCACTGGAATTCCAGGCAACAGAGCCGACGAAGTCGGTGCCGCCGCTGTAATTCTCATTGACGGCGCTCACCCAGTTTCCCGAGACGTACTGTGCTATCCCCTGAAATGGGCTGGTGTTTTTTGGGTCGTAGCTGATCTGCAAGACATACACCGTTCCGATGGGAATGCCGGACATTTTGAGAACATCGCTGTCCAGCAGTGCGCCGGCCAGTTCGGTCTGAGTGCGCGTTCGCCAGTCTTCCTTGACGGTTTCGGTTCCGCCGCTGTTGTTCGAACCGGCGCGGATGATCGCCTCGGAATTGAGCGTGCCCGCTCCGCCAGTTCCGCTGACCGATGTAACCCTTGAGGAAAGCCCGGCGAAGCTGCCGCCACCGCCCGGGATGTCCGCAACGAACGTGAACTCACCGAATGTGGTGGTGCTATTGGAATTATCAGCGTCGGCATCTCCGACGTAATAGGTGATGGCGGCCGTCAGCGGCGTATCGTTGGACGTGCCGGAGGGTGTTACCGTGAGATGGCCGGTGTAGGCGCCGTAGGCCGTCGGAGTGGTGGAAAGACCGTAGCCAAAAGTCTGCAAAGAGGTGGCGGGAACGCTGGTGCCGACGCCGGTGAGCGAAAGAGAGCCATCCGGGCTGGTCGCAGAGTAATCTCCGGCGACAGGCCCGGAGTTGGTGACCGTCGCAGTTCCGCTGAAATCGGAAGCCGGGGCTCCCTTCAGGAAGTTATCGTTCGCGGCGCTGGTCGATACGGAAAGCCCCAGCACTGCGGAGGAGGGCGCCGTTTCAATGATGACGTTGTCGACTCTGTCCGTGCCGGAACTGCCGACCGTGCCGCCGCTGGCGGAGGTGGTCAAGGTATCCACCAATCGGAAATAGACCTCCGCCGCGTTGTTCAAACCAGTAATCGAAGACAGGTTATCAGTGGTTGTGTAGCCACTGCTGCTGGTTGACGAATTCCAAACCGGATTCGGTGCGGCATTCGCCAAAACAGTGTAGGCGGATCCGAAATTCGTGAAACTTGTCCCATCGGTGCTGTATTGCAGTTGAAACTGGCCGGGTCCCGTGTTGCTGCTGGCCTGGTCCCACACAAACTCAATATTTGAGTAGGTAGCGGTGCTTGCCTCGAACTGATAGTAATCGCCGACGGCCCAATTATTACTGCTGAACGAGTGGGCGGATCCATTTCCGGCTGGGCTTGAGTAGGTGGCCACACCCACATGGCTGCCGGTTGCCTGAGCGGTACCGGCATTTACACCAGAATCCGCCGTGATCGGCCCGGACGACGCGGGCGGTGTTGTCTCGAACGTCCAATCCGCGATTGTCGTGGCACGAGCGGTCACGGCCATCAGCGGCACACACGAAGCCGCCAGTAACACGAAAGCCCGATTCAAACGTATGGTTGTGGTCAATGTTGGTCGTCTCATGACTGATCTCTCCCTAGTGGATTGGGTTTTGGTTGAACCTTAGTAAAAATCCTTATTCAGCACCGATGCCCCGGACCGAACGGCGGCTGCGGCGGAGCAGGGTCAGCGATCCGATAGCTAGCAAGCATGCCGAAGTGGGTTCCGGGACGGTGGCAATCGCCACGCCGCTCACTCCGTCGCTCAACGTATAACCAAATGCGATGTTGGTGAACGCATACTGCGCCTGGGCCTTCGACGCCGCCAGAAGAAGGCCGACGGCAGCCGGCAGAATCAACTTCCATCGGCCGAGCCGCTGGACGAAATTATCAACGACATTCAAAAAACCGTTTCCGATTACTCTCTCGCTATGCAACGACATAAACTCTTCCTTCCTTCAGGTTGGACTAAAGTCGAGGAATCCGCTCAGTCGGCTCACGTCCCGGTTTAATCCGGCCACGTCCCGGTCTCATCCGGCCCGGTTTCATCCGGCCTCAAAAAAGGGAATCCACCCACTCAATCCCCGGGGCAGAGAACACTCTGCGATTCCCGGAATGGGTGCCTAATCGCCAAATAAGCGTTGGAATAATTGATCCGCACGCTGGCGGTTCACGGGGAGTCCGCACCAGCAATTCTTAGACGCATATCTACCACCCTTTCTGCGGCGAGTGCGCCGCGATGTGACGACGGTCGATTCCCTAGGTACTACTTTGGATTCCTATAATGCGATGTTCAACTATCTGTCAAGAATAAAGTGCTACCTTAACCAGGCCATTTGAGCCATTTTGACTAATGCCAGCCAATATGACATTTCACAAAATGTATTCAATTTGAGGGGCGGGGGTTGCATTGCTGAAAACGGCGCCGGATTTCATTTCCGCGAATGCGACATCGAGGGAATGAAACGCGTCGCACGGATCGCATTAATTCATTTCAAAAAATTTTTCAAAATATTTGAATGTCATTTGGCAGGCCGGCCAATTCCTCGGCCGCGTGGAACTGGACCTCGATGATGCGGAATTTGTTCGCTTGCTGTCGCGATTGCACGTCTGGTCCATTGACTTGCAGACGTGCCGGGCGATTCAGCTTCTGGATTTCCGCGGCGATCCCGCGGACGAAATCATCGCGGCGACGAGCCTGCTGAACCATGTGCCCTTGGCGACCAGGGACGCCGACATCCGCAAATCGCGGGTGGTTCCGCTGGCCCGCACGTCTTGACGGTGGGGACTCGGTAAGGGTGCGGAGGCAGCCCGATGTCGCTCAATCGAATTCGTGGCGATGCTCGGATTGGTTTGGCCCGACGCGGCCGATGGCGATCTGGGCCTTGAAATAATTCTCCCCGCGCACCGGCGAGCCGGCCAAACACCGCAGGGTCGCCAGTTGGCCCACGTGCGTCAGCGCATCGGCGATCGGGCCTTGGAATAATTTCTCCGCCTCGGCACCCAGCGGCGAGTCGGACGCCAGAAATTCGTCCAGCATCGCAAGTGTTTTGTAAAAGCGATCGACGCCGGCCGGCCACGATTCCACCGTTGTCTCGTGCCAGACGGATATCCCCCGGGCCGTCGCGTTCGCCCAATCCAGAAGATCGCACAAATGCGCCAGGATTTGCCCCGCGCTTCGCGTCGTCGGCCCGGCCCGGACGAGCAGAAAATCCGGCGGAGCGTCCCGCAGCGACTTTTGGGCGCGGTAGGCCAGCGTCGCCAGCGCATGGCGGAGAAATTGGCGCTTTGCATCCATGTCGATTATTTGCCGTCCGGCCGGACCTGCAGATCCGCCAGCATCGGGGCGGCGGCGTCGCGGTTGGACAGGGTCGGCGTGGGGCCGTCGTACCAGGATTTCGGCAGGCCCAAGGCGGGGTCGTTCCATTTCACGCCGTATTCGTCTTTGCCGGTGTATTCGACGTCGACCAGGTACATCACCGTTGCCTCGCCGGTGATGCGGTAGCCGTGGACCACGCCGGGGGGGATGTACAGGCCGTGGGGATCGGCGCTGTCCAGGGGGAAGGATTTGGCCACGCGGTGCGTCGGCGACTTGGGCCGCAGATCCACCAGTCCGACCTGAATCTTGCCCTGCGGCACGAACCAGAAATCGGTTTGCAGCTTGTGAAAGTGCAGGCCGCGGACGACGTTGCCGCTGGAGCGCGACACGTTCCACTGCACCCAGCGTTGGCGATCGCCGAACCAACTGGCTCGGAAAATTTCGAAGAACGCGCCGCGCGAGTCGCCGAAGACTTGGAATTTCACCAGTTTGGCGCCGTCGATGCCGGTTTCGAGGATGGTACTCAAGGCAATTTCTCCGCCATGATTTTCTGGGCTTGTTCGTTGCGGTAATCCTGCAATTTTTGGCGCAGGTCGGGTCGGGAGTCGGCGAGGATGGCGACGGCAAACAGGGCGGCGTTGATGGCGCCGGGCTTGCCGATGGCCAAGGTGGCGACGGGGATTCCCGCGGGCATCTGCACCATGGATAAGAGGGAATCGATGCCGCTGAGGGCCTGGCTTTGCATGGGCACGCCGAGCACGGGCAGGAGCGTGTGGGCGGCGGTGACGCCGGCCAGGTGGGCGGCGCCGCCGGCGGCGGCGATCACCACGGCAACGCCGCGCTTGGCCAGCGTGCCGCAAAACTCAGCTAACAGTTGCGGCGTGCGATGCGCGGAAATCACCCGGCACTCGTGCGGAACGCCGAACTGCTCCAGCGTCGCGGCGGCGTGCTGCATCGTGTCCCAATCCGATTTGCTGCCCATGATGATCGAGACCAGCGGATTGGACGGTGCGGATTTGGCCATGTTCGCGTCTTTCCTTCCGTGACGCCGATCCTACCATGAGAGAGAAGATGGCCCAAATCCCGGACATCCTGCCACGGCGGATCGACTTCGATCCGGAGTGCGACTTCGAGGCATTTGTGCGTCAGGCGCCGGCCAAGTGGGCGGTGTACCTGCTGGCCGATGGCGAGGATCGGCCAGTGCAACTTCTGTGCGTGAAGAACCTGCGCTACAGCCTCAAGCACCGCCTGGGCGGGCAGGACGAGGCCGGGCCGAGCAAGCGAGTGAATTACCGGCAGATCGTTCGGCGCATCCATTGGCGGCGCGTCGACAGCTCGCTGGAGGCGGACGTGGTCTACCACGAGATCGCCCGGCAGGTGTTCCCGCAAACGTACCAGGGCATGATCGGCCTGCGCCCGGCGTGGTTTTTGCACGTGAATCCGGACGCGGAATTCCCGCGATACGTCAAGACGGCCAAGCCGGGCGAGGAGCCGGGCGTGTACCTGGGCCCCCTGGATGACAAGCACGCGGCCGCGAGTCTGATCGAGCTGGTCGAAGACGCTTTCGACCTGTGCCGGTATTACAACATCCTGACGGAGGCCCCGGGCGGACGGGCGTGCGCGTACAAGGAGATGGGCAAGTGCCCGGCCCCGTGCGACGGGTCGATCTCGATGGATCAGTACCGCCGCATGATCGACTGGAGCGTGGCGACGTTGGCCGATCCGGCCGACATGGTGCGCCAGCAAGCCCGCCGCATGGAACAAGCGGCGGCGGAATTGCGCTTCGAAATCGCCGCGAAAATCAAGGCGTACGTCGATCAGCTTGGCCAGCTTGGCAAGGGGGCGTATCGCCACGTGCGACGCCTGGAGGATTTTGCGTACGTGAGCCTGCAAGCCGGACCGCGCATGGGGACGGCCAAGGTGTTTTTGATCCTGCCGGGCTGCGTGCTGGAGGTGGCCGCATTTATCGCCCAGCCGTCGCATCCCGGCGAGATTCTGCGCGTGATCCTGTCCGCGGCCGAGGAGCGCGCCGGCGGCTCTTGTGATGCCGAGCGCATCGGCATCGTGACGCATCACCTTTTTTCGCCCAAGCAGACCGGCGGCGTCTTTCTGCCCCTGGCCGACATCTCGGAGCCGGCCCTGCTCAAAGCGTACACGGACGTATCGCGTCGCAAGCAGCCCGAAGAAGTGCAAGGCGAAGGCGTGATCAAGGAATTGCAGGCGATGTGAAAATATAACCACGGAGGCACAGAGACACAGAGGCCAACTTGTCTCGTGACGCCATTCGCTTAAACCAAGTCCTCAGAATTTCGACGATCCAATGCAGTCGTGCTCTGATCGAAATGAGCGCCTCCGTGTCTCCGTGCCTCCGTGGTTAGAGTTATTTTTTAGAGAATAGAAAGGCGCGGCAGGCGATGTCAGGCGTGGTGGTGGACGAGTGGTGTGTGATATACTCGGGAACGCAATGACGACAGATGCACTGCAAAAGCTTCACGCGGCTCGCCCCTTCCGGTCATTCTCGCTTCGCCTGGGGGATGGACAACGGCTGCCCGTCGAGCATCCGGAAATGCTGGCGTACGCCCCCAAGAGCCGCTTGGCGACTGTTTATTTTAGCGACGGGTCTTTCGAGATTGTGGATTTGCTGTTGGTGACGGGTTTGGAGGTGACGGGCAATGGCCACAAGCTCAGACGACGCGGGCGCTAATTCCAGACGGTCGAAGGACCCACGGCGCTCGCCGGCTCGAAAGAAGTGGACCGCAAAGCAGCGACAGCAGGCTATCAAGCGATGGTTCAAAATCTCCAAGGGCATCAGGCTGAGCGGTCGTGAAATCCGTGATCTGATCAACGAGGGGCGTCGGTGACGACAGTCCGCGTCCGAGAGTGCTCGTGAGCACTTGCTGCCGCGACGGCCGAGGATCAGTGGGGGTGAAGCCGTTATTGAAGCATGTTGGAGGATCACGAACATGCAATCGCTAGTCACCTTCGCGCGTAGTTTGCTGACCGCCGTTTGGAGGATCACGAACATGCAATGGTTACTCGGCTTCGTATCTGGTTTGCTGGCCGGCATTATCGCCAATTGGGTCACAACCTTGTACTTCGCGTATAAGCAATTCAAGCGTTCCGTGGGGTGGCAACGCATCGAAGGGGTGAAGGAGGCGACCAGGATATTTAAGGCGGCGCGAATGGGCCCAGCGCAGGCTGACTCAGGGGCGGTGTCCAGGAGGCGTGACGAATTCAGGTACTCGCTCGGTGTGATGGTTCAATACTTAATTGACACGTTTGGTAACCCCGTACAGGATTTCAATGAAGTAGGGCCTTGGCCAATTGTCACGGATTTCAATCCCGACGATCCCGCGTACAAGGGGGATAACCGCTTCAAATACCTTGCCGAAGGGAAGGATTCTGAGGATCCGAAAAACTGGAAAGACTACGATAGGTGGGGATTCTTCAACAGGTATGTGAGGCCGGTGATCGAGGATATTAACCCCTCGACACTGGTCCTTAACGTTCATCTGCCGTTCAAGCGCCGGGAAGTTGAGCCCCTTCGCGCGTTGTTAGACCTTTGTCTGGCGGTTGAGTCGGTGACCGCGAAGGTGGACGCTGCAGCTGAGAATCCAACATTGCTGAAGATCGTGCCGGAAGATCGCAAATGGCTGATGCGGCCGATCGATGTGCAAGATGGCAAAGTGAAGGAGGTCAGCGAGGCCATGAAGAATTTGCATTCCAAATGGAAGGAGTGGGTTCGTGTCGTTGGTTGAAGGTTACGCGATCCATGCAAGTTGCCATTAAAGATGCCCACCCCATGTTCACTAATTGTCTGTGCACCGAATTATCTGCCGCGTTCACGCCGAGAATCCCGGGACCCGCGTGGCAAGGTATAAGCGCACGGCTTCCCGGGCGACTTGACTCATTGACAGCCGCTTTTGTCGGCTGAGTATTTGCAGTTCCCGCTTCAACTCCGCGGAAATACGAACGGTCAGTGGTTTCATGCGGACCACGATTGTATTGTCGGGTAGGGTGAACCGCGAGCTTTAACCCCGCGGATGATATTTCTTGTGCACCGCTTTCAGGCGGCTCTGGTCGACGTGGGTGTAAACCTGCGTGGTGCCGATGTCGCTGTGGCCTAGAAGTTCCTGAACGACGCGCAGGTCCGCGCCGCCGCCGATCAGGTGCGTGGCGAAACAGTGACGCAGGGTGTGCGGGGAAATCTTGCGCAATAGGCCGCTGGCGCGGCCGTGCTTCTCTACCAACATCCAGAGAGAAATGCGGTCCATGGGCTTGCCGGTGCGAGAAAGGAACAGGTGCTCATCGGCAGTCTTGGCGAATTTGGGGCGGGATTCCTCGAGATAACGCGTGATGGCTTCCAGGGCGGCTTTGCCGACGGGGACGAGACGCTCCTTGGCGCCTTTGCCCAGGACGCGAACCACGCCGACTTGCATATTCAGGTCGCGGATTTTGAGCTGGCATAGTTCGCTGGCCCGCAGGCCGCTGGCGTAGAGAAGTTCCAGGATGGCCACGTCGCGGGTAAATAGGGGCGAGGCGGGGCTCGGGGCGGAGATCAGTTGATTCACCTGGGCGCGGCTGAGGATTTTGGGCAGGGATTGCTCGGGCTTGGGGCGCTCGAGTTGGCGCAGGATGGGCAGGGAGTCGCGGCCGGTGGCCGAGAGGTAACGCAGAAGCGAGCGGATGGCGGCCAGGCGGCGGGCCACGGTGCGAGTGGATTTTCCGCGACGGGTTTGGGTCTGCAGATAGTCGCGCAAATCCGCGGCGGTGGCGGAGAGAATCGACTTGCCGCGGGTGATGAGGTGGTCGTGCAGGCTTTCCAGGTCGCGGCGGTAGGCGTGGAGGGAGTTTTGGGCCAGGCCGCGTTCAGCGGCCAGATGGAGCAGAAACTCGTGGATGGGGCGTTGCGGAATGCGTGTGTCGGCGGGCGACCTTGACGTGGAGGCTTGCAGGGGCCGATTCACTGCGCCGCTCCTTTTTTGGGGCGCTCAACTGCCGCATTCTACGCTCGACACGCAGTTCCAAGTAGGTGGGGCAGGCCTTGAACCGGCCGAAGCAGAACTTGAAAGCATGGGACAGATCATCCAGGCGAAAGTGTGCCGCGCAGCGGGGATCAGCGCGATTGAGGAATGGACAATGGCCTCGGTTGGGCATGCGTCGTCCCCGTTCATCGGCCCGCATTAGTGCGCAACGTGACTTTCCCGCGCAGGTGGGGCTTATCGGACGCGGGGCAAAGAGGGGGAGACAAGGAGACAAGACAAAGCAGGGCATCACGCTGCGGCGACGGATTCGTCCGCGGGGAGCTCGGGGAGGCGTTTGGATTGCAGGCAGACGGCCAGGAACAGGTGCCGCAGGCGATCAACCGGCTGGCGATCCAGAAACTCGGGCGTGAAATCCAGAGGGAACGAGGCGGGGAATAGCTGTAATTGACGCAAGAGGGTCGGCTTGTCCATGCCGGACACCAACTTGATCAACTGCTCAACCTGATCGGACTGCGACATCGTGTTCATTCCGCGATTCTAGACGTGCTGGGCGCGTCGAAGTTTGAAGAAATCTTATTTTTAACAAAAAAAATCGATGAGCGTTCCTCTGCGAGTGATATCGGGCTGGCGCACGACGATCTTTATCTTAGGCGGGATCGGCGCGGGTTGCTGCCAGGGGAGCAGTTTCCAGGGCGGTTGGGGTCCGGCGGGGAGGGTGCTCTTGCTGCTCTTGTGGCAATCATCGGGCGGACAGGGCTGGGGTTGGTAGAGCGGCGCGGGATGGAGCACGGGCCGGGGTTCATAGCGCGGGGTCGGATGGAGCACCGGGCGTGGGAGGTACCGCGGCTCGGGCGTCAGCACGGGGCCGGACCGGGCCGGGCATGGGCCAACGGCCCCGCCGTGCTCGCCTTGGCCGACGCCCGCCGCCTTATCGGCGTTGGCCATGGCGCGGCGCAGCAACTGGACCAGTTGAAGCTGCATGACGGCGACCGCCAATGCGGGATTGAACGAGTTAGACAGCGCGCTAGCCTGCACGCGCGGCTATCAGCAAACACCGCGGCCAGGGCGAGGGCCGCTTGCGGCGGCAATAAAAATCGCCCGGATATTGCGAGCGGCTTTTAAATCTGCGATTTAATCGACGCGATGTGAAAACGGTCCGTTTATGACGGATGATGTGCCAAGGCAACGGCGCGGCCGCGGATTGTCGGCCGGGCGAAACGGGAACATGAACAGCGACGAATTGGATTTCGAGTTGCCGCCGGAACTGATCGCGCAAACCCCAGCGCCAAAGCGGTGTGCCTCGCATTTGTTGCACTACCGGCGCGGCGACCGATCGATCCGACATTCTCGTTTTTCGGACGTTCCCGGGTTGCTTGAGCGCGGCGACGTGCTGGTGTTCAACGACGCCAAGGTGATCCCCGCGCGGTTTGGTCTGCGCAAAAGCAGCGGCGGGCGCATCGACGGTCTTTTTTTGGCTCAGGAGCGGCCGGGACGCTGGCGGGTCCTGCTGCGAAATCTGGGCGATGCGCCGGTTGGAACGACGTTGGCGTTTGAATCTGATCCGGCCGTCACCGCGACGATCGCCTGGACGGGAGGCGAGGGGGAATTTGGGCTGGATATCTCGGCGGATGTGCCGGCCCTTGAACTGTTGGAGCGGCTGGGCCGGATGCCTCTGCCGCCGTACATCAAGAGGAAGAAGGGGATTGATCGGCGCGACGACCTGGATCGCGAGCGTTATCAGACGGTTTACGCCGCCGCGCCCGGGGCCGTCGCCGCACCGACGGCGGGTTTGCATTTCACGCCGCAGCTTCTGGCGGAACTGGACGAAGCGGGGATCGAGCGTGTGACGATCACCCTGGATGTGGGGCTGGGCACGTTCAAGCCCATTACCACCGCGACGCTCGAAGCACATGTGATGCACGCGGAGGCGTATTCAATCGGCGCAGGCGCGGCAGCGGCATTGAATCGCGCCAAAACGGACAGACGCCGCATCATCGCCGTGGGCACGACCAGCGCTCGGGTGCTGGAGAGCCAGCCGGAAGATGCGCCGTTTGCCCAAAAGCGCGGCGAAACGGACCTCTTCATTTATCCGCCGTACCGTTGGAAGCACGTGGGGGGATTGATCACGAATTTTCATTTGCCGCGGAGCACGCTGATCGCCCTGGTGGCGGCGATGACGGGGCTGGACGAGCAAAGACGGATTTATGGGGAGGCGATCGAACAGAAGTACCGGTTCTTCAGCTATGGGGACGCGATGTTGATCGAGTAATAAAAGAAAAGACCGGCTCGAGGACGAGCCGGCTCACTTGAGAACGTTACAACGCTTGGAGTTGGGGCGGGTTATTTGAAGATGCGCCAGCGTTCGGGGGGCCAGAGGATGGCGACGACGCGGCCGCCGATCTGATCGCGCGGCAGGGCGCCGGGCTGGTGGCCGTTGATCGAGGGCCAGAAACGAGCATCCCCCGAATGCTCGCTGTTGTCGCCCAGGAGGAAATACTCATCGGTGGCCAGATGGATGGGGTTTCCCCAGCAGCCATTGCCGGCGTTGACGGGATCGGGGGCGGTGAGCCACTGGTTTCGGTTGTCCATGGGCACATAGGGGGCAATCCCCGAAGGCAGGGGCGTCAGCGTGCCGTTGATCAACAGGCCGTCGCCGGTGATCTCCACCGTGTCGCCCGGCAGGCCGACGACGCGCTTGAACACCTGGTATTCCTCACGGGGATAGTAGGGGTTCTTGATGACGACAATGTCCCAGCGGGCAAACGGCCAATTCCTGCGTTCGAGGAACACGTCGGTGGTGTTGACGGTGGGGCTCATGCTGCCGGTGGGCGAGTAGCAGATCTCGAAATAATTGTTCCGCAGATAATCGTAGGCCGCGTGCTGCCAGATCAGCGCTGCCACAGCCAGGACAACGCCGCCGACATAGTGAAGGGCGGGATCGCCCAGGATCGACCGGGGCGAGTGCCGTCCGCAGCGGATCGCGTCGAGCAAATGCGCCAATTGCAGGGCGGCGGCCAGGGGCAGGAGAACGACCAGCGTGGCCACGAACGGCGGGGAAATAACGGCTTTGACGGCGGCCGCAACGGCGGTGGGAACAAGCAGGGTCCACAGAAGCGCGCGGCCGGGATAGCCGGCAATCAGATGGCCCGCGCCCGGCCACAGCAGGGCGGCACACACAGCCAAGAACCCTTTGCCCGCGGTGGTGTCGGGCCGGTGGGCAGCGGCCTGGGGCGTTGTCCAGGGGAAATCGCTGGGCAGCATATCCGGTGACATCGCGGCAGGCGGCTTGATCTCGACGTGCGGCTGTGCCTGGGCAGATGATCCGAGCACAGCGGGCGGCGAAGCGGAAAGATCCATTTGCCCCTCCGTTAGAAACACCGGGATAGACCACGGGATAGGCCGCGGGACAGACCGCGGGGATGGCCGTCCTCAAACAATGCCCCAGGAGCGGCCATGGGTCAAATGGGCGGCGACAGCATCGGGCCGGTTAAACGGCGGCAGCGCGAGTTTGGGGTGTCTTTGCGGCTGGATGGGCCGAGGGATGGCCATTCCTCGGCTTTCGCCGAACGAAGACACACTACACCGTTGCCGCGGATGATCGAGCGGCGGCGCTGTTATTGTTCGTCGTCATTTTGGCGCGGGGCGCCGAAATTGCGGTCGGTGTAGGCCTTGTCGCTGTAGTCAAAAAGGACGTTGGCGACCTGCGGGGGCGGCAGCGGAAGCTCTGGGGATGCCGGAACATCGAGATAGGTCAGGGCCCGCTCGAGGAAATGGCAGGCGCCGGGGGCGGCGACCAGGCCGCCGTAGTGGGCGATCGACTTGTCCGGTTCGTGAATGACAAGGGCGATGACCAACTTGGGATTCTCATACGGGGCCATGGCGATGAAGCTGCTGTTGAACTTGGTATCGCTGTAGCCGTGGCCCTCGGCGATGTGGGCGGTGCCGGTTTTTCCGGCGATGTTCCAGAGGCGGCTGCGCGTGCCGCGGGCGGTGCCGCGGATGACCACGTCGCACAGGATTCGCCGCATCAGGGCGGCGGTTTGCGGGTCGATCGCCTGGGGCAGGGAATCGAAATCGGGGCGCTTCTGGCGTGCGATCACGCCGCCGTCGCTGGCGACCGTGCCCAGGACGATGCGTGGCGTGACCAGGCGTCCGCCGTTGGCGATCGCGCAAAACCCCCGCGCCATCTGCAGGGGCGTGACCATGATTTCATACCCCTGGGCGACGGATTCGGTGCTGTAGTGGTTCCACTTGGACAGGGGATTGACCTTCCCGCCGTTTTCGCCGGGCAGGTCGATGCCGGTGGGGCGGCCGAAACCAAAGGAGGTGACGGCGCGGCAGAGGCGCGTATTGCCCATGCGTTCGGCGAGCTGGGACATGAGGATGTTGCTGGATTTGACCAAGCCATCCCAGGTGCAGAGGTTGCCGTAATGATGCACGTCCGAGACCGCTCGGCCGTAGGGCGTGTGCCAGGTAATGCCGGGGATGGTCCACATCTCCCAGGGCGTGGTGATGTGCCACATCAGGGCGGGCGTGGCGTAGAACGGCTTGAAGGTTGAGCCGGGCTCGTACGGTGCGACCAGGGCGGTGTTGCGGCGGATTTCGGGGGTGGAATCGCTCAGCGTCTGCGGATTGAACGTGGGGTAATTGGCCAGGGCCAGGACGTCGCCGGTGAACGGGTCCAAGACGACGACTTCGCCGCGCTTGGCTTTGAAATGCTCGACTGAGTCGCGCAATTCCTGCTCGGCGATCATTTGGAGATTGGCGTCGATGGCCAGGACCAGGTGCTGGCCGTGCTGGGGCGGCAGGTAGTCATCCGCGGCGACGCCGATGGGCCGGCGGCGGGCATCCTTGGTCTGCCGTTCCCACCCGGGCTGGCCGCAAAGCAGCTTATCGTATTTCAGTTCCAGGCCGTCCAGGCCAGCGCCATCCGCGCCGCAGCCGCCCAGCACGTGGGCGGCCAGGGACCCCATCGGATAGCAGCGGGCGCTGCCGGTGACGATCCCCACGCCGGGGATGTTCAGGGCCTGAATTTGGGCAACGGCCGAGTCGTCCAGGTTGTCGGCGATCTTGACGAATCGGCTGACGGCGCGGTCGCCCAGAAGCTTGGCCAGGGTAAACGGGTCCTTGTCGATGATGGTCCCGAGCTTGGCCAGGGCCTGATCCATCTCGACGAGGCTGTGGCCGTCTTCCTGGTAGCAATCCTGCATGAACTTGGGGTCGACGAACAGGCTTCGGGTCTGGACGGTGCCGGCCATGATCAAGCCGTTGCGGTCCCAGATGTCGCCGCGGCGGGCGGGGAGGACGAGGTTCTGGTGCTGCTGGCGGTCGGCACGGACGATGGTCTGCTCGCGGCCGTAGGTCTGTAGATAGGCCACGCGGCCGGTCAAGGCGATGAACGCCGCGACAATGGCGTAAAGGATGACGGCGGATCGAATGGTGGAAAAGTGACTCATCGTGCGCGCAGGGCGTCCGATAAATCATCGGCCCAGAAGGCCATGGAGCACGAAAAAAAGCAGCAACCACCTCGGCCCCTCACCCTCACCCTCTCCCCACGAGTACGTGGGGCGAGGGGATGGGGAGTCATTCCTCGGCGTTGGCTTGGGCATCGAGGTCTTCGATCCAGAGGCGCTTGGGGGATTTAACGGTGGGGTTGGCCAACTTGAGGTCCTGGCCCTTGAGGTTGGCGGCGATGGCGTTGGGGGCGGTGCAAACGGCGATGTTCAATTGCTGGTTCCACAACTGCGCTTGGGTGGCCTGGATTTGGTTGTGCAATTCGTTGGTCTGGAAGGTGAGATTGAGATGCTCCTGACGCAGTTGCAGGAGGACGACGGCCGTCGCCAAGCCGCCCATTAGGCATAAAAGGATTTTGGCCATGGCCCGGTCCCTAGTCTGCCGAAGCCACCGGCCTGAAGGGAAGCCGCAGCTTGGCGCCGGGCAGAACCACATCGTGATCCTGGCCCTTGAGGATGCTGCGGTTCAGCTCCTTGATGGCGTCGACGGCGGTGGGGTCGCCGAGCTGGTCATTGGCGATGCGCCACAGGCTGTCGCCAGCCTGAACGGTGTAGAAATAATGCCCTGAGGGTGCTTCCGCGGACGGTGCGGCGGGAGCGGCGGGGGTTGATGGGGCGGCGGTGGCTTGGGCACGCGTGGGGATGACATAGCTTTGCCCGACGACCACGTAGTCGGGGTCATCCTGCAAGGAGGGATTGGCGTTGATGATGGCCTGGCGATTGGCCTTGGTGTTTGCCCCCAAGAGCCTTGCAGCCATTCGGGAGACGGAGTCGCCGCTTTGGGCCTTGTAGGTTTTCATCGAGGCCGCGGGGGCTGGCGCGTCGGCGGTGGAGGTGGGGTCGGCTGGGACGATCTCTTCACCGTGCTGGCGAGCGGCTTTCCTGAGGGCGTCGTCCGGGCTGGGCGCATCGGCGCCGGCTACCTGATCGGGCTTGGATGGCGCCGGCGTGACGGACGAGGGTTGTTGATCCGGATTGGCCCGCGCGGACGGAATCACCGGGCTGGGAGCGGGGTTAAGCTCATCGCGGGTGGGGACGGGTTGTTTGGGCGGCGCATCGGCCGGGGTCACCATGGTGATGGGTGGATTGGCCGTTCCGGGGGAGTTGACGGCGGCTCGCACGGCGGAGGCGGCGCCGGACAGAGCCGCCTGGGGTGGCTCCATCGCCGAGCGGAAATGGTCGGAGAGCAAAATCCCAATCACGATGATGAAGGCCAGCCCCACCAGCAGGCCGATCTTGGTTTCTCGCGTCATAACTGCCTCGAAAACGAGTTGCTGGTTGCTAGTTGCTAGTTGCTGGTTGAAATGCTTGGCTAGCAACTAGCAACTAGCAACTAGCAACTAGCAACGAGCAACTCTTTTTTACTGCGACACGCATCTTGGCGGAGCGGGATCGGGGATTGCAGGCCATTTCTTCGGGGGTGGGGGTGAGGGGCTTTTTCGTGAGGATGCTCATGACCCCGGTCTTCTCCAACGACCCAAACGCCTGCTTGACGGCCCGATCCTCCGTCGATTGGAAGCTGATCACCGCGATGCGTCCGCCGGCCGCCAACGCGGCTGGGGCCTCTCGCAGCAACGCGGTCAGATTCTCCATCTCCCGGTTGACCGCCATCCTCAAGGCCAAAAAGGTCCGGGTGGCGGGATCAATCCGCACGGGTCCAGCCCAACGCGGAATCGCCGAGCGGACCAGCTCGGCAAGGGCTTCTGTGGTTTTGATCGGCGAAACTTCCCGCGATTCGACAATCTTTCTGGCGATTCGCCGCGAATAACGCTCCTGTGCGAGTTCGTATAGGACGCGCGCCAGCTCGGATTCGGGGAGATGATTGACGAGATCGGCGGCGGTCCGCGGCAAGTCCGGGTCCAAACGCATGTCCAGCGGCATGGGTTGATCGAAGCTCAATCCGTAAGCGGGGTCGAACAATTGATTGGTGCTGACGCCCAGATCGGCCAGAATGCCGTGCACCTGGTCCCGGCCGACCTCGGCCAGCACTTGTTTAAGCTGGGAAAAGTTGGCGTGAAACAGCCGTGTGGGGCAGGCAGAAGCTTTGAGGCGATCGGCGGCGTAGCGTAAATTTCGCGGGTCGGCCTCCAGACCAATGAGCAAGCCGGTCTGGCCCAGGCGCTGGGCGATGGCCAGGGCGTGGCCGCCGCGGCCCAGGGTGCAATCCACAAACGTCTGCCCCGGGCCCGGAGCCAAGTAGTTCAGGACCTGACCCAGCAGGACCGGCTCATGACCTTCCGGCGGCAAGAGCATCTCTACAGGTTACGAAAAATCCGCGAACTTGGCGCTTGCCTTTGGCAATTGCGGGGGGGAATAAATGTTAGGCAATTGTTCGAGCCGCGGTTCTCGGGTTGCGGAGCTGCAAATTTGACTTTGGGCGTCGCGGCGTGAGAAAATACAGTTGCCTAGCTAACACGGCCCGGAAAAAGTCCGGCCGTGGCTGACATCGGAACGATACAGAAAGAGCCGGACATCCATTTCCCCTCGGATTACAGCCGAGGGCCCCATCCGTGGGACGACTCCTTCTGCACCGCAAAGCTCGGTCGGTCAGGGATTTGGGCGCTCCGTCGCCGCAATCCTTGGCCGACTGGATCACTCGTCGCGCGCTACTCCCTGCAGCCGCGCGGTTGCGTCGCATGCACAGCCGGTACAACCGAGCCTCCGTGCCCTCTTTCCGGCCGGCGTGCGCGCAGCCTCCATGCCGCCAGCACACGCTCTTGGCTTGCGACCAAATTAAATTCTTCCGTGAACTTTCAGAAAGACTTGGCCTTCCCTGAGTCTTTCTCCCGCAATGTGCTCAGGTTAAAGACAACCTGGCCACCGCCTATCACCCGTTGTTTGCTCCCAAATGTGTTATGCCCAACTGATCTATATTCAATGGGTTGGTCCATCCAACCCGAGTTGTTCGCCCCGATCCCATCATCAGATGTGTAGATCAGGAGCGATCCGTTTTTTCCTGCTGGCCAAGTTGCATCCTGGCCTCAATGGCTGCGCGTTGCTCGGAAATGTGCGCCCGGTGTTTTGCCCAGTCTTGGCGGTTCCACAACTCCAAGTGGTCGCGCGTACCGATGAGCGTCACTTCCTTTCCCAGTTGTGCCTCGCGGAGCAACCTATCCGGCAGCACCACGCGGCCCTGATTGTCCCATTCCACTCGAGCCGCCAAGGCAAAGTGCAAATGATCGGCGTCTCGTATGTTTTCACTGGGTGCAATCTGCGGCCGTATCCCGAAATTGGCCAACCGCCTGTAGTACAGTTCCGGATACAGCCACAACACCCTGTCCCGCACCCTTACGCAAAACGCGTCCCCGTGTATTTCTGGTACAATGAGCTTGCGAATCGTTGCCGGAACCAACAACCGATTCTTGGCATCGATACTGAGATCGTACTCGCCATAGAAGAACGGGGTCCGCAAGGGATTTCGTTCCATTCAGCCAATTAGGTGTGGGATTTTCTACCACCTTTCGCCGCAGATGCAAGAAGAAAGATTGTGTCGCGCAAAAAATTCTTAAAGAAATGATGAGCGTCGAGCCGCGCGTGTCGCCCGCCACAGTAAATCCGCGTTTTTCAGCGGGCGCGTGCGGACAAACGCTGTCGAGAATATTGTGGATAACATGTCGCCACAGCTTGTGCAAGTCGACATTCGTGCGTGCCCGAAAAAAAAGCTCGCTGATGGCCGTTATTGTTCTGTCCGTGTCGAAATGTGCCCTGGTGACGCAGGATGCAGCATCCGCGTAAACGCACTCACCATGACCGCCAGCGCAGCCAGGCCGACCAACGGCCACCACGCGATGGCCGGCGGATGATCTGGGAAAATCTGGGAAAGCGCCCCCATCACCGGACCCAGCAGCGCATCGGTCGGCCAGTGGACGTCGGCTGATTCCCTTACAAATTCTGCGCGCAGATACCACAGCAACGGCCCGCCGAGGCTGATCATCGCCGCGACGGCAGCGCCCACCGCTTGCGCCCTTGGCACCGCCCAGTTCCACAGGGCGAGGGCCACTATCCATAGTGTCACCAGTGCTTCGGCGGCGATGAATCGGTCCACCGGCGCATCGGCCAGGAAACAGGCCATTTGCCCCATCGGCCAAGCTGTCGCGATGGTCAGGATTGTCTGGCGGCGATTGCGCAGCAGCAAGGGAAACAGAAGCGCCGACGCCACGACCTGCGCGATGAGCATCAGGGCCAAGGCGGATTGCTCGCCGGCGGCGGGCAGGGCGATCGACAACCGCACGCGAAAGGCCGACAGCGCCAACGCCGCCAACTGAACGGCAAGCCATGCTGGAAGCATGGCTAGATTGTAGAAAGTAGAGAGTAGAAAGGAGAGCAGCGGCAGCGTCTCCTTTCTACTTTCTACGCACTACTATCTATTCCGGGCAGGTGACGCGGTCGAAGCGCAGATCGATCCAGGGCTGATGGGCGTCGATGCGTTTGTCCTGGCGGAAGATGTTTTGCAGGGCGGCGAGTTTGGCCGAAGCGGCGACCTCGACGAAGCCGTCCTTGGCGCTGGGGGGGCGGCCCCAGCGGATCTGGGTGTTGAATTGCGTGACCAGGACGATCTGGGCCTCGCGGTCGTCGCGGCGGCCACCGAAGTTGCTGACGTCAATGATGCGGATTTGCTCGGCATAGTCCTGGCCGCACAACAGCCGAGCCAGCTCCAGGCCGCCGGACAGGTCGTCGCCGCTCCAGCGGTTGCCGGATTCCGGCGGGGCGTGGGCCACGCCCTCGATGATCCGCACGTTCATCCTGCCATCCGAGCCGAACATGATCTTGGGCAACTGCTCGGCGGCGTACTGCTCGGGGAGCTTGACTCCCTGGCCGTCCACCAGCCAGTAGTAATCACCCCATTGGACCAGGGCGACGGGGGCGCGGTACTGGCAGTCGATCTCGATGGTGTCGCCGGGGCCTTCGCCATAGACGCGACGAATCTGGTTGATCCGGCGAATCCACGGGTTGGATTTGAGCGCGTTGGCGGTGTCGAGCAGGAGCTGGCGGTCGAAAGCGGAGTGAAGGCCGATCGGCTGGGCGGATTTGACGATTTGCTCGGCCAGGAAATCACTCATCCACGCCGGGCGGTTGGTCAGCACGGCCTTGGGCGGATGGGTGGGGAAAGCCAGGCGGCGGTCAACGTAAATCTGGGAAATGCGAAAGATCGACACCGCGGCCGAGACGAAGATCACGGCGATCAGGAGATGCAGGATCACCGTCCAGGGATCAAAAGACGAAGATTTACGGCGCGGCGAGGAGGCCGAGCGTCTTGATCTACGCATAGTCAGACAAACTCTTTATCGGACGCTGGGGGCCGGGGACGTTACCCTTTGGCCGCCCCGCCTGCCATAATCGCCGATATGGGGGAGAATTGTGGTGGATTCATTGCACATTCTGATTGCCGCTTTGGGAAGCCACGGCGACGTGCATCCGTTTTTGGGGATCGCACAGGAATTGCGCCGCCGGGGGCATCGCGTCAGCATCATCGCCCCGGCGATCTATCTGAACCTGGTCCAGAAGCTGGGGTTTGATTTTGCGCCCGTGGGGACAGCCCAGCAGTTCGAGCGATTTGCCGGCAACGCCGAGATATGGCATCCGCTGCGCGGCTCTGGCGTGGTTGCGGCCTTGGCGGCGGCACTGCTGGAGCCGTATTACCGCGCCATCGCCCAACGGCAGACGCCGGGAAAAACGGTGCTCGTAATCTCGTCGCTGGTATTCGGCGGGCGCATCGCGCAGGAGAAGCTGGGGATTCCCACGGTGTCGGTGCATCTTTCGCCGTCCGTGCTGCGCAGCGTGGAGCAGCCGGCGTACCGTCCGCTGCTGCCCCTGGCGGCATGGCAGCCGGCCTGGTTGAAACGGTTGAGGTACGCGCTGGCCGATGCGCTGGGGATCGACAAATCGCTGGCCGGGCCGATCAACGCGTTTCGGGCAACGCTGGGGTTGAAGCCGGTCAAGAGGATTCTTGATTGGATGCACTCGCCGGACCGCGTGATCGGATTGTTCCCGCCCTGGTTTGCCCCGCCGGCGCCGGACTGGCCGCCGCAGACCGTGCTGACCGGATTTCCGCTCTTCGATGAAGCGGAGATTGTTCCATTGGAGGACCGGCTCGTCAGGTTTTTGAATGACGGAGAAGCGCCGGTTGCGTTCACGGCGGGAAGCGCCATGCGGCACGGGCGGGAATTTTTCGTCACGGCGGTCGAGGTCTGCCGCCGCCTAAGCCGCCGCGGCGTGCTGTTATCGCGGCATCTGGAGCAGGTTCCGCGGAATTTGCCGCCGGAGATTTGCCCCATGGCCTATGCGCCGTTCAGCAAGCTGTTGCCGCGTTGCGCGGCCCTGGTGCATCACGGCGGCATCGGCACCTGCGCGCAGGGCCTGGCCGCGGGAGTGCCGCAGGTGGTCATGCCGATGGCCCACGATCAGCCGGATAACGCCCGGCGCTTACTGCGCCTGGGCGTGGCGGAGGTGGTGCCGGCCAGGGAATTTTCCACGGCCCGCGCCACTTCGGCGATCGAGCGCGTCCTGGGCAATCCCGCCTACGCCGCCGCGGCCTGCCGCATCCGCGCGAATTTCGCCCACAACGATTGGCTGAGCCAGACGGCGCAGTGGATCGAGCAGGTGCATCAGGGGCACTCATAAAGGGCGCCGCTTGCTCCGGGGGCGGCCAGCGGCATAATCGCGGGCCATGAGTTTCCAGATCGTTACGCGGTTTGCTCCTTCGCCGACGGGATATCTCCACGTCGGCGGAGCACGCACGGCACTGTTCAACTGGCTTCTGGCCCGCCACTCCGGCGGGCAATTCCTGTTGCGGATCGAAGACACCGACCTGGCACGCAGCAGCGAGCAGGCGGTCAAGCAACTGCTGGATGATCTGCGCTGGCTGGGGCTGAACTGGGACAACGTCGAGCTGGTGTTTCAGTCCAAGCGCCTGGAAGCCTACAACGGGATCATCGAACAGTTGATGTCGCAAGGCATGGCGTACAAGGCGTACGAGACGCCGGAGGAATTGGAAGGGCAGCGAAGAATCGCCGAGCGGGCCAAGCGGGCGTACATCTACAAGCGGCCCAAGCTGACGGATGAGCAAATCCGCAAATACGAATCCGAAGGTCGGCCGGCGGTGGTGCGCTTCGCCATGCCGGTGCGCGAGTTTCGCTTTCACGACGTGGTGCTGGGCAAGGAGATCGTCCTGGGGGCGAGTCAGGTGCAGGATTTTGTCATCCGCAAGACCGATGGGATGCCGACGTATCACTTCGCGGTGGTGGTGGATGATGCGGCGATGGGGATCAGCCACATCCTGCGCGGCCAGGAACATCTGCTCAATACGGTCAACCACATCGCGTTGCAGGAGGCCCTGGGCTATGCGCGGCCGACGTACGGGCATCTGCCGGTCATCCTCAACACCGACGGCAGCAAGATGGGCAAGCGCGATCGGGACAAGAAGATTCGCCATCGCGCCAATGTGTGGTTGAAAAATACCAAGCGGAGCGCGGCGGAGCTGGCCGCGGCGGCGGCGTTGGAGACCGGGCGGATCGAGGGGTGGCTGGCCGATGATGGGCGGCAATTGGAAGCGGCCGAGCAGCAGAAGCTGATGCCCGTCGTGGGGCTGGAAGCGGGCGATTTACCGGAGATATTGGTTCACGATTTTCGGGCCAGCGGCTATTTGCCGGACGTGCTGCTGAATTTTTTGGCGCTCTTGGGGTGGAGTCCGGGCGGGGACAGGGAGCGCATGAGCGTGGGGGAGATGGTCCAGCTTTTTTCCCTGGACCGGGTGGGTCAGGCCAACGCGAAATTCAACCGCGACAAACTGCTGGCGTTCAACACCGAGGCGTGTGCCGCCGCCGGGGCGACGCAGCTCGTGCCGGCCATGCGGGATTTTTTGTCGGTCAATGCGGACTCACCGCTGGGCAGCGCCGACGCCGCCGCCCTGGAAAAGGTGATCGCCATGAACGTCGGCATGCGCACCCTGCGCGAGGCGGAACAGAAGAGCCGGTTCTTGTTCCTGGCGGATGAAAACATCGAGTACCAAGCCGACGCGGTGGAAAAGATCCTGCTGAAAAACGACAAGCAGGGTCTGAACGTGCTGGGGCGGATGCGGCAGGTTCTGGACGAGACTCTGGACTGGACGGCGGCTTGCGTGGAGGCCGCGGTCAAGGGGTATTGCGCATCGGCATCGCTGGCCTTGGGGAAAGTGGCCCAGCCGATTCGCGTGGCCGTCAGCGGCACGAGCATCAGCCCGCCGATTTTCGCCAGCCTGGAATTTCTGGGAAAAGAGCGCACCCTGCGGCGAATCGACAACTGCTTGCGCTTTGCGAC
>Ga0187877_1000611_pt1 | contig 43451 bp, 34 predicted proteins | sample June2016WEW_17_1_3_FD_132430 | JGI IMG/M metagenome (GOLD analysis project Ga0187877, IMG submission 132430) | Peatland microbial communities from SPRUCE experiment site at the Marcell Experimental Forest, Minnesota, USA - June2016WEW_17_100 | ecosystem: Environmental > Terrestrial > Soil >...
CTTGGTATGGAATGCATCTTGCGGAACCAACCGTGCTACCCAAAGGCTGGCATCCACAACGATGAAATTCATCGCCGCCCCTCTGAAACAGCATCTGCTGCCGAAACACCCTTCGGCCAGCGCTGCCCTATCTCAGCCGCCAGGTGGTCCAGGGCTTCCCAGGCCCGTCCAGTTTCTTCTGCGGTGGGCGCAACCGGGACGATGCGTGCCACTACTTCACCATGATAGGTCACCAGTATTTCATCCTTTTTTTCGCGCACCTGGCGAATCAATTCGCTGGTCTGTTGCTTCAGTTCGCGTATACCTACCTTTATCATCGCAGCCTCCTATCTAATGTAGATATAATTGTATCTACATTATAGCATTGTTTTAATGTTTTTAGAGGGTGCATCAAGGTTCGAGGGCCACGGAGCAAGGGCTGGATAAACTGGTTAAGATAATACGCTTAGAATTTATTAACTTTTAATAATCACAACTTTTTTGGAATAAATTTATTTATTCAATACTCCTGTTATGTTATATTTTTACTTATAATACAACTTGAATCTAGACAAAGGAAATTATCATGAGCCTACAAGAATTTGATCTTAAGAAACGACATCGAAAATTCGAACTTCCATCTGGAGCGGCTGAAATTTGGTTAGAAGATGCCGGACATCAAGTTAATTTTTGTACCACCTTTCCAAATGGTAGTAGTGTTTCATATTGGAAGCGTTGTGAGGTTGATGGATGCCTTGGGGAGGCCGTTTTATCGACCAGACTGTGTTTTCTCCATTCAGATCCACAAACTGTTTCCTCACTTCTTTCGATCATACCGACATTGGGAGACGGAGCAGTAGTTTCGCTAAAAGGTGTTTCAGTAACTCAAGATTTATTAGACCTGATACTTTCATCACCAATATTTTCGGCGAATAACATCCAATTTCCCATCGATTTTACCGGAGCTGACATACAGGCTCATGTTTCCTTTGACGGGTATTCAGTAAACTCAATTTATTTATATGGATCTATCATAAGGCAATACTTTAGATTCTCTAACTGTAAATTTTTGGGTCAATTAGTTGCCATGTTTTGTTTTCCAAATTCAGCTGACCTGAGCTTTTCAAATGTGATATTTACAAAAGATACTTACATCTCATATGCTCATACAAAAGATGTCTCTTTAGGATTTTCTGATTGTGATTTTCAAAATCAGTTTACAGCGGATGGAATTGGGGGTGATGATACCTCATTCTGGATGGAACGATGCAGTTTCAAACGAGACCTGCAATTAAGGGGAGCAAAACCAAGGGGACTAATATTAAAAGAATGTCTTATCAACGGATCGTTAGATTTAGAAAACACCTGCTGTTCTGATTTCAGTGCTGAAAATCTAAAAACCTTCAACACCCATATTTTTGGACCTATGCAATCTGAGAATAATATCTCCTTGAACAACGCCATGTTTGATGCGAATATCAAATTAGACGTTAAGTCGAAGGTACTAAATCTGAAAGGTGCTCGATTCGAGAGGGGTGGTCAAATCATTGCCGACTCATCTAAAATAATTGTTGACAACCTTGTTACAGGAGATCCACTCTTTATTTCCGGGAAGGTGCCCGATAGAAAACCAATTATTAATTCGCTTCAAGGCGCCGATACTGGCCGAATTACTTTTTCAAATGTCGATATGAGTAGTTGCATTTTTTATGGGGCTAGGGATCTTAATAAAATAACGATAGAGCCTACTATTACATTCGCACTATCGCCAGGCCGATACGATATTAAACGGCGTTGCATCGCGGATGAATTTGCTTGGAGGATTAAATCCAGAAATTGGTTATCTAAAATCTGGGAAAAAACCTGGATACGAACAATCAGTGGCGAGGAAGATCAATCTATTTCTGATCAAGTCACCCAACTGCCCACATTAGAAGCTCCGCAGGTTGCAATTGTGTATAGAAGTCTACGAAATAGTTTCGAGGGGAAAAAGGATTTAATGAACGCAGCTGATTTTTATTATGGGGAAATGGAGATGAGGCGCCATAATCTCTCTGCGTCAGTCTCCGATAGAATAATACTCACACTTTATTGGATTATCTCAGGATACGGTCTCTATGCTGCACGGGCGTTGATTTGCTTATTTATAGCAATATTAACCGGTGCTCTTTGCCTATTTAAATTCGGATTTACAACGCAATCAACTTTTATGGAAAGTCTTATTTTTTCATTCCGTTCTGCTATTCCTGGTTTGCAACCTACGGGGGAATTGACTATTATCGGTGAATGGACCGAGATCGTCCTATCGATATTAGGGCCTGTGTTGGCAGCACTCGCTGCATTAGCGATTCGCGAAAGGGTAAAGAGATAATTCGATTATTAGGTATTTTATTAAATCGAATGTTGTAAGTGAAATAATAGCGCCCACGACATTTGTTTGAATGTTAATTTATTTTTCAGGAATGGCCAAAATAAAACCTTATTTACTCTCTTCGCAAACCCTTTTGAAGACAAAAATATCTAAACTTAACATTCTTTTGGTATATTAAATAATCGAGAATCGATAAAGATTAGCTTATATTATTAAATGGTTTCTTATCTTTAAGTTGTTTAAGGGCCCGAGATTTCATAATATGGGTATCTTGGATCCCATACTTCTCGCAAATTCGTTGACGGACATCGTAAGGTACGGGATATACCTGCATATATTGCCATAACAAATGTTTAAATATCGTGACAGCAAATCGATTCTTTCTGATGATTTTATAAAGGTCAGTTGTCTCCTTCTCGCGAAAACCCTTAAAATTATCGAGGTGCACTGAGAGATCAATAAATCGGTAAGAGGTATTTTCTGTTGATTGCAATAACTCTTTATATGTGAGGGTCAATAGCTCCATTCCTACTGAGTTTGAGACGTGCTTTACCAGCGTAAACGTAAAACCCTCCATGATAGAGAAAAGCAAGAATTTCACTTCCTTATTAAGTCTTTCATATGGCCATTTTGGATTCTGAGAATTTAGAATTTCCGCCAGCTTTTGAACCATATCTTCACGGTTTGATTCTATGGTCTCCAGGATGTATTTCATTACTCGCAATCCGAGAGAATAACACTCTCGTGCAAGGGCAAGTTTTTGTTCGCCCACTAATGAGCCGGAGAAATTTCTAAGAAGTTGGCCAAGTATTTGTATTGTCTTAAACGCCACATTTAGCTGTAATACTTCCTCCATCTCAATGTCAGATTTCTCTTCGACGATTTCTTCTATCTGCTTGTCGGTTGAAGGAACTGTATTTTCTGATTCCTTTTGTGATGATTCATCCTGGGAATCACTTGGTACGGGCAGGAATCGCGGAAGATTTGGTATCAGATCACTAACACGCTTGGTGTCTTTTGCGATATCACATTCTTGATAAGATGTGAAAAGAACTTTTGAGGAGGTCAATAACGTCTCGAGAATATAAGGGTCCTTGCATGAATAACACAGAAAGATAAGGATATTTGCCGATTCTGTATTGTGTAGCCGCTCACACATCCAATGAATTAGCCTCTTTATCTCAGGCTGACTTACATGCTCACTTAGATATCTGCCTACAAAATAATAATAAAGATAAGGGTATCTAAATGAGATTCCACTTATATCCATTTGAAGGACGGACACGTCACATAAATCATTGAGGATTCTGTCTTGATCTATGATTAATGAATGATTACTGCAATATTCTTGGTGCCAAATAACAAGATCGTCATGATCAATCGTGGAAATATGATGGGTGTAAAACGAATACGCCAATTCGGAAAGATAGCTGTATTGAATATCTATATTACCAACCACTTTGGTTTTTTGGGCAAAGGCCATTGTCAATAATGACTCGTATACAAAACCATATGTGCCCGACTTAGTGTTTACTGGATTATGAAGCTCGAGTTGTTGTATGATACCCAATACGAAGATTGGATATGAAGGAATGAAGTTGCTTCCTATTAGAGAAGCTACTAATTTATTTGCTTGCAGAGTACGGTGCTTCAGGTTAGCTTCATCAATAGATTCGGTTTTCCCCAATGCATACCACCTCATCACTAATTCTGACCTTTTACCTTCACCAAATTCCATTAGCTCACAGGTAGTAAAATCCATAAAAAGCGTCTGGTCTCCAAGCTTAGTTGAGATTAAGTCGCCAAATCGCATTTGGTCATTGCCGAAAAGCACTATCGTATCATAAAGACCTTCTAGTAGCTGAAGAATCTTGTCTTTGCCCCCATGATTAAGTGAGCATTTCTGAAAATCGTCAACTATGAGAACTTTCATGTCCGGTTCAAGTTGTTCATACGCCGAGTAATTGGGCGACTCATATAATTTCCCAAAATAACTTTGAATGTCGGCGATAACGTGGTTTTCATCGCAGTTCTTTAGCTCTTCACCAGGAATCAGTAGAGGGACAAGATTGCGTTTCCTAAAGTCTTTAAATAAGGATTTTGCCAAAGATGTCTTGCCACATTTCTCGGAGCCGATAAGCAAGACCCTTTTGTTCTTCAATATATATTCTGGTAGCCTTTCACGAACTATCGTTTTTGACCACTCATCCTCACCTCTAATATGTGTCATCTTTATTGGAGGATCAACAAAAATGTCTTCAAGGTAGACATCGCGCTTATTTGGATGTGTAAATCGCACCCCTGGGTCTGAAAGTTCTTTTTCGAAATCTGCCCGAAGCGAATACTCTCTCTTCAATCTGAGGTTATTGCGGATTAGGGGACGTGCATCTGCAGCTTGGTGCTCATACAATTCGTCTTCATCGTTCCATGAAAAGTGATATATCTCGTGAGTCTTATCTTCCAAATTTATGACGATAGCGTTGAATTCGCTGTCTCGTCTGGATTTTCCTTGTAATGTTCCGCCCTCAATAAACTCAGTTTCGATTGCATGTGGACGAACTTTACTGTAAATATCGCTGTCATGTTCATGGCCAGTTAAAACAATATCGGATGTTGATTCGATAGATCTTTTAAATGTTCGGGAATTCGTAGCATTTAACCACGGATAGGGATGATGAAATGCAGTAATTACGATTAAGGCCGTACCGGATTCGGGGGCAAGCGCCTTTTGCAGATTATTCACAGGAAAGAGTAGTTTCCCCTGAATTTCATTTTTAGACGACATCCAAGCGGTGTTCAATAAATTGAATCTTATAATACCTTCACCCGCATCAAATTCTTTAAACCCACATAAGCTGATTTCAGGTCCATTAGTTCCATGCCATACTGATGCGAAATTATAGTAATTGGATTGGACTGAAACAATCTGAGATATAACCTTATCATCAATCTTTTCTTCTGTAATTGACTCTAATAGTAAGTCTCGAACCGAGTCGGGTGCTGTGAAATCGCAATCATGGTTGCCAGGGACTAACAGGAAATCAATAGCAACATCACTAAGCCGATCTTGCAATGTGGTCTCAATTTGCTTGAAGAAAGCATGAGCTGCCTGATATTGTTGGACACCCCCTGAAAAGGCAATATCACCCGTAACTAATACGAATATGTGATCAACATTGAGAAATACACCAGCGCAAGCACTGGAAATCTTTTCTGTCCGGTTGAGTATAAAATCACTCGGAGATCTACCGAAATGGATGTCGCTAAGATGCAATATTGCAAGTTTCATACACCCTCCCAATATGGATATGCCAAGTTTACAGACCTTCCTTGAAGAAGTATACATTATTATCGATATATAAAACCCGGGTTAATTTCTAGGCATTTGTACCTTCTTTTAGCTTGAATATTTTTTGAAAAAACTTGACAACCCATCGCGAAAGTTGTATTATAGTTTTGGTTGTTTTTGGGTTTATAAAATAAATAAACCCTAACCACTCGTCAGCTCCGGAACAGACGCAGTTTCCGGAAAATCCTCGTGAGCAGCATTAGCAATTCCCCACAGAAAAAAGGGGAGAGTGCCGGGCACGAGTTTTTCTTTAAAGCCCCCCAGCACACACAACCCCATAGAGGCGTACCGTCACCGAACTACCGTTGAGGAACCGCCTCACAGATGCAAATGAACACCGCTTAGATTCATTTGCCGCACGCCTACAGAAGACCCTTCTTTCAATGGGAAACTATGCACTGGTACCCTAAGCGAGATCGGGACCCTGGTAGCCAGTGATGCACGCTAGTCCCAATTGCACCGGAATTTCGGTGAATGGCTTAACGGCAAGGTCTGAATTATTAATCTGGAAACAGTAGGAAACGATTGGAAATAAAAATAAAGAGGTAAATCTATGCCATCCATAACGCATCAGGTCGCTCGATGTCTGGACCAGGTCACGCTCACGAAGGAAGAGATCGAGGAGTATAAGGTCGAACACGATACCGTTTCGGTCAAAAAATCTTTACGCCCGGGGGGAGATCCGACCAAACTGTTACCCAATATCCTCGGTATAGGAACAGTAAAAACCTATTTCAGAACTGGCAAGGTTTTCTTTGAACGAGCCAAAGAACTGTCTGGTGAAAATATGCTCGGCATGCTCCTGACTCATGATGTGATCCTCGCCACGTTCGATGCACATTACGCGAGTGCTGCAATGGGGACTGCCTCAAAACTCCAGGCGGCCATCAAACATATCTACGCCGGCGCCCTGCTCCTCGGTTGGGTCCATGGGAAGTGCCCGATCGAGAATGACTTGCGGGAGCGGAACAGCGATCATGTCCTCAAGCACCGCTATGGATACTTCCCAAATGATGCCAAGAGGATCATTGAGTATTTGAGGGTTCATTCCGACACCTACTATCTCCCCGCCGAAATTGCGTTGAGATGCGGTCTTCGGGAGAATGAGATCTCCGGATTGAAAGTATCTGATGTCCATAGCCAGGAAAAGTTTCTCCGGTTCAAAGGAAAAGGGGGCAAGGGCCGGGACGTCCCCATTCCGACCTCCCTTCTAGAAGAGCTGAGCTTGATCCGGACACCGAATTATTACTTCACCCCCAGTGAGTCCTGGTGTGCGAATTTTCGGACCATCGTCCAGAAAGCCTGCATGGCGGTCGGGATCGACGGTTCAGGGGTACATCGTTTGAGAGCCACGTACGCCCAGCTGCAGTACACCAAATTCAGGATGGCCGGCATGAACGATCAGAAAGCCCGACTAGCTGTCTCGAAATTGCTCGGCCACAACCGGATTGACGTTACCTATGCTTACATTCCCAGGGGGTTCAACTGGGAAGAATATGTGCCCTTTGTTGAGCAGGAAACGCATTGAGATCCGCTCACGGATTATTTGTAGGCGAACAAGATATGAACATGACCCATCATCGCCTCAAGCTTCCCCACTGTGTGATCGTCAAATCCCCGGGACTCCTACCCATGCTCTATAAAGTGTCCGAACTGGCCGAGGATCTGCATGTCCCGGATCGTACCCTGAGAGATTGGCTGGAGATGGGTGCCCCATACATCAAAGACGGGAGCAAGCATATCTGGATCAACGGTCGGGAATTTGCCGATTGGGTAGCCGGCCATCGCAAACCAAAACGGGAGAGAAGGCTGACCGATACCCAGGCGTATTGCTTCCGATGTAATGAGGTCGTGGAGATGGTGGGGCCAGAGATCCTGCCCCTTAAAGGCAAGCTCGTCAATGTACGTGGTAGATGCCCTAAGTGTGGTTGTGTCATCAATCGGGGTAACCGGATTCCCGATGTGACTACACGAAGCAATATTCAGGAATCAAAAGGAAGCAGCAATGATCCTACGGGACAATTACCTCAGGGTCAAGGACCATCTTCTTTATCTGCACGAAGTGCACCAGGTCCAGATGGTAACGGTACAGAGCTATTGGACGTATCTGCGCCATCTGTTACTCTGGTTGGATGATCAGCCTCTCGCAAAAGCCGACAAGATCCGCCCCACTTTCCCTGTCTATATAAGCTCCCTGCCGGGAAAGGACGGGGTGCCGGCCCTGGCAATCGAATCACAAAAAAGCATCATGGATGTCAGCAGGCGTTTCTTCCACTGGGCCAAGGCAGAAGGGATACACGGATTCCAGTCCATGCCGCAGTCCTGGATCGAAACCCTGAAGGTGGCCCCTTTTGCGGCCGAGATCCCGCGCTCCCATATCTATGTGACCGAAGAGGAGATCCTGCAGATCGCACGGATACCTGTCCTACCGGATGACCTGGCCGGTCTCCGTGACAAAGCGGCGGCGTGCATGTTATTCCTGTCCGGAGCCCGAGCTCAGGCTTTCACCACTCTTCCCATCCAGGCAGTCTTCCTGGAAAACCATTCCATCGACCAGTTCCCCTCTCTGGGCGTAAAAACGAAATTCAATCGATCGATGACGACGTTCCTGCTGGAGATCCCCGAATTACTGGCTGTCGTCCAGGAGTGGGACACACTTGTACGGGCCCAGCTCTCCCCATCCAGTCCATGGTATGCCGTCATTAATAACCAATGGGGAGAGCAGCATATAACCGATAAAAACCCAGGGCGCAACCGGGTTGAATCCCTTGATAAACGCATGAAGCGATTAATCACCCAAGCCGGCCTGACATTTAAATCCGCCCACAAATTCCGCCACGGCCACGCGGTCTATGGACTTCTTCACGCCCGCACGCCGGCTGATTTCAAAGCGGTCTCGATGAATCTGATGCACAGGAGTACAGAGATTACCGATCAGATCTATGCATTTCTTTCTGAAGGTGATCTCAAAGCGCATATCCTCAAGTTAGCCGGCAATCCGATCATTGGTCAAAACGGCGAATTGGAAGCGATGATCCGTGGTTCCAACAAGGAAGAGCTAAAACATGCCCTCGAAGTGATCGGCGAAATGATCGCCAGGTGACGATCTCTTAGTCCGAGAGACGCCGCATCAACTCTGGAGCTGGATACCCTCATTCGTCAATCCATCCACGACGGCTACCATCGTCAAATCGAAGTTATTGGGCAGATCATGGCCGGAAGATCAATTCAACTTCATCACATCCCATTCTCTGAGAAGAGCCCAGCTTATCCAAATACTCATCACTCTTCATCCATGGAGGAAGTATGACTGAGAGTGTGAATTGTCAGGACGGGTTTGTATCCAGCAGTCTGGATCATACGGCAAAGACCCAGCAGCCAGAGATCAGAATGGTTTTTGACCGAGAGATCGTTGTGAATAAGTTTCAATTTATTTCCTTTTACCTTCTGGCGGATACCATCTGCCCGGAACGTTTGGTTGAAATTGCGGACCGATACCCCACCGTCCCGCTCAACTGGCCAGAGCCGGCTCACGAGGTATTCGAAGGAATCCTTAATGCGGTCAATCAACTCCTTCTTGAGGAGACGAAAAAAAACGAGCAATTCCAGAGTGCCTTCCAGAAGCACCAGGAGGAGGTCGCCGCGTTGAAGGAGCGGATTCGCTTTCGCGAAGAAGAGGTCAGTTATCTTCAGGAGCAGGTCGATGACCTGAAGGAAAAGCTGCACTTTCGCCGCGAGAGCAGTGGAAGGCGACCTTCAACGGCTGATTTTCCCGGTTTGACTGGGGAGGACTCTCAAGATCCTTCCCCTTGCTTTCCAGATAGCGAATCCGATCGATCAGCGGTGAATTCCCTGGAACGCTCCGATCCACCCGGCCTGCCGGAAGAACCCAAGCCGTGGGAGCCGGCAAGTAGGATGGAGGCAGCCGAGGATGGCCCAATTGAATCCCAGCCTATGGAGGATCCAGTCAGGGAAAGGAATTCATGGTCAGACGGGGAATTACCGGAAGGAGCAATGACCACGGTGGAATGGGTGGAAAACAGTATGACCCTGGGCATGGCCTTCGAGGAATGGCATAGGCTGGACAGGGGATTCTCTGCAGAAGAAAGGCAGAGGGTCGTTTCTGTCTTAAAGATCGTTGGCTCCGGTACGGTTTCCAAGGCTGATATCCTGGAGAACTTAAAGGGGATGATTGACCCACAACTTAAACCTCAAAGTGTCGCTCGCTACCTGCGGGAGATGGTCGAGAAGTACAGCCTGTTGAAAGGGAGAAAATATTTGATCAAGGAAAAACATAGTTTGGGTCGTCGGGAGAGAGCCTATGATCTCACGATTTTGGGTAAAGCCGCTTACCGTTCCATTTCCGGGTTGATAGAAGAGACGCCAAAAGATATCGAGATGATCGCCATTCATAAAACGCCGGACCATTGCGAATTCGTAGACCGGGCGACCAAAGGATTCAGCCACTTGGGATTCGATGTCTACTGGAAATTTGAAGCCCCTGTATGGCATGGGGTAAAACTGACCGCAGACCTCATGGTGAACAGCCAGGAGCGGGGCCAATATTATGTATTCACGCTAACCCATGGGCAGCTTAAGGCAAATAAATTGACCGCGAAGCTTAACTTGGCAACCCAATCTACTGGCCAAATTATCTATATCTTGACGCGAAAGCAGGTGGAAGCCGAGAATGAAGGGTGGAAAGCCATCTGTTATTGGGCATGGAACACCCACCACGACAAGGATCTGACCGTCTACTTACTTGGCTTGGATACCCTCGAACAACTCGCCCTAAGCAAAGCCGGTAGCCGGATCGATCCCTGGTTTCTACAAAAAACGCTGCGGGTTTCCGAACATTCGAACCCCTTTGCTTGAAGGAAGGTCGGAAGAACCGATCTCATGCTCCAAGTCCCATATAAGTGGTTACGCGCATTACTCAACGCGCTTTTCATCAGGAGAAAGCTCATGTCCACTTCCACACAAGATCCCTCAGCAGGCTCACCCCGACCATTACCCCTCCTTTCCGAGCTCCTTCCACATCCCCGAAAATCCTTCACTCTGAATTTCAACTTTTTCCGGTGGGTCTCGAAGATCACACCCTGGGTGGCCCCTATTCCGAGCGCCTTCTTTGTCGCCCGCTCCTCGATGAACCACCTGGGGACGCCCCTCCCCATCGCCATCGTCCTGGCCGCGGCGATCGAGCTGCTGGGCCTGACCAGCGTGCACACCTGGCTGCGCTTGTCCAACTGGAATTTGACCAGGCGCAAGAGCGATCCCGGCGCCCCTACCCACCTCGCCGTCCTACTCACCTTCCTGTATTTCGCGATCACCCTGGGCATGATCACCCTGCTGGAGGTGTTCCCTGACCTCTCCCAGTACATGCCGGCTGTGACCCCCTTGCTCACCGTGATCGGGGCGTTCAACCTGGCCCTGCTTTCCCAACAGGAGCAACGCGAGGCAGCAGTCCGATCCGATCGCGAGGCTCGGAAAATTGAACGGTTGAAGAAGAGGGAAATTGAACGGTCAGGGAATGGTCAACATCAGGGGAAATCGACCGGTCGGCCCAAAGGTATCCAGGCGTCTCTCTCAGGTTCAAACCCGGAAAACAGAGAGAAACAACAGGTCAATCCCGGTCAGAAACTGACCGCCGAGGAAGCTTTGAACGCCCTGGTCAAGTTTTTTGAACAGAACCCGGCCGGCTCGTACAGTGCAGCCGGCCGTGCAGCGGGGCGGTCAAAATCATGGGTGGTTTGGGCGTTGAATGAACTGGAATCCGAAGGAAGGATCAATAAAAATAACAGGCAGATCACTGTTACTCGCTTGAGTCCGTTATAATGAATTAAGAATTGATGTGGTGCCTGATTGTGACAATCCAAGGTATAACATCCTATCATTTAGGTAAACAGTAAGGCCCGAAGTGGTTACCAAAACCGATTTTGGTAATAACTTAATTCGCTGGTGGGGGAAAATGATAATGAATTCGCTTTCCGGTGGGATTACCGAAAAACAAGCGACAGTAAGAGAATGATTGAGGCAGTAAAGGGGATAGAAGGAAAGAGACTGATTTACAAAGAGATAATCAAAAAGGCCGGCTAATTAGCGGCCTTAAACGCATTGGTGATAATTTCCTTATGACGAAGAGCTATTGACCTTGATGAGTTTACCTTACTCACAATTATTCTTGCATGGTCTTTCAAGATTTCTCCGATAATACGTTTTTGGGGATCTGATATTAATTGACCAACAATTTCCTCGTATGAAAGTATATACCACACCCTGTCACAATCTAAAAAAGAATCATATTTCAAGAAACTACTATAAATAGATTTTTTTAGAACAAGATGATTCGGGATCAATTTTTCCTTTGAATTGACTTTTAGAAGAAGGGGGTATTCATCGAATCCAACCACAACGAAATACTTATCCGAAGGAATCAATCGGGGCGGTAAAGCTGTAAAAAGATATAATATCTTTCCGGGTCCAATATTGGTGCTTGCTTCTTCTCTGGTAATCCCCCTGGGGACTAATGCTGGCATATTTAGCTATTCATGTACTCAAAAATTTCATCGGCGTTTGCAAGGCTCTTGATAATAGATTCAAGGGAAATATCACTCCGGGCCTGTTTATAAGGTTCTTCTTCGTGAACAATATCCCATAACTCTTGATAGCTCAATGGGGAATATTTATCAATAGCCTTATTAAGAGCCTCTATATCACTCTCGCTAAGGTAATCTAAATTCGGATCGCGATTGGGCTTTATTGTGATCCAATCCTCGACCCTGAAAGCCTCTTGGGGATTTTCTTTAATGGGGGATAAGCCGTCGCCTCGTACTGCCTTGATAATGTCGTAAGCACCACTTGGGACAGGCCCATCCTTCATTGCTACATAGTAATCACCTGTAATTAGGCGACCATAACCCTCTAGATGGAATTTGTCCGCATAATACATAATTTTAACGATATGAAAGAGATCGCCATTTTTATGTGAAATATAAACAATGGCCTCAATTGCCTTTTGAATATCAATGAATTTTGGCATTACTCATTCCCTTTATTTTTCTTCTGCTCTTCCGGCATTGATTCCGTTTTCAGCAACGCACCAAATATCTCTATAAACGGTGCGCCCTACAAACTGACGGGCTTCTCCGCTCCGGCCTTCTTTTCTTCCTTCTCGGTTTTTTGATTGTGCTCTTTCATTTGGTTTCCGGTTGCATTCACCGGGCTTCTGTATTAGAATCATTGCCGGGAAAGCGGGGCTAGCCAACGTCCGCTTCCCCGGCATGTAGGGCGACTTGGAGAGGTGTCCGAGAGGCTTATGGAACTCGTCCCTTAAACGAGTAAGGCGCTACCACGCCTTCACGGGTCCGAATCCCGTCCTCTCCGTCGTCCCGGGGGAATTTCATGATAATATGTCAATAGAACAAACGTGCTAAACTTTTGTATAACCATTATACACGATATAGAACGAGCGTTCAATGGAACAATAGTCTGATGAACTGATGTGCTAATCGGCGAAAACGCTTATTTGTCAACACATAATACCACCCCACGAATCCATTCTGATTCACTTTGGGGGCTTGGGTCTGTCAAAGGGATAATTTCCAAAATAATTATCGAAAAGGGAGACGGGTAAAAATATGCCATCGCTGAAGCAAAGAAGCGCATACAAAGCACTCAATTACCAAACGTGAGCACACCAGCACGAGGTGATCGCCCAGGTGTTCGCAACGGACCCCCGCCTGCCTTCGAAACGCACCTTTCGTAGTTCTAATCCAGAATGCCTGGCCCAAATTGGTGAGAATAGTATCATAACAGGGAATAATAAATCGAAATCGGATAAACTTCCGCCCAACGCCGGCTCCTAATACAGTCATTTCCCGGCAGAGACCTCATCCTGTCTTCGGCATAATTTGGTCAATTTCTTCGCAATCAAGTCGCGGGTCGCGGCTGGAACTTTCTCGTCCTGCCAGACGTTCCCCAGCTCGTCGGACAGATGCTTCAGCGTCCAGACCGCTACGGATGGGTTTTCGACAGTTAGCTGGCTTTCCTGATTTGCCCAGATCACCACCGGAGTCACCCACTGTTCAATGCCGTCCGCTTTAAGGAAATTTCCTAGCCGGCCGGCATTGTTATTTGCCTGGCGACTAGGGCTTTTCTTCTGGGAATGCCAATGATTACCGGCTCTATATTCCCACCGGTCGCCTATATTTCGATATTCCCCAGTAAGATTCTTGATCTCTAGAGCCAATACCCCGGGAGGACCAACCAAAACGATATCCAAGTCGGCCCTATTTCGTCCCGGCAGATTAATGTTCCAAAAGAGTGACCAGCTCCCATCGAGGGTTTGGAGAATGATTTCCTTTGTTCGCTCTTCCCCTTCTTGGCCAGCACGGAAGTTATCAATCTGCTTGTCTAATCCATTAAGAAACCGATTGAGAAGATAAAACAACACACTGAATATTCCAATAATACCCACAAATGTGGCGATGGTTAAAAGACCGACGGGAGATTTAATCACTTCTGAAATTGTCAGAGTTGGCTTTGTTGAGGCAAGTCTTGTAAACCCCCAAATCAAGTATGACAGTGATCCTCCAAATATTACTCCGAGGATTAATCCTTGAATAAGTGCCAATTGATATTTCTTACGTTCCGCGTAACTTCTCCTGCCGGCAACGATCTGGATAAATCCCGCTGACGGAGTAGGATCATTAATCGTTTGATTAAGGCGCACCAGCATCAATGCAGCAGCAGCCCGCCTGACTCGTTCTTCCCAAGCATTCTCAGCAGCATATCCGAGGTCTTTAAGGGAGATCTGTTTCGTCTCGACCAGCTTTCCCATCAACTGACCCTTGAACGGTTGGAAAGGCCATGGAGTCACCCGGGCTTGCTCCAGGCTAATGCCAATTTGGAATGGTCCATTGGGAACTTGGACAGGCAGGCATTCAAGCCTCTCATCAGCCGGTGGCCTAGCTTTAGTTTGTTCCGGCTGTGCTAATAAGATATGCGCAGCCTGCTTGAGGCGCGGATTATATGCGTACGTAGCCGCCCATTCCAGCCGAGTTTGATCAAGGTAGCCTTCCTGCAGGAGCTCACCCAATGGTCGGGGATTGCTCTTAAGCCAGAGGACTTTCCGAGCCTCTGCAAGATTCATGGTCAGAGATTGATTATTGTGTTGACCGAAGATGTCATGTGATGACTTGTCCATAACCATTCTTCCCTGATGTAAGATTGAGAAAATGTACGAAGGACGCCTTTTGAGGCTAGACGTCTACCCCAGCGAAGACTGCATCCACGACCACAACGATAGCGTCAAACTCACTAGGCAATGACCATAGCCAAGTGATTAAGATCACTATATAACCTTCTAGTTTGCGTAACTATAACTATCTTGTTGCAATACGTATCCTTATCGGATTACGAAAGTGTAAACGGTTGGAGAGTCGAGGAGCGAAGGACATTTCTTAGTTTGATCCCTCAACCTTTACGAAAAAAACCAATAACTCTGCTATTTTTCCACTTTTGCAAAGCCCTTGAGATATTATCAAAATACGCCTTAGGGATTGAAAATATACACCATATACATCCCTTGGATGTGAAGGTGTGCTAGAATTTAATCAAATGAATCTGGTGGGGGTTTTCTCATGCGACTCTTGTCGGTCCAGGAGACCATATGTCTGTAATCATCGACAGTGAGCGTGGGCGAAAAGCAGCCGATTTGCTGTTCAACGCATTCTCAACTACCGGCATTCACGGTCGGACTGATATGCCAGAAGATGTACTGCCGGCCGCTGCGACCCGCGGTTCTCTTGAACATATTCTTTTCATCACTTTGACAGTGTGCATAGATTACCAGCGCGATGCAGCCGCCTTGTGGGAAAGCTCCCGCCATACATTCGGTGATCCAGCCACCCGTTATCTGTTTGACCCCCGAGCTCTCCATGAAACAACTTTATCGACCATTGTTCGCGATATGCAGAAATATGGATTATCTAAAAAGCCTCAGCAGGACGCTTATATCTGGTCTACGGTGGGAATATCATTTTACAAAAAGTGGCAGGGGGATCCGAGAAATTTCCTAGAAAATTGTAAGTGGGGAGCTCTGAGGGTTCTTGAACATCTAAAGAATGACATCCATCCCTTAAACGAGCGCCAAGTCACAGACTTTCCCTTCCTACGCGGAGATAAGATCGGTCCGCTCTGGTTGCGTATGCTACGGGATAATGCGGGAATAACCAAAATCCAAGACCTTGACCGGGTACCTATTCCGGTTGACATTCATATAGGCAGAGCAACCCTGGCGTTAGGAGTTGTGCGAGGTCAATATTCGGGAGGGTTTGGTAATTTATTTGAGACGATTCGGAAAGCTTGGTTCGAAAGTGTTCGCGGTCTTCAAGTGGGAGAGCGCCCGATGATGGCGCTGGATGTCGATGAGCCACTTTGGCATCTTTCACGCTTCGGTTGCACATACCGAGACAAGCAAAGTGGCGTATGCCCCCTAATTCAGAGCTGCGAAGCAAAATCACTTTGTATCAAAGGGAAGGTAGACATACACAATGGGAGCACTATAGAGCTGTATACATGAAGACACTCTGCATCGTACCTTGCGGAATGCGAAAAATCTGGAAAAGTAATCCCACCGCCGGCCCAACGCCAGCAGGGGAAGTCTATACGGGATCATTTGCCCGAAAATGTCAGGAATATGCCTCTGTCTTTTATCCGGGCGCTTACGTCATCCTTTCGGCAAAATATGGGTTTCTTTGGCCTGACGATATCATCCCAGGAGATTACAACGTCACATTCAACGATTCGAAAACGCACCCTATCAAGATATCTGAGATGATTGAGAGTGCCCGATCAAAAGGGCTTTATGTATATGACCAATTAGTGGTAGTTGCTGGAAAACATTATGTGGACACGGCTAAGCAAGTCTTCCCGGGCAAACAGTTCCATGAGCCCCTGAAGGGTTGTACCGGAAATGGCTTTATGTTGCAACGAATGACTGAAGCCATTCGAATAAAGCTTCCCCTATAAACTGCTGGTTTACGAGCACCACTCTCCCACCATCCAACTTTGACTGATAATATAATCAATCTTCTTGAGCCTGTGGCTTAAGATCGATCATAGCCCGACAAGACAAAATGGAATAATCAGGGATTAGATTTTCTCACGGAAGCATGCATAACAAGGTTTAAACCGTAATTCATTCCTCAGCTCGTCTCTCCACCCTCTGAAATCCATTCGGATTAAGTTTTTTATATGATAAACAATTATAAATCCTCGTATATAGCACCTATATTTAGTTGGTGACCATCAACCAGAAGTTTTACAGTCTTGATAACCAATTCGGCACGTTTTCTCAAGAAGAGATTAAAGTCATTCTTTATTTTTATCGATTTTTCTTTTTTGGACAATCCTTCATAGCCGCCATTTGATAGTTCTTGAATTGGAATCAAATGGGATTGAAGGCGTTCACGAATAATTTCTTCAGTTGTCCATTCATAACGGTCTTTTAGGTATTCAAGGGGGTCTTTTCGACCAATTGAAATATTAGTTTTGTCGATTATCAAAGCACAGTTCAAAGCCCGAAAACTATCAATTTCCCCCTCCTTCAGCAAAGCATCTGGGAAGATATGATGATATTGTCGCTGTCCAATATTATTTATGTCCAATCGTTCTCCTGTGGAGAAATCCAATGCCCCTAAACGTGAGGCTACAGCTAAAATACCTCGACCTCGAATGGTGGTTCGTTTAGGCCACTCAACTGGAATCAATTCTTCTACTTCAACAAGAGAATACTCAGAGAGAATTGGTACATCGGTAAAGCTGTATTCTGTGCCATCTTCTTTTAGCTCGGTTCGTATAATACCGCCTAGTGCATTAAAATCTGAAAAGGCATGTGTAGCTGCTGCGTTTTCGTAACGGTCAGTAAAGAAGGCGTACCAAAGATATTTTTTCAATAGGAGCTCATCCTGTCCTAGTTTATCTCCCGATTCTGGAATATCCGCATATAATGCGGCGATAACTGCCAAAACAGCATTGGTCGGTAAGCGTTGTTCATCGTAGATACCTTCGCTTTTTAGGAACGTCGCCATGCGATACAAGCCGCGCTCCATTTTCCCCCAATTTTCAACCATCTTGCGCTTGTCCATATCCCAAACGCCACGCTGATTCGGTAAAAATCCCTGCAAAAGGGAGGATGTTGTAAGGATTAACTCTGACAATGTGGAATAGCGAGCCACTTCAGGATGCTTTTCGTTGAGTTCATCTTCTAAATCATGAAGCGATTTGCCCATTACATTTTCAACTTCAGCGACAACGATGTCATACATCGAAAGCGGTTTGCTGTTCGTGTTCATGTTAATAAACACTTTTAACGCTACAGATTTGTCTGTGTTTGAAGGTAATGATAAATAAGGCAGATTGTAATTCGCAACAACAGAGCGCAAATCTTTGATTCTGTCGCTTACTCGTTTTTGAAAATCATAGAATTTTTTCAACTCGCTCTTACCGCCATCCTTGGGCTCATGTGGACTTGTTGCCTTTTCAATCCAGTCATCAATTTCTTTCTGAATATCTTCGGGGCGGAGAAGGTGAACTGGAATCATTCCTCTCTGCAAACATTGCGCGGGGTCATCACACCAAATCGGATATCGTTCACCATTCTTCTTGTAGTAACGCCCGCGCCAGTATGTAATCATATCCTCCATTTCTTCGTCCTTGTCATAGTTGTCAAACTCTTTTAGATGGATAAAGTATGTCTCCCACTCGTAATTATTATGAAAGACACGCCACAACGCGGTAAGTCTTTGTTGACCATCAAGCAAATGTTCATAGATACGACTACTCAATTCGGGCGCGGTTGCTAAATATCGAGAAATGAATTTTTCCTCATCGCCTACCTCCAGAATGAGTGTGATGCCAAGTGGGAGGTTTTGAATTACGGTTTCAATCAGACTGCAAATTCGTCCTCGATCCCAGGCTTCGAAACGTTGAAATCGTGGCAGTCTGATCTCAGCTTGTTGAATTTTCCCATACCAATCACTAAGTTTACGATTTCTAGCTTCCATTGGGTTTGTATCCTCATGTTATGAGATTAATATTCTGGCTTTCTCAGTTTAGAAAACTAAAATTACGATAGCAGTATTGAACCCAGCTTTTATAGGTTCAAATCCTGTAAAGGCTTTCCTTTAATCTAATCTACCTTGCTATTCTCTCGATTATAAGATACCAATGATTTCAATATGTCGGACAACTCCTCTTCATGTGTAAGGTTTGGAATGTCCACTGCTGCACATGGTCCATTATAAAAATCTTGCACCCCTTGAGAGAGAGTCGCCACTGTGTAATATTTAATTAGACTTTTTATTCGTTCTTCAGGCATCATGACAATAAAACGAATCTTCTTACTTCTGAATTTTATAAAGGCGATATTTTTAGGGCCTTTAATGGATATATAATATTTTTGAGGATTAAAAATCAATTTATCATCAATACTCAAGGCTATCTGTTTTATCTTTTCGTAGATATTTCTCAAACCTTGATCTACATTTTCTAGATGATATTCTTCAGATATTACACGGTCTTCAGTTTCTTCGTTTGTCAAATCAATATGCTCTATGTATTGAATGGCTTCAAAGTCCGGAGTAATAGTGTAAATATAATCGGTGTTAGAAATATATTTTTTTATCTCTACTAACTTAACCAGTTTTCCCCAAGTATCGGTGTAAGTATCAAATATTTCTGGTAGTTCTGTAATTTGGCCGTCGGTTATGAGCAATATATTTTGACTGGTCTCGATAATATTGCTAAGAAATTTATATACCTCAGTATTACCAAGAAATCCCCTAAATGAAGTTTTAAGGGTTTTATCCTTTTCGACCGCTTCATAAAGTTTGTCTACAAGTTCTTTTCGAAGTTTAGTGTTCTTATAAAATGCAAAGAATTTTGTGATCTGTGGAAAAATATGTTTGTAAAAGCTGTGTTGTGTAACTTCAATTTCAACTATATAAAATTGTGGGTCAGCTTTGTCTGTAAAATCAAAGAAAAATCCATCAGGTATAGAATCACCTAATGATCTTGATTCAATCTTCTTTTTAGCATTAATATAAATAGTGTCTTTCCCGAATAATACCTTTGAGTGTAAAACCACGTCATCCTCAAAATCCTTTTCGGAAGGAAATTTGAATTCTAAATAGCGTTTACCATTTCCGATGATAGTCATAATTGGCTCCTGGATTATTCATCCCAAAAAGCTTACCCTGCTCGTTCAGAAACTATTCAAATCCGGCTACATTTTTATGTTGTTAAAAGAGAAGCCGTTATCCCTAGCTGTTTTATTCCATTAGAACTTTCCTCCCACCAGTAAAAAGTTCATATTATTGTCTAAAATGCTTCTTCGAATACTCCAATACTTCACTGGTCGATAACTGTACTGAAGATGGACCATTGCGCACATAAAACTCTTCAAGCCCGTCAATCTTCAGGAAAACTGGAGTAGAACTAGTTTTACAATCCACCCGTAAGATTTTCTTATCGTCAATTACTTTCAGTACATATTGAATTTGATTTACGAACTGCTTGCCTATTTTGCCGTTGATGAGGTTAGCAAAATGAAGCAAATATTTATCATCATTCGGGAGTTGATCCAGGTCGAGCCCAAGAATATTGCCATTATCCTCCACCCCAACCAACAATATACCACCCTCCGTGTTCAGAAAGGCAACGATCGTTTTCAACACATCATGCTCAATGCCTTTATCAATCTGTTTTGCCAGGATATTCCAACGAAGGGTAGACTTGAACTCCAGCTTGGCATTTTCGCCAGCTTGTATCAATTTCTCTTCGTCTGACAACCCTTTCTCTTGAAGCTTTTCAGATACGTTTATAGTCTGCTTTTTATTGTCGGGTTGGGTTACGGGTTTATTGTAATAATGCTGCGGGTACTGCTTTTCCTCCGCAGTTTTGACAACTATCTCCTCCCCCTCCCCTGAGGCAAAGTACTTGAAAGTTACATCAGGATAAGTGTTGTCAATTCTCATCAATTGGTCTTTGATACGTTTTCTGCCTTCGATAGAAAACTTCAAAAGCATTTCCACATCTTCTTTGGGTGCTTCACCAGCAGGGAATAAAATCTTTATCAAGCCAGATAGCGATTTAGTAATCCCATCCCGATCCCGGGTAGAAATATCATCAGACAGCTCAAAGTTCTCCAAGTATTTTTGAGAGAAATCATAGCTCCTGAGTTTTCTCAGGATCTCTGCCAGATAATCAACGACGAATCCATATCCACGAGAAAACATCTCACCCCGGATGATTTCCACTTCCCATCCTGGGATGTAAAAATGGAGGCGATCGAGAAAGGCAGAGTCATAGTATTGGGTAGGAAGGTCGTCGAATAGGTTCGTATGCCTGAGCATATACTCGAGGTCATGGGTGGTATTCCCAACAAAGGCCATGGACGCTTCAGCGCCGAGCGTTTCTATGCCTCTTGAAAAAGTTTTATTGGCCATGTAGTTCTTAAGGATATCGACCAATGCCTTATTTGCCGTTTTCTTCTTACCCGCAAATTCATCGAAAGCGACGATATCCCAGTAACCGACTAATCCAATCCTTCCGGTTGTATTATTCACAAATAGCTTTGGCACAGTTACTTCTCCACCTGAGATAAGGATCCCATGTGGAGAAAAATCGGAATAAATATGAGACTTGCCTGTCCCCTTGGGACCCAATTCGATCAGGTTGAAATTGCGCTCGCAGTAGGGAACCAGGCGCATTAATTGGAGCAATTTTGCTCTCGATGAGAACTTTGATGGATCGAAGCCGATGCTTTGGATAAGCAGATCGATCCATTCGTCCAGCGTGAACTGCTTGCGCGCTTCCAGATACTGTTCGAAATCAAAATTAGACATCTGGATCGGTTTGATCGAGACTAGGATCCAAGGGACAACCTTGGGATCATCAGTATATTTGTATTCGATGTCTGAGATACACCAAACTCCACTGACCAGAAGCTTAGGATGCTTCTTGACCGTATCCGAATCGATCCATACTTCGCTAATACCCAGATTGGAGAAGGCCGCTTCGTAGGTGTCGTTCCGCTCATTGAGTTCTACGCTGACTTTGTCAATTACCCTATGCCGCCCTTTTTCCCTGATGAGGGATTTGACAAGATTGGCTTCATTACGATGCACATAATGTTCACGAATTACATCTTTGACCGTCTCTATCCCTGATTGCAAACTGGTTTCATCTGAAGTAGCACAATATTGGCCCAACAGGTATTCAAGCACGTAGGTCGGTACAACCGCATTACCTCTAACCGCTTTGACCAGGTCCTTGCGGACAACCAAGCCAGCAAAGTGTTCGTTGATTTTTTGGTCCAGGTAGTTCATCACATTTCCTTCCAACTAAAGATCAAAATCCGTATTGAACGAACGCCTGAGTTGATAATCCATAGAACGATACTCTCTATAATGCGATGTGCTAGCAACGGATTCTTCCATTTTTAGATAAACCGTTTGATTGTTCACATCATCCGCTTTTCGACTCAGGATAAAGCGTACCCGCACTTCCCTCTCACGAGGGTTAGGGGATGCCAAATCAAAATCAAGATAATGAGAATCGGAGATCAGCATATTATCCTGAGTATAAATCCCAGCTCGGATGTGTCTGGCTTGAAGCTTAGGAGAAACAGGTTCGGTCTGGAAAAAAACGACCGAAATTTGTCCAGATGAAATGATCGAAGATGAACTGGTGATGATATCAACTTCCACAATGCCCACATCGGCTGCACGGATCTTGTTAATCTTGATAACAGGGATGATTACTTCCTGCAAGGCTGCACCACCATGGACGTAACGACTTCCTGAACCTTGTAGCCGCAGACGATTGATCGACTTGGGAATCATTACCTGAAAATCACCTGTCAAACCTAATTCGCTGAATTTAAAATCTTTCATACTTTTATTAGAATTCAATCCATTTCCAATAATAAACCTGCGAGTACGATAATAGATTTCTTCACCCTCGACATCCTGATACGCAAATTCGCTTTCATCAAGAGGTTGGTTCTGATAAATAAAACCATGGTCTGAAGTAATTAGAATATTGGAAAAATAGGAATCATACAATTTTTTTAAAATAGCCTTTATATCTTCAAAGGTTTTATCAATGATATCAAAGACCCTTCCTTCCGATAATTTATCATCGCCAGTGTGGTCAATTTGATCGTGGTAAATATAAACGACTTGAGCTCCTTTCGTTACTTCCCGGTATTTATCTCGATTCATCGAGAGTAGGTCTTCGGCGCGAAGTGCAATCGCACCCTTTTCGACCGCATTCGAAAGGATATTCGACCGGTTATCAAGGCCTTTCGAGGATTGCCCATCTACTTGGACGCTTCCATCTTTTAATATCGTCAGTTCATGATGAGGTAAAAGAGCCGCCATGCCCAGTTGGGTATAGGTTGGTAGCGAAGACAAAATTGGTTCTATCTCTGCTGTATACCCTTCTTCCTTTTCTATCTCTCCAGCTAACTCCTGCCCAATCTCATACCGAAGAGCATCCGAGATGATCACTGCAACTTTATTTTTGGTACTTAGATATTCACTTATGTAATGGGTGAAAAACTCAGATTGACTCAGAAATGGGGCGGCTTCCCAGATTTGAGCAGAGTCGACAAAATGTTGCCATTTATCATTGAGTTCGAGTAAATAGTTGTTTGAGTAGAGGTTTTCAATCCGTTCTATCAATTTTGATAAGAGGGTAGTCGCCTTCGAAGACCGTACATGGAAAATTAATTTTCGGTAGTACTGATCCAGACGATACCAGGTGCTCTGATATTTGCGGATTCCATCGGGCATGGATTCCATGCGCAGGTCGGCGTTATCCAATTCGTTGACGAATTTGGAGCCGAAATTCAGGGCTTCATAAATGTCGCTGAATTCTCTGAACCAATGCGTGTTGCGCCTGCGCCAGATAAGATTATCACATTCCCCTGCAGAAAGAGTGCGGTCGAGAATCTGCTGGGTAAGGGTGGCTAGAATTTTCTTGTCGATTAGCTGGAAATAATCAATATCGATTATTTTTTGGATCGACCGGTTCTGTAAATCATTCTCAATACCCAGAATATCGGCATACTCATTGGAGAGAGCTTCGAAGGCAGCTTGATAATGGACACTATCTCGCCAACGTTTGAGGAAGACCAGCGCATCTTGCGTGAGAGTCGAAGTCTCTTCAAGGCTTTGGAAATAACATGCTTTGAAAAGAGTGATCGCAAAGTCCTGAATGCCTGGAGTTTGGGATTTGTAACCAAATTGGGCTTCGAGCCGGCCCCACAGGAATGTATCCAAATTACAGAGGTGGATCAACCCAAATCTCTCATGTTTGTCTTCAGCAAGATCCCCCAATAAAATTTCCAGAACGCTTTCCACCCGATTTTCAATATCATTGACGCAAACTGCCAGCATCTTGGTTCGAATGGCATTGTGGGTATCATCCGCAACAAGCCGAGACTTGAGGGCAAGGCGACGTTTTTCGTCCTTAAAAAACTCTATGTGTTCCTGGATCAGATCCCAAAGGCTAGGCGCGAGCTCTAATTCGCTCATCCACAAAGACACCTGATCGCCGCTAAACTCTCCTTGTGCCAGTAGGACATCCAACAACCAGTTATTCAATTCTTCTGGTTTCGGACCTTCGTGATAGAGCAAGAATTTTTGCCCGGGCTTCACACGCAGGACGTGATATTTAACTCCATATTCGTTATTCTTCAGTTCAATCTTTTCCACCCCCTCAAGCTGCAGGGATTCAAATTCCTGCCGTAATTCCTTCTTTTCGTCATACCAGAATACGATCCGGTGTTTATCGAAAAGGCGGGTAATGGCCTGTGCAATTTTATCCATGGAATGACCTACTCACTCAACCCTGGGATATGACTCAATGCGGAACCGAATTTATTGTAATTGACCTTAACCCCGTCATCCAGATCAATCTTGACCTGCTCCGTCGCCAACGGATAGAGGATCTCATCCTCATATTCCTTCAACTCGGACAATACTTTGTCGAACTGGGTAGTCTCTTTCAAGGCTTTCGTCTTCTGGCTTTGACTCGCGCTCCCACTGACCGAGACCGCTTCCAAATGTGATTTGTGCGACTGGAGTTTCTTGATGTATTCGCGCAAATAGTCATTCAGCACAATGGAGACAGTATCGGGCTGGTAGCGGTGCAAGTAGATCAATGCATTGAAACTGCCCTTGGGGCTGGAGAACATCCAATAAATAGGACGTTTCTTGTAGGTCTGCATATGGTCTTTGTAGAATTCCTTGACAAAGTAACTGCGAACATCGCGCCCAATCGACTCTTCGATAAACATAAGGTTTTCGTCGTAATGCTCTTCACCAAATGTGACGCGCAAGAACTTCTTGAAGCGTTCGGCAATATCGTCTTCGAACCATTCGCCTTCCAGAACGGGGATGACGTTGTCTTCATCAGGCATGAAGGTTGGCTTGGGGACTTGCTTCAAGTAGTCCTTGATCGTCTCGCCCTGATTTGCCAGCACCAGACCTGGCTTGTCAAGCGAGTAGCGCCCGAACATACAGCCCACAGCGTAACTGATGAATTCCTTCATCGTATCGGTGCGTAAGAGTGCTTCCAGTTCTCCTTTGCTTCTTTTACCACCATAACGATAGCGTGGATTGCATGTCAGCGTGATTTCTTCTAGTGGCACTTCGGCCGTCAGTTCGTCTTGCAGTCCGTAGGCTTCAATGAAGCCACGATTGTTTTCTTCTTCCAATTCGCGCATCTGTTGCGTATGATTAACCCAATCCTGGCGCAGTAGTTCATATGTTTTATTAAATATTTCTTGTCGGAAACTAGGATTCAGCAGGGGACATTCGCGAAAACCCCAAGATGTTTCATACATATCCCAATCGGATCGCGCTATGTCGATTAATTGCTTTCCATTTCTACCAAGCTTCAGGTTTGGTAATGGCGTTTGACTGATTATGCCAGAACTATAGTTAAGTGTTGGGTTCATAATTCCAATTAGATTCACCCAAATTTTGCTATTTAATCCAATGAGTAAACCAAATAAATCCGAATCACTACTAAACCCAAAGACTCCTCCAGCCGCATTTGAAATCATTGTGCTTTCATCAGAAAGTCTAAAGGAGATTTTTCCAAATGAAATAGTTGACCAAGTAATTCCTTTAAGAAAGTAAAGTTCTGTATTAAAAATCCGTCTTGACCAATGAGTAGTATTGGGGTCCTTAGGGTTGCTTGTTACCCATGCTTTTATCTCTTTTCCATCATCCCTCCAATTAACTACATGCTCTAAATTTCCAAACCATTTCCTATATTGCCCCCCTTTTTGGAAAAGATACCAAACTTCTGAGCGCGAAATCGACTCTTCGCGGGATCTTACAACAGAGTTAATATTATTACGTGATGGTTCCCAGATAAATCTCACAAATCTTTCATTGTCAGATGTGGAAAGTCCGCTACCTACTAATAAAAGTCTACCAATCTTTTTTTCTTTGAATAAAGCAGATGTTCCTTTACCAAGCCAATAAGCAATCAGATTGCCAGGAATATCGCTAAAATCAGCGGCTTTTGCATGGTACACAAAGCCGCAATTAGGGTTCTTTATTGATTCTCTAATAGCGTTGGCTTTCTTTGCTTCAGTTTTTTCATCAACGAGACGAATATATAGTCCATTACCTTTGGCAAGAACAGACTGCAGGACAAACGCTGTAGTTGATACTACCTCACCTCCGATACTGTCAAATGCTCTAGCACCTAAATGAGCCATAGACAAAATTGACCAATAATTCAAGATTTTTAACCGCATCTTCTCAAATGACGATAGAAACATCCAGCTTTGCATAGTGACCATTGAGCTATATCCTTCAGTAAGTACAAAGTCAAAATTACGTTCAATAAACATAGCAAAGATATCGGATTTACTATCAGGATAAAAATCCTTAGCAAAAATTTTAAGGTCCTCGTTAAACCCGCTACCGCCCATATATGGCGGATTAGTAACAGATACATGGTAGCGGGGTGAAAGAAACTCGGCGAATTTCAACACTTTCAACACGCGCTCATGCACGCTATACAAAAACAGATCCCCGCCCAGGTTCTTCCCCTCCAACATGCTACGCACATAACCTGCATCGGTCAGCAATGGGCGGATAAGCGAACCAAAGTTATCCGTGTGCTCAAACTGACGCAGGGTCTCCATTAACGGCTCTGTGAACAGGTCACGCCCAACCGCCTTCGTATACTGCTTTAACTCTGCGTCGGTGAAGGTTACATTCTCGAACACGCAGATATTCGGGTTCGTTTCACGTGTAAAAAATCGGCGGTCTTTGGCGCGTGCTTTCATCATCATCGCGAACGCCGCTAGCGCTCCGGCGCGCGGGTCAATTTCGAGGCCGAAGAGGTTCTTCTCAAGGATCAGGCGTGGAATGTCCGCTGGCTGGTATCCTGATTCCTCATAGATGGCATAGAGGAGGTCGAAAGCGAAGGTCAGCATGTGCCCGGATCCGCAAGCAGGATCGCAAATCCGCAGCTCTTCGGGGTCGGAGACCTTCAGAAAGTCCTTTTCCTCTTGATTTGGTCTTATATAGTATTCCATCTGAGCGACCAGCTTCGAGTCTGGATGGTTGAGCATCCACAGCCGGCCGAGTGAATTCTCAACCAGGTAGCGTACAATCCAATGCGGGGTGAACAACTGCGTCGCTGCCGGGATATCCACAGCCTCTATTTTCTGGTTCTCCTTAAGTGCTTCAAAGACCTCATCCTTGCGCTCCGAAATGTAATACTGGTACAGCCAGCCAATCACCTCCACATCCTCGCACGCCTCGGGCGTCAGAACTTGGCGCAAATCATGCAGGACCGAATTCTCCGAAAGCAGATCCAGCGGCATCAACAGTTCAGTGTAATCGGCAATCTTTTCGAACAGGAACGGCATTGCTTTGTTATAGAAGTTACACACTCCTACCAGCAACAGGCGGTAGGCTTCCTGTTGCGGATCTGTCGACGGGCGTTTACCGTTAAGTAGGTCAAAGATCCCCTTCGCATCCACGACGCTTTTTAGATCATTGTCAATGAAGCCGCGCTTGGCTTCCAATAATATTTCGGGCTGAGTGCCGTTTTCAGCAGGTGATACCACCCCGATCGGAGTATAGTGATTCACGTCCATAAAACGTAATGCACAGAACCGGTTAAACCAGGTATATGCCACGCGGTCGATGACTGTTTTCTTTGAAGACGCTTCAATCTGTGCCTTCAACTCCGCCACAACCTTCGCCTTCTCACGGATCTCGACACTGTCCGATCGCAACACCTGCTCCAGGCGCACCGCCACCTGTTCCAATAACTGACGGCGGGCACCCTGAGCAAATTTCTTCAATTTGGTTGTTTCCATGAGAATGATGCTCCCGTCTTGCTTATAATCGAATCCGCTTGTTTGCTTTGATGGCCTTCAGCAATGCCTTCTTAAGGGCCTGCAAATAATTCTCAATATCTTCTTCGCTTGCTATATAAGGTAAATCGAACTTCATGTCCAGTTCGGTTTGCGATACGTATTCGATTGATTTTTCCTTGTCTTTTTTCGTCCAATCTGTGATGCTGGTCAACAGGCGGTTGTACTCTTTGGTTTCATATTGCCCAATTTGGTCACGGATCACTGCAATAATGTTTTGCCCATGGACGTACGTGACAATCGCCTCAAAAGACTGATCGATTTCTTTTTTCTGGCTTTCCTTCAATTTGCCGTATTCATCCATAGCCTTGATACGCGTCTGCAGCTGGGATACCTTTTTCAAACCATTTTCTTTTTCTAGCTTTAATTGTTTATCAATCTCTTTTTTCAGACCATCCAGCAGAGTCTTGGCCTCCCTCATTTTGTTGCCTTTGAAGCAATCGGGTGCTTCGATAATCGCGTTTAGTTGGCCAGGTTTTTCACTGCCAATACCCGAAAAATTCGGGCCTTGAGTATGTAAAAACTGACTGGCCTCATCGTAAATTGTCTTATTCGATCCCATCATAAAAGCTCGGATTGGATCGATAACATTTTCTTTCATGTCGAGCAGCGAATTTTCCTGTTTGGGCAGTTCTGAAAAGTAGAAGGAATAATCCTTCCCGGCTAGTTCTTGAATGGCTTTGATGGGTTTGTCTAACTCGCTCAGGAAAGGATATAGACTTTTTTGTGAGTAGAGTTCTTTTAGATCCGATAGGGTTTGCTGAAATGCGTTTCGAACTTCAACTCCCAAATCTTTGGCTTCATTCATGCTGGTGGGTTTATCAAAAAAGTTATTATAGAACTCTTTAACCCGCCTCAACTCAGACGTTGGTGGAGCTATCTGCGGATCAATGATAACATTTCCGAAGCTATATGTATTTCTTAGCGCCTGTTCAAGAACCGCTCCTTCAAGGATATTAGAATCACTTCGCGCTTCGATCTTACCCCGACCTAACAGCATGGCAACCAGACATTGAATGGCAGCCAGATACCATCCATAAGGCTTTTTGGTAAATTTCTCTTCAATGCCTTTCATCGTTGTGCGCTGGCCCACACTTTTATTGCTCAGGATAAAAGCCAACATTTCTTGTTCCGGTTCCGTGATCGAGTCAATCAATAATGAGCCCTCGCTAATTTTGAGATACTTTTTAATATCGTTCTCGTCATATTGGGTTTCTTTGAGCATGCTTAGGTTAGGATATGTTCGAATGATCAATTGATTAAATCCCTTGACCAGGCGTGTCTTTGGATCATCCCCAGTTACTTCGATCACTGTTCCTGCAACAAAAAATCTTGACCTGGTGATCAATTCACGTACACGATCCTGAACCAATTTCATTCGGTCTGTATTCTGGCGGGCTTTGCTATCCAGAATACTTAATACCGATTCCTTTTGCTTGTTGGAGCGACTCAGACGTATATACTTATCCGTCTTTTTATAATGGAGTAAATCAAAAACCAGGCGGGAATCGGAAGGCATGACAACCATTAACTCTGCTCTTCCTAATGAATTCGCTGTTAGAATTTCGATATTATCCACATTCTCACTGAACGGAGTTATGAAGTGAATAGTCAGTTCATGCTCTCGCCCATTGATCTTGTCGTCAAGTTTCTTGGTGAACGGATAATCCTGCCCGGTAACATCGTATCGGATCTTTCGGTCACGAATGATTTCTGTAAACAGAATTTCGTCAAGAGCCTCTGCGACATCACCAGAGTCGACGTCGGTATTTTTAATCTCTTCTTCTATGTCTTTTTCATCATCCGTAAGATACTCATATATTTCCCCGTTTCTCTGGATATAAGTTTGTTGCTCGAGTAAGTTCAGGGCTTCTTCAATGTCTTTCCTCAGCTTGGAGACATCTTGCGTGAACGTCTCTTGTAGCAAAACTCTCAGATTTCGCGGGGTGGCATTAAATCCCTTGATATATTTCACCAGGAGGAGAGATTTTAATACCCGGATAGCGAAAAGATTATTAAGGTTGTTCGTGGCTTTATATAATGAGCCAGTAATGAAAGGTTTGAGAGTGGCCTCGATACCCGCAAACATTAAATCAAAGGTGGCGAGTTCCCCAACATCATTGTTACCGATATCCTTCACCACTTGCTGAAAGACCCCTAGCATCGATCGTTCTCCAACTGAACTGTGCCTGCCTTCGAAGGCTCCGTGCGATGATAGGTTTTCAATCGATGATTGGAATAACGTAAATTGATAAGGGACAAAGGGGTAGCAATTTGTAAAATGTTGCTTATCGGTATAATTTCGATACGTTGTTGCACCATCTGTGAAGGTAAACAAAGTGTCAAAAGTGTTTTTTTCTTTATCGTAAGAATTCTCCATAATAGAAGTACCCGTCTTATTTTTGGATAACAGTCGTTTCTGAATAACTTCGTCAACATTCTGACTGGTTAGTTTCAATCTGGTCTTGAAACGGTCTTGAATCTTTGAAAAGTCATTGGACATTTGTTTGCTCATATCACCAAGTACAGAATCCATATCGGCTTGCGCCGTCACAACCAACCACGATTGGCCGTTACATTTTGTTGCTAGGCTCTCGGCAATCGACTGAAGATTGGTCATAAATTTCACATTATCGGCGATATACTGGCCCACTTCATCCACAAAGAAATTCAACCGGAAACCCGGAGTCTGTTTTTTTATATAGTCACTTACTTCGTTGGCAAAATCTTCGATAGATAGTTTGTAATCCCCGCGATATGCATCGATAATGTTTTTATTGGTTTCTTCCTTCGTACCCGATACTTGCGAATAAGCTTTGGCAATGTTCCCTTTTTCTAGGATTACCTCCTCTCGCCCCTTTTCCCAATCCTTGCCGGCAAGCTCTTTATATGCTCGTTTGAATTTCTCATATAAGCCTCGTTTATCGAGATCACGCTCGAATTGAGCGACGTAACCCTGTTTGCTATAGTAACCGCACATCTCATTAAAAACTTTAACGAATACAGTTAGAACCGCATCGATTTCAGTCTTACTAATTGCATCGGCCTTCTGATCAATATTAAAAAGGATGCTTTTGGATGGAATTGTTACTGCGCGTTTAATATCTGCCTTGAGCATCGCCTCGTTGCATTTGGGTAGGAAATACTCTAGTGTGGGTTTGCCATCAATAACTATATTTTCCATAAGCAGCGCCAGCATTTTTAGCAAGTGTGACTTCCCAGAGCCGAAAAAACCGGAAATCCAGACTCCGTTTGCGCCGCGATAATCGTTATAGGCTTCTAAGAATTTTTCCAGGCTCTTGGAAATTTCATTGGTAATGACGTATTCTTCCGCTTCAAGCTTCAGACTGGTCAAGTCGTCTGCTTTAATAACACCCTCGATCGTTCGGTCAATGGGTTTCTCAAAGATCTCTTTCAGTTTCATGGTATTGTTCCTTATCTATTGGAGGCGTTTGAAAATATTAAAAGCACGGTAGTAATTATCATCAAGAAGCCGTCCAAACAAATTCAAAGAACTTCCTTTTTCAATAGATTGGTTGTACTCCCCGGGGAAAAACATAATTGTGGGCTTCCCCTTGGCAACAGTTTGCAAGTTATTGAGAACAGTGTGAGATCTGATATATGGGAACACTTCGCCTACCCCAGTAATAAAGATCACAGCATAATCGTCTTTTTCCATTTTTTGAGCAATGGCAGGAATCAAATGGGTTTCGGGATCAAGGACGCCCTGAAGCATTTCTTTGAATTCTGATTTCGATAATTTTGGCTCATCTTCTATGACTTTGTCCCAAACCCCTCTTTCCTTTAAAAGTTCAATCGTCAGATCATATAAATTAATTTTTAATACTTTGATCCCTTTGTTTTTTAATTGGTTGACAAGCTGCCGATAAATCTTACTCATTTCCTCGAATTCGAAGGGTTGGAATGGGCAAATAAAAAATGGGACTTCGTTTCCCAATCCTTGCATTTTGAGGAATCTTTGACTGCTGATCGTAGTTAAAAGATATTCATATCTTTCAGTCAGTGATTTATTTTGTATGTCAGCCATAACCCAATTAACCCTCTACATCAGTTAGCCGCAGTGGGAATATTTGATAACTCGTTGGCGCGTTCGGCTTTAATACCTCTACTACTCGCTTCGAAAGCATCGCCTGGATAATCAGGTTATCCCCCGAAGTCAGACCGGCCTCTTTTAGCATTCGAAAAACTACTGTTCTTAGTTTGATTCTCGTAGACGAAGTAATTGTTTCCAGGTCATCGTTCCAATCGGCTTTTCGGTTGAAAAACGCGTCATAATCAAATTCGGTGAGTTGAAGATTTAAACTCATGAATTTATCGTGCAGTACTTCTATCGCAAATTCCTCTATAATTTTATAGGTTTTACATACCGCAAACCAAAGCAGGTATTTTTGTTCCTGCAGATTACCCTCAACGAGCAATTCAAGCTGCGGTTCAGAAAGGAGCTCAAGGCGTTGGGTAAGTTCTCGGAAAACCCTCACAGTTCTACTTCCCGTCCTGGATTGAAGGAGATTTTGCTCAAAGATTACCTTCCTGGCTTTTTCCCAATCTTTGATATTTAAATATACTTCCGCAATTTTTACAGATTCGGGGAGGGATAAACCGGCAGCAGTGAAGGATAACTTATATTTGTTCACAGAAGCCATAAAAAGCCTAATCCGATAGGTGGAATAGGTATTAAGAACACCCTTTAAGTATTATATTTCAAAAGCAAAAAGGAGATCCTTACAAACGCATCCCATAAATCTCGACAAAATAACTTGTAAGATGGCTCAGAATAAATTTCATGCCTTACCAATCCGAAAATACGGGCCTAGAGATTGTGTCGATTATTCAATTATCTTATTCTCAAGTGCCTCAACCCCACTTCCTATGAATTTCTCAAATTGCAAACAGGAGAGTATTATCTGCTCCTAGAAGCCCGGTGGAATTTTAGACGAGGTCAGGGTAGTGATTACTCTACTGCAACGACATATATTTTTCGTCGCGAATGACCTTCCTGCCTGTAGTTCAAAGTTGTCCCGTGCTCATTTGATTTCTCCAGATGGAGGAACAAGACAATCTTTAGATGATTTTACCTAGTTGCTGGGCTACAGTTCGGGGGAGGAATGATACAGGCCCCACGATTCGGTCCATAAGCCGCCATCGGATCCTGAGGGATGAATTGATACAAGTTGAGTGCGCCCATCTCGAACAGCGTCCACGAGGCCGGCAGGTAATCCAATAAGCTGTGGTAATGGACATTGGCTGGCAGATGATAATAGGGTTCATTGGGATGCTTTATGTGTAGTATGAGCCCGTAGTCCATCATTGGTTTTACCACCACAAGAATAAAACCGATCTCCATCCGATAACACATCCCCTTGGAATGCATTGGGTATTCCCCATGATGCATCAGCTGCCATTGCGCTTCATTCACAGAATATTCCTCTTGGCGCTCTGCTTGGATCTGGTAGAAGGTCTTGCCACCGAATTGCGGGAGCTCCATCGGCTGGCCGGCCCGCCAGGCGAAATAGATCGGCGGGGCCAGGACCACGATCAATATGACCAGCACCGCCGTGCGAAAGAGATAGACGATCGAACCCCAGATGATGGTCCCGAGGCAGCACGACTTCTTAGGTTTGGAAACCAAATTCCCATTCGTGTTCATGACTGATCCTCCGTAAAGGCTCAGCCGGCAAAAGAATATCCGTTGTAAGCTGCCAAGACTCTCTCGCCGGCGGGCCTCGAAAATAGGTTCTCCGGATAAAAATGCGGCGAGACAAAGCTAAAGCCTCCAGTGATCGGCAGGGCTGGCGCGATTGTGGGCCTGCTCGACATCCACCTGGGCGATCTGGGCGTAATAGCGCACCATGTCCAAGCTCCCGTGACCCAGCAGAATCTGCAGGGTGAACACATCCCCGCCCGAACGCAGGTACATGATCGCAAAGGTGTGTCGAAACTTATGGGGATAAACGTTTTTCACACCGGCGCGATCACCGATGCGCTTGATCAGGTGTTCCAGACTGGATCTGGTAAATGGCCGGCCGCGTAGGACCACAAAGAGCGGGGCACCTTGTTCCTCCCCGTCCTCGCGGCCGGCCAGATAGCGCCAGACCGCCGAGCGAGCCGTTTTCCCCAGGTAAACGGTCCGGCCTTTTCCACCCTTTGCCCCGCCTTCGATTCCGTGCTTGATCACCAGGGCGCCGCGCTTCGGATCAAAATCCTCGATTTTCAGCGAACAGAGCTCCGAGGCGCGCACCCCTGAATCAACCAGGGTCAAGATGATTGCCTCGTCCCGATTGGCGGTGTGCCGGCGCATCACGAACCGCCGGCGGTTGGAGGGTGCGGCCTCGCGGGCGTAGAGGCAGGCCTTAAGCATCCGCTGGAGCTCCTCCTGAGTAAATGGGTTCACCGGATTCCTTTGGAAGCGCGGGGCCGGGATCTCCTTGACCGGGTTTTCCACTCCCAGCTCTTTGCTGGCCCAGGTGAAGAAAGACGCAAAGGTGATATAGAAATTCCTCAGCGTCTTGGGCGCCAGCGGACGCGTGTCGCCGCTCAGGCGCCGGGGGACATATTCCGTCCTCATGTAATTAAGGTAGTTGCTGATGTCGGATGGGCGGACTCGGCTGACCGGCATGTCCCCCGTATATTTGACCCAGTCTTCAAGCAAGTCCTGATACCCCGACACGGTACGGAGGCTCAGACCTTCAGCGGTTTTGTAGTTCACAAAACCGGTGATGGCACGGGAGAAAGGTATTTGACCTGGTGCTCTGTGGTTCATGCAAAAACCTCCTAGCTGAGATTTTTGCCAACCGCAGTCCTCCGGGTTAACGAAAAACCATAGCCTTGCGAGCTATGGTTCGTGAAAAGTTGCGGGGGCTGGACTCGAACCAGCGACCTCCAGGTTATGAGCCTGACGAGCTGCCACTGCTCTACCCCGCGTCGGATGGAGCGAAGCGTAATTGTATCACTGGCCTATACCCCCGTCAAGCGAATAACTTAATAAGTCTCCACAGCTTTGCACAAACTCCAGAAATGAACCAGAGAGAGTAATGAAAGCCGGGGCTGGCGACCCGTCTTGGAGATTATTGGTGTTGGATGAGCGAGCAAGGTTATTTTATACCTGACTGGAAGAGACGATTTCCCCGTCATGCCATTCCGGTTCGGCTGCCAGGTATTGCATTAGATTCTTAAATTCCCTGTCCTGCTCGGGGCTTTCGGCGTTGGCCACGTAAGTGGCCTTATCTTTGAAAATGGCCACCAGCCACAATTCATCCTGGCTTGCGTCACTCTGAAACACATAAGAAGCGATGTATCCGGCTGGCCGGCGTGTCATTCCCATCTTGCGGACTTGTTCTATGGAGCCTTTTTTGGCTTTCAGTTTGGCAATTGTTCCGTACATAATGACCTCCTCTGGACGATACCTATAAGATCGTTGATATTAGGACTATTTTACTCCAAAATAGGCTGGGGCGGAACAACTCGGCCGGCCTGGAATAGAGTGTTTTTAAAGAATTTGCAGGTGGCACGAACTTCAGAATTTAGCCATAAAAAGCACAGAGCTCACTGAGGATCTTTGCTTTTCTCCGCCCTACCAGTGGGCTCCGTGGCTAATTTTTACTCGGTCCCACAAGGCGTCGATAACTATAAGAACGCCGTGCCAAACCCATCCACACCTGGTGGAACATCGGGAACACTCACTCCGATCGCCGGGATATGACCTCCCGGGAGAACTACCCCCTCATGAACAAAGAAAAAATGGGTGAGGCGGCGACATGCCTCATCAGCCTGACTCCGGGCATCTTTCTTGCGATAAAGAAATATCGCACCGCTATGGCAGCAATGCGATATTCAAGGTTCATTCAACGAAAGAATTGGCTCGAGCCTGACAACTTCAAGAACCTCGTGGGACGACCCAGGAAAACGATTCGCGGCTTGAAACCTTTGGATTCCCTGGTGCTTAATTGAACTTGTTGACCGCAGGGCGCTCCACGCGCGGTTTGGCGATATTGACCTTGATTACATTCCCGGCCAAGGAATACGAATTAAACATGCTGATGGCCTTGTCGGCGTCTGCCTGGGTGGTCATATTGACAAAGGCAAAGCCTTTGGACGTTCCGCTGTCCCGCTCCTTGACCAGATCCACCAGGGTGACTTTCCCGGCTTGCTCAAACAAGGTTTTAATTTCAGCCTCTGTGGTTGACTTGGCCAGGTTCCCTACATAAATTCTGATTTCCATTTCTATTACTGCTTTCCTCCGGCACGGCCGGAATATGAGATGGCCGCCAGCCCATAAATGGGTCGGCAGCCAGAGTGCGACAGAGATCCAATTATTCAACTTCGCTTTCAGTCTAACACAGTTTTGGCTCGTGGACGAAGCAGTTTCACCTTTCGATCAAGGCTTGAGAAGGACCTCCTGGCTGAACAAATACATTTGACCGCTGATGCGATCATCCTGCTCGGTGACGACCAGCAGGGCCGGGGTCGCGACGGAAACCGAATAGGGGATATCCGTACTGAAGGGGACGTAACTATCATCGGGGGCGGGGTTCACCGTTACCAGGCGGGTGCTGATCACCGCCTTATCCTGGGTGATCAGTTCAAGCACCGTCGGAAGAGCGTTGAACGGGCGCATCGAACCAGCCACAGTCAGCCTGCCACCCGTGGCGACCGACCCCGCGGTCGGGAAATTCAGGGCACAGCGTTCCTTCAAATTACCGGGCGGGTTGATCTCCTCATTCCCATCCGACATTAAAAGCAAATGTACGGAGTTGCTGGCCACCGTGCGCCCGTACTGGTCTTCGGTGCTGATGGTCAAGCGGCCCAATTCACCTGCCGCGCCGACCTCAAATGGGATCTCCAGGTAATAATAGGACCATGTCGCCCCGTACGGGAGAAACACGATCTCGCGCACCAGCAGGCGGCCGTCTTCGCCGTAAAGCTCGATCGTGGCTTTATGGTCATACCCGGGAATGACATAGATACGCAGTTGGATCGGGGAAACGACCTTGGATAAGGGTCCCGGAGTCAGGATCTGGATCGCGTCGGAACCAGCGGTCGGCAATGGCAGGGCGGTCTCATCCGGCGTCGGGGCGATGAGCGACGGCAGGGGAATGGTGGTCTCGGTTAAGGTCGCAGTCGGCTCAACGGTCGGAATTGTCGCAGAAGGGGTAGGCGGAACGATCTCCGGTGTGGGAGAGTCGGTCGCCTCCAAACTGACCGCCTGGCTGGGTTCGGTCGTTAGAGTGGGCAGCCGGAGCTGCGGAGTGGCCGTGGCCAGGACACCCGGCGCCTGGCTGCAGGCAGATAAAACGACCACGAGAAGGAAGACCGAGCCGCGGAAGAGGGGTCTCATAACAGTTGGCAAACCTCCCATTGGTCCATGGGAGATTTTCGATTAAAGCCCGTAGATCTCACCATATTTCTGGTTAAGATAACGCAGATAGGGATGCGGATCGATCCTGGATCCCGTCACCTTCTGCACCAATTCCTGTGGCTCGTATTTTTTTCCATAACGATGGACCTTCTCGCGCAGCCAGGCAAGCAGGCCATCGAATTTCCCGGACCGGATCTCGTCCGAGAGGTCGGGGAGATCCTGGTTGATCTTCTCCCACAATTGGGCTGAGATCAGATTGCCAAGGGCGTAGGTCGAAAAATACCCGATCATTCCACTAGACCAGTGCACGTCCTGTAAAACCCCCTCGGCATCATTCGGAGGGGTAACCCCTAAGTAGTCCTGCATCTTGGTGTTCCAGACCTCGGGCAGGTCTTTGACCGCCACCCTCCCTTCCAGCATGGCGATCTCGATCTCCAGGCGCAGCATGATGTGCAGGTTGTAAGTGGCTTCGTCCGCCTCCACCCGGATAAAGGAAGGCTGGACCCGGTTGATGCCCCGGTAGAACTTGTCCAGGGACACTTTTTTGAGCTGCGGGAAGACCGCCTGCAAACGCGGGTAGAAATGCTGCCAGAAGGGCAGCGAGCGCCCGACCAGGTTTTCCCAGAGGCGCGACTGCGACTCGTGCACCGCTAATGAGGCCCCGGCTGACAGAGGCGAGCGCTCCAGCTCGGGCGCATGGCCCTGATCGTACAGCCCATGCCCGCACTCATGCATGGTGCCGAACAGCATAGTGTTCAGGAAATTCGGGTCGACCCGGGTCGTGATGCGCACATCGCCCGAGCTGGTGCTCTGGGTAAACGGATGGGGGGCTTTGTCCTGGCGGCCGCGCCGCCAATCGTATCCGAACCGGGTGATCACCTCCACCCCAAAATCCCATTGTTTCTTTTCATCGAACGGCTGGTGCAGGAAGGAATCATCCACCTGTGGTTTCCCGGCGATGGTCTTGATCAACTCCACCTGCTTTGGGCGTATGGCGTTAAAGATCGCTTGGACCTCGGCGGTCTTCATCCCGGGTTCATAATCGTCAAGCAGGACGTCATAAGGGTGATCGGCAGGTGGGAAAAATGTCACATAGCGTTGGGCCAATTCGATGACCTTCTCCAGGTGCGGGCGGAAGAGGGAGAAATCAGATTTCTGGCGTGCCGCCACCCAGGCCTGGTAGGCGAGCGACTGGATCTGGCTCGACTCCACGATAAAGTCCGAGGGGACGCGAATGGCCTTGTCATAATCCCGGGCCGCCACCTTGATGAGGCGCGCCTCATCCGAATCGGGGTCAAGCCCCGCCGCGTAAGGCTTAAGCTCATTGAGCAGTTTCCCGAGCTCGGGGGATGTTCCCCGATCGTGGGCGATGCGTCCGAGGGTACCAAGCTGCTCGCCGCGCGCCGCTGCCCCTTCCGGCGGGAGGTTGACCTGCTGATCCCAGCCCAGCAGGGCTGCGGCCCCGTTCAGGTCGGTGATCTCTGCCAGGTACATCTTGAGTTGTTGTAATTTTTTATCCATATCTGAGGATGGTTCCTTTGAGGATGAAAATTATTGGAGTTTTTGGGTTGGCGTTGGCGTTGGCGTACGCGTCGGTAAAGGCGTTGGCGTGGGCGTGGGGGGAAGCGGGCAGATGCCTGGTTCATTTCCGGTCGGGGTGAAGCCTACCGCCCAGCGGCAGGTGTTGTCGATCCCATAGAGAGCCTTGAGCGGATAGTACTGCGTCAGCTCGACGAGCGGCGATCCCGCCTGCGCCTGGGTGAAGTGGTCGTCGTAATCGAACCAGTCCGGATGGAACATGACCGGGTCGATCGCCCAGGCTCCCCACAGGAAGGGATTGGCATCGTTGAACAGTGTCCGTTTGAATGCGATCTGGACGCTCGAGGAATTGAGCTGAGAGATCCGTCCCCAGGCTAGGTCCGGATCTGACCCCTGGCCCTGATTGAAAAGGAGCTTCTCGTAGCCGTCCCCGGTCTGCGGCGGGGGGTCCGACTCGACCGGATGAATGCCGCCGACGTCATGGTTCGCATCCTCCCAGATCTGGACACCGTCCGTGGTCCAGCCTACCCCTGGGGCAAGGACCACGACCAGAAAGTCTCCACGGCCATCCCGGTTCACATCCAATTCGACCGCGTACTCCTCGGTCAGGCCGCCTTTCGGATCCTGGCCGACCAGGTCGATCGTCACGTAGTCCCAGGAGGAATCCCTTGAGAATCGGGCCGCTTTGATATCGAGATCAGGATAGTAGGTGGTCATGGTCTGGTCAAAAGGCCGCTCGAAAAGGTTGATATTAAAATTCTCGCCACCCGGCGCCCGATGCTGGGAGGCTACCGAGGATGAATCGATGTCCTGGATCTGACTCACAAAGGAGGCCGGAGGATCCACAGGAGAGGTTTTATGGACGATGGCCGTCGGCGTTCCGCTGGCTGCCGCGGACAGCACGGTCGCGGGCAGGGCAATTGCAACCGGCACAGTCGCGCTGGGCAATATGGAAAGCGGCGTAGTGCTGGTAAAACCCTGCACGACCGAATACGGCAGGTTGCAGGCTGCAGCCGTAGCAAGCAGGGTCCCTACGAAGAGACAGCACCTCCAAAATGCGCGCGATCTTCCTCTCAACCCATCTCCTATTTCATTGTATCCTCAAAATGGGGCGACACCCCTACACGCAGAAGGTCATTTGCATGCAACCTTCGCAAGTCTCGATTATACTCCCCCTCCATCAGCGCATCTTATCCGGGAGAGTTGCGAGGCGGAGGCAGTCCAGGCGGAGCCAATCGTCCCTGCAAAGGATCTAAATCCGGTAATACCAGTTCAGCATGACCTCATGGGCCACCTCCGGCACCCCGGCATACCCGAACCGGTGGATCTCACCCGGTTCGCAGCCCATGCGCTGGTAGAAGCGGCAGGCGGGAACGTTGACGTTCTGCGTCTCGACCTTCATCTGCCGGAGGCCGCGCTTCCGGGACCAATCCACTGCATAACGAAAGAGCAGGATGCCAGCGCCGCGGTACTGCGGTCGTACGCGGATGTCCCAAAGCACGCATAGATCGCTCCGGGCTTCCAGCATAAAGACCCCGGTCGAATCGACGGCTACGGCGGCCGCGCCCGCGGTCTCGTCCCCCCAGCGGGCCAGGAAGAAGCCCCAGGCGCGCACATCGAAACTTCCGGGGCCAATCCAGGGCAGTCTCGCCATGGGCATCATAATCCTTGATATAAGGGTCGACCGGCACCTCCTCGAGGCGCATACCTCCCAGGCCTCCCTGGATGAGTTCGACCTGCAGGACGGACCTGACCTCCAGGCTGCTTGGGACACGGGCGTATTCCGCCAGGCGGTCAGGCGTGATCTCGATGATCTCGAGTTTCACAGCCCTCCTGAATCAAACTCCCGATGCTGAAAAGACACCGGGAGTTGAGATGCAGATGAAAGGGTTTCCTCCGCCGAAGCCGGCGGCGCGGTTTATTCGTATCGCAGGGCTTCAACAGGCTCAAGACCCGCGGCTCGGTTTGCCGGATAGATACCGAAGAACAGGCCGACCGCCGCCGAGAAGAGCGTCGCCAGAAGGATCGAGTTGAGCTGGACGGTCGGACTGAAGGCGTTTCCGGTGGCCGTGGCGATCTGCCCAATCAGGAGGGCGAGCAGCCAGCCCAGGACGATGCCGATCAAGCCGCCGAAAAGGCTCAAGAGAGATGATTCGGTCAGGAACTGGATCAGGATATCGCGCTTGCGAGCCCCCAGGGCTTTGCGCAGGCCGATCTCGCGCGTCCGTTCGGTGACCGAAACCAGCATGATGTTCATGATGCCGATCCCGCCGACCAGCAGGGAGATAGCTGCGATGCCTCCGATAAAGATGGTGAACACGCCGGTGATGGTCGTTGCAATCGAAAGCACATCCTGTTGCGAGAAGATGGTGAAGTCATCCAGCCCCGGCTGAGTGCGGTGCCGTTCACGGAGGACCTGGGAGACCTCCTCGGTCGCCAAGGTGACCGTCTTGGGGCTCGTGGCCTGTACCAGGAGTTCGTCGACGGAGTTGGGAACGGTGGAGGGGATCAGGCGGGCCTGGGCTGTGGTAAAGGGCACAATGATCCGGCTGTCCTGGCTGCCGAAAGAACTCCCGCCCTTCGAGGCCAGCACGCCGACCACGCGGAACGGTTGTTCATTGATTCGCAGGGTCGCACCGATCAGCCCGTCATGGCGGCCGTATAGTTTATCCGCGATGGCAGGACCGATCACCGCCACGGAGGCATATCCCAGCATCTGGTCCTGGGTCAGGAAGCTTCCCTCGGTCACTGTAAAGTTCTGCAGCGTGAAATAGGACGGGGTGGCGCCGATGATGGCGCTGCGGGTCGCCTTCCCGATCGTCGTGCTGACCTCCGCGCTGCCCTGGATGCTGGGAGAAACCGCCGCCACGTCCGGCGCAGCCAGAGGATTGGCGATGGCCTGGGCATCGGCCAGGGTCAGCGGACGAGGGTTCGTCACGTCCACGGTATTATTCCCCGGGGAGACGAACAACAGGTTCGTCCCGATCCCGCTGATGGCGCTGGTGATCGAGGACTGCGCACCCTGGCCGACCGAAAGCATGGCGATGACCGCCGCCACGCCGATAATGATCCCCAGGATGGTCAGGCCGGAACGCAGCCGGTTCGAGTTCAGGCTTTCGAGCGCTTCCAGGATGGATTGACCGATGTTCATACGGCCTCGACCAGTCCATCGCGTAGATGGATGATGCGCTGCGTTCGGGAAGCCACCGTCGGGTCATGGGTGATGATGATCAGCGTCGTGCCCTTTTCCCGGTTGAGGTCCAGGAGCAGTTGGATGATCTCCTTGCCGACCTTGGAGTCAAGGTTGCCGGTCGGTTCGTCCGCCATGACGATCGCGGGGTTATTAACCAGGGCGCGGGCGATCGCCACGCGCTGCTGCTGTCCGCCGGAGAGCTCTGTGGGCCGGTGAAACACCCGGTCCTTTAATCCAACTGCTTCGAGGGCTTCCATGGCGATCTGCTTGCGGCCCGAGGTCACACCCGCGTAGCGCAGCGGCAGCTCAACATTGGCGAGGGCCGTGGTGCGCGAGAGCAGGTTAAAGCTCTGGAACACGAACCCGACCTTGCGGTTGCGGATATCCGCCAGCTGATCATCTTTCAAGGTGGAAACCTGTTCTCCATCCAGGGTGTAGTCTCCGCTGGTGGGCAGGTCCAGGCAGCCCAGGATATTCATCAAGGTCGATTTGCCCGACCCGGACGGCCCCATGATGGCAATCACCTCGCCGCGCTCGATCTGCAGCGAAACGCCGCACAGGGCGCACACTTCCACCTCACCCATCACATAGGTCTTAACCAGATCCCTGGCGATAATGACCGGTTCTGCCATTAACCACCTCCGCCACCGAAGCGGAAACCGCCACCGCCACCCCCACCGGCGCGCTGCCCGCTGAAGATACCGGAGGGGGGATTCAAGATGATCAGGTCGCCGACCTTGAGGTCGCCCGAAAGAACCTGGCTGACTGTATCCGAGGAGGCGCCGAGCGTGACGGGGACTTCCTGGACAACTCCATTGCGAATGACGTAAACCACCTGCTGGTTATTTACCTCGCGCACGGCCCCGTTCGGCACGATCAGCACATTGTTCAGCTGATTCACCACGATCGTCACCGCAGCCGTCATGCCAGGTTTGACCAGGGCATCTGTATCATCGAGCTGCACGGTGACGATGAAGTTCACAGCCCCCGAGACGACATCCCCGGCCTGGGCGACCGTCACCACCTGGCCAGTATACGTCTTGCCCTGGATGGCATCGAAGGTCAGCGTCACATTCTGGCCGACCTTCACGCTGTCGATGTCCACCTCCGAGACCTGGACGTCCACCAGCAGCTTGGAAAGGCCATCGATCCGGAACGCGC